>JAABUL010001101.1_pt1 | contig 53624 bp, 54 predicted proteins | sample 5559151 | NCBI WGS metagenome assembly JAABUL01 (sample SAMN10711876, study PRJNA513368) | rock metagenome | isolation source: Antarctica rocks | place: Antarctica: Victoria Land, Pudding Butte sud
AGTGGGAATTATTTTTTGGGTATTTTTCTCTTTGTCTGGCAGTGTTTTCTCAGGGACAGTGGCATTCTTCAGGTAGAGACCATGTGGGCCAACAGATAAGGCAGGCATTTCATCGTGCTTCCAAAGCATAGGCACAACCAAAACTTTATTCATTAGGCTATAGCCATCCCTGTCGCCGTGCCATTTATCTTTTTTGTTTAACCACCCTGTATAATCGTAAACAATCCTAACCTTCCAATGTTCATCAAGCGAGTACGTCCAGCTTTGATAGCCGCCGCCACCGTCAATAATAAACCAGCGACTATGGCTGCTCGGCAGCAGCTTCTCGACTTCTGAACGGCTCATGCCCACTTTGACTTGCGCGGCTTTATCTTTCCACACGGCCCCTTGACTTAGTATGGCCTCTTGACTGGCTGGGGTGATGCGGTTTGCCCCCAAAGGTACGTCGGCAATCACAGCGTGGGGAAATAAGAGGAGGCAGGGCAGCATTGTCAGGGCAAAGATGGTTTTCATAGCTTTTGCATGGTTGGACTGCTTATTGCTGGATCAAGGGCGATGGTTCAGGTGGAGCGCCAGTCGCCGCCTGCCATGAGACCGGCGACGGAGAGGTCTTCGTCAATGTCGGGCCAGTGGAGGCTGAGGCCGCCGCCGCCGATTTCAATGTTTTCGCGCTGGGCGGGGGTGGCGGCAAACAGGCGCGGCGACCAGAGCAAAGGGACGCCGAGGGTGCGTCCATCGGTGAGGAAGATGTGCAGGGTATCGTCGGTGCAGGTGGCGGTTTGGGCCAGGGCGGTGGTGGGGACGTAGGCGCGGGCGGCTTTTGGGTTATTCGTTGAAATACTCATTCCAGGCCTCTGTGAAATTGGTTTGGTGCTGAGTGACCAGATGTTCAATGTCGGATAGTTCCCGCGCGCGGAAACCATGATTTGCGGCAAGGCGCACGCCATCAAGCCAAAACTTGGCTTCGTTTTCTCCTGCCTTGACGTGAATATGGGGCGGTTCCCGGTTTTCGTTGCTGAAGAAGAAAAACCGGTAGGGGCCAATTTGCAGGACGGTTGGCATAAGATAATTATACCCCGCCTTTTTCTGCCCTGGAATGTTCCATTAATGCGCTGTTGTGTTAAGGTTAGGCGGCGTGGCGGAGGGCGTCTTGGGCGGCGGCGGGGAGGTCGAGCAAGACAAAGTGGTCGGCGGGGTAGAGGTAGTCTTCGCCGGATTCGTCGATGATGCGCAGGGAGCCGGTTTCGTTGGGCGCGGCGGGCAGGACAGGGTAGGCTTTGCGCAGTTCCAGGTCGGCGTCGGGGGCGCGATGGATGCACAGGGCAAATTGGGTGGCTGTGATGGGGTGGGTCATAGCGGGTGGTGAGGAGGCTAGTCGAGAAAGCGTTTGATTTTCATGCGGCGGCGTCCGATGCCGTTGGCTTCGTACCAATGCCGTTCGGCAGGGCGAAGCGCGCCATTGGGTGTTTGCACGGTGGCGCGGCCTTTAAGTTTGCGCCAGCGTCCGTGGCCTAGTTCACGGCGCAGCCGGTCAAGTTCGCGGATGTTGCCTGTGACGGCGATGGTTTCGATGTCGGTGATGTCCTCGACAATCTCGAACTCCCTGTGGTTATTGTATCAGGATGGCGGCGGGATGTCAAATCTCTTTGGCCGTGCCTGCATGGTATTCGGCTAAGGCTTCGGCGGCAAGCGCATCTAGTTTACCGGCGGCGGCATCGGCTTCAATTTGGGTGTCCCACGCGTCGCTGTCAAACGCGGCAAACCACTGGCGGAATTGGGCAAGTTCGGCGGGGGCGAGACGTGCGATGGTGTTTTCCAGTGTTTCAAGCGTAGTCATGGGTATTAAATGAGCCTCCGTGTTGTTTGCTGTGTTATGCAAAGCAGTGCAGATTACATTATCCTGTATGTTTATCGTCTTCCTGCCGGGTGGCTGTTGGGAGATTGTACTCACAGTGCGTTTATGTCGTCTCAAACGGGTATGGCTTGTTTTGGATTGACTCGTAGTGATGCTGGCGACAGAGTACACTGTGGGCAACTCGTTTATGTGTACATCCTAGTGAGCGACATATGTCAGGACCAATTTCCTCGCCCAGCACCGATAGGAAAAACTGATCTTGCGCCGCCTGAGACTTTGCTTCATCCCACTCTGGGGTGGCAAGCCAGTCGGGAACAGTCTTTGCCCACTCTAGAAATACTTCTAGTATCCGGGACAACTGGGACGGATCACCCGCTCCACGGAATATGCTTTCTGCTACATGACAAGAGAGCCAAATCCCACGCGCGTTGTCTACGCTCATTGGTTCAAATGGCTGATCTTCCAGAAGTGTGTCCGCCAGATCAATCTCTACCAACCATCCGGGATTGTCCAACGTCTTGATGGTCAAGCCAAAGTCGTGCTCCCAATCGTTATCACATTGGGCATTGTACCAACGCTGAATATCCGCAAGTATTTCCATAATCTTGGTGCTGTATAGAGAGATTGATGCCTTGATTTGAGGCTAGGCGGTGTGGCGGAGGGCGTCTTGGGCGGCGGCGGGGAGGTCGAGAAGGACAAAGTGTTCGGCGGGGTAGAGGTAGTCTCCGCCGGTGAGGGTGCGGTGGTTTGGCAGGGTGAGAGGGGTTTTGCTTCCGTCTTCGTTGGTGCGTTCCAGGGCGAGGTGGTTTCCTTCGCGTATCAGGCGGAAGCCGAGAATGGCGAGGGCTTTTAAGACTTTGTCGCGCGGCGCATCGGCGGGAAAGCGGGGCATCAGACGGCTACTCCCGCTTCGGCGATGAAGGCTTCCAGGACGGGAGTTTCGTTTTCAAGGACGCTGGGGCCGAATGTCTCAACGTGGAAGGCGATGGCGGACTTGACATCGGCGAGGGCGTCTTCGTAGGTGTTGCCTTCTCCCACGACGATGCCGGTGATGCCGAGCGGGTAGGCAACGTAGCCGTCGGCGTGCTTTTCTACAATGATTTTAAGCGGCTGCATGGGCATTGTTTTAAGTGGCTGCATGGGTGTTAAGTGAGCCTGTGAGTGACGTGTATGGCGTGTTGTTTAGAACAGTATATTACTGCCAAAGGCAGTAAATACCTGCGTGAAAGTACGACCGGGGTAGTGTGGGGGTAGTACCGCGCTACTGGCGAGACGCTATTTCAATGGGCTAGATCATGGGGTGAGGGTCTTCTTCGCCGTCTGTCCAGAAGCGTTCGGAGAGATAACGGTCGGCGCTGTCGCAGAGAATGGTGACGATGACGCTGCCGTGGGGGGCGGCGCGGGCGACTTGGACGGCGCTGTGGACATTGCCGCCTGCGGAGATGCCGACGAGCAGGCCTTCTTCGCGGGCGAGGCGTTTGACCATCACGTAGGCGTCTTCCGTGCGGCATTCCATTTGTGCATCAGGGACGTGGGGGTCATAAATGGGGGGCACGATGGCGGTGTCCAGGTGTTTGAGGCCTTCTAATCCGTTGAACGGGGAGTCGGGCTGCATGGCGATGAGCCGGACACTGGGGGCAACGCTTTTGAGATAACGGCCTACGCCCATCATGGTGCCGGTGGTGCCGAGGCCTGCTACGAAGTGTGTGATGCGATTGTCGGTCTGCGCCCAGATTTCGGGGCCGGTGGCGTTGAAGTGAGCCTGCCAGTTGGCATCGTTGCCGTACTGGTCGGGATAGAAGTAGGTGTCGGGGTCTTCGGCGTAGAGTTTCTTGACCATGCGGATGGCGCCGTCGGACTGTTCGGCGGGATTGGTGAGGACAAGTTCTGCGCCGTAGGCTTTGAGTATCTTTTTGCGCTCGGGGCTGGCATTGCGCGGCAGGCACAGGCGGACCGGGTAGCCGCGTGCCGCGCCAATCATGGCATAGGCGATGCCGGTGTTGCCGCTGGTGGCGTCCAGGATCATTTTGCCGGGCGTGAGCGTGCCGTTCTGTTCGCCGGTGAGTATCATGTTGAGGGCGGGGCGGTCTTTGACGGAGCCGCCGGGGTTGAAGAACTCGGCTTTGCCGTATATCTCTCTGCCGGGCACGTCTTTTTCAATGTTTCTGAGGCGGACGAGGGGCGTGTTTCCTATTAAATCTTCCAGGCGATGGGCGGAGGGAGAAGGCATGGGCGGATGTTCCTTGTGTTGTGCTGCGTGGATGTTATACCCATGCAGAGCGCGTGACACAACGCCTGTCCTGTTTGTGATGTTTGTAAAGCGGGAAACTCTGCAAACAGACGTTTATGCATGACGCGCAGTTTTAGTTTAGAGGAGAGACACAGATCATGGCAGCGACCCCTTCCAACCCTGAGCCGCATCGGGTGGCCCCCGGCAATGATGTTCCCGCGCCCGGTTCACCGGGTGAGCAGGTGCAAAGAGCGCACCGGCAGCGTCAGATGATGATTATCGGCGCGGCGGTCGTGGTTCTGCTGATTATTATTATCGCGTTCGCCTCGCACCACAACAGCGAACGCAATGAGACCGCCAACAATACGGCCCCTGTGTCGTCCGGCCCGGCGGCTCCAAGCGCAGGCAATGCGGGCGCGGCAGGGACAGGCGCGGCGGGCGGTGCGGGCGCGGCAGGAACAGGCACGGCAGGCGGTGCGGGCGCGGCAGGAACAGGCACGGCAGGCGGTGCGGGCGCGGCAGGAACAGGCACGGCAGGCGGCGGTGTGGGGGCTGCGAATGGCGGCAATTCCGGCGGCCCGTCAAGCAGTACGGGGAGTGGGGGTGATACGGCAAGCAGCGGCACGGGCAGCGGAGCAGGCGGCTCCGCAGGCGCGGGCAGCGGCGCACCGGGCAGCACAAGCATGGGCAACGGCGTCGGCAGTGGTGTCAGCGCGGCGGGCGGCGGAGGCGGGGTCGGCGCGGGCACGGCGGGGTCTTCAATGGGCAGCGGCAGTGGGGGAAGCAACGCTTCGGGCGGGATGTCCGGCGCAGGCGGCTCCACGGGCACAGGCGTCGGCGCAGGGACAGCGGGCAGTGGCGCAGGCGTCGGCGGCAGCAGTGCGGGCGTCGGCGGCAGCAGTGCGGGTTCCAATGGCACCGGCGGCGCGGGCGGCGTGGGGGCAGGCAGCACCGGAGCATCAGGCGGCGGCGCAGGCGCGGCCGGCGGCGCAAGTAGCGGTTCCGGCGCGGGCGGTGCTGGGGGCGCGGGCAGTGCCGGAGGCGCAGGCGGTGCATCGGGTGGCGGCGGCGCAGGCGCGGGCGGTGCCTAGTTCCGTTGCCCACAAAGGCCGAAGCATGGCGCTCCGGCCTTTGGCTTGTCTCCTCCCCTCGGGTTTATGCCGCCCGCCGATGCATCGTTTGCGCAGGGGTATACGGGTTGAGGATCACTGTTCGAGCGGGGGAGGGGCACTCATGTGAGAACCTCATACGTTTTCATAGCTGTCTTATCCCATTCTCATGGCTGTCTTGGCCTGCCGGAGCGGCGGGCTTGGCGGCTGTCTCTTCTTCCATCAGCAAAATCATGCCGCGCCGTGCGCCATTTGCACTCAGCAGCGGCATGCAGGTGACCCGGCAGACAATTTCCCGGCCTTTGCGGTTGTGGGCGTCCAGCAACAGGACCTCTTCGCTGTCCCGGCCGTTGAGGATGGCGCGCAGCGGCTGCTTAAGGCGCTCCACGGGCAGGCCTATATCCAGGTTCCAGAAATGGCTGCCCCGCGCTTCTTCCGCCCGCAGGCCCCACAGGTTTTCCATTTTGGAGTTCCAGACCTGCACCCGCAGGTCCTGGTTCAGCACGGCGACGCCCGTGCGGAAGCTGCCTAGAATGGACTCCATAAACGAGTTGGCTTCGCTGAGCTGTTCGCCGCGCTGACGCACTTCGCCGTTGATGGTTTGCAGTTCTTCGTTGGTGAACTGCAACTCTTCGTTGATGGTTGGACTTGCCCTTCTTGCCGATCTGCTTGTTGCTGCGCCCCTTGCGCCGCGGGTGAATGAGTTCAATCCCGAAGCTGTCCACCACACTCCGCCGCTCCAAGACCGGCACTTTGTGTCCGGCCTTCGCCAGATAACACGCGCAGACCAGCCCATTGTGCCCCGCGCCGATCACTAACGCATCGTAATTCGCTCTCATCGCTGCCGACTTTCTCAAAGCGCGATTGCTGCGCCTGTCCCCAAATAAAGGGAAACTTGTCCGCCCCGAAGAATGTTCTCCCCAAGAACGCCTTTGTTCTCCAAAACTATCTCTGTGCGCTGCCGAGGAACCCTCCGTGTCTTCCTATTTCAATTCCGTGCTGCAAGGCGATGCCGCGCAAGTCCTGCAAACCCTGCCCGACAACAGCGTTGACCTTGTTGTCACGTCCCCGCCCTATGCCGACCAGCGCCTCGCCACCTACGGCGGCGTGAAGCCGGACGAGTATGCCGACTGGTTTTTGCCGATTGCCGACCAGCTTTTGCGCGTGCTGAAACCCGAAGGCTCCCTGATATTAAACATCAAAGAGCGCGTGGTCAACGGCGAACGCCACACCTATGTGCTGGAGCTGATCCTTGAGATGCGCCGGCATGGGTGGCTGTGGACCGAGGAATACGTCTGGCATAAGCGCAACTGCTACCCCGGCAAGTGGCCCAATCGGTTTCGGGATGCCTGGGAGCGCTGCCTGCATTTCACCAAGCAGCGCAAGTTCGCCATGTACCAGGAAGCGGTCATGGTGCCGATGGGCGACTGGAAAAACTCCCGCTTGGCAAAGCTCAGCGAGACCGACCAAAAGCGCGACAACTCGCGCGTCCTGAGCGGCTTCGGCAAAAACATCTCCAATTGGGTCGGGCGAGAAATGGCGTTTCCCACCAATGTCGTCCATCTCGCGACCGAATGCGGCAATCGCAGCCACAGCGCGGCGTTTCCCATTGAGCTTCCTTCCTGGTTCATCAAACTCTTCACGCAGCCCGGTGATCTTGTCCTAGACCCGTTTCTCGGCTCGGGAACCACCGCCGTCGCCGCCCAATTGTTAGACAGAAACTACGTCGGCATTGAACTCAACCCGGAGTATGTCGCTCTCGCGCAGGAGCGCCTGCGCCCCCGCGACGCCGCTAATCTGTTCACGGTCAGAGAGAAAGCCAAACGGAGCTACAAATGACGGAAGCCGAGACACTTGAACTGATTACGGGCTATGTTAATGACCACATTGACTACTTTCACACAAATCGTCTGGCAAAGATTACCAAGCTTAACCTCCACGACATTCTGAAGCGCAAAAATCCCTATCTCTTTCGGACCAAGAACCTTAACATTGCTCAGGACTTGACTGCCTCCCTTCTAGATGCCTATCTTTCCTCTTCCGAAGAGGAACTCTTTGGTCAATTTCTAGAGGGACTGGCGATTTATGTTGCTGAAATCACCTCGGGAGGCCAGAAATCTTCCACCGAAGGCCTTGACCTGGAACTGACACGCGCTGGTGTCCGCTACGTTATCGCCATCAAGTCCGGCCCCAACTGGGGCAATCGCTCCCAATACAACGACCTTCGGCTGCGTTTCAAGACCGCCATGCGCGTGCTCAAACAATCCCATCATGCGGCCAATGTTCAGCCCGTGCTTGGCATCTGCTACAGCAAGTTCAAGACCGTCAACAATGGCGAATACCTGAAAATCGGCGGGCAAAGCTTCTGGCATTTCGTGTCCGGCTTCCCCAGCCTGTACATGGATATGATTGAACCGATTGGCTATGAAGCGCAAAAGCACGACGCCCACTATCTTCTTGAAAAGGGCAATACCTACAACCGCTTCACCCGTGACTTAATCAGCGAGTTTTGCAACCCGCAGGGCCAAATTGATTGGGCAAAGCTGGTGCAGTTCAACAGCGGCAACCTGCCCGCATCGCCTTTGTAAGTTCCTCTTGTCCCCAACCCTTTCCTGCCGCGTTGCTATGGCGTATCATAGGCGTACCAACGACGGAAGAAACTGTTCCGTCGTTGGTACGCGCTTACAACACGCTTAATCAGCCTATACAACGCGCTGGCAACGCCTAAAGGAAGCCGAGGGAACACGCTTGCAGACAATAGCGTTGCCGAAAAAGAAGGGAACCATAGTCAATAACCGTGGTAAAATAAGCAAGACGATTGTTGGATTCGCTTCTATAGCGAAACACGTTTGACTGCTTATGAAACGACGCCGCGCAATTATCTTCTTTTCCTACGCTGCCGCCCCCGTTCTGGTGGCGCTGATTACCTGGCTGATGGCAGGCATGCAGAGCTGGCTGGCGGGGCATCCTGAATACGGCCAGCCACGGGCGTTCACGACCCTGCTGTTTGGCGGGATCGCCCTGCTTACCGTGCTGGGCGGGCGCGGGCCGGGGCTGTGGACAGTGGCCTTGTCGGTGGTCTTCACAGCGTATTTTGTCATGTCGCCCCGCGGCACTCTGGTGGGAAAAAGCATGGTGGACTTGATCCAACTGGTCTTTTTCTTCGGCGTGGGGGTTATGATTGTCCTGGGCGTGGAGGCGCTGATAACCAACCGCCGCCTGCTGGCCCGCTCGGAAGAAGCGCAGGCGAAACTTCGCACCGTGATGGACATGGCCCCGGTCGGCGTGGTGCTCACCGAGCTTGATGGCACCCTCTCGTATGCCAACCGCGAGGCGGAGCGCATCTGGGGCCATCCGCTGAAGCGCGTGGGGCCGCAGGAATGGCGCAGCTACCGCATTTTGGAGCCGGACGGCACGCCGACCCCGCCGGAGCGAATGACCCTGGCGCGCGTTCTGGCGGGCGAAGCGCCGCCGCTGCACCGAGAGCACCTGGTGGAGCAGCCGGACGGAACCCGCCTGTGGGTGGAAAGCGTGGCGACATTGGTGCCGGGCAGCGGCGGCAGCCCGGTCGGCGGCCTGGGCGTGATGAACGATATTACGGCCCGCAAAGAAGCCGAACTGGCCCTGCGCGCGCGTGAAGAGCGCTTTCGTGCCCTGGTGCAGAATGCCAGCGACATCATCACGGTGCTGGCCGAAGACGGCACGGTGCTGTATAAAAGCCCGTCGGAAGAGCGCATTCTTGGCTACCATCCCGACGAAACCGTGGGGCATCCGATTTTTGAGATGATCCATCCCGAGGATGCCTCGCGGGTGCTGGAAGTATTTGAAGCGGTGATGCGCAGGCCCGGCGTGCAGCCGCCGGTGGAGTTCCGTATCCGCCACAAAAACGGCGGCTGGCGCAGCCTGGAAGCCGTTGCCTCCAATCTGCTGGATGACCCGAGCATTGGCGGCGTCGTGGTCAACTCGCGCGACACCACGGAGCGCAAAGCCGCCGAAGAAGAAATCCGTGCTCTGCTGTTTGAGGGATTAAGGCAGGCGGAGCGCGAAATGCTGCTCAGCAAGATCGCGCAGACGGTGCTGGAAACTCCGCACCCGGATGCGGTGCTCGCCACAACCGTCGCCGGGCTGGGGCCGGTTCTGGGCGCGGACAGGTGCTACTTTGTTTCGTATGACTTGGTGGAAAATACCGCCCAGGTCGGGCCGGAGTGGCACCGAGACGGGCTGAACAGCATGACGGGAACTTACGCCATGTCGGACTACGGCTTCAACCGAGAAGGGCGATTTCAGGCGGGACAAACCCAGGTGGTGCGCGACACATTCGCTTTGGAGCCGGAGTCTCCTGATGCAGTCGCCCGCTTGGGCCTGCGGTCGCTGCTGCGCGTGCCCGTGCGTCAAGGCAGCCAAATGACCGTGCTGGTGGCGGCGATGGCGCATGCGCCCCGCGACTGGCAGGCCGATGAAATTGCGCTGGTGGAGACCGTCGCCTCGCAGACCCGCGTGGCCGTGGAAGCCGCCCGTTTGCAGCAGCGCGAACACACCATCGCCACGGCCCTGCAGAACGCCCTGATGCCCAATCTGCCCGAAGACGTGCCTGGCCTGGACCTCGCCGCGTACTACCGCCCCGCACTGGAAGAATCCAGCCTGGGCGGCGATTTTCACGACGTGTTCCCCCTGGACAAAGGCTTGTTCGTCCTGGTGGTCGGCGATGTCAGCGGCAAGGGGCTGGCGGCGGCGGCGCAGGTCGTCACTGTCCGTCAGATGCTGCGCTATGCCCTGTATTTGGGAACATCGCATGGACAATCTCTTGCGCAGTCTGTGAGTGAACTCAACCGCCAGGTGGTCGCCCACGACCTGCTGATAGGGTTTGTCACATTGTTCGTCGCCGTGTATGACACAGCCACGGCTCAGCTGGACTACGTTTGCTGCGGGCAGGAACCGGCCTTGCTGCGCCGCACGCTGTCGGGGGAAGTGCTGGAACTGGGGCCGACCGGCCCGGTTCTGGGCATGGACATCCACGCCGCGTTTACGCAGGAAAGGGCTGCTCTGATGCCAGGCGATTCCCTCGCCATCTACACGGACGGCATGTCCGAAGCCGGACGGGGCAAGCACGACCTGCTGGGCGTGACCGGCATCGCGGAGCTGATGGCGGCGGCTCCGCCCACCGCCGATGCGCAGGTTTCGCATCTGGTGACCGGCATGAACGCGCATGCCGGTCACAATTTACACGACGATGTGTGCCTGCTGGTCGCTGTCGCCCAGCCCATCAGCGCACTGTCGTTGTGATTGAAGGGGAGAATTGCCGCTGGACAAAACCGACGCCCCGGCCAATGTTTAACCATTGGCCGCCGATGGCTACAATGCGGGGGGAAGAACCAGCATCGTTGTCTGCATGGGCAGCAAACTCGGCGACAGCACAACCGTGGAGCTTTCTGAACTTTGGATGGGGAGCGGGGCCAGCGCTTCCAAGATTTCGGGCAGCGACGCGAGCGGCAGATTGACCTTGCCTGTCTGATAGTGCATTGGGATGACAAGGCGCGGCCCAATTTGGGTGATTGCATGGCGCAGGGCGGGCAAAGGCAGGGTGGGCGGCCCGCCCGCCACCGCCAGCAGAACATCGCACCCGGCCACCGGGGCCGCTTCTTCGGACGTGAGCGCGTGCCCCAGGTCGCCCATGTGGCAGATACGCAGGCCGCCCACGGTGAAATGCGGCATGGAAACGGGCACGTCCCGCGCTGCGCTTTCCCATGCAAGGGCGGCCCGAAAGACAATGCCTTTCGCTTCCACGCCTGCGGGTGCGCCCGCAAAGTCCAGGCCGTTGAGGCGGATGGGGGTTCCGCGCGCCGCCGCCCAGTGCGAATGGTAGCGCGGGTTGAGATGGCTGGCGACGACTATATCGGCCTCCACATCTATCGCGCCGTAGTCGCCGACATCCGGCGCGCGGTACGGGTCGAGCAAAATGCGCAGGCCCGCGCTTTCTATGACAAATGCGGCGTGGCCGAGCCAGGTGATTTTGGTTTCCATTGCCCGTAGGTGTACGGGAGATAAGAGTGTTTTTCCTGCTCTGCGCGCTTGGGCCGCTGCCTTTTGCACGACCCTTGCTTGACATGCACGGCGCGGCGGGGATATACTAGCCGGGAGGCAAGCGGCCTTTGGCGCGCTTAGCTCACTTGAAGACGCGGGAGTACTTTAATTTGAACGCTGCCCAATTGGCTGTCAGCAGCCGCACCATCGACCAGGGCGCTCTTGTGGAGGCGCAAGGCGAAGTTGACCTGACCACCGCTCAGCAGCTGCGCCTGCCGCTGATGGAGGCTGTGACTAACTTTCCCAAAGCCGACGTGTTTGTGGACCTGCGCCAGGTAGACTTTATTGACAGCGCGGGCCTGGCCCTGCTGGTGGAAGCGCGCAAGCGGCTGTCTCCCGAAGGGCGCGCGCTGCATATCCTGCTGACCCCCGGACGCCAGCCGGAGCGCGTTCTCAAGCTGGGCCGCTTTGATACCATCATGACGCTGACGTATGAAATTGACGGCATCGCCTAGTCTCGGCCAACCAGCCTTTTCTTTCCCCTTAATTCTTAAACTGCAGGAGCAACACGCGATGGCCCATCAAACAGGGACAAATGCGGGCACGAACGGCATGAGCGAGCAGGACAACGCTGCGCTGCCCGACAGCCCCGATATTATCGGCTACGTGGAGCCGCTGCTGGGCCGCACCGCCCGGCACGATGTGGCAGGCTATTTCGGCTTCCCCATTATCAAGAAGGGCGAGACAGTCACGCCCTTCGTGCTGGAGCGGGCGCACAGCATGTCCCGCTTGTTTGAGCTGACTGCCGCGACAGGCGATGCCTAGTTCGTCTCAGCCCCGCTTCATCTTGGACTTGATAAAGTCCAATGTGGACAGCGGGCGCACGGAGAGGGGCACTGAAACTGTCTGGCCCGCCGTGGTGTGCAGGGTCAGGGCTGTTTCATGCGTGCCCGCTGCCAGGTCGCTGGTGTCTATCTCCAACTGGATCTGGCACTGCGCGCCCGGAGCAAGCGCACCGTGCGCGGGTGAGATCGTTATGGACGGACCGTCTGCGGCTCCCCCAACCCGCGCCTTGGCGCTTTCTATAGAATACTCTACCGCCACTTCCCCATCGTTGACGATCTCCAATATTCCCGCGATTGTCTGCCCTTTGCGGCCCGTCAGCGCCACCGGCGGCGCGTCGGGGCGGGTGCGCCCCTGCACCACCAAATGGCCGGGGCGCGGCAGCACAGTCACGCTGCATTCAATAAACCAGCGGTCGCCGCTGCTGAGCGCGCTGCCGTCTTTATCGCGAATGTCCGGGGTATTGATCTCCAATCGGCCCGTGACCACCTGTCCCCGCTCGGCAATCTTCTGAACATTGGCCTGCACGGTCACCTCGCGCCGGTTGCCGGTGAATGTCGGCGAAGGCACGACAATCCACGGCGCGCGCGCTTTGATTTCTCCCCGGATTTCCCCGCCGCCCGCATTGTACAGCGTGACCTCCTGCGGCGGCGGCGCATGGCCGCTCTGCACTTCGCCCCAGCGCAGGTGCTTGCGCGTCACCAATAAAACTGGGGGCGCGATGGCGCGCATGGCAAGCAGGAAATCGTTGGCCGACGCAAATCTGTACTCGGTGTTGTAGGAAAGGGCGCGATTGATCAGCTTGACCATGCCGAGGTCCGCATTGGGACGCTGGATGAGCGAGTTGGTGACATACATGGAACGCTCATTGATGCTCTCCTGATCGGGCGCGACCCCGGCGATCATCTCGTAGAGGATCGCTCCCACGGCGAAGATGTCGGTGCGCACATCGGCCACCCACTTGCCGTCGGCTTCCAGCTCGGGCGGCAGGTAGCCCTCCGTGCCGTAGAGTTCCAGAGGCTTCGCGCCCTGGGCCGCGTCGCCGAAGAACTGCGCCGCCCCAAAATCCAGCAGGGCCAGATGCCCCTGCGGCGTGATACGGATATTGGCGGGCTTCAGGTCGTGATGCACCACCTGCCGCGAGTGCAGAAAAGCCAGAGCATCGCAGAGCGACACGGCCCATTTGAGTATCCATTCGCGGGGCAGGGGATGGCGCTTGCGGATAATATCGTCTAAAGTCGCGCCTTCAATAAACTCCTGCGCGATATAGAAGTACTGGTCGTGGATGAAGGCTTCGTAGAATGTCGGCATCAGCGGATGCGCGCTCGCCTGCAAGCCGACCGCGCATTCGCGGTCGAACAAGGCCTGCAGGTTCTTTTGATCGCGCGGGTGGCGCGCGGGGAAGAACTCTTTTAAGGCCACCTGACGCCCCGGCACCTGGGGGTCCCGCGCAAAATACACGGCCCCAAACGCCCCTGTCCCCACGACATGCTCGACATGGTAGGTGGAAACCTGGCCCGGAACGATCTCGCCGGGAGCGAGCAGCATCACATCGTCATAGCGTTTGCGTTTTGCCAAAGACCGTCACTCCCTGCATTGATAGTACCAATAACAGGGGCATTCTGTCAAGAAACAATCTGGCGAGGAAGGTCTCGCCTCGTGTTGCGCAGTGAAGGCCGCTCTTGCGCCAGGGTGAAGGCCTCCTGCCCTTCCTGCTCCCGAAACTTGGGGCGGGAGGGCGTTCCCATTGGTTGTTAGGCAGACACTTGGCACCCAGCTTGACAAAACGGCTGGTTTGGTTTATTATAAATGCAGTCTTGCGAAGGGTATCCTGCGTTTATGTCTCCATTTCATCGTCTCGCTGCTTTGGTCGCCGCCCGGCGCGTCACCATTATCGTCTGGGTTGTCTTGATAGTCTTTATCGCGGCCCTTATTTCCTACAACCGGGCTGCGCAGTCGCACACGGTGGCCGCGCTGGGCAGCAACAACCCCGTCGTGCGTGACCGCGCGGTGCGCGGCCTGGTGGAAAGCGGGCGGTTGACCGATGTTCTCGCCGCCACGCAAGACCCCAATTCGGATGCCAAAAGCGAGCAGAACCTGGAAAGCGCCACGCTGCGCGAGAATGCCGCCGCTTCCGTCAACACGCTCGCCGCGAGCCACCAGGTCTCGGACAAGCAGGCCCTGGATACGCTGTTCCTGCTGCGCAAGGATACCGACAGCAAGGTCAAGGATACGGCCACGGCGGGGCTGGCGACATTGGGCGCGGCCAGCGACGCCAACCTCAACCTGATTGTCGGCAACCTCAGCAACGGCGACCCGGACATTCGCGGGGCGGCGGTGGCGGCGTTAGATAAGATTGGCGGCGACAAAGTGGCAAAGCGCGTAGACCCGCTGATGCAGACGCCCGAAGCGCAGGACTCGGCGCAGGCCACGATGCTTGGTCTGGGCGCCACGGCGGTTCCCTATTTGCTGGCACATTTGGATACGCCCAAGCGGGACTTTCGGCAGAAGGTGCTGGGCATGCTGGGACAGATCGCCTCGCCCGCCGCCGTGCCCGCGCTGATGAAAACTGCCGCCGACTCTGACCCATCGGTGCGGCGGCTGGCGCAGTCCGCGCTGGCCGACACGGTTATCAACAACTTCAGCGCTCTGCAAAAGGCGCAGGCGACAGCAAGTACGGATGCCAAAGACCCCAAAAAGAAGCCCGAAGACCTGGCTGCCGACAAGGATGCCATTGCCAAAGCCGCCGCGTCTTTTGCGCAAACCCAGGCCGCCGCGCCTGCTCTGGTTGCCACGCTGCGCAATACCGAAGCGGACAGCCAGGCGCGCACCCAGTCGGCGCTCGCCCTGGGACGCATCGGGAGCGCGGGGGCAGTCGCGGCCCTGGTCGCCTCGCTGGGGGATTACGATGCTCTGGTGCGCAATGCGGCTTTGCAGGGCGTGCAGTCGGCGGGGCCGATCGCGACCGGCCCTTTGACTGCGGCGCTGGCGCAGGGCACCCAAGACACCCGCGCTTCTGCCGCGCAGGCATTGGGGGCGATTGGGGGAGCCTCGGCGATTGCGACGCTGCATGCGCTGGTCGGCAGCTATGCCACAAGCCCTGCCGTGCGCCGGGCGGCGGTGCAGGGATTGGGGCAAAGCGGCAGTCCCTTGGCGGTTCCCACATTGGTAGAGGCCCTGGCCGACCCGGATGGCGCGGTGGCGAGCGCGGCTTCGGATGCCCTGCTGACGCCGGATTTGGAGGGGACTGCCGTGCCGCTGCTGGTGGCGCTGTTTGATAAGCCCGCGCCGGTGCCGTTTGAAGCCAGCCAAACACTCTCGCGCATGGGCAGTCTGCCCGTGCCTGCCTTGCGGCAGGCGGCGGGCGCGGCCAGCCCGCAGGTGCAGACATGGGCGGCGGTCACGCTGGGGCAGACGAATAGCAAAGACCCCGGCATCACTGCCGCGTTAACCCCTCTGACGCGGAGCGCCAACAGCAGCGTGCAGTATGCGGCAACGCAGGCATTGGGACGTCTTGCGGGAAGCTGATTGGGCGCGCTCCTAAACGTGTCGCAGTCTCAAAGCAACACCCCTCCGGCAGTGGCCGGAGGGGTGTTGTTGGTTTTTATATAGTCTTTTAGAAGGCCGCGCTGCCGGGCTTAGAAGGCCGCGCTGCCGGTCAGGCGGTCGTCCATGGCGGCCTGCAGCTCGCGGATATGCACGGCATTCTGCCCTAAGTCGCCGCCGCCGACGCGCGACCGGGAACGGATGGTGGCGCGCGTCTGCCCGTGCCCGACGCCGATGGCGTAGAGGGTAACATCGTCCAGGAAGCGGCCTACCAAAGTCTCGGCTTCGGCTTCCAGGGCGTCGTTCTCGGTGTCGGTGAAGATGACCCGCCAGCGGGGCAGGGTGCGTATGGCCTGCTGAGCGGCGGCGAGCACCACCCCCGGCTCAGCGTAGTAGACGCGGGAGCGCAGGTGCGGGTAGGCCGCGCTTTCCCCGGTGGTGATGTCGTTGACGATAAACAGCCGCTTGTTGGCCCAGAGCGCGCCGCCTGCGCCGGCTATTGCCAGCCCGCCCAGGGCGAGCCATCGCTTTTTGTGTGTCCCCATAGAACCTGCCGCCTTGTGTGTGGTGTCGTTGCTTTGGTTAGTTATACCCCGTTCAGGACAGAAGCGAGACGTTTGATGCCCGCGTCTATTTCGCTTAATAGTGCATCGTGCAGGGCGGGGGTGGAGGCGGCGAGGATGGTTTTAAGGTTCGCTTCGCCGGTATCCAGCAGGGGCGTGCTGTCCAGCGAGTGGCCGTAGGCATCGGTGACTGTCGCTCCGGCTTCTTGGGCGATCAGGGCGGCGGCGGCGATGTCGTAGGTGAAGAGGCCGATGGGGGTGCCGCGCCCAAGCTGCACGAAGCGCGGGCGGGCCTGAGGATAGTCCTGCAGGATGCGCGCGCCGATGTCTAGGGCGGCGGCGAGCTGGCCGGTCAGCAGGCGGGTGAGGGAGTAGGCGGTGGAGTTGAAGAGGAAGCAGCCGCCGCGCGTGCTGGCGGTGTTGACAATCTCGCCGAGCGCGATGCCGAGCCACTCAAAAGGGCGGGCGACGGCTTCAAAGGATAGGGGGGCATCGGCAATCTCGGTGATGGGGAGCAGGCGCAGGGGGCGGGTCTGGTTGTCGCTGCCGGTCCAGGTCGCGCCTTTGCCGCGTTCGGCAAAGAAGAGGTCGCTGCCTTTGATTTCCTGGATGCAGCCGCACAGGACATCGCCCATCGTGACCTGGGGCGCGTAGGCGGCCCAGGCGACCGAGACGACGCAGGACTCGAAGCCGGCAACTGCGGGGCGGGTGCCGTCGATAGGGTCTATGATGACGACGCCCTGGGGCTTGTCGCCGAACTCAAGCAGCCCTTTGTCTTCGGAGTAATAGGCGATGGAGAGTTTTTCGCGCTCAATAAAGGAAACGATGGCATCTTCGGCGATGTCGTCGATGGCGAAGGTGGCATCGCCGCTGTTGGCGGTGCCGGAGATTTGTCGTCCGTGCCAGGCTCCGAGGTGGGGGCGGACGGTGTCGCGGATGTGCCGGGTGAGGGCGATAACTGTTTCTTGCGGGGTCATGGCGTGCGTCCTTGCGCGGTGCGCTGGTTTGAGTATCGGCAGAAGCGCGGGGTTTCTTGAGTGTGTTTTTGTGAGTAAATAGGCGCGTGTTACTATGTTGTTACTATGTTGTTACTATGTTGTTACTATGTTGTTACTATGTTGTTACTATGTTGTTACTATGTTGTTACTCTTGCTTTGCAAAGGCGCGGCGGAGAGTTTCGGGAGTGGCTTCCTCCAATGTCTGCAGCAAATGATGGGCCTGCGCCCAGTCCAAATGGCGGGTGAGGGCGGTGGGGACGGCGACTGTCAGCATGCCTGCGGCGTGGGCGGCGGCGATGCCGCGCGGGCTGTCTTCAAAGGCGAGGCACTGCGCCGGGAGAATGGCTAGGCGATGGGCGGCGAGCAGGTAGACATCGGGGGCGGGCTTGGGAGAATTGACTTCGTCGGCGGTGGCGATGGCGGCGAAGCGTCCCGTAAGGCCGGTGATTTGCAGCACGCGGTCTACCCAGGCGCGCTCGGAGTTTGAGGCGACTGCGCTGGGGATGCCTTCATCGGCCAGCGCGTCCAGCAGGGAGATGACGCCGGGCATGGGGGTGAGTGTCTGCATGGCGCGGGCGTAATGGGCCTGGCGTCGTTTGGCGGTGGCGTCGCGGTCGTAGGCGGGGCCGACCACCTGGGCGAGCGCCTCGTGCCAGTCGGCGAGGTCATGGCCTTTGGCGATGCCGATGCGGGCGGCCCAGTCCTGCAAGTCTAGGGTGAGGCCGTGCTCGTCGTAGAGCATGCGCCAGGCATCGTAGTCGGGGGTTTCGGTGTCTGCGAGGAGTCCGTCGCAGTCGAAGATGGCGGCTTGGAATGTCACGGAGGGGTTGTTCGGCGTGAGAATAAAAGTTTCCTGCGTGTGGCGAGGGCGGTGCTTCGGCTTATTGACGGCATTGCGTGCGGGTGCCAACGACGGAAGGATTTGTTCCATCGTTGGTATGCGCTGGATACGCGCTTAATCAGCGTTCGCCCAGGGCTTGGGAGTCCCTCCCCCGTCTCGCATACTGCTCGCCTTCCCCTCCCCTAAAGGGGAGGGGTGCCTGTAGCATAGAGTTGATCTCTTCGGACATTGGCTGTTCATTCCTCAAGGCTTGGCAGAGCAGGACGCTTTGTTCCGTTGATCAACTACTTGCCATAGGCACCCCTCCCCTTTAGGGGAGGGGAAGGCGAGCAGTATGCGAGACGGGGGAGGGACTAAACTTTGGGGTGCCTTGTGCTTGAGCGGCCCTTGACGCCGCGCCCAATGCCTTGTACAATGGGCTGTGTTATGAAACCCACTCTGCTTTATGTTTTGTTCGCGCGCTTGCTGCTCATGCTGTTTGCCCTCGCGGTGACAATTGTGCCCGCCGCTGCCGCGCCCGCGCCGCAATCTTTGAGTGCCGCGCTGGATCATATCTTAGCCGACCCGGCTCTGCGCGGCGGTGTGACAGGGGCTATCGTGGTGCGGGTGCGTGACGGCAAAACGCTGTACGCGCATGACGCCGACCTGCGGCTGCTGCCTGCGTCTAATCGCAAGCTGTTCACGGCTGCCGCCGCGCTGGGCGTGCTTGGGGATGGGTTCACATACAAGACGCAGATACTTGCGCAGGCGGGGGGCAATGGTCAAGGTGTGTTCGCGGAGGCGAGGGCCGATGCTCAAGGTGTGTTGCGCAGCGAAGTTGTGCTGCGCGGGGCAGGGGACGGCGCATTGACCACGGTAGATATGGATGACCTGGCCGCGCAGATAGCCCGTGCGGGTGTTAAGCGTATTAATGGCTACTTATTCAGTAACGTTTCCCTATTCACCGATGGCCCGTATGGCTTTGGCTGGGAATGGGACGACCTCTCCGATGAGGAGTTCCCCGTCATTTCAAGCCTAGAGGTGAATGATGGAGACGTTCACGTTCATGTCGCGCCGGGCAGGGTCGGCGAGGCAGTTCTTGTCACGCTTGCGCCGCCTGCTGCGTACCCGAAGATTGACAGCCAGTCCCGTACCGCTGCCGCAAGTGATCCTAATACCTGTTCTGTCCTGCTGCCCTATGGCAAAGACACGGTTGACGTGTCCGGCAGTCTGCCATTAGGCGCGTCGGTGGACCAGAACGTGCCCGTCGCCAGCCCGCCTTTTTACGCGATCAACGTTTTGGACTATTGCCTGCGGGCGCATGGGATTATCACGCGTGGCGGTTTGACTTACCCGCCGAGTATGCTCACCTATCCCACGATTATCCTTGCCGAGCATGTCAGCCTGCCGATGGCGCAGTATCTGTCGTTGATGATGAAGCCGAGCGACAACCTGATCGCTGAATGCCTGGTGCGGACAATGGGTGCTGTCAAAGGCAAAGGCGGCACTTACGAGGCCGGGCATGCCGTGGAAACACCGTTCTTCCAAAGCATTGGCGTGGACACGTCGGCGATTGACCTGCGGGACGGCTCCGGGGTCAGCCGCCGCAACTTTGTCACGGCCCGCGCCGTGGGGCAGCTCTTGCTGGGCATGAGCAAGCGCCCCGACTTTGCGGCATATTACAATGCTCTGCCCATTGCGGGCGTGGACGGAACCCTCAAAAGCCGCATGGCGGGCACGCGCGCGGCGGGCAATGTCCATGCCAAGACCGGGACGCTCAGCCAAGCGCGCGCTTTGTCCGGGTATGTGACCGGGCGGGGCGGCGACCTGTATGCGTTTAGCCTGCTTATGAACAACTTCCCCGGCAATGCCCGCAGTGCAGGCGCGGTGCAGGACAGGTTTGCGGAGTATCTTGCAAACACTCTCCCATCTGCCGCGCATTGACCCCTCAAGTTTTGGGCGCGTTATGGCATAATACAAAGTATCGCGCGGGGGAGGGTGACCCATGTCCATGCTGGGCCGGATGTTTGGAATCGGACGCAACGAGCACTATGACCAGGGCATACGCCTGTTTGACCAGGGATTGTATGTCCAGGCTATTGATGAATTGACCCTGGCGTCGGAAGGCGAAGGCCGCGCCGATGTACTGACGCAGCGCCTTGCCTCGTTTTATGTCGCCGAGGCGTATGCGAACCTCGGCACTGCCGCCCTGCAAAAGCAGAACTACCCGGATGCCTGCGTCGCTCTCGCCAAAGCGATTACGCTTAATCCCCACTATGCCGACCTGCACTTTCAGTACGGACGCGCCTGCCGTCAGGCGGGCAATCCGCGTGAAGCCGCCGACGCCTTTCGGGCCGCGCTGGGGATTAATGAAGCCTTCGCCAAGGCGCGTTTCTACCTCGGGCTGGCACTGTATCAGGCGGGGCAGACCGAGGACGGCCTGGCCCAAATCCGCCGGGCCTCCGAGCGCGACCCGAGCTACCAGACAGTTGCCTTTGACCAGGCGCTGGCCGCGCATGAGGCCGGGCAGCATGCCGACGCGCTGGCGATTTTTGAGCATATCGCCGAAGCCGATGCCGATGATATTGCGTTCCATGCCAAACTCGGCGGCGATTTGTACCGGCGAGGCATGTTTACTGAGGCCGCCGATGAGTTCCGCCGCGCCCTGTCCCTCAACCCGAACTATGCCGATGTCCGCAACCACCTGGCGATTGCCCTCAATGCCTGCGGGGCCTATGAGGAAGCCGTGGCGGAGTTCCGCCGCGCCCTGGCGATCAACCCGAACTTTAGCGAGGCCCGCAGCAATTTGGGCCTGACACTGCATGCCGCCGGGCGGACTGCCGAGGCGGACGAAGAGTTTCGGCAGGTGCTGGCCCAAGACCCCGACCATGCCATTGCCCGCAGTCACCTGAGCAAGCAGCGTGGTGTCTGAGAGGCGGGTACAATCAGTGCATGTCCCCGTTTACTCTCACCCACCGTTCCACGCAGACCAATGCCCGGCGCGGCACGCTGCATCTGCCGCACAGCCCTCAGCTTATCCAAACTCCGGTCTTTATGCCGGTCGGCACCAATGGCTCCGTCAAAGCCATGACGCAGGAAGAAGTCACCGCGCTGGGCTTTGATCTCATTCTCGGCAACACTTACCACCTGTATCTGCGTCCCGGCCCCGACTTGGTGAAGCGCGCGGGCGGCCTGCACGCGTTTATCGCCTGGGACGGCGCGATGCTGACCGACAGCGGCGGCTTTCAGGTGTTCTCGTTGCAAGACCTGCGGCGCATCACCGAGGAAGGCGTGCGCTTCAAGTCCCACCTCGACGGCAGTGAGCATTTCTTCAGCCCCGAGCACTCCCTGGCTGTGCAGCACGCCCTGGGCGCGGACATCATCATGGCCTTTGATGAATGCCCGCCTTATCCCTGTTCTCCTGAGCTGACCCGCGAGGCCACCGAGCGCACGCATCGCTGGCTCCAGCGCTGCGTGGCCTATCACGGCGCGCAGGACACTCCCCAACTGCTCTTTGGGATTGCGCAGGGCGGCACCTACGCCGACCTGCGTGCGGAAAGCGCCCAATTTGTCGCCGCGCAGGACACGCCCGGCATCGCCATCGGCGGCGTGTCGGTCGGCGAGCCGCCCGCACTGATGCAGGAAGCCATCTCGCACTCCATTCCGCACCTGCCGGAGCATAAGCCGCGCTACCTGATGGGCGTCGGCACGCCTTTAGACATACTGGACGCTGTCGCGCAGGGGATTGACATGTTTGACTGCGTCCTGCCCACGCGCCTGGGGCGCAACGGCACTCTGTACACCACCTACGGGCGCATCAACATCAAAGGCAGCCGCTACGCCGATGACTTTGGGCCGGTAGACCCAGACTGCGGCTGCGCGGTGTGCCGCCGCTATTCCGCCGCCTACCTGCGCCACTTGTATAAATGCAATGAGATACTGGCGTCTCGCCTCGCCACCTATCACAACCTCGCTTACTATGCGCGCCTGATGTCCGGCATGAGGACGGCGATTGAAGCGGACAACTTTGTAGAGTTCCGCGCGCACACCCTGGCCCGCTACGAAGAAGGCGCGAGCGACTAGAATACATTCTCTCGCCATTGCGCTCCGAAGCCAAGAAGCTCCCCTAGAAACTTCTGTGGCGTTCCCCCAAAAACATCTTGACAATCGCGTCCGTCTGTGTTAATATAAGACCAGCGTAACGAGGCGCAATCACACCTCAACCCCGTGCGTTCCCCGCGCACAGCCCGGAAGCGCCCTTTTGTGTATCCCCGCACAAAAGGGCGTTTTCTTGTGTCTGCGTTCGGCTACTCGCCCACTTCGCCCTGCGCATCGGCGGCGCTGCGGGCCAAAGTCACGTGCAGCGAGTTCTCCACGAACTCCGCCACCACTTCCTCTGTCTCCAGGGCAGCCACCTGACGCTCCAAAGACGCGATTTCTTTATCTAATCGGGTCAACTTCTCGCTGGCCGGGTCGGTCTGCGCTTCCAAAAGCCGGGCGCGGCGCAGTCCTCCAAGCCGCTCCGCCAGCGACTGACGCAGGGCACGCCATTGCGCGGCCCTGGGCGTATCGCCGAGAAACTCTTCAATAATGCTGTCTTTGTCGCGTGCTGCCATTGTTTTCTCCCCCTGCTGTCGTTAGTTTACCCACAGACAAATATTACACTCCCGCACTTTTACGCCTAAAGAAGTCTGCGCCACCTGCCGACAATAGAACCACGACCGGGGAGCGCGAAAGGGGAACACGGACATCACACGCGGAATCTACACGGCGGCGACGGGAATGCTCGCCAATCAAACGGCGGAAGATGCGATTGCGCAGAACCTTGCCAACGCCAGCACCACCGGCTACAAACAAGATATTCCCCAGTTTCAATCATTTGCCGATAGCCTGGTGCATCGGATGGGCGGCGGGGGCGGCACTGTCGGCTCCATCGGGCGCGGGGCTTCCTTGCAGGCGCTGGCGACCGATTTTGAAAGCGGCGCGATGGAAAAGACCGGCAACCCGCTGGATGTCGCTTTGACCGGCGATGCCTGCCTTTCGGTGCAGACCGGGCAGGGCGTGCGTTTGTCCCGCGACGGCGCGCTCACCCGCAATCCGCAGGGGCTGCTGTCGCAGGTCAGCGGGGGCGGCATTGTGCTGGGGCAAACCGGCAAGCCAATCCGCATTCCTGAAGAGGCAGGCAGCATCACAATCAGCCCGAACGGCCAGCTTGCCGTGGATGGGAAAGCCATCGGGCAGATACGACTGTCCGGCGTGTCCGGCACGTCGGGGGCGGTCAAGACCGGCGACAACCAGTTCACGGAAAGCGCCGCACGGCCTGCCTCGGCGGGATCGGGCGTCCGCCAGGGTTATCTGGAAAGCTCCAATGTGAGCGTCGTCAAAGAAATGGTCGCGATGATTAGCTGCATGCGTGCCTATGAAACCAATCAGAAGATGGTGCAGGCGCAGGACGACCTGACGAACAAAGCCGTCAACGACATTGCCAAGCTTTAACTTTTATTTCACACACGGCTGGACTGTCCCGAGCATCAATGCTTTGGCCGGAAGCCGATCTACCCTTCCTGCTTGAAACGCAGGAACGACCCACCCACCCGAAGGAGACTTTCGCACTATGATGCGCGCACTCTACACGGCGGCAACCGGCATGATGGCTCAGCAGCTCAACATGGACGTGACCGCCAACAACCTTGCCAACGTCAACACCGCTGGCTTCAAGCACAGCCGCGCCGACTTCCAGGACTTGCTGTACCAGGAGATGCGTCCCGCCGGAACCACCGTGGCCGATGGGGCACAGACCCCCACCGGCATTGAGGTGGGCCTCGGCGTCAAGCCCGCCGCCACCGAGACCATGTTTGAGCAGGGAACGTTCCAGAACACGGGCAACCCGCTGGACGTTGCCATTGAAGGCGACGGGTTTTATAAAGTCCTCCTGCCCGATGGCTCTAATGGCTACACCCGCGACGGCGCATTCAAGAAAGACAGCCAGGGCAAACTCGTCAACTCCGATGGCTATGCCATTCAGCCCGAAATCACCCTGCCCGCCGATTCCACGTCCATCTCGGTCGGCAAAGACGGCACCGTCTCGGTCATTCGCGGCGACGGCAAAGCCCCGGAAACGGTCGGCAAGATCACCCTCTCGCGCTTTGCCAACAATGCGGGCCTAGAGCATATCGGCGGCAACAACTTCCGCGAAACCGCCGCCTCCGGCGCGCCCACCGACGGCACCGCAGGGCAGGCGGGCTACGGCACTCTGGCGGGCGGCATTTTGGAAATGTCCAACGTGCAGATCGTGCAGGAGATGGTCAACATGATTACGGCTCAGCGTGCCTACGAGGTCAACTCCAAAGCCATTCAGACCGCCGACGACATGCTGTCCACCGCCAATCAGCTCAAGCGTTAACTGTTTCTGTTTTTGATCTTCCAAAGCCCCCTTTTCTCTTGGAGAAGGGGGCGAAAGGTTCCTATGAAACACGCCCTTTTGCTGATGCTCGCCCTCGTCCTGCCTGCCCACGCCGCGCCCGTCCATGTTGCCCTCAAAGCCAGTGCCGGTGGCGGCACGGCGGCGAACGGCTTTCTCACCCTGTCCCAGATCGCTGACCTGTCGGGCGGCACGAAGGCCGAGCGCGTCCGCATGGCGTCCGTGCCCGTGGCCCGCATCCCGCTGCCCGGCGACACGCGCCTGCTCACGTTGGGCGATGTTGCTTTGAAGCTGCGTCAGGCAGGCTTCCACCCGGAGCGCGATGCCGTTTTGGAAGGCGCAAAGCAAGTGTCGGTCACCGGCGCCGACAGCGATGGTTCTTCGCTGCCTGCCCCCGCTTCTTTCCTGTCCCAGTCAATGCCCGCGCGCCAAGCAAGCGCGGCAGACAACAAGAGTGCCGTGCCGCCCGCGCCTGCCATTGTTGTCCACCGCAACGACAGCGTCAACATCGTCGTGCAGCAGGGCGACATGACCATCACCGCCAAAGGCATGGCCCGCGATGCCGGAGCCGTCGGGCAGGCCATCCGTGTCCACCGCGACGGCGCGCCGTCCGATTTCACCGCCACGGTTTTGGATGCCCAGACCGTGCAATTGGAGCTGTAACCCCATGAAATTATTCTTTGCCCTTGCCCTTTCTCTAACATTTCTGCCCGCTGCCGCCCCTGCCGATTCGTTGTTTCCCGGCAGCAGCACCGCCGTCCCGAACAGCGCCACCGCCACGTCTTTGTTCTCTGATACTAAAGCCAGGCGCATCGGCGACACCCTCACGATCTTAATCAACGAGAACGCGAATGCCTCGTCCCAAGCCAACACCAAGACCTCCAAAACCGAGAGCCTGAACTATGGCCCCGGCTTCGGCCCGTTCTTGCGCTTCATTAAAAACTTCGGCGTGTCCGGCTCCATCAATGACAACGCCGCCGCCGCCACCAACCGCACCGACAACCTGACCGCGCAAATCGCCGTGGTCGTCAAGCAGGTCCTGCCCAACGGCAACCTGCTGGTGGAAGGGCATCGGAGCGTCGGCATGAACGCCGAAACGCAGAACATCACCTTGAGCGGCATCGTGCGTCCCCAGGACGTGAGTTTCAGCAACACGATCCAATCGTCGCTTGTGGCTGATGCTCAGATTAAGTTTGACGGCAAAGGCCCCGTCGGCGACAAGCAGCACGAGGGCATTATCACGCGCATCTTCAAGGTGCTCTTTTAGCGGATGGGTTCTAAAGAGGCCTCCCCGCCCCAAGCTTGGGGAGCCAGAGTAGGACAGGAGAAGACAACTGCCACTGGCTCTTTTCCGTATTGCTCCCCAGAATTGCCCCTACTCGCAAAGCCTCGGTAGCGGGGAACACCCCTAATCGCAAAGCCTCCGTAGCGGGGAGAAGGGCGGGGGGGCCTCTTACTCAGTTCCTAAAAGCGTTGCCCGCTTGTTCCAAAGGCATACCAACGACGGAACAATTTCTTCCGTCGTTGGTATGCGTTTAATACGTCGGTAATAGCCCGAAGCAAAGAGTTCGCAGCATCGCCCGCACAACCCTAAAAAACCGCGCACCGACACCCGACAATAGTACGGGGATAAAGTTTTATGCACAAAACGCTGCTTTGCACATTGGCCTTGATCACTGCGCTTTCGCCGCTCTGCAACGCGCAGGCACGGTTGAAAGACATTGCCGTCGTACAGGGCGTGCGCGGGAACCAACTGGTCGGCTACGGATTGGTGGTCGGGCTGGAAGGCACCGGCGACGGCACCGGGGCGAGCTTTACCCCGCAGTCGGTCGCCTCGCTGCTGCAAAAGTTCGGGGTGAGCGTGCCGCCGGGCGCGCTGCAGCTCAAGAATGTTGCCGCCGTCATGGTCACGGCCAACCTGCCGGCGTATGTGCGCAACGGCAGCACGGTAGACGTGACCGTGAGCAGCCTGGGAGATGCCAAGTCATTGCAGGGCGGGACGCTTTTGCAGACGCCTTTGCAGGCCGCCAACGGCCAGGTGTATGCGGCTGCGCAGGGCGCGATCTCGGTGGGCGGATTTTTGGTGGGCGGCGGGGCGGGCGCAGTCAGCAAAAATCATGTCACGGCGGGGCGCATTCCCGGCGGCGCACTGGTGGAGCAGGATGTGCCGACGACGCTGGCCGGCGTCTCCGACAATTCGCTGCTGGTGACGCTGAACAGCCCCGATTTTACCACGGCGGCCCGAGTCGCAAATGCCGTGCGGGCGCATCTGCCGCCGGGCGCGACAAGCGCGATGCCGCTGGACGCCGCTACGGTGCGGGTGAGCTTTACGCCGGGAACCGAGCCTGTCTATTTAATCGCCGCGCTGGAAAGCGTGTCCGTGGAAACCGATGAGATGGCGCGGGTGGTCATCAACGAAAAAACCGGCACGGTGGTGATGGGCGGCGATGTGTCTGTGACCGCCTGCGCGGTGGCCCACGGCAACCTGACCGTGCAGATCGCGCCGAACCCGATTATCTCGCAGCCCGCGCCATTCAGCGGAGGCGGCACGGTTGTCGTGCCGCGCAACGCGCTGAAAGTGCAGGAGGGGAATGCACGGCTGATCCCCATCCCGAGCAGCACGACTTTGAGCCGGGTGGTCGCCTCGCTCAACGCCCTGGGCGTGACGCCGCGTGATTTGATCGCCATCCTGCAGGCTATGAAAGATGCCGGCGCCCTGCACGCTGAAATAGACATTGAGTAATCCTATGCGTGTCAATCCTATTATTACGCCGTCCGCGCCTGCCGCGCTGGACCCGGCCCATGAGAAGCTCAAAAAGGCCACGGAAGGCTTTGAAAGCTACTTTTTGCATCAATTGCTGCTGGAAATGCGCAAGACCGTCCCGAAAGACACGGAAACCAAAGACGATGCCCACCAGGAAGAAACCTTCCGCGACATGATGGACCAAACTCTGGCCGATACCATCTCGCACCGGGGCGACTTTGGGCTGGGGAAGATGCTGTACGACCAATTATCCAAATCCGTGGGCGCGCCCGCCCCGCAAGCCACAGTGGATACACGCCGCTAATGGAGACTTTTATGCCCGATACGCAGACACTGATCACGATTTTGAAGCAGGAACAAGCCCTGCGCACCCGCCATTGCCGGCTTTTGGAAGCGCAGCAGCGCGCCCTGCTCTCCTGCGACCGCGCGCGCTTTGCCAAGCTGGAACCCGAGCACGCCGACCTGCTTGTTCAACTGGAAGCGCAGGAAACCCTGCGCCGCGATGCCCTCGCCGATGCCGACGGCGAACCTGTGACCCTGTCTGCCGTGCTGGAAGACATGGGCGAAACCACCCGCGCCTCCCGCACGCTGACGACCCTGCGGGACACTCTGCGCGAGACCATTGACCGCAGCCGAATACTGATGCAGCGCAACGAAATGCTGATCCGCAACGAGCTGAACTATCTTGCGTTTTCCCTGGACTTGTTTGTGGAAGCGGGCCGCGCGGCAGGCCAAAGCTACGGCGGCGGAGCCATGCTCGGCGGACGCCTGGGGCTGGATCGCCGCGCTTAACTCATACCTCGCGAAAGAAAAAGAAGGATACCATGCCGGGAACATTTTTTGGAATTAATATCGGCCTCAGCGGCCTGCAGGCGGCGCAAATCGGCCAGGACGTGACAGGCCACAATATCGCCAATGCCGGGACGGAAGGCTACTCGGTGCAGACGGTCAATCAAAAGACCGCCGATGCTTGGGTCGCGCCCGCCACCGCCAACGCCCAGCCGTCCGTGCTGGGGAGCGGGGTTATCTCGCGCAGCATCACCCGCGCTCGTGACCAGTATCTGGACACGCAGGTGCGCAATGGCCTGTCCGAACAGTCGGCGCAAACAACGCTCAACGACAACCTCAAGCAGGTGGAAGGCGCCTACGGGGAACCCTCCAGTCATGGGCTGAACAACGGGCTGGGCACGTTCTTTCAGAACTTCACCAACCTGGTCAACAATCCTGAAGATGCCGGTGTCCGCGCCACCGTGGTCGCCGGAGCAAGCTCGCTGGTCAGCCAGTTCCACACCCTGCAGGAGCGGATTTCCGGGATCGGCAGCCAGGTGAGCGATACGATCTCGGCAGATGTCAACGCCATCAACACCTATGGCAAGCAGATCGCCGACCTGAATGTCACCATTCGTCAGTCGCTGGTGCAGGGCGAAACCCCCAACGACCTCATGGACCGGCGCGACGTTCTGCTGGACAAGATTTCCCAGATCGCCAATGTCAATGTGCTCAATCGTTCCGATGGCACAGTGGATGTTTCCATTGGGACTAGCAGCCTGGTGCAGGGCATCACGCCGAGCACAGTCTCTCTCACCGGCCCCGGCAGCCTGACCGCGCGCGGCGACCTTTCCGGCGGCGAGCTGAGCGGCCTGCTGAAATCTCAGGCCAGCATCCATGGGTACCAGGCCGACCTGAACACGCTGGCCTCGTCTCTCGCCATCCAGGTGAACGCCGTCCATAAGACCGGCGCGGGGCTTGACGGCACGACCGGCCTGGATTTATTTCAGTTCACGCCCGGCAACGAAGCCGATACTTTGACCGTCAACCCAGTGATTGCCAATAATCCCGGTAAGTTGGCCGCCGCCGCCGTGCCCGCCGGGGGCGGCGCGCCGCCCGCCGGCGACGGCGCAGTGGCCGCCCAACTGGCCGCGCTGCAAAACACAGTCCAGACCAATGGGCAGACATTGCAGTCATTTTATCAAAGAAGCGTTTCGGGCCTGGGCGGAGAAAGCGCCGCCGCGCAGACAGCCACAGACAGCGCCGCCGCCAACGTGGGCCAGCTTCAGCAGCAGCGCGCGAGCGTGTCCGGCGTTTCCACCGACACGGAGATGGTCAATATGCTGAAGTATCAGCGCTCGTATGAAGCATCCGCCAAAGTCATCAAAACGATGGACGACATGGTCAATTCGCTGATTACAGACCTAGGCGGCCGTTAATTCGGCCCAAAATGCCCCAAGTTATGGAATAAAGAAGAGAGGGAACAATGCGTGTTACCGACAGTCTGAGAGTAGGCAATTTACAGCGAAATATTCAGGCAGGCTTGAGTAATCTCAACACCGTGCAGAACGAAATCGCGACCGGCAAGCGGGTCAACACCGTATCGGACAACCCGACCGGGGCATCGCAGGCGCTGGCTCTGCGGGCCACGTTGGTGGACAATGCCCAGTATCAAACCAACGCTGATGCGGCCAATTCGTTTTTGTCCGCGAGCGACGGCGCCTTAAGCGATGCGACAAATGCATTGCAGGAGGCGCGCACGATTGCCGTTCAGGGGGCCAACGGCACGCAAACGCCGCAAACCCTGCAGGCCCTCGGCACGCAGGTGAGCGGCCTCATCCGCCAGCTCACCCAGGATGCCAACGCGGACATCCACGGCAAGTATCTGTTTGGGGGAACATTGACCCAAAGCCCGCCGTTCCAAGCGCCCGCGACCGGCACCGATCCCACGCCGACCTATGCGGGCAACAGCGGCGCGGTCAGCGCCATTGTGGGCAAAAACAACGTGCTTCAGCTCAACACGCCGGGGGATCAGGCGTTTGGAGGCGCGTTCAAAGCGCTGCAGGATTTACAAAACAATCTGGCCTCCGGGAACCAGGCAGCCATTTCCGCCAGCATCGGCGCGGTGGATGCCCAGGTCACAGCCGTCAGCTCCGTGCGTGCATCCGCAGGCGCAAAGCTCAACGATGTGACCTTGCTCAAGCAAAACCTCACCAGGGCGCAGGGCGAGTATCAGGCCTCCGACGACAACATTGAAAGCGTAGACCTGGCCCAGGCCTACGTACAACTGCAAAGCGCGCAGAATGTCTACCAGGCGTCTCTTGTCACGACAAGCAAGGCCTTCCAGTATTCGCTGGCGAGTTATCTCTAATCAAAACAATGCCCTGGCCGCTCTCGCGGCCGGGCAAGGAAAAACAGATGTACATTGAAACGAGCCGCTTTGGCGCGCTGTCCATTGAAGAAAGCCGCGTTCTGACATTCCCCGACGGCCTGCCCGGTTTTGAGGGTTGCCGCCGGTTCACTCTCGTGCCGCATCCGGTGGCGGCGGGCGAGGCGGCCGGGCCGTTTGAGTGGCTCCAGTCCGTGGAAGACGGCACGCTGGCGTTTCTCGCCATGGACCCGCGCCGCGTGTTTGCGCACTACAAGCCCACGCTCGGCGCGTCGGAACTGCAGTCCATTGACCTGGACTGCTGCGAGAGCGGCCGATTGCTTTCGCTCCTGACCGTGCCGAAAGGCGACCCGTGCGGCATTACCGCCAACCTATTAGCGCCGGTCGTGGTCAACCCCGAAACGCGCCAGGCGAAGCAAGTGATTCTCACCAGCGACGAATATGGGGTGCGTCACCGGCTCTTGCCCAATTAGCGCGCCAACCCAGACTGCCCTTGTAACCCGCCTGTAACCAGGCAGGGGGACAATTGCGGGTATTTAACTCGTATCTACTATCAGCAATCCGTGCCAGGGAGGGCAAACATATGCTGGTTCTCACTCGACGCCTCAACCAAAGTATTAAGATTGGCGATGACATTGAAATCACCGTCATTGAAGTGCGCGGCGACCAGGTTCGTTTGGGCGTCTCGGCCCCGCGCGACGTGTCTGTGCATCGCAAGGAAGTCTACCTGCAAATCCAGCAGGAGAACCGGGCGGCTTCCCAGTCGTCCGCCGAAGAAGTCAGCCTGGATGCTCTGACGCAGGCCATGCAGTCCCTGCCGAAGCCTCAATAATAATCGTATGTGCTGATGGCGTCCATGTTTTGCTTTGCGGCGGCTTTGTACGCTTTTGTCCGTTGCAGGAAAGCGTCAAACTCGGCCTGGACTTGCTGCATCGCAGGCGTGTCTCCAATCTGTCCCTCGCCCTTTACCAAGTCGCTGTAGCCGATGGCTGATACGGCTATGCCTACAAGCACGGGAATGACACTGCCGTCCCCTGGTTCTTTGTCTTGGGCGGGCCAGTCCCCCGCTATCTTCATTCCCATGCCAATCGCTGCCCGCGCGCCGCGCTGCAAGCCGAGGGCATCGCCATGCGCGGCGGCAATGCGGGCGTACCCTCCGCAGGCCCGCGCCAGTTCCCGCAGCTTGGGATTATCAGCCCAATCCATATCACTGAGGCGCATGAGGTTTTCCCAGATGCCAAAGCCCGTAAGCAAGGCCGGATACGGCGGCTGATAGGTCGGGTGCTCATAGCGCGGGCAACTGGTTCCCCGCTCAATCTCCGTGAGGGCCGTATTGGCCGCGTCCTGCTGCGCGGCGTCGTACTCTGCTGTCAAGGCCGCAGTCTGGTCTGATTTCTCGCTCTTATCGTGCAGGTCGCTGTAGTGTGTCTGCTTGAATAAGAGCGTAGCCAGAAGGTAGCGTGGGTAGGCGTTGCCGGGGTCGCTGTCAATCACGTGCTTTAACGCAGCCGGGGCGTTTTGGGGGTCTGCTTTGCCGTTGTTTGTGTTGCCATTAAGCGTCATGCGGTACACGCGGAGCCAGAGCGGGGCGTTCTTGGGCTGCAAGGCGAGGCTTTTCTTGTACGCTAAAAGGGCGTCAGGGCGGCTGACGTTTTTGTCATCTTTAGTGACGGCGTACTGCGCATCGCCAAGTCCCTGCCAGTAGGCGGCGCTGGTGGGCGCATCGTGCGTGGCAACGGTAAACGCGCGCACGACCTCCGTCTGCGTGGGCAGGGGCAGAAGACCTTTGAGCGCCGTGCCATTATCATTGACGCCGCTGCTGGACAAGAGGCTAATTTCTTGGAGGCCCCAGCCCTGCACGTTCTCCGTTTCGGCGCGGAGCTTGGGGGTAGGGGACAATTCCAAAGCCTGCTTCCACTGCGCCTGCGCATCGCGGGCGAGGGCGTTGATCTGCACAATTGCCTCAGAGATAGGCATGAGAAACGGGTGGAAGTCGTCTTTGGTAATAAAGGTGCGCACGGGCGGCAGGGTGGGGCGCGGGTCGCCATAAGTGTCGCTTTTCGGGTCGCGCTGGGCGGCCTGCCAGTCTGCGACGCTTTGCGAGTAGTGGGCATGTTCATCGTCCAGCATCTTTGTCCACAAGGCCGCGTAGCCTAGCGAAACGGCCCGGTCGGCTTCGGCGCAGCCCAGAGCGAGATGGTACTCTCGGCTCGCGTTGTTCTGCCCCACCAGATACTGCAATTGCTGGACGCACCGCGCGTAGTCGTGTCCGTGCCGTAAGTTTGATACGGCCTCGGCGTACACGGCAGCATTCGTTGGCGGCGCATCGGGTGCGGCGTTTCCCCGAATGGCTGACGACCCGGACAGCAGTACGCATAATAAAACCGACAAAAGGCGCATGGCGTTTCTCTCCCAAAGAGTAAGACACGCCGTGCGCCTTTTAGTTGCATGAAAGGGGCAGGGGCTGCCTACTTGCCCGGCTTGCCCAAATCCACTTCGCCCTGCGAGCGCCGAGCTTCGTAGTGGTTGCGCAGCAGGCGGGGCGTTTCTGTCTCTAAGGCCGAGCGGCCAAACAGCATGTCCAGTGTCCAGCCTAACAGCACGCGCGCTTTGCGGCTCCAGTGTGGTATTTTCACCAAATACGTGGCCCGCCACAGCATCCAGGCGATCACGCCGCTGAACTTAAGGAACTTGATCTGCGCGACCGCGACCCGGTGGCCGAGGTTGACAAACTCGCCCAGGGTGCGGAACAAAAACGGCTCCGGCTCCCTGCCCGCCAGTACCGCTAGAATATTGCGCGCAAGCTGCTTGGCTTCGCGCTCGGCATTCTGCGCCGTGCCCGTGTAGGGACGTCCTTCTTCCAACAGATTGGGGATGTGGGCGCAGTCGCCCATCGCCCACACGTTCTCGCAATCGGGGACAACCATCGTTGGCTCAACCATGATGGCGCCCTTTTTGTCCTTCTTGCAGTCAAGCGTGTGTGTCAGAGGGCTGGGGACAACGCCCGCCGACCAGAGGATCGTCCGCGTGGGGATTTTCTCGCCTTTGCTGAGTGTCACCGAAAATGCGTCGGCCTCGCTGACGGTCTGCCCCAGGCGCATTTCAATGCCGCGCTTTTGCAATTGCCCCGTCGCATAGTGGGCCAGCGACGGGGCAATTGTCGGCAGTATCTGTTCCAGCATGTCCACCAAAACCACGCGGATTTCGTCGGGCCGCACATGCGGGTACTCGCGGGCGGCTTCTTTGAGCAGGTCCCGGATCGCCCCCGCCCCTTCCACGCCCGTATACCCCGCCCCGACCACGACAATGGTGAGGAACCCTTCGCGCGCCTGCGTATCGGTTTCCAAATTGGCCTGTTCCAGCAATGCAATGAGGTGGTTGCGCAGCAGCGTGGCATCATCCAGCGACTTCAATGTAAACGCCAGCTTTTCCATGTGCTCCGCGCCGTGAAACGACGACGTGCTGCCCAGCGACAGCACCAAATGGTCGGCCTGCAATGTTTCCACGTCGTCGGAAAGCGGACGGCGATACGAGACGGTGCGCGCGTGCATGTCAATGTTGACAACCTCGCCCATGACAAAACGCGACTTGCGCAAAAACGCCCGCAACGGGCTGATCACATCCGCTTCGTCCAGCATGCCGCCCAGCGCTTCGGTGAGAAACGGCGTGAACAGCAGGAAATTGTCCCGGCTCACCAGCGTAACTTCAAAGTCGTGCCCAATCGCCCCCTCTTTTTCCAATGTCTGCGCCACTTTCAGCCCGCCGAAGCCGCCCCCGACGATAACGATTTGTTTTGCCATTGCTTATGCCCGCTGCCTGCCTTTTTAATGTATGACGTGCCGTCGGTGCTCTTATACCCAGCCTGCGGGCCTCCAATCGCTCCCCGGCGTCCTGTTGACAAAATAAACGCCATCGTCTACGATATTCCCATGACTGAACCCTCCGATCTAAAGATTGACCCCCGCAACCCGTGGCGCGTGCGCGGCAGCCGCGTCCTCTATGCAAACCCCTGGATTTCCGTGCGCGAAGACGATGTCCTGCGCCCGGACGGCCTGCCCGGCATCTACGGCGTCGTAGAGTTCCAAAACCACGCCCTCGGGATTGTCCCGGTGACCGACACTTTGGACACCGTTCTGGTCGGCCAGTGGCGTTATCCCCTGGGCGCCTACTCGTGGGAAATCCCCGAAGGCGGCGGCGCGTTGTCGCTGCCGCTTCTGGAAAGCGCCCGGCGAGAGCTGGCCGAAGAAACCGGCATTGTGGCGGACACCTGGACAGACCTCGGCCCTGTTCACCTGTCAAACTCCGTGACCAACGAGGCGGGCACCGTCTTTCTGGCGCAGGGCCTGCATTTCGGCCCCGCCCACCCGGAAGGCGATGAAGCGCTGTCCGTGCGCCGCCTGCCCCTGTCCGAAGCCTGGCAGATGGCCCTCGACGGACGCATCACCGATGGCCTCAGCATTGTCGGCCTCGCCCGCGTCGTGCATTTTCTAGGCTTGGCCGGCAATATCGCCCCGCCTGCCGTGCCGCCAATGGGACGTGCGTGAGGGTGACAGGCCCGTGTCGGCTCGGCTTTGTTTCGGCTGAGCATAAGCGTTGCCAGCGCGTGCCAACGACGGAAGGATTTGTTCCGTCGTTGGTATGCGCTTAATCAGCCGTAGAAAAGCGTAAGCAATGGGTATGCATGGGGCGGCCTTAGGCGTCCCTGCCCCGTGGCATAAGAGTCCCTCCCCTTCAGGGGAGAGGAAAACGAGCCGTGCGAGCGGGGGAGGGACTCTGAGGCGAGGAAAGGGCCGGGAGAAGAGGCCTGTCTCAAACCCAAAAGAAAATCACGCAGAAAAGAAGCCCCCTGCCGGGGCAGAGGGCTGGTCAAAAGCACAAACACGCGCAGGCTACTGCACCTTGCGTCCTTTTTCTTCAATGATCGTGCCCAGGGGAAAAGTGCCGATGCGTCCTTCAGGCTGCACCAAGCCTTTCAGCCCGACTTTATCGCCCACGACCGGGGCACCGGCATGGCTGACCACCCACACCTGCCCGGTGCCGTCGTTGACACGGTAGGCCGCCAGGTTGCTGATTCCCAAGTTGGAGAGGCCCAGGGGCAGCTCGTAGATTTTCGTGACTTCGCCCGCCACGGTCACATCTTTGCCGGCAAACCCGGAAGGGTTGTTGAGCAGGTCGCTGATCTTGTCCGTGTGCGAATTGCAGCCGGCGGCAAAAAGCGCGGTCAGCAGGGCCATCAGCACAAAGGCAGCCGGGAACCGAAGTTTGGTTTGCATAGTGAGATTCCTTTCAGAGTGGGCAGTGTCCCTGTGGCTTGACGGCTGCAAAGAGTAGACGGTTCCACGCGGTCACAAAAAGGCGTAGAAATATTTTTTGCGTCCCGGAACTTTCTGCCTGCCGATCTCGCTTCCTGGTAAGACATCAATCCACTCAGGAGGCTTTCCATGAAAGTATTCGCCAAAATCGCCGCAACATTAGTCGCGGCCGCCGTCGTTGTTCCCGCTGCGTTCGCGCAGACCCCGCCCGCCGCCACGCCCGCTCCGTCACCAATGGCCTCCAAGCCCATGATGAGCAAACCCATGATGGGCAAGAAGTCCACCATGGGCAAGAAGATGATGAGCAAAAAGTCCATGAAGCATATGAAAATGGACATGATGCATGACAAAAAAGCCATGATGCACAAAAAAATGATGATGAAGAAAAGCACCATGAGCAAGCCCATGATGAAGAAGTCCATGTAGTCTCGCCGCAAGGCAGAAAGATACGCACCCGCAATGGTGCGTATCTTTTTACTCTTATTGCCTACTTAGTAAGTTGCAATAGTTGTTTGTTGTAAAGCGATTTCAGTTTTGGGATTGCCCCGAGGGGATGTCAAAAAAAGCCCCCGCCGAACCTGGAGTTCGGCGGGGGCTTTTTGAGCGAAGCGGCAGGCGCTCGTCAGCGCTCATGGTCGGTGCCAAACAGCGAGCGCAGGGAAAAGGCCGCCTTGTCCGGCGAACTTTCCTGAACCCGATCCACAATGGCGGTTTCTTCACCGATAGTATCCGGGACGGGATCAGCCGTTTTCTGCTCAGTCCCCAGCCGATGGTTCAGGGTAACGCCCATCAAAGTCTGCCCGAAGGTGTTTTTTAAAGCAGGCGGCGCGGGAAGTCCGGCTTCCTGAGAGAGAGCGGGCAGGGCAGTATGCGTCACGACGGATTTATCGACCTGCGGGTAATAAGCGGCGTGGTAGTGGTAGGAGTCCACAAGCTGCGGCTTGACGCCATTCAGCACGACGCCGACGACATTGGCGCGCGCCTTGCCCAGCATCTCGCGCACCTGCTTTTCACCGCCGCGGGGCGCTTCCTGGGCGCGCATAACCAGCAGCACGGCATCCATAAACGAAGCGAGGATAGTCGAGTCGCTGAAGGCGATGGCGGAGGGAGTGTCCACCAGGATAAAGTCGGTGTGCGGCTTGAGACGCTCGTGCAGCACGCGCATCCGCTGGGAGGCGAGCAGTTCGGAGGGGTTCAGCGGCAGCGGGCCGGACGGCAGCAGGAGCAAATTATCAATATCGGTAACCTTGAGGGCTTCCTCCATGCTGCATTCATCACGCAGCACGCTGGTCAGGCCGGTATCGTTGGCAGTCCTGAAAAAGTCATGCAATTTGGGGCGCCGCAGGTCGGCATCAATCAAAATGACACGCTTGCCGACCTGCGCCAGGGCGACGGCCAGGTTGCAGATGGTGGTTGTCGCTCCCTGCCCAGGCTTGGAAGTCGCCCCCATGATAGACTTGAACGGCTTATCATCGGCAGAAAACAACAGGTCGGTGCGCAGCAAGCGATACGATTCTGCGACCGGCGACAATGGGTCGCTGACAATCATGCGGGTACGGACGCGCGGGTCTGTTTCCGACATTTCCGGGATTACGGCAGACACCGGCATGCCCAGAAGCCTTTCGGCATCCCCCACGGTCTGCACCCGGTTGTCCAGAGAGTCCAGCCCGACAATCACGCCGATGCCGATAATCAGGCTCAATAAACCGGCGTAGACGAGCAGGGCCGCGAGACTTGGCCCGGTCTTGTCCGGCAGAGCGTATTCGGCGGCATTGGTCAGCGTAATCAGGCCGTTATTAAAAAGAGTGTTCGCGGTTTGCACGTTGTGATAAGCCGCATCGGCAGCCCGTTTGTTGCCGACGGCCTGGTCATACGCGGTTTGCAGGTCAGCCAGCCTCTTTTGCGCTTCCGGCAGGGTGCGGCTGTTGGACTGCTGCAAAGCCGTGATCTGCTGCGTGTAGCGGATGACAGCCGCCTGTGCCCGCGAGGCATTGGCTAGCTCGTTGTCCCTCTGGGCGCGAAGCGTCTGAAATTGCGGGTTGACGGTCGCGCTCACGTAGGACTGTGACGACAGGCGCTGCAACTGACTTTTTTCCGCGTTCAGCGTGGTGACCGCCCGCTGATAATCCGGGTTTTGAGGGGTCAACCGGGTGCCCAGCACCTGGAGGTTAGCCGTGTCCTGCTCGATTTTCGTGGACAGCGCCAGCACTTCCGGGCGGCTGTGCGAGTCCAGTTTGGTTACAGTTTGTGGGTCGGTGTGCTGCAATTGCCCTTGCACGGTGGCGGCGGCGCTGCGGGCGGAATCCAGCTGACTTTGCGCCTGCTCCCGCTGCTGCTTGAGGTGCTCCAAATCCATGACGGCTTGCGTTTGCTGGATATTCAGATCAACAATGCCGGTGCGCTCTTTGAAGTTGTAAAGGTCGTTCTGGGTGCGCACGACGGCTTCGCGGGCCTTCTGCTGGTTTTCAAAGTACTGGCTGAGCGAAGCGCTGTTTTCCTGAGAGCCTGCGTCCTGGTAGCCATTGACAAATGCCGCGGCGGTCAGGGTGGCGATCTGCTGGGCCATTTGTGGGGTGGGGGCATGGACATTGACGGAGATATAGTCGGTCATTGTCGGGGCAGGATTGCCGCCGCCGCTGGGCTGGGTGACTTTCTCATCATAAATAGGGGCAACATCCATCCCGTCACGGATTGTTTGGGCGAGCGCCGGCGACACCAGGCGCGGCGACCAGATTTGCGGGTCGGTCGGGACTTGGTACGCCGCGAGGAGTGAATCGATCTGCGACTCCTTGACATTCGGCTTGTTCCAGAGCTTGCGATCCGGCCCCTGAATGCGGTTGCTGAGGGCGCGCAGCACGTCCTTCTTTTGCTCCAGCGGAGAGAGCGCGGCGATCTTCAGCGCTTCGTCCTGCTCGTTTTCCAGGCTGGTGCGGAACAGCGAGATGCGGGACAGGCGGTCGGTCGGCGGGGTGGATGCGTCGGTGCCGCCGCCTTTTGCCATATCGCCGGGGTTCATGGCTTTGGGCGAAGGCAGCACGGTGGCTGTCGCGACATATTGTATCTGCGCATCGGCCACTCTTTTCGCGACAAGCACGGATACGAGGGCGACGGCCATGAGGCCGAGGACAAGCCATCGTCGTGCGATGACAAGCCGGTAAATTCTCCAAAAATCCATTACGTACAGTGTCTCCTTCAGAGAAACAGGGGGAAAGTCCCGCAGTGCAGGACTAGTTGATTGTTAATTCAGGTAAAGTGAGCAGGACTTTCTTGCTGCTTCGGTGAGGTTCGCGTTATGAGTTGCAATTTCCTGCGCAATACAGTGTTTATGCTTATTTCTGTGCTGCTGGCACTTTCATCTTCGGCACAAAGGCTGCCGACCGGGCAGCGCTTGTCGCCGACCGGCGGGCAGATTGCGCTGTCGGGCACGCTGCCGCTTGGCGTCGCCGCCGTGCCCGGCACGTCTCGGGTGGTAATCTCCTGCAGCGGGGCCTTACAGGGCTTGTCCGTGGTGGACATGCATGCTAAACAGCAATTGTCTTTTCTGCCCTTCCAGACATTGGGCAGAGACGCCGGCGGCGAGATGTCTTACACGCCGACCGGCAGCTCTTTTTATGGCGTGGCTGTTGCTCCCGATGGCCGAACAGTCTATGCAGCGCAGGGCAGCATGGATACGGTCGGCATCTTTCGCCTCAGTCCCGCCGGAACTCTGACCCAAACAGGCGCGCTGGCCGAGCCGACCGGCGATCCCAAGAAGAGCAATTTCCCGTCCGGCGTGGCCCTCAATGCCGCTGGGACACGCCTGTACGCCGCCAACAATCTCTCAGACAGCCTTGCGGTCTTTGATGTTCCCCGGCACGCACTCTTGGGGCGCGTGCCTGTTGGCGGCTATCCGCTCGCCGTCGCAGCCTTGCCGGACAGCGCTAAAGTGTATGTCGCCTGCGAGCAATCGGGCACGGTTGCCGTGGTCAACCCTCGGACTTTGTCGCATACCAGCGACATCGCGACCGGCTCCCATCCCGATGCACTGTGTCTGTCCCCTGACGGCAAGCGCTTGTTTGTCGCAAATAGCGGCAGCGATACGCTTTCCATTATTGATACGCGCACCGATACCGTGCTTCGCACTCTGCTGCTGCGTCCTGCAAAGGCGCGCGGCCTGCCCGGTGTCACCCCGACCGCCCTCGCTCTCGCCGCCGATGGGCAGACCCTCGCGGTCACCCTGGCGGACATGAACGCCGTCGCTGTCGTGCGCCTGAACCTCGCCCGCGATGACGGCGCCCTGCGGGGCCTGCTGCCGTGCGGGTGGTATCCCTCGGCGGCATGCGCGCTTCCCCATGCCAATACAGTGTGCATAATCAATGCCAAAGGCGCGCGGGCGCGTCTCGCCAATCCCAACGGCCCCGGCCCGACAGGGCTTGGAACCCGCGCGCGTTATATCCACGATCTGCTCACGGGCACAGCCATGTCGGTTTCCGTCCCCTTGCCCGTTATGCTTGCGGCCCAAACCCGGCGTGTGCTGGCCGACAACAGTGCTGCACAAAATCTAGACCCCGATGCCCCCTCCATCGCCCGCGCTTTGGGCCGACTGCCCATCAAGCATATTCTGTATGTGATCAAAGAAAACAGAACTTACGATCAAGTCCTGGGCGACATCAAAACCGGCAATGGCGATCCGTCGCTCTGCTTGTTCGGGCGTGCCGTCACGCCCAATCTCCACGCGCTCGCGGAGCAGTTTGTGCTGCTGGACAACTGCTATGCGTGCGCCGAAGTCAGCCCGGACGGCTGGAACTGGAGCACATCAGGCTTTGCCAATGATTATGTCCAGCGGACGGTGCCGGAAAACTACAGCGAAAAGAGCAAAACCGCGCGCCCTACCGTGCGCTCTTATGACTATGAAGGCGAAAACGGCAGCGATGTTCCCTCCCTGCACAACCGGGTGGATGTGGCGGAGTCGCCGGGCGGCTACCTCTGGGATGCCGTTGCCCGCGCCGGCCTTTCGCTGCGCAACTATGGCTGCTTTTTAACTTTCAACGGCGACCGGCCCACCAAGCCTGCGCTGGCCCACGCGACTGCGCCGGACTTTTCTCCCTTCAACATGAAGTACGCCGATAGCGATGCCTGGGTTTCCTTCGGCCTCCGCCCGCCCGGTCAGGGGCTGCCCAAGCCCGGCGGCCCGCCGGTCGTCGATCAGCATCTGTACGGGGCAGGCCATCTGCGGAGCCGCTACTCTGCCTGGAAGCGGGAGTTTGACGGGTATGTCCAAGCCAACACCCTCCCGGCATTTGAGATTATTCGTCTGCCGCGTGACCACACGGCAGCAACCACGCCGGGCATGGACACGCCGCAGGCGATGGCTGCCGACAACGATTATGCCGTGGGTGAGCTTGTGCAGGCCGTCTCGCATTCGCCGTTTTGGGGCAGCACGGCCATCTTCGTGATTGAAGACGATGCCCAAAATGGCCCCGACCATGTAGACTGCCACCGAACGACCGCGTATGTTATTTCCCCTTATCTCAAACGACAGTCGGTAGACCACCACTTTTACAACACGGACAGCCTGCTGCGCACGATGGAGCTGTTGTTGCATCTCGCGCCCATGACCCGCTATGATGCGGTCGCTCCGCCCCTGCGCGCCTTCACGGCAACTGCCGATCTTGCGCCCTTTACGGCTCTGCTTCCCGACAAAACACTGCTGGCCCAGCGCAATGCGCCCACGGCGTATGGAGCCGCGCAAAGCCGCCGCCTGAACTTTCAGAATGCCGATGCCGCCCCGGATGCTGTTATGAACACTCTCCTGTGGCACAGCATCAAAGGCCGCACTGTCCCTCTGCCCGCCGTGCGCCGCTAAGATATGGCGGCCCACCTCTCCCCCGGTCGCACGGCTCCCTTTTCCCTCCCCTAAAGCCCTCCGGGTCTGCCCGTGCAGGGGAGGGGGAAGCGAGCCACGCGAGCGGGGGGAGGTTCCTAAGAGGTTCCCACGCACAGGGCCAGGGACTCTGAGGCCCGCTTGCCCCATGCGCGGCAAACCGGGTACAATTCCCAGCATGCCGCATACTGTTCTTGCCCCCGTTCTTTCTGTCCAGCCCCTTGTCCAAAACCATTATGTGCTGACCTGCCACGCGCCCTCGCTCGCGGCCCAGGCGCGCCCCGGACACTTTGTCAATGTGCGCGGGGACGAAAGCGGGTTGGACCCGTTTCTGCGCAAGCCCTTTTCCATCTACACCGCCGACACGCAGACCGGCAATATCAGCCTGCTGTTTTCCGTGGTCGGGGCTGTGACCACGGCAATGGCCCGCAAGCGTCCCGGCGACACCCTGGACCTGGTGGGGCCGTTGGGCGGGCATGTGTTTGCGCCTCCCGCCGACAAAGACGCTCTGCACATCTTGGTCGGCGGCGGGTACGGGGTTCCGCCCCTCGTCTTTCTTTCGCGCACTTTGCTTGAAACTAACCCACTTTCCGACATGGCGTTTCTGATTGGCGCGCGCACCAAAGACTTGCTGCTGTGCGAGGCCGAGCTGCGCACGGCAGGCGTGCCGACGCATACGGCCACGGACGACGGCTCGCACGGCACATCCGGCCGCGTCACCGATGTGCTGCTGCCCATGCTGACGCAAAATGCCCACCGGCCTGTCGCTGTTTACTGCTGCGGGCCGACCCCGATGATGCGGGCGGTCGGCGAGCTGTGCGCCGCCCACTTGGTGCCATGCCAGCTTTCGGTAGAAGTGGCGATGCCGTGCGGCATCGGCGTGTGCATGGGATGCGTTCTGGACCTGGCCGACGGCAGGCGCGTGCGCTGCTGCGTGGACGGCCCCGTGTTCCAGGCGACGGAGGTGGCATGGAACTAAGCACCCAGGTCAAAATTGGTTCATTGACCCTGCGCAACCCGGTGATGACCGGGTCGGGCACGTTCGGCTTCGGCAGCGAGATGGCCGAGATAATTGACCTGAATCAACTCGGGGCGATTGTCGTCAAAAGCACGTCCCGCGAACCGCGCCTGGGCAATCCCACCCCGCGCATCGTGGAAACCCCGGCGGGGATGCTCAACGCCATCGGCCTGCAGAACGGCGGCGTGGACAACTTCGTGAGTGAAAAACTGCCGTTTCTGCGCCGGTTTGACGTACCCATTATTGTCAATCTTGTCGGCTACTCCGTGGACGATTATGTCTTTCTCGCCGAGACGCTCACCCAGGCGGGCGGCGTTCATGCGCTGGAAATCAATATCTCCTGCCCCAATGTCAAGCACGGCTGCGACTTCAGCGCCGCGCCCGCCCTGACCGGGGAACTGGTGGCCGCCGTGCGCCGCGCCACGCCCCTGCCCATTATCACCAAGCTGTCGCCCAATGTCACGGATATTGTCCCCATCGCCCGCGCCGCCGCCGATGCCGGCTCCGATGCCCTCAGTTTGATCAATACTCTGCTGGGCACGGCGATTGATGCCAAAAAGCGCCGCTTCCGCCTTGCCAATATCACCGGCGGGCTGAGCGGGCCTGCGGTCAAGCCGGTCGCTTTGCGCCTGGTCTGGCAGACCCATCGCGCCCTGCCGCACATCCCGATTATCGGCATGGGTGGCATCGCGAACGCCACCGATGCCGTGGAGTTTCTGCTGGCCGGAGCGACTGCGATCTCCGTCGGCACTGCGACCTTTGTCAACCCCACGGCGGCTTTGGACATCGTTCACGGCCTTCGCGCTTATTTGGAAGCCAATGAAATAGACGATGTGCGCGCCCTCATTGGGGCTGTGTCTGAGCTGTGACCCGCCAGGCTGTGGAGCAGGCGCTGGGTCTCATCGCCGCCACGCCGGGCTATGAAGCCGTCGCCCTGCGCCTCCGGCAGACGCCGATTTATCTGTCCCCAGCCCTCTCCGACCGGGCGCAGACTAGCTTGCGGGGACACATCACCCTGGGCCACGAGCCGTTTGTCGGAACCGCAGACGCCGCGTGCGTATCCCTGGCCGGGACACTGGTTCACGAGCACCGCCACCTGCGCCAGAACCCTCTGGAAAAGACCGCCAGTTTTTGGCTGGGCATTGCAAAGCGCCGCCACCCCATGCGGCGCTACGAAGCGCCTGCGTATGCCGCGCAGCAGGAGTTTCTGCGCGCACTCGCCCGCTACCACCCTGCGCTTCAAGAACTGGCACAAGAAGAACTCCGTGAGGTACAGACCGCGTTTGCCTTTCACTATGGCGCGCCGTAATTGTGTTTCGGCGGCTCTCTAAAATTGCCTTGTGCAACAAAGCCCCGCTCGGGTTTCATTTCTGAAACTTCCCTTGACAAATCCCCCGGCGAAACCCATACTAAGCTATGCCTACCATTTATGAGGTCGCCAAGGAAGCCCATGTCTCCCCCTCCACGGTTTCCCGCAGTTTCACCGACTCGGATTTGCTGACCGATGCCACGCGCGCCCGCGTACTGGAAGTCGCCCGCCGCTTGAACTACCAGCCGCCCCATGCCCGGCTTGCCGCCAAGGCCCTGCGCGCCGCGTCTGCCGACAAGCAGCACGGGCAGGTGGGGCAGACCATCGGCTTTGAGTTTTTCGCGCCGTCGGAAACCGCCACCGCGCAGACCGATGCGTTTTACGCCCCCATGCTGGCCGGGGCACAGGCGGAAGCGCAGACTCTGGGCATGCACCTGCTGATTTACACGACCACGCGTCATTCCCTGCCGGACGAGCTGCCGCGCCGCCTGCGGGAGCAAGCCCTGGCGGGGCTGCTTCTGGTCGGCACGGCGGACCCGGAGATTTTGGCCGGCTTTCTGGCCCATGTGTCCCAGATCGTGCTGCTGGACAACCGCGATCCCCAGCGCCGCCACGACTGCGTTCTCTCCGAGGGCATCGGCGGGGCGGCTGAGGCAGCACGCTATTTGTTTTCGCTGGGCCACGAGCGGGTCGCTTTTGTCATGAGCGAGCCGCAGACCGCCACCTTCCAGGACCGTTTGACGGGCTTTCTGTCCGCCCATTTTCAGGCGGGGCGTCCTGTGGAGCGGGACTTTATTGTCGCCGCGCAGGGTGCCGAAGAGTTCGCCGCCCAGGTGGAGCGGCTTTTGACGCGCCCCGACCGGCCCACGGCCATTCTCGCCGCCAACGATCCGCATGCCTACCGGGTCATGCAAATCTGCCACACCCTGGGTCTGCGCATCCCGCAAGACCTAAGCGTGATGGGATTTGATGCCGACCAGTTCAGCGCTCTGTCCACGCCCGCTCTGACCACCATGCGCGTGGACACCGAGTACCTGGGCCGCCTAGCCGTGCGCCGCCTGCTGCTGCGCCTCCAGGAGAACACGGACGGCAAAACGCCCGAGCTGTCCGTTAACATGGAAGTCCCTGTGTCCCTGCTCGTTCGCGCGTCCTGCGGCCCCGTCTAGTTTCTATCTTCGCTGTGAGCGTGGAGAGAACACCCCGAGGCCTGCACGAGATCGCCCTCTCGCCCCCAATTTGAGGGCAACAGGGGAGGAATAGAAACGGAAGCGGACTGCTTTTGCTGAGAGCGGCTGCGCCCTGGGCAGCCGCTCTTTTCCTCCTGCTTCGCTTGTGCTCCCCCGCATCTGAGGGCAGGAAGGCGATCCTGCCGGTTTCTCTCCGCGCTCTTGGCCCGCCTATCTCTGCCGCCCTTTTCCCGTGCCCCGTTTCGGTTTTGTGGGCCGGTGCGCCCCCTGGCCTGCGGCAACAGGAGGGGCGGACTTTGCGGCCCCTGCATCTGCCGACACGTCTCCCGGCGCTCTGCCGCTCGCGACCATGACCGTCTGCACCGGCGAGATATAAACCTCCCCCGAGGGATCGGTCGCCTCAATAAAAGCGCGATGCGGCCCTGTCAGCACGCCCCCCAGCGGCAATGAAAACCCATATGGCGCGGCAGACACGCTGCCGACCGGCAGGCCATCCAGAAAGAAGTCCACTTTTGCCGCATGAAAATCGGGAGCGATCTGCACCGTCACCGGCAGGTCTTTGCCGGAGGCCGCGCCATAAAACTGCGCGGGCAGCGTGCTGAGCACCGCCGGGGCGGTCTCCTGCACCTGCACCAAAAGCCGATGGTCGGTGACTGTCGTGCGGTTTTCCAGCACATAATCCAATGTCAGCCGGTGTGTCCCCGCTGTTTGGGCCGCCCAGCGAAAGGCATAGCGCGGGTTATTTGGGTCATTCGTTTGCTGCTGCCCCGGCACCAGATGCCGATCCGCCGTCAGGACGCACATAAAAAAATCCCGCAACGTGTCCTCTCCGCCCAGCAGCAGCGTATCCCCTGTCGCGCAGATCAGCGTTCCCTGCAAGCTGGAGGGAACAACGATTTCGTGGCTGGGGGCCTGCGCCCAAGCGGGCAGAGCAAGTAAGACCGCTGCGGCAGCGGCAAGGCAGAAAACACGGCGCATGGTAGTTCCTTAAAAAAATGAACGATGTGCTTAATATAACAAACAAACCCCCGGCTGTCAAGGCAAGCCGAACCAGAAGATTGTGCGATAAGCAAAAAGACCAAGCGCGCAAACAATGGCACTGCGATAACGCGGCGTCGGCGGCCGCCTGCCGGGACGGCTTGCCGTTGGCGTCATGTCCGCCTTCGCCGCCGCTGTTCACGCGGCGGGCGACAAGGAAGAACCAAGCCTGCTGCGTGCTGCCTGAAGAGAGGGGGTGCCCCACAAAAACAGGCCGTTCCCGACTGGGAGTCGGGAACGACCCTTTGCCATTAATCGTTCGGCTTGCCGTGCAATAACTTGCCCTGCGGATTACCCGCGCAGGAACGACAGCAGGTCGCCTGTCAATCGTTCTTTATGCGTGGCGAACAGGCCGTGCGGCGCGCCTTCGTACTCAATCAGCTTGTCCCAGCCATCCATCGGCAGCGACAGAAACACCGGCCCCATCGGCGGCTGGATCGCTTCGGCATAGGCGCGCATCAAGGCGGCGGTGGCATCTTCGGCGCGCACCGTTTCATAGCTCCACTTGACATACGGCTTCGGCAGCTCGGTGGCCTGTACATTGGTCAGCCAGGGTTCCAGCAGCAGCATTTCGCGCGTCTGCTGGCCTGCGGTTACAATCAGCGGCGTCTTGTTGTGCCAGGCGCAAACAAGGTTGCCCATGCCGTTGCCCACGCCCGGCGCGGTGTGCAGGTTGACCAGGGCAGGCCGCGCCACCCTGGACGTGGTGGTGACGGCGGCGCAGGTTGGCGAGGGCCGCCGCAGCCGGTTCCTATCCGACTACACCTTTGCCGTGCGCGCCAGCGACACCGACCCCACGCTGCTGAATGTCGGCAAAGCCTATTCCGGCCTGACCGATGCCCAGGTGCAGACCCTCTCCGATTGGTTCATGGCCCACACTCTCGCTGAGTTCGCGCACGGCAAGGTACGCACCGTCGAGCCGGGGGTGGTGCTGGAAGTGACCTTTGACCGCGTGCAGGCGTCCGCGCGCCACAAAAGCGGCTACGCCCTGCGCTTTCCCCGCATTCTGCGCATCCGGGACGACAAGCCGATTGGCGAGATAGACACTCTGGACACTGTGCGGCGGCTGGCGCAGCAGAACGAGACGGAGCCGCCCGCGTTGGCTTGAGACGCCCTGTTCCTCGCATGCCAAGAGCGCACTGTGGGCATACCATAGGCGTTGCATAGGCTGATTAAGCGCGTACCGACGACGGAACAGTTTCTTCCGTCGTTGGTACGCGCTTACAACACGCTTAATCAGCCTGAGCAACGCGAGGGCAACAAGTTTGCAGCGCAGGCAAGCCGCTGCACAAAGCGGGGCAGGAAGTGGACGACAGCGGCCACAATTAGGCCTCGGACGGCAGCTTGCCTGCCCCGCGCTGGAATGAGCGGCGGGGTAATCTGGGCTTTTTGCCTGCCCGCGCCATCCCGGAAGGATAACAGGCAGAAAAAAGCTAGCAGGCAGCCTAGATACAGGAACGGGAACCAATGGATACAGTTACAATCACGCGGGTGGAATGGGGCACGCTGGAAGGGCAGAGGCCGCGCATCGCCGGAGCCAATGCCCGCCTGGGAGTGCATGGCGGGACCGTGCGCGTCCCGCTGGCGCGGCTGACTACCAGCGACGGCGCGGTGGGGGTGGGCTGGAGCCGGGTTGACTCCGCGCAGGCTGAAACTCTGGTCGGGGCGCACTGGGACACACTGTTTGATCCCTCGCAGGGCGTGCTGGAGCCGGGCCGCCCGGTGGAATACGCGCTGTGGGACCTTGCGGGGCAGCGGGCCGAGAAACCCGTCTATGCCCTGGCGGCGGCGATCAACAGCCTGCCCGCACCCGCTTCGCTGCGGGCGCGCTGCTACGATACATCGCTGTACATGGACGATCTGCACCTGGAAGACGAAGGCGCGGCGGCGGCGCTGATCGCGGGCGAAGCGCAGCAGGGCTGGGACGCAGGCCATCGGGCATTCAAGATTAAAGTGGGACGCGGGGCGTGGCACATGGACTGGAAAGCGGGCACGGCGCGCGACATCGCCGTGATCCGGGCGGTGCAGGCCGCGGTCGGGCCGGACTGCCCGATCATGCTGGATGCCAACAACGGCTATACGCTCAACCTGACCAAGCATGTGCTGGCGGAAACGGCAGACTGCCGCATTCACTGGATGGAAGAAGCGTTCCACGAAGACGCTCAGTTTTACCGCCCGCTCAAGTCGTGGCTGGCCGAGCAGGGGCTGAACGTCTTAATTGCGGATGGCGAGGGCGACGCGTCTCCACATCTGCTGCGCTGGGCGGAAGATGGCTTGATCGACGTGGTGCAGTACGACATCTTCGGGTATGGGCTGACCCGGTGGCTCGCCCTGGGGCGCAGGCTGGACAGGTGGGGCGTCGGCTCCGCGCCGCACCATTACGGGGCGCATTACGGCAACTATGTCGGGTGTCATCTGGCCCCCGCCATTGCCGGGTTTACGTTTGTGGAATGGGACGATGTGCTGACGCCCGGCCTGGATGGGTCTGCCTACAAGATCGCCGACGGCTTTGTCTCCGTGCCCGCAGCGCCGGGCTTTGGCCTGACGCTGGACGACGATTTGTTCACACGTGCCGTGAAAGAAAATGGCGGCACGGCGCAGAGTTAAGCGCAGTCAGCGTCGGAAGTCTTGGATCATCTCGGGCGGCAGCAGGGGAGTTGCGCCGTTGTGCGAGGCCACATAAGCGCCCATGCGGCAGGCGTTTTGCAGAAGTGTCTGCGGGTCTTCGCCGCGTGTCAGGCCCACCATCAGCCCGGCCATGAAGGCGTCCCCGGCCCCCACCGTGTCTTTAACCTGGGTGGGCGGGGCGGAAGCCGAGACCAGAACGCCCTGGTCCCAGAGCGCCGCGCCCTGCGCCCCGCGCGTGACGCAGATGCGCGCTGTGTCCGTGGCGCGCGCCAGCACGGCGCAGGCGTTCGCGACAGCCTCCGCGCTGCGCGGCGTGTCCCCCGACACCGTGCCCGCAGCCAGCCACCCGGCCAGCAGGCCGACTTCGTCGTCGTTGAGCTTGATTATATCGGCGCGTTTGGCAAGGCCGATCACGCGGGCGGGGTCGGCAAACGGCGCGCGCAGGTTCACGTCAAAAAACTTGAGCGGCCCCGGCAGCTCTAACAGCAGGGCGAGCTGGGCCAGGTTGTCCGGCGAGCGGCTTGCCAGCGAGCCAAAGACGAGCGCGCGGGCCTGCCGGATGTTTTGCATGGCTTCCAGGGGCACGACAATCTCGTCCCACGCCACCGGCTCCACGATCTCATACGCCGCATTGGAATGGGCATCCAGCGTGACCTGCACGGTGCCGGTGGCAAGGCCGGCGCGCGCCCGGCCTACAAACCGCGTGTCGATGCCCTTGTCCTGCGCCACTTGCAGCAGCTCGTTGCCCAGGGCATCCCGGCCGACGGCAGAGATCAAAGACGCCGAAACGCCTAGCTGGACCAGGTGCGCGCAGACATTAAACGTCGCGCCGCCCGCATGCCTGCCCGATGGAAGGCAGTCCCAAAGTATTTCGCCAAAGGCATAAAAGTGTGTGTTCATAGAGGAGAAGTGTCGCCAAAGGGCAGTTCGGGTTCATACAGAAAAAGGAGGTCCTGATCCATGCCTTTGGGGTCAACTCCGTGCTCAAAGACAAGCAGATCGTCCGTGCCGATGACGCAATGTTCCACGCCCGGCGCAAAGTGAAACCGGTCGCCCGGCGCAAGCGCCTGCACGGTGAGGATCGGCGGGGCGGCGCGGCGGAACAAGAGCAGGCCCCGGCCTTCCCGCACTTCCAGGTGTTCGTCTTTCTCCGCATGTTTTTCCAGCGCAAGAAAGGCGCCCCGGCGGACAACAAGGTATTTTTCCACTCTCGGAGGCGCGTGCAGGGTCACGACCACGCCGCCCCACGCCGCCCGGATGACCCCGTCGCCGCCAAGCATGACGCGCGAAAGCAGCGCATCAAACTGCGCGTGTGGCGCGTTCTCTTCAGGGCCGAACTGCTCCTGCCAGACCCGGCATGCGCGGCGGCAGAAGCGGTTAAACGCCGCGCGCGAGTCGATCCGCGTCTGTGCGCTCAGTGCCTGCGCGAGCGCCGCAAACTGCGGGTCGGCGGCCAAACAGGAGTAGTCCAGCCCAAAATCCATATCCATCGCCTTGTGCCCCCCGGTTGTCGCCGCGATCAAAGAAGTGTCTTCGCGCTTTCTGCAAGGCTGTTATACCCGTTAATTCCGAGGCATCAGTTCAAGGCTGCCTGCGGGCACGAGTTCATGCGGGCCGGTCGGCACGAGCTGGTGGTCTTCAGGGCGCGGGGCGTGATATGCATTCCCATCGTCCTTTTTGTCTTTATCTGTGTCGTGCTCAAACCATGAATAGAGGGTGGGCAGGACAAACAGCGTCAGCAGCGTGGAGGTAATCAGGCCGCCGATGACAACGCTCGCCAGGGGACGCTGCACTTCCGCGCCCATGCCTGTAGAAATCGCCATGGGGATAAAGCCGATCGTGGCAACCGTGCCGGTCATCAGCACGGGCCGCAGGCGCTCGCGCGCGCCCTGCTCCACGGCGTCCTGGACGCTTTTACCCTGGGCGCGCAGGCTATTAATGAACGACAGCATGACGATGCCGTTCAAAAGCGCAATGCCGCCTAGGGCGATAAAGCCGACCGCCGCCGTCATAGAAAACGGCAGCCCGCGCACTGTCAGCGCGATGATGCCGCCGCTGACGGCCAAGGGAATGCCCGTGAAGATGATGAGCGCCTGACGCATGCGCCCAAATACAATCAGCAGGAGGGCGAGAATGGCCGCCAGGGCAATCGGCACGACCAGGGCCAGCCGGGAGCGGCCTTGCCGGAGGCTTTCATACTCGCCGCCATAGGCGAGCGAGTAGCCGGGCGGCAAGTGAACCTGCGCCTTGATCTTCTGCTCTGCCGCCTGCACAAAGCCGCCGAGGTCGCTGCCGCCGACATTGGCGTTGACCATGATGCGGCGCTTTTGGTTTTCACGGTCTATCTGCACTGGCCCGTCAATGTTCTGGATTTGAGCCACTTCATTGAGCGGCACTTGCAGGCCGTGCGGACCGGGAACCAGCACGCGCCCGATCTCCTGCGGGGTTTGGCGGGCATCGGCGGCCAGGCGAACAGTGACTGCCACCTGCTCATTGCCGTCCACCACCATTGTTGCGGTGCGGCTGCCGATGGCCGAATCAATGACAGCATTGACATCGGCGATATTCATCCCATAACGGGCGATGGCGGGCCGATTGATGTTAATCACAAGCTGGGGCAGGCCGGTGGTGGTCTGGACTTTCACGTCTTGCGCGCCGGGGATTGTCTGGACAACAGCGGCGATTTTTTGCGCCTGCTGCCGGATCGTATTCAGGTCGGGGCCGAAGACCTTGACCCCAAAGTCTGACGTTTGCCCCTGGCCGTAGATCATCTCGTACATGCGCATCTGAATAGGCTGCGTGTAGTCGGTGGAGAAGCCGGGCAGCTCGTTCATCTCTTTGGTGATCTTCCCCGTCAGTTCTTTCTGGTCTTTGGCGTCGGTCCATTGGGCACGGTCTTTCAGTTGAATGAGAATGTCGCCCTGGCTTTGCAGCATGGCATCGGTGGGCACATAAGGCCGCCCAATACGAGTTAGGACATGGCTGATCTCATGCGGGAACTTTTGCAGCAGGACGCGCTCGGCCAGCGACGACCGCTCAATCATCTGCGGCAGGTCTGTGCTGGGGTCATAGTAGACCGAGATTGCGATGTTGTTCTCTTCCAATTGCGGGACAAACTCGCTGCCCAAGCGGGTCGCGAGAAACCCCGCCACGCCGACAAGGGCCAGGGCGATACCGGCTGTCACCCAGCGATGCGCCACGGCTCGGCCTAGTCCGCGCGAATACTTTTGGGTCAGCCACTCTAGAGGCGCGTTGCGCACAGGCTTTCCGCCGCGCAGGGCAAAGGCGCACAACGCGGGAATCAGCGTGAGAGACAGCAGCAGCGAGCCGAACAGAGCGAACATGACTGTGGCCGCCATCGGCTTGAATAATTTGCCTTCAATGCCGCTCAAAGTCAGCACAGGCGCGTAAGTCGCCAGAATGATAATGATGCCCCACACGCTCGGCGTCAGCACTTCGGTCGCGCTTTGCCGGATAATCTCGTGCCGGGCCTTGTCGTCCATTTCTTTGCCGTCGCCTGCGTCCTGCTCTTTGCGCGCGGCGGTGAGGCGGCGCACTGAGTTTTCCACGATAATCACCGCGCCGTCCACCACCATGCCGAAATCAATCGCGCCCAGGCTCATCAAATTGGCGGAGATGTGCAGTATGCTCATCGCAATCACCGCCACCATCATGGACAGCGGAATAATGGCGCTGACAATCAGCCCGGCCCTCAGCTGCAAGAGAAACAAAAACAGCACGACAATTACCAGCACGCCGCCATCCACCAGGTTGTGAATGACCGTGGCAAGCGTTTCTTTAATCAACTGGGTGCGGGCAAACTCCTGCTCAAAATGCGCGCCGGGCGGCAGCCCTTTCGCCAGGGACGCCAGCTTTGCCTGGACCCCCTGCGTCGCGCTCTTGGTGTCGGCATGCACCCGCAGCAGCGGCTGAATGATGACTGTTTCTCCCTGCCCATCTTGAGTTGCCGACCCCTGGCTGGGCGCAGGCCCTTCCTGCACATCGGCTACCTGCGCCAGTGTCGTGGGAACGCCGTTCCGCGCCCCGACCACCACCTGACGCACATCGTCCAGGCTTTGCAGAAAGCCGACCCCGCGCACGATCCGCTCCGTCGCCCCCTGGTTGAGAAACCCGCCGCCCATGCTGGCATTGTTGGCGGCCAGCGCGTTGTCCACATCGGTGATGCTCAGGCCACGCGCCGCCAATGCCTGCGGGTTCACCGAAACATGCCACTGCCGTATCTGCCCCCCGAGGATGTTGACATCGGCGATGCCGGGCACCTGCAGGAGCAAAGGCCGCACGACCCAGTCCGCATACGTGCGCCGCTGCATGAGGGTCATCGGTCCCCCCGCCAGCCGGACATGCAGGATTTCGCCCAGGCCCGTCGTGTCCGGCAGCATGCTCGCGTCCACGCCGCCCGGCAATTGCGCCTGTACATTTTGCAGCCGCGCTGTTACTTCCTGGCGTGCCGCGTACAGGTCTACCTGCTCATCAAAGTAGCAGGTCACTTGGGAAAGGCCAAACTGCGAAACACTTTCGGTGCGCGTCAGGTGCGGCATCCCGGCCAGGGCAATCTCTATGGGGAATGTCACGCGCTGTTCCAGCTCTTCCGGCCCCAAAGCGGGGGCCAATGCGCTGACAATCACCTGCGTGTTGGTGACATCCGGCTCAGCGTCCAACGTGAGCTGCGTCGCGCGCCATATGCCAAACCCCAGCAGAAACAGCGTCAGCACCAGCACAGCGCCCCGCTGCTTAATTGCAAAGCCAACAATTGCATTTATCATAGCGTTTTCTGTTCCAAAAGCGTGTTGGCTCAGTCTTAAAAAGTTCCTTCAGACCCGATCTCTGGGGGGAGCCGGTAGGCAGCGGAGTCCCTCCCCCGGTCGCACGGCTCGCGTCCCCTCCCGTGAAGGGGAGGGGTGCCTATTGCGAGTAGTTGATC
>JAABUL010001102.1_pt1 | contig 53597 bp, 49 predicted proteins | sample 5559151 | NCBI WGS metagenome assembly JAABUL01 (sample SAMN10711876, study PRJNA513368) | rock metagenome | isolation source: Antarctica rocks | place: Antarctica: Victoria Land, Pudding Butte sud
CCAACTTAATGTCATGATATCAAGTAAGTACCCCTCTAGACATGATCACGAAACATTTTTCCCTCTTCCACTTCTAGCCACAATGGTGAGCAGCGGCTGCTTTAGATTCACCTTTCCTCACGTCCCACCTGGCTAGGCGGCTCAGTCAGGCGTACATTCTGAAAATCCCGGTCCGTCCCACGTCGCCTGCCATCCTTCAACTCCACTCCATTTTCTTCGCCTGGGCGTCCCCTTACTTCATTCTCTCTGCTGTCGACTCCTGCTACCCTTCTCACAACTATCCCTCGAACGATGATCGCTTCATCGGCCCAGCTGCAGCCCCACCGACCCAGTCGACGAAGGTCCTCCAGCCATCAAGATCCTCGGTACTTCTGAATCGTTTGCCTGGACTCACGCGATCGCTCGGGCTTCTTACTTGCCTACCTGGGCGCGCCGACAAGGATCGCACCTCGCCCGTGATCGGGGGACCTGACATTGAGGGGTTGAGCGTGAATCCAAACAGCGGCGGTGAGCCAAAAGCCAGCGAATGGAGCCAAAGGAGCGTCGGCCTCGCCTCGATCGACAGTCGTATCTGCCTGGCTGCGCCGGCAAGGATGCCGCAATAGCATCTTTAAGGTGACGTGGCTTCGAGACGTCGATCTCGCCTTTTGATGTTGGTCGTGGAGAGGCGGTGCCACCGATCCGTTGTCTCAGCTCGAAGATCCAGGCAACAGCAGCTGACGAGGTTTGATCGATGGACATCTCCGAGGGGCGCAACGAAGACTCAGCTGGCATGGCGCATGAATCGAATACGAGGCTCCAGTGACCGAGAGCTGCAGCAGCGCGGACGACTGGATGTGAGACAAATGACTGGAGTTCGCGATCGACGGTCTTGGAAAGGATGGAGAGGAATAGGGTTGCAAGCTGGGAAGGTTCCAGTGGGTGGCCAGCCTTGCAGTCTGCAGCGTACATAACCTCCCTTCCAGCCTCTGTTGGACTCCGTCTTCACTCTCAGACTCTCCAACACCAAATTGGGTTACCTTTGGAGTTTTGTCGTACAGTGGTCGTTTTGGACATGAATTATATTCTTTCTTGCGACTCTCGCCCACGTCAGCGACCGCTCGATACCTGAGAAGCAGGATGGGAACCAGGGTTCGCGCAGCACTCCACCGATCCCTGTGGCGGGCTCAGAAGCTGGGCAGGCCCCATCATCCCAACTCGATGATTCCAATACTGACAAACTGCGTCGATCCAGATGCTCCTCCGTTCACGAGAAGAATGCGAATCCTACCTACGATATCTCCGCCTCCAACCCCTCTCCCTCCAAATCGACCGCTAATACGTCCACCTCCAACTGTCCGATAAATCTTGCAGTTGCTCACGGAAGTCAGGAAAACGTTCGCAATGCTGGCGTAGACAATCAAACTGGCTTTTCTTAACTGTCACCCAGGCATCATGTACCGCCATCCGGTGATATTGTAGGCGATGGTGGGAAGCATGCAGATTGTTCTGCAGAAGTCGGAGACTGGAGTTCCCAAGCGCGCTATTCCATATTTGCGACTGCAACGTAGTCGCAAATATGGAATGGCGCCCTCTCGCATGGCGCAGCCACAACTGAAGCTAAGGAGTGCTACAGCATGCCGGCGCCACGCAGATCCTTTCTTCCGAGCTAGGGCTGCAAGCCCGTCAATGGGACAAATGACACATGCAGGTTCTCTCGGTGGGTTCATTGGTGGGCTCGAATGCTTCAACAGCAGCCGGCATAATTTGGTAAGGCTAGCCTTTTTGAATGGGAGACGAGTAAAGGATTCCTAGCATCTTTCAACGGAAGCACATAGAATATCTAGTACAGTGGTTCCTCCTCATTACTTACTTGGGACAACATGTACGTCGTACACAGCACATACAGGGGGAGTAAGAGGATTCCGAGTCAATGGATAGATAATACGCTACTTGGAAGATCAGTGCCGTTCGTCTGTGATCCTACTGATATCTACCCTCTCCTACGTTCGAATTACGAATCAGGGGTTGAGAGAATGCTGCTCACTTTCCTGCACAGCTAATATAAAGAATCTGTACATCTTGCAGCCTCGTCTTGAAAAGTTGCTCACACATTGCCGTCTTTGTCTTTCTCCTCCTCGTTTACCACGCTCAGCCTTTGTCTCCTGCTGTCTCACTTGTACACTTGCAGGACCTTCCTTTCTAGTTATGGAAAGAGTCCCACCAACAGCTCACACCCCCGACCTCCCTGTTGCAGCACTTCGTCTTCTGCATTGGCGTTGCATCCACAAGATTTCATTGCTATGGTTTTTGGTCACACATGGATATTCAACAGCGACGGTGGAGTCACGAAACACCCTTTCCTTCAAAGCTAAACCTCCACTATGGACTGTACGGTGGGCGGACCACTCATCCATCAAAGGATGAAACCCTTACAATTCAGAAGCCCACCAAGAAACGACCATCGCCCCTTTCATCATCTACACCATCAAAGCAATGTCTCTCAAGGCTCAATCGAGTCGAGCATCTCCTCAATCCTAAAACCAGCGACACCACCAGTGCAGGCGGTGGTCAACACGATGACAACGGTACGGATTCTCCACGGGCTCCGCCAATAGCAGCAACGTCCCCGCCTGCAACGCTACCTCCAACTGCCATAAGGACACGTCCCGCAGGAGATGTACTCTGCAATCTATTACATCCTCTTTGATGAATAAACACCCTCATCCCCTACCGAGATCTACGTCACCTAGGTCGCCTTCAACTCATGAGCCGTGTCTCATTGCGACTGGTCCTCCAACCGCCACCACCGCCGCGCTGCGACTACCCGCAATACGCCCCCGAGATCAGGCCTCTGCGTTGACAAGACCGGGTCCGACATCAAGATGCATTAGAAAGCGAATTGCGCATGTGGTATGGTGCAGAGAGCGATTTGGCTGCGTGGCATGCCCTTTGTCGTGCCATTGGCGTCAAGCCGCTTCCGCAAACGTGTGAGCAATGCGAGGAAGTATGAGCGCGTTCCACGAAACTCTGAACATTCATGCTAATCGCGATAGATAATTTCTGCTATATCGCGCACCAAGATAAGATCGTGGGGTAAGTTGCGGAAGGCCTAGCATGAGCTTCCGAGCGAAAGGATCGTGGTGTATGTGCAAAAAGAGCCAATCCTCAATATAATTTCCCGTGGAAGCGAAACTATTCTTGCTGGTGCCTGGTTCGAAAGGCGCGCAGTCTCGTCGTCGAAGACGGATTTCCACTTCGTATTGTGGAAGAGGATAAGAGAATCGACCCATCGAAAAGGATTCAATCCCCAGATCAAGGCCTTGAGACAGTAATGCATAGCTCAAAGAGTCTGGCGTAGTGATCGTGTTTGCAGGTCCCTTGTTCCTTTCTGTGCTTCTGCTGTCAGACTGGTACTGGCTAAGTCAGTTCGAGATGCGCCAGTACCTGACTGGCTCTATCCATTTGAACTTACTGTAAAGATGGTCAGACGGGACAGTATGAATTGTAGTGGGTCAGACAACGAAAAAGAGCAATCACTTGGCTGGATGCTTCTAGAACCTACCGCGCTTCGCCACATTCATCACCATAAGTCCTCCGGATTGAGGATAGCTTGGTATTCATATAAGTGAGCTAGTGCACGCCAATGTATTCTAAAACATAGCCCCAAAAGCACGGAGCTGTCGCTACCCTTCTTCGGGCGGCGAAACTTTCAGATACATATCTTGAAAGTTGGTCTGCATTTCTCATTCACTGGACTATCATACCTTCATTCCCACAACCGCAAATACATAGTTGGTCGTTATGTTGCGAGGTAAATCAGCTGGAGTGCGATCGTCGTCATGGACACCGACAGGACGTTGGCTGCAGAGGACACAGGCGCGCTATTCTGGAAAAGGTTATCCAATTCGCGGCCATTGGAATATGAAGCATTTACATTGAACGCGTTATTCGGTAGCCCTTTAGGTTACTCGTATACTGCTTTCCGCCAGGCCGTATTGCTGTATGAAGAGACGGCTACTGATCAAGAGTTTGATGCTTTTTGCGAAGACGTGGCATTGGCGGTGATAATTCATCCCGAATTTGTGTCCCTGTTGCAACTGGTGGCAGAGCAAAAACACGTTCGCGCACTGGTGGTCACCTGCGGGTTACGTCGTGTTTGGAATAAGGTCCTGGAGAGAGAGGGTCTGTCTGAGAAAATAGAAGTTATTGGTGGGGGACGCATTGCAGACAGGTTCGTCGTATTAGCGGCAGTAAAGGGTGCCTTGGTTGCCCGTTTGCGAGAGGCCCACCACATGTATGTTTGGGCGTTCGGAGATAGTCCGCTGGACTTGGACATGAAAAACAAGAATGGATCACAAAGGTATTATGTTCGTGATTTACAGTTGGAGCCCGCGACCACATCTTTCCATTTAGGATGACATCAACCGATAACATGTGCATACTAGCCTTTTTCGGACATGTAGTTTCCATGGACCCCCGCCGCTTGATTCGCTAATATTGAGAGTGAATATCCTTATGGGTATCAGAGTTACTATCCGATGCAACGGCTTGGTGTTGAACCAGAAAGCAGACGTAGACTCTTTCGACCTTGAGTGGAATGGTCGCCGCCTCGTACCTTGGGCAAGCAATCTACTATGCCGCCCATTACGTGCTCTCGCGTTTGCAGGACAGAACATATCCTAAACGATTGTCAGCTGTAGTTCGACTGAGGCTGAGGACAAATAGTACACGAAAGCTAAGCTCCTACTGCGACAGAGGAGCCAGCCGTCGCCGAAGTGGAGCCTTTACTGGCCCCGCCCGAGCTTTTGTCATCCTTCCCTCCACCTGGGCCTTTCCTCCGACAACTCGGGCAATCCGAGACTCGGTTGTGGCTCGAGCCTTTAGATCCTCTATTGACCATAGCGCATACACTCCCTCTTCTATCAGCGGCCGGGCACCATACAATTCTGCTTTGTGGGGGGTTGTTGGTCGTGTGCCCACATTTCCAAGTCACTGGAGCTGGATCTTCTCGCCAACACATCTTGCAAGGCTTCAGCTGCGATCGACTTCGATTTCCAAGCGAATGTTGAACCGAAAGATGTTTTACAGGCTAAGGGTGAGATGGCTAGACATGAACGGAGACTGCGTGCCAGCAACAAAGCATTGCAGAACTGCTCTTTATTTGGCTGAACTCCATGTGACTCACTGATATTAGGCAGCAATCCGATCGTCATAGCTCATCCTATAATGGACCGATCGCCCTCAGGCTGTCCAATGTCGATCCAAAGCGGAAACGAATAAGGCGATCTTCTGGAGTTTGCCTGAAGTTAGACGAGGCCGTGAAGAGGGCAATGCGCGATTGATCACGGGGAGCACCCTAGATAGGAGGAATGCGAAATGCTCGCGGTTTGCCGCTTGAATTCTTGCTTGTCCTCCGTACCGTAACTCCAATCCAAAATCTCTTGGTGACTGTACACGTCTGTCATGCCCGCAGCATCATACTTGACGCACTACATACTCTAGGCTCTCGCGTGTGTCGCAATAAAGCTGCTCCATGCTCGAGTACTCTGCCGACCAGCATTTCCGTATGACATCCCCAAAGAAGAGACGATCGACGTTTGGGAGGTCGCGAAGCAATGGCCGGACCCACCCGCGCATGGCAAGGTTACATTCGTATCGTTCCCAGGCCACAATCGAGTAGATTACGCACCCAAGGTTGAAAATATCGGCTTGGGCAGTCAAGCCGTTATCATTAGCCGCGCTAATGTCGGTGTTCAACGGCAACAGAGGGCATTGGCCAAAATCAATCATTTTGAGCGATAGGTCATCAGCGACGAGTATGTTTCGAAGCGCCATATCGTCGACGAGAACTTTCGAGCTGTGAAAGTGGAGTACCGTTTTGATAATGGATAGTATCCATCCAGCTTGCCGGGACCGATTAATTGCGGCCTCCTTCTCAATATAAGCTTCGAGATCACCTCTCTTGTAACGAGCAAGCCGAATGCCATCTTCTGAGGTGTTGATACACTCAGCGATCCCGTCACAACATCCTAACCGCAGGTAAACGGCTTTCTCCGATTCCAACATTTTGCGGTTTACGTCGTTGACGTATTCTTGATCCGCACGATGTCCGTCAGGCACGGATGTAAGATCATGGATTTTAGGAATTTTCATAGCATGAGAGCCGTCAAGCAAGACTATCGAGTTCGTCCCAATTCCTAGGAATGTCTCGGTGTAGTAGTGGAAGGGAGTTCCGTCGGGCTTCAAAAACGACATGGAAGTGTCGGCGAGCGCTGCGGTATTGTAGGTGTAGGTTGATAAAGATTATCTTCTCCTCTGGGGGTCAGGAGGAGAAGGAGGACCGAAGGGATGATTTGCCGTCCCGCGGAGGGAGATAGTCCTGGGATGCAGACCTCTGTTCGCGGGCGAAGGGTCGAAGTAGGGGTGAGCGGCAGCCGGCACCAGAATTAGAGGCTTGTAGGATAAAATTAATAGGATGCGAATGATTTGGGGCTGTCATGCATGGGTATTTACTTCGATTGTTTTAACAGTGATCGTAAAGAGCAGAGCGGTAGCATTAGAAGCCGCAATGTATGTCCCAATAACTTCTTGCTAGACCAATACTAGTAAAGCGTCCTGAAGACCATGTGAGCAACGCCGCCAATACAAGTATGCTGAATCCAGCATTAAAGAAGATGATCTAACTAACCCAGGAACCCTCGACTATATCAGAAGTGATTACAGCGAAGGCCGCCACGTGGACAATGGGATTATGGGAGTCGGGACAACACCCGGAACTCATCAGCCTTACCATCCCCTACCCAACCATCATACTAACAGATGGCGCCAATGTAGTTGTCCCATCTTCGGCCAGATGACGGATGATTTTATCTCCGATCCTCCTCTACCCTGATACCCTGTTCTCGCCTACATACGATATACAAATTTGCGGATCAAGCGACCGTGCTCACAAAGGTACTGAACCTCGTTACGCAGCCAATGAGGGAAAAAGGAAAGGGCACAGAGGAGTGGTGTGGGCGAATAAAGAGGCTAGGTGTTCCGACGATTTTGTAACGGCCACAGGCGCTAAGCAATGCCCCGGGGTTCAGCAAAATCCTGCGGTAAGCAAAATCCTACGGTAAGCAAGGCCTTACGGTAAACAAGCCCCTACGGTAAGCAAAGCCCTAAAGCAGGAAATGCCGTAGGGTAAAGATATCTCTTAGGGACTTCTTTACCCTACGGCTGCGATTCCCCCACGGCATCTGCGGGTCTACTCACCCCGGGCGCGTAGGGGCTTTGCTTACCGTAGGGGCTTGCTTACCGTAGGGCCTTGTTTACGGCATCGCCTGGTCTATGCGCATTTCAAGGGACCTGGACTTGCGGACCTAATGGGTCAAGTCAAGGGTTCTAGAAGGATCTACCTGACAGCCCTACCCAAACCCCCACCTAAACAATCGTAAGTTACGATATTAAGTGACTACTCGTTTCACATCCGTTTCATCGATAGCTCTGTCAAGACCTGTCAGATTTGGCTGTCTTCAAACACTTATTGTCTCAAGACGATCATTTGGTAGTACTGAGCCAGCATTGTGAAAGGCAGCTGCTTCTGCCTCTGGCCCTCTTGCTCGATTTTCTGCACGCCCCTACTGCTTCTACTGCGACTCGATGTCTACTTTGCAGCATCTACCTTTGAGCATTGAGCCTTGCCGCATCTACCAGTACTGTCTATTACTATTACTTTCAACAGCGGGAGACTAAAATTGATGCTGTCGGCATTCACGGTACAGGCCTCTACGGCAAGCCAACGGTCTTGTGGAGGAACTTACATACAGTTCATCAGAAGCCTTTTCCCACCAGCACTCCTAGAGATCGGCACACATTGCCACATCTTCTCTATGACTTTGATAGCAGCCAGTACGAATATGTGCAGCGAATTGTGTTGCTGATGGACGATGACACCACTACTTCATGCATCCTAGTGGAGTCTTTTCCGTTGTGTCGTCTTCTCCAGGGCCATAATAAACAGTAAGGCAGGGCTGAAAACCCTGGAACGAGTAATGAGCAAAAATAATAAGAGCAATTTGCCGTTCAGCGCGTACGATGTAATTCCGCGAGACTTGGCCCAAGCTACAGCTGGATGCTAGTAGTTGAATACGTTCGAAGGATTTGGGGTAGAATGACTGCCGTGGGCGTGGTATATATCGATCCGGAAGTGTTCCATAGGCCCGGTGCTAGCAGCCTCTCTGACACTGCAAAAAAGAGACCCACTCTGCTTCCTCCTCACGCCTGTGTCGTCTGGTTGCATCCTTCCGGATTTTCGCATTGTGTCTCGACATCTCCGCATAGCTCTCATCGACTTCGATACGATTTTGGTGTTCGTAGTATTGCTCACTTTCGTAGTCGGGGCCGTAAGGCGATTCCAACGCCCGTTCATCCACTCTAGCTACTGATGCTCATAATATATCAAAAATACAACTCTTCCACTCGAAGCATCTCTCAACTTGCTAACAACGGAGACGTATCCGGAGGTGGTCTCCAACGGAGGATTGGGGATACGTACCACGACGATCCATTGGTAGATTGGACTGGCGACGGACTCCCAGCCACATGACGAAGGCGACAATCAAGGGGTACGTACAGGCTCGGTGATGCAGCCATCGAGACTTCACGGTGATGGAAACGAATGGAGAGAAGTCTGAAATCGTATGATCAGTCCCGGAAATTTATCATCGCAAGCAAATGCCATCGTTGACTGTGGCTTACGCCTAGCCATTGTATATATCATAAGCACTCATATCAAACCGGCAGTCAGATACTCAACGGAAGTCTACTATTACACCATTATAGCCATTTCCCAATGTAAAATATTCATATCCGGGATCGTTATAATGCGCACTTTACACAGCGGCAGCCTACCTCCCTTTTCTCCATAACCACCTTTTAAACCCACCAGCATCCAGCCCTTTCGGCACTAGCCCTTTGGCAGTCTTCCACCTCGTAGAAACTCCGAAATTTATGTGGCCGGCTGGATTCTCCATCAAATTCTTCACCTTCCGCGTCTCTGGGCTATCCTCCCCCTCGCAAATTACTCTCGATTTATATCCCCTCCCGGCAAAAACGCTCGCCCGAGCCTGGTCGCCGTGAGTGATGCAGATTTGGAAGGCGTCGTAGTAAAGCCTAGCAATCGAGGCACCAGCACCACTATGATACTCCTCCTCGAGGACTTGAAGTAAGGAGTGACAATCTGCTAGACAATCATCCGGCCGATTGATCACACGACTTGGATCACCGATTGCGTCGTCCAGATGTTGGATTTGAAGGCGGCGAGCGTCGCTATGTTGGAGCTCGGGAAGTAGGAGGGAGCAGACACTGCAATTGCAGTCGAAGCCGAATGCGTCTTTCAGATGGGTGCATCGGGAGTCAGAAGGACCGCCTTTGTCGTAGGAGATAGTAATTCTTCGCCCGCATTGATGTAACGGATTGCGTGGATGGTTTCACACTTTGTATCGCTGTTCCAACTATTGTGAGCATTTGGAAGACAGCTGTGATTAATGAGGCAAATGGTAGGATAGATGCCACCAATCACGGAGTTGGGACCGCAGGGCAGAGCGTTGGTTTTGACAACGCCGCTGAACGGGTGTTTGCCAGGGAAATTGTTGTGGAGCAAAAGGAATTGTCGTAAGCCTTCTTTGTGGAGCTTTCCGAATACCTCTCATCGAACATGCTAGCGGGGCTTCTGGGCCTGGAAGTCCTCGAAGACACGTTAAGCCCACAGCCACAAATGTTGGAATTTGTACTTCCTGGGCAGGGAACGATTATGGTCAAAGAAGAAGAGGTGGCATACGCGAACATCTACAGAGTCACTGGGTGGTCATTCACACAGGATGGGAATGGTATTGTTTCGGTCAAAGGACACGAGACCCATGCTGGTGTAAATGGAAGACATGAGATATTTAGGGATACGAAGCCGTTGAGAAATGTCGATGCAGTGGTGGACCTATTTCTACAAGAAGGGGTGATCAAGAATAGCCGTTGATTACGTTCAAGCAGCAAGCAGCAACCCATCAAAAATTTATACGCTCGCGTTCTCTTCGGCGAAGCAGTAGTCTCTAGCCATCTCGTCGTCAACGTGTTTTATGACATTATTGTCTCTTCCGTCCACGACCGGAATGCCAGATGCCTCCAAACTCTCCGGTTGGATTCGATCCAGGGCCCAATCGAATCGCCAGGGACCTAGGCGAGCTCCCAGACACTTGGCTGTACAGGAAAGTTGCATTTAACCTTGGGGCATCTAGCGTTTGAAACAAGGGGGAAGCTGATTCAGCTAGCGTGTGACTAAGCAAAAATGTTTCATTCGTGCTCATTGGTTTGGATTACAGCAGAAGTCTCTTCGCTAGCCGCGCTTACTGGGACTCTGACACGGCCAGAATTTCCCCTCACTTCACTACTTAGGTCCCATTTAAAGTATGCCTCCAATCTTTCTCACTCATCATCATGATCGATGCTTGATTTTTGCGCGTCCGCCCGCAGAAGAGATCGATTCACGATTCACGCTTTGCAGAGCGCCGTGCTTGATGACCGCCGTCGCACCTAAAGATCAACCACTGTGTGGTCAAAAGCGCGGACGAGGCGCGATCGAAGAAGAGCACGCGACGCCCCACCGCCCCTATAAACGAACCAAGAGGCGTCGTCAATCACAGCAGGGGACGAATACAGCATATTGGGATTCGCTCTCAAAGGTGTGGCTTACTCGACGGGCTTTAGACGAACTTGATCGACGAAACAGACAAAGGGCCAGTTCTGTCAGACCTCCTGTCGCACGCAGTCTTGATCTAGGTGACGAACCAGGTCGATTGGAGAATCTCTCAACGCAACTAAAGCGCTTCGCCAGACACGGTGGTCCAGATCTTCGTGACCTTGGAGGGGTAGGCTTGGCCCGGGAGATGTCGAGATCGTTGCTGATTTCGTGCCTCTAGTATCCAGAACCTTCCATACCGAACTCCACTGCCCACGTTATGCCGTCGAATCAGTCCAGTTCGAGGACCCAATCGAAGTCCAGAAATACCTTGGGAGAGTCCACCGCGAAGACCACAACCTCGAGAACAAAGAAGACTTCTCCATACGATCGCAACTTTGGGCAAACCCTCGTCGATAATTGCATCTATCCGGATGACCATGACTTTCCCGACGGGCGGGATCCTCCAAGACCAAACAACGAGAACGAAATCCTCGAAAGATTGGGGCAGCCAAGGCCCTCTCTCTCACCGTCTCAGTTCCCCGAGAAAGCATTTCGCAATTTCAAGCAGACCAATTCACGGGCTTTGAATGAGGACGCTGTGATGAGTGACGTTTTCCCAGTGATTCAGGGTACTGCCCGTATCCCGTCCGCAAAGAATCTTGTATTTGGAAATATCGAGCCACTTACCCACGGCAACTTGGCCGACGCTAAACCCGACTTCTATGACGGAGCAGGTCCGGCACAAATAGACCTACGGATCCGTAAAGAGCTAGGAGCATACGTTACACCGGCTACACAGGGGCAGGCCCCAGCGTTGCCCAACTTCTTCACCGAGGTCAAGGGTCCCGACGGCAGTGCGGCTGTGGCCAAACGACAAGCCTGCTTTGACGGCGCACTGGGTGCTCGTAGTGTTTATAAGCTTCAGTCATTTAGAGCTGAGGATTCTGAGGCCCTCTACGATAACAACGCTTATACTATTACCTCGACTTATCATAATGGCCACCTACAGCTCTACACTTCGCACCCTACCAAGCCAACAGATCCTGAGAATCCTCCGGAATACTGGATGACTCAACTCAACACATATGCGATCACTGGTACTGCTGAAAGATTTCGAGAAGGAGTTGGCGCATTCAGAAACGCTAGAGACTGGGCGAAGGAGCAAAGGGACGGGCTCGTAACAGCTGCTAATAGCAGGGTGATAGGCATGCCCAAAGAGACGTCCACCTTAGAACCTTCTACCCAAAGCACATCTCAGTCCACCATCGAGCCGGATACACTAGGATCTGAAACATCGGCGGACGAACTTTCCCAGGACGTAGACCGAGTTTCCAGTCTTTCCAATAAGCGTCTGAAAAGAGAACCAGAGAAGCGTTCTTCCAATCCTGATCTGAGATTCGGCTCCAAGAAGAGTAACTTGGGAGCCAATAGCAGGTCTCGCAGTAGAGGTCGGCTCTTACAGAGACGATAGTTTTTTTCCGTCTAAATACTATGGTACCACCGCACTGTCGTAAAGAGCCAATCACATGGTCGTTTACTAAACCCAAAACGATTGGGCACTGCGCGATTTATGAGCATGAACGGTCATATGGTTTTGGTGAGTACAACGTCCTTGGCTCCTGCTATCCGAAGACTAACGGTAACCCAAGTCCAATATCGATGAGGACTTGGAGTCTCTAGAATATATGCTTGTCTACTTCTTCCGGGGCCATCTTCTATAGCAAGATTTCGAGGAAGGAATCCGTCGCAGAAGGAAGACCGGTCCTTTAAAGAACCATAGATAAGAACAGGCTTTCAGGGAGCCTGTTTGGGCACCAGTGGTTGTATCGAATATCGAATTGGACCCTTGATGATGTATAGACGGGGGACCACATTGGGCTTCCGCTGGCCTACGCTCCTTTAGCGTGCCCTCTTTTTGCGCTCCTTCGATGTGCGCCTATAGCATCTTCAACGGAAACAAAATCTAGAATTTCTACGACATCGAATATAATGGCTGTTTGACACTAAACTTCATCGGGCTAGATGATTGAACTCCGAGACGAAGTAAGCATCCATTTCTTGTAACGTGATTCATTGTCCGTTTTTCAGGGTCAAATGGATTCCCAGATTCTTTCTCATACTATCTACCACTTTTGCTTACATTCCAAGGCTTCCATGGATTCCTACATACTACTAATTATTGTTACTATTATCTCTACTTCTGCTCAAACAGTTTGATCAGTTATTGTGTTGGTATATGGCCAATTTAACTGTAAAATAAGCAGACATTCATTTTTGCTCTGCCTCTGAACACTCTTTCTTAGCCGGTCACACCGCTCAGCGACAGACGTACCACAGGACAAGAGAAGCGTAGCTGGGCGTGTCACGTGATGACATTTCCGTACTGCCCGGAAGACGGAAATGTCATCACGTGATCGATCAGATGCGACTAGACCTAGCCACAAATCAATGCGATAGTGCTCATACCAACAGTCAAGGCCATCTGTTCCTTCTCCTGGGGGAGGGGGGAAAATACTTTGAAAAGAGGAGATTCGGCGAGTAGCAGGTTTAATCTAGCCAAAGAGGCTTTGGAAACAGGAGAGAAGTGATTGCAATATTACTTTCTGGCGCAGTTGGCTCCGTAAAAAGTCTCTTTCCGGCGCTAAATCGTCGTCAATCACTATGCTCTGTTAAAATCGATATATATTCAATGTGTCTGAAAAGCAGATACCTGATCGATGTCATTGTAGCATTGACAAGTGTTCCCAGGAACAGGAGGTTCCCAGGAGCAAAGGGCTCCCAGGAAATATTCTCTACGGGGAACTTTCTCCCAGGATGCATTTTCTCCGGGAACTTTCTCTTAGGAGATATTAGCTACACGGAGAAGAGAGCTCCATAGCATCCTGTCCAGGGAGAAAATGCACCCTGGGAGGAGGTCACTTTGGAATGGGGCGTACCCAGAAAATTGGCAGCGCCCAAAATAGTGTGTCCCACAGGGAATGGCGCGCAGGGGCTGTCAGCCTTGGCCTAGTCCCTTGATCGAGGTCCATCCCTTACCCCCGAGGTCTACACCTTGCTCTCGAGGTCTATCCCTTCGTCGAGGTCTAGTTCCCTCCTATAATCCCTCATTTTCGTACGCTATTGGTAAGAAGGGAGTCGGGAATCTGAGTACTCGGTAAAGAGCGGAAGAGAGATCAAATCCCCGGGACTTCGAGCTTTCCAATTTTGGCGTGCACTCCTTCGATGTACACTCCTTTGGCGTACGCTCCTTCGATGTCTTTGACCGCTCCTTCGGCGTACGCCCCTTCGGTGTACGCTTCTTTGGCCTGCACTCTTTGGCTGTACGCCCTATGTGTAGAGCGTTCGTCGATCCCCGAGGCCTACTCAAGCTAAGCCTGTCCCCTCCAGCCATGGTCTTTTCTTTAAGGCCTGGGCTATAGATTTTGGGACAGACCGAGCTGAAGGGACAGACCTGGACCAAGGGATTGACCAAGCAATAAGGCCTGGGCCATAAATTTTGGGATAGACCTTGACAAAAGGGGCTAGGCCAGGGCCAAGGGGCAGCCCTTGAATGAGGGACCTTTGATGATGGGACAGACCTTAGGGGCATGGGACAGTTACGATGGGTAAGCAGAACTTGGTTGCACAGGACTGAGGGCTATATTGGTCTTGGCTCTGGAAGGGGGCCACAGAGGAGCGTATAATAGTGGCGTACACCAAGAAAAGTGGTGTATACAAGAAATTGTGCACACCATCAATAATGGCGTACACCAAAAAAAGTGGTGTGCACCAGAAATTGTGCACACCAGAATAAGTGGCGCACGCCAAAAAATTTGGTGTGCACCAATGGCTTTTCCAGGAATCTATTCTAAAGTAGCGTTCAAAGTACTTCTTTTCTTCGCCACAGGGAAGTCTTGAAACGACAGTCTCAAGACATGATTGGTCTTGGGACTACCATCAGAAGACGAATATTGTTTCCAGACGTATATTGTCTGGAGACTCGCGTCTTGAGACGAAGGGTGTCTTGAGACAAGTGTTTCCAGACGATTAATGTCTTCAGGCTAGTAGAGTCTTCAGACGAAGAGTGTCTGCAGATGAAGAATGTCTCCAGACTTAGCATGTCTTGAGACCGACGTCTGAAGACAGTATTGGTCTCAAGACTGATGTCTCCAGACGTCTTTTGTCTGGAGATACGTGCGTCTTGAGATTCTCTATTTTAGCATCTGACTACCTTATCCTTGCCCAAATATACTTGGTTGCGAAACTTGTCCCTTAGTTAGTTTAACATGAAGGGAAAGTAGAAATGGTAAGCTAAAACTACATATTTATTGAGAACGGAATTGGTTTCCGTAGACCCTGCCGAGACGTAAATCGCGTGGATTATGCTGCAATTCGAATAGCATTTTCAAATAATGCATACAGATCTACAGTAACGTTTTGCACTCTTAGCTGTAGTAAGACGGTCTGAAAGATGATTTTGTCGATACAGATATGAAACGAATATGAAACGAATGATTATGCGAAGTAAGCCATTCGAGTGGCTTACGGGTTTTCTTAAGGTGTCGGCCCGAAGCCCTCTAAAAAAGACTTCCCAGGAAGTCTTGGATAACCAGTCTCCCTTACTGACTCCAGATTTGCGTTTCTGCATTACTATGGTTGTTGAAGTGCCACAGCATATACACGAGCGACTCGTTGCCGTTATTGGTGACTTGAGAAATGCTGTTGGGCAAGAAGCAGCCAAAGCTTTCTTGGTCTCTCTAACCAATGTTGAATCCGTAGCGCTCGAGCCAGAGACTACAACAGATAGCTCCTGGATGGAGTTCATCAATGAAGATTTCATGAATGATAGCAGCGAACCTTCGCAATCTACGCTGTCGTCGCCCTTCCGTAAAACTGAAGATCGACCTTCACGAACGACAGTTTCACGGAGAGAAAATGACAAATGTGATCCAGTATTACCTCTTCGTACTGCGCACTCTCCGACTAGAGGTACCAACTCTGGCTCTGGTGAGCATTCTCAAGGCCCAGAAGTACATGAGAAGAGGAGGACATTCGATCATAATATAATGGAAGCGGTTGTGCAAGGCTTGCCACGTAGCGATCTTCTCGACTGCCTCGAAAGATATTGGCAGACCTTGACGACGGAAGGGATCTACGTAATACCGTCACGTCAGGTATTTACATGGTCTCTAGAAGGTAGTTCGGAACAAGCTCGTCGACTGCAACATCATCTCATCCTCCGACATTTGGATATTGAGGACGACCTCTACCAATGGAGACGATCGATTGCAGGGAGAAGAAACCTGGACGGGTACAACACCTTCCTGGCCGAACTTCAGGCCAAGCAGAAGACGGGAAAGCATACACGGCGGAGCGGGGAGAGGAGTAGTAGCAAAGCACATGTTGAATATCTCGCTCATATTTATGCTGATCGAACTCCAAAGGATTACAAGCGTGCGAAGCAAGGCCTTCAGAAAGACCTGCGGCATGGCCGACGGTGGTCGATTATGGTCGATGGGTTCGTTGCTAACGACGGCAACAGTATCCCTGGATTAGGTTTAAGATTTCTCTTGCTTTGCGGGTCTGCTACAGCCCGGAAAATGTGATTTACCCCGTCATGTAAGAGAACTGTTGGCTGACACATGCAATAGATATAATACTACAAAGTACAGCGATCCTTATTGGAAGGCTCTTCTCGCGTATATTCATTGCTTACACCCACACTCTCGAACGATGTGTGAGATTCTACGTTCAGCAGCGGAAAGCCTGGTATATCACGGTAAGCTATGCGATGACGTTGACCTTAATACTATCACGATAAGCTTGAAGCGGTATCTATAGGAAGCAGGATTCCAGGTGGTGGGCTCGGAAGAGGTAGAGCCAGAAATGGCTCATCCGAGGACCAAAACTGGAGGAACCAGAAATGGCTCGAGGAACCGAATTTGGCCCCCTCAGGGTAAGCAGGAGTGAGCATGAGACATATAAGATTGGTCCGAACCCAACCTTATCCCTCATCAACCTCCTCGACCTTGTTACCGCTAATTGAAGCAATACTCTCTCGGTATGCCATACGCAAAAAAAGCTAAAACGCAGCAATTTACCCGGAGGAAACCCAACCTGATGAAGAAAGCAGATCAGCTAGCGCGATTGTGCCACGCAGATGTGGCTCTGATTATCCGCAGAAATGGGAAGTATTATACATATCGATCAACCCATCATGCACAATGGCCTCCCACCATGTCTGAAATTGTACGTACCCACCTGATATATCGATCGCATATTGATGTGAGCTTAGAATGCATCGTATCCGTTACCTGTCAACCTTCTATCCGAAGACTTCGACCGCGCTCTTACAAGAACCCCGTCGCAGGCGGAAGACTCGGTGAATAGTGGATCTAATCCAGCCATGGAAGAAAATAGTGACACCCTTCATTCATAGTCAATATTAACGGAATAGTGAGCCTTAGCAGCGGTTGGGAAGTTCTAGAAGCAATTATTCATCAGGGCATTATCGAGTTTTCTATAAGATCATGGAAGCGGGGAAATCTGTAGCCTGCTGTCGCGTTGGTCGTGAAAAAAAGAACCAATAAATTTAGCGGTACGCTGAACCAAGAGAAATAATTGCAACATTACTTTCTAGCGCAATTGACTCCGCAAAGTCCCCTTCCGGAACTGAAATCGTCGTCAACCATTATGTCCTAGGTATTATATTGTTGACTATAAGAATCGATCCTATCTTCAAAATATCCGAATTTGTAACTATAACGTGGCATTTACTCTAGAGTAGTTACTGATCAGCAGGTTTAACTGCGATGAGGAGAAGATCACATTTTTGGGTCGTAGCAGAATGAATCCCGTGTCCAGTCCCAGGTTGCAGCCAATAATGAGAGATGGACGTACTTCGGCGTTAATGTTCCGAACAGCCGGTGCTAACCGTTAGGAGCCAGGAGCTAAGAAGTCGTCGCGGTCTTGCGAACCAGTGCCTTTTCGGCCCTGAGCTTTACGTTACGACGACGTTCTTTGCGACATTCCCATGATGGCAGCAGCTGTATCTAACCGGCGTTCTGCCTCTAGAGTTCTGCGTCAAAGCAAAAGTAGGCAGCACTCCTCATACAATTGGATCGTGGGTTAATGCAAATCTAGGGCCCCGCAATGACCAAAGCTCCGAGTCTTCCCCCAACGACCTCCTTCCAGAGCAAATCAAATCTGCAGACCAGCGCATCCCGTATAGCTCTGATCGGAGACTTTACAAGCTTCTCGAGACCCTTACCGCCCGAATTCAAGTCCTGGAGGATCGTGATCTGGCTCATACCCACGCAGTGCGTCAACAGAACGGTTCGCGGCACGAAACCACGCATATCCCGGATGGGAATACCAACCGATCACTTTACAACCCACCACTACGACCACATCAGGAACCGCCTTAAGATCGTACGCAATCATTTGTTTGATTGGATGATTCTCGGTATCTTCCCCATGCAAAACGATGTTGGGTCGGAGTCTGCCAACTCTCGTTCGCCGTTCTCCTATCCTCTCTTGATTCATCGATACAGTCAAGCAGTGGCCGCACTCTGGCATATTGGACCCCGAGAAGAACTGAAAGTCGGAGAAATCGAACTAGCCACAATGAGTGCACCGCAACTGATCGATTCGGCCGTAAAGCTGAACGGATTGGGCCGATAGCTGCGGCACTCGTTGCTCGATACAATCAACGTTCTGCGTATAGTGTCGGAGAAGGCGACCCTCAATCGGGAAGCGACTCAAAAGTGTGTGGAACCAGGTAAAATTCGCCGATAGAGAAGTCCGTTGGAGGTCACCAATAAGTCCATGGAAACGGCCTATCGCCTGCTCTGACCGATATTCGCAACTGTCGAGGCTGGAATTGTGGCGCCTCTGCAGCTCGCGGTAATCAGGAACTGTTTCTATTAGCGAGATTAGTGCCAAGCACTCCATGGGCGCTTACCACCGGCGTTTACGGAAATTCCAGCCCCGCTGACGACTGCGATTTTTTTACCGTTCTGAAAGCATCGCTATGGGGATGGCATCAGCTATCCGCCCGTAATTGACTGAAATCAAAGAGTTACCAACCAAAGCTTGAGTCTCGTCCCACCACGCTTTCAGGTGGTTATTGCGTAATTGTTCTATCCTCAAAGTGAACGGGTCTAGCGAAGGAACAGCAGTCCTGTTCGTCCCCTGCTGTACGATTCTGGGAGCGGTATGCGTATTCGTTCTCTGATACGGAGCCGGATTTGTGACTGCTGGAGATGCCGGTTGCGTCGATATCGTCGATTTCGGGCCGCCAGACTCAGCGTTGGCAGGTTGCTTATCAGGTCGTTGAGTATGCCCTTCCTGATATTGCGTTATCTCGGCAACTGGGCTGGTCGATCGATCGATATTGAAGACTTCCTTCGCTTCTTTGTTCGATTGCTCCATTGTTCAAGTCTCTATAGAAAAAAAAACCAGATTGAGGTCAGGCGATTGCCATGACTTTATATTCGTCGAAGGGTCTCTCGAGCTTGGAGCAGCTTCTTTGCATGGACCGTGTCAGCCTCGCAGTTCTTTACACAATAACCAATAGAGGTGAGCTGCTGCCTCCCCTCGAAACATCAGCTTGCTGGGAACGGTCCTGTGCCAGGCGGTGCAGCAGGTGACGGTGACAGACATCCAATTGAGGGGATTGCCACCTTACTCTAAGACGTCGACGGGCTGAATATAGGATGAAAGGGGGCCCAGCCTGATAAACGAGACCGGTGGAGGTGAGCAGGAGCGGCCCTGTACCAGGCGGTGCCGTAGGTCACGGTGATTGATATCCAATGAAGGTGCTGCCACTCGAGGCGTCAGCGTGCTAATTGTGGAGCAGGAGCAGTCCTGTACCAGGCGATGGAGCAGGTGACGGTGACGGATGTCTGAAGGAGGTGCTGCTGCCTCCATCCTAGACGTCGACAGGCTGATTGTGTTGCATAAGGGACGTGTGCACCGTTCGTTACAGCCCGTGGTAGCGTCGCCTGCAGAGAGCCTCTAATATAAAAAGTGTCGCCATGCCATCTCTTCTGCCAGCTCATACGACTCTGCAACCAGCTACTTGATTACAACTTCTTCGATCTCAGCTCTCGCTTCCGGATGGCTTCTGGCTCTTCTCGCGATGGCAAGGCAGTACTGCCTGCGTCGCTGGATCATACGCGCGATGGCCCTGTCTTCGGGTCCCCTCCTCGATTTCAAAGACTTCCTCCAAGCTTGTCCTTGGGCCCGAATGTGACCCCCAACCATTCTCAGCAACACCCTAGTCGAGCGGACGACACTGTTGCACCTAATGGCATTAACCATCTACAGTCCCGTGCCCCCTTGCTCGATCAGTCCACACCTTTGTCCATGGAGGAAATCTATATACAGGTTGATTCTCTCAGGGAAGTGGCGTCGGGACTGATGGAATTAATTTGTCGATTTAACGCGAAGTCGGTAACCGAGCGTATGAAAAGTCCAGAAAGGCTCCGAGGTCTGTTTTTGCAACCAATAGCTCTGCCCAATCGCTGATTGAAACAGTCCCTGTTCGGCGTCTTCCGCAAGACGCATTAGAAGGATGCGGTGCTTCATGCGAGCATGAACAGAGCTCGGGCGCGTGTCTATGTAAGTCTTATTAGATAATATTGCTGGTCGGCTACTGATTATGAGTTCAGGGACGGGGATTATAATCCCCTCAGAAGATTCGCCGACGTCACCAGGTAGCCTCACATCCGATGATTCTCAATCATCCATTTCCTCACACCGCAATATCGAAATTCGGAGCAACGAACAAGAATCAATGAAGAACCGTTTGAAACGCAAACGAGATTTATCATCGGGCGGTCTTGAAGAGCGAGCTCAGCTATCTCGATCAGAGGTTGAACCCGCAAAGAAAAAGTCCAAAGATGAGGTTATATCGGATTTGCAAGAACAAGTCCGTTTCCTCAGAGACTTAAAACACCAAAGTGATCTACAAGCGGTAAATGATTATAATCGGGCGCAACAGATTTTGGATAAACTACATGAACAGATAGTGTGTCCGATTTGTTATACGAATACGGTAGACATTGTTGCGAGCTGGTGTGGTCATGCTTTCTGCGAGTCTTGTATATATAATGGAGAGGATACAACTTGGGAAAGAGAATGTGCGACGTGTAGGACTCGGGCTGGCAGGAAGAGATATATTCCTCTTTATTTGATATAAAAGGGATTGGGTCTCGAATGCTATTCGGTTATTGCGTTGAGATTTTTCGGCTATCTACCATGAAATCTAATGGAAGTTTCTTACTGCATGCAAAGCTGTTAGTTTCTTTGTACAGACCTCTGAGTATTTAGCTGTACGCTGTATGGCCACTGGGGCGGCTGGGACAGCCTACGAATCAATCAGTCAATCAATCAAGCGATTTGCGGCGGGGATGCGTCCTTCCTGGCCTCAATGTCCTAGGAGAAGCTTTCTGGGCCAAGGCGACCCTGGCCTCGTTGTCACGTGATTCAGACTGCCTTCAAATATTGATACATACTCCCGGGACGATTCTTCCAGGATGCAACTGGTCCGGAGGTCTGTCCTGGGATTTAAAGAGCGATCTTTAAAGTCCCCCAATTGATTAATTCATAGGCTGTCACAGCCGCCCGAGTGGCAGGGTGTCCTTCCCAATATGCAGCAAGTGCATGATTGGAAGCGCTTGAGAAAGAAAAGGCTGCCGAGTATAGTAGAACGGCTTGTATTAGACTTGAGTAGCTCTATTGCCGATCCAGGAAGCGGGGAATATCGATAACCTGCTGTCGTATTAATCGTAAAAAAAGAATAAAAAAATCTCAAGGGTTTTCATTGATTTAGTCATGTAGCGCTATGGCGTAAGCTAAGTAAGTGGCGCTTGAGGCTCTACTTAATCATTGGCTCCATACGGCGTTCTACCCAAATAAGTCCTTTGATTATGTTGATTCTAAGCGCCTTTATTTTTAGACGTATTAAAATAGTATTCGCGGAATGTTCACCTCCCTGGTCTGGTTGGGAAGTGAGAAAGTCTGAACATTTTCGATTCCTAAACATTCTAAGTTCATAGCCTTTACTATGGGTCAACTTTCGCAAATTCATGGCCATTTCGAATGTTCAGCCCCGTCCTGGGCTCAACTCTTAGGAGCGGTCCGACTTTTTCGAAGTTTATCTCTTCAGGGATCTTGGCTACTGTCGGACCTTGAACATTTCGGAGAATATCTGGCCCGTCCGAAGGTCCCTTTTGTAAATAGTTTTGGAGTAATCTAGGATCAACGTTCAGCGGTGCAACGCAGTTCGGCTTCCAATTTCCAGGGAATATTTGTGGATTATACAACCCTCAAGCTGGGCTTACTTGTGAAGTTATCTACTGGACTTGTAGAAGAATCTGATGCAAACCAATACCGTATGTTTCAAAGAAAGCCCGCCGTCAGCTGGGTCGAGTATCAGAAACCATCGCGACGAGGATCAGGCCCTTGCTGTCGACGGCGTAACGCCTAAATAACCCTCTCCAACCCCTCATGATTCTTTTTCAAATCTACTGTTGACCGTGAATTCTCGCAGAATCTCACAAAGGCGGAGAGACTGAAAGCCCCACCGAAGTTCCAGTGCTAATTAACATTTCAAAGGCAAGGACAAGGTGTTATAACAATCGTCACCCCTAGCTTTGATGTTGCACCTGTCTGTTGAACCGTCGTTTAAATATGCTATTTTATAGATAACGAACCTTTGGCCTACCATTGTCAACGATCAAGGAAGGGCTAAAATACTTCCTGCGACAGATGATCGACCGACAATGAAGGTCTGTCAGCCTTATTTCCGTATCTCGGCTCCTATGTGATGACTGGTGGAGATGACATGAGAAACCCTCTGGATGAGGAATAAAAGATCCTCTTCTAGGCTCAATCGACCCCAGTAGCTGTCCCATGCGGCGCTGTGGGAAACAGCATATGAATGGTCATACTGATGCACCTAGCAGACTGCAGCAGCACTTTGCCACCTGGTGACCAGTCATTCCAGCAGATCAGTGGACTTCGCAGAACGCCGAAGCTTCTCGGAAGAAATCCCAGCCAAGCATCCCCACTAGGTAACCACTCTTTCGTTGTCCCCACCCTCCGCCATGCGTTCATGCAGGTCTACCGCACATGAACCTTTCGACGTGGCTGTTCATGATTTGACTTGGGTTATGCTCGAGACTGTTATCGGCAAACGGTGCATCCAACAACGTCAATAAAGCATGGCGGCCCAAGAGACCCCGCCCGTTCGACGTGGCACCTCTAATGGTCCCACCCTACGGAACCCCGCGCGGCTTCCTCCGAGGGGCCACGATCGTGATGGAGAAGCCGACTGATCTTTTGGATATGCTCCAGCGCTTCCTCCATCCCCCCATGTGCTTGCTCGCCTCAACAAACGTCGTATGGGTAGGCATTACACCCCAAAACCTCCAAAGAAGCGGAGTGAATATTTTTCCAAAAGCAAGATCGTCGCTCGTGGCCTTTTCGATTCTCTCGCTCTAAGCAAGAAATTATATCTAGCAGCGTCTCGTCAGATTTCAAGGGTAGATCCTCTCAAATTTCCCTTTTCGCGCCGTCCTCTGTCCACCGGAACTTTCCAGATTGATATGCGAGGGCCAATGCTCCGATCTCAATCCCAATTAACTATCTAGCACTGACTATCTTCAAGATGGGGCCGAGAGACCCGAGGAACTCGACCGAAACCAATGGGAATGTCCATCCCCCGGGAAAAAACAAGGGGAAGGCAAAGATCTCCAGGAAATCGTCCACCGATAGCCTCCGCGACCTGACGCCGGAAGCAGTAGACCAGGGGATAGCCGCTTTGCGCGAAATGTGCAGAATCCTACCTTTTGCACAGACTTATTCCCATGAGATTGGTCATATCGAGAGTATCCACGGTCTCAATATTAGCCAGAAGGAGCGGATCGAGGAGCTCGAGGCCATAGTGGACGAGCTGACATTCCGAAAAGATCGAGAGATGGAAAGGCTTCAAACCGAGAATCAGACGTACCGAGCTGACGCTCACCAGTTGGAGCAGGAAAGAGAAGAGCTGGAACGAGAAAAAGCAACTATAAATGATACGCGTCAGGCAATGCAATCAGATATGGAACAACAAAAGGAGAAGGGAATCGACCAAGCGAAGCATGAATTCTCGGAGAAATTCAAGATTAGGGCCAAGCAAATAAGGGAAGAGCTCGAGAAGCAGATAACAGCCCTGGAAAGGGATAACGATGGATTGAATAGCGTCATCCAAAAACTCGAGGAGAAGAATATACAGGCGCAGAACGACCTGAAACGGCAAAAGGACAGTTTCGAACTCGACAAAAGAACTTGCCAATCGCATATCGTACGCCTGGAATCTGACTTACGTGATATCAACGCCGCCTCCATCGTATCGCCGCAGACACCTGAATTCTAGTAAATCTTGACCCAGTCCATAGCCCGCAGTTCAGGGCTAACTGGCAATCCTAGTATCGACAGCTTTCACCAACCGTGGGAGCTTATTCGAGATGTAGCGGTTAATGGTTTTCAATTCCTGCCCGAGGATACAAAGTGGGTATGCAGACTAACACAAATGAGAGTACCCTTGGACGGTGTAATTAACATTGGTTACAGCTGGATAGCGATAAGGTTCAAAATCAGCTATTCACCGCTAGCACGATATTCAAGTATCATCCGCTGGCTTCCGAGAGCGCTATTTCTACCTTCCTACGAGGATGCGCTATTCAGGATTTCCTATCAACGAAGACTATCTCTATCATACGGCGACAATATTTCGTGGTACCGGCGGTAAACCACAAGTCCGGAACGCAGCCTATGGATTGGATTCTGGACTCTATTTCCAAAGTTCCAGCAGCGAATTCGAGCCAAGAGTTGTCCTGGCGGCTAACGACGGTCGACAAGCTCGATCGTCTCGGTTCATATAGTCCGTCGGCAACGGCTTCGATCGCTACTGAACCTAATCACGACGCTATCTCAAAGGAAATCTGGGACCAATTGCGTCACTTTCGGAAGCCGTCCGATCAACAATTAAGCGCCAAGCTTTCGGAAATTGCCAGTATAGCGATCAGGCTTTGGAGCGCCCTCCGGAAGGACAATTGTCAGGTCGATTTCGACTATGAACCCTCGACGGGTAACCGACAGGAGTGGGATTTTGTCGATGACGTAGTGACCAGTAACGCTGAGACGGCGAATTCGCCCAGCGAAATCCCTGTGGCCCAGCTGCCCTCGAAACCCTTTGTGCTGTTTCCTCGAATCACGGGCTCCTTTGGCTCTGATGGTTCCAGTCCGCGCATCTTGCACGCGGGTTTGGCGCTTTCTCATGATTCTCCGGCCTATCGAGAGGGTCTCCAAGAGATTGAACGCATCGACAGTGCGACAAAGGAATTCAGACGTAGTTTGCGTAGAGGATCCAGTGTTCAATCTTCACCTGTCGTTGGCAAGTATCAGGGGAATTGGCCCGCTCCCCATCAGGGCTACACTTAAACTCGTCACTGTTTGGTACCATGGGGGAGGACAACTGGGATGAGAGGGCGGCCTACCAAGAGTCCCCATCAATTGAGGGCAAAGGCCTGTGCATCAGCAACCAGAGCGACAGGAGCAGACCGAGGTGAAAACTGTGATTGGCCATAATTGAGGGAGCGATAAGACTACTGGCTGACCGAGTGGGACTGCTGGAATAGGTATTGCTTTGCTTCTCTGTAGTTTGGTGGCGTAACAGGGAAAGTAGCGTGCCTTTCTCAAGCATTATGGCGTAAGGACAGGAACTGGAGCTGGTTCAAAACACGCATTTGCCTCCAATATCTATACCAATGCTGGATCCTTAGCTGCGAACATGCTATGCACGAAATACGATAGGTCTCGCTAATGGTAGCAAAACTAGTGCACATGGAGTTCGTCACGTAAAAGGACTTTGTGCACCGTCGCCACGTGATTTTTAAAGTGCATGATGCTCGAGAGGACCAACCCTGCTGCCTTGCATTGCGGATGAGGACACGGTACCTCGGCATCAGGCCGATAGCTCTTCAAGTGCTTTTCAGCTTCGTTCATCATCTTGTGAGGTGTAGAGTATTCAAACATCCGTCCCAGGTAAGACTTGTTCTCCTTGCCGAGGCAGAAGATGCATTGTGTGGGCTTGCATACCAACGGGAAGCGGTCTTTGATGTCTTCTTCAGAGTCTCCCGGCGAGGGCATCGATTCCGTGGACCGATGAGTCAACGCTGGCCGGACGCGATGCCGACTTTCCTGTCGGTCGCACAATGCAATACGGGCTCGAATCGTGTCGAGTCTCTGAGCATGCTTTTTATGATCCGTTGGATTGAGAACGGGCTCGCAGGTCAGTCGGACGATCTCGCCTCGTTCAGTGATATCATACTGACGGGGAGCCGCCGGCTTGACGTCTTCGTCCGAGACGGTGGCATACGAATCGGCAAATTGGGCGTCGAGTATACTCGTATCGGCATTCGAAAATGTCGCTTCCGGGCTTTCGCGAGTAATTGATTTCGTCGATTATTTTTCTCCCGGTGTAAGGCCGCATCCACCAGTTTCTTGGTCTTGACTAGAGGATCGTGTGGAGGAGCACGTCTGACGATGGCATGCAATACCGCTGCTGGTAATCAATATTATATGTCAATTAGTCATAGCTATAGAATTTTTCACGGAATTTTCGTCTTGGAGCTTCCACAATCTATTGGTTCGCCGGACAAAAAGGTGTGCTTTCTACAATGAAGTTATATGGGTCATGTAAATACGGGAAGGGAAAAAAGTAAGGTTTACCGCCAAGGAGTCGCAAGTGTTTTGCACATGACAACTCTATACCGCCCCAATATATCTCGCGTTGATCCAGCGACCGGTTCTGCAGCATGCCTCGAAAGCCTACTTTTACTATACCCCTTCCTGATTGTGAAGGTCCTAAACTCGGTCTCTTCAGACACCGCTATGCTGCAATCGACTTCCGGCGCTTGCTCAGTGATGCCGAGGCTGATGGCCACGCGCATGTCTTTGAAGTCTCAATCAAGTCGACTATATACGCATTGAAAGTCGTAAGACGTTCCATGCTAGTTCAATCGTACTTGTAACTGATTCATTCGCAGTTCAAGTTCTGGGACAATCAAGAAGCCCTCGACAATTTGTCTCCAGAAGATAAAAAGCATGTTTCTGACGATCTTTTGCGTGCGCATATGGATCCATTCTATAACGAGTGTCGAGCGTACGGCCGAATAATTGACAAGAACGAGAATGGGAAGGTTGCAGTCAAATGCTATGGCTATATGACTATTCCTCCAGCGATAGAGGATGAACTGGAAGAGAAGTTCCACGTTGCAACGTGGGATCAGCCTAATGATAAATATGAGAAGCCAATTGCTAAAAGGCAGCCTCTTCGGGCGATCGTTAAAGATTTGATTAAAGAAGACGTTGAATTTATCAAAAAGGATATACATAAAATATTACGAAACTTAGAGCGTCTTCGGTCGATCGGTGTATATCCTATGGATATAAGGTTACGGAATTATCGTGCTGGATTACTGATTGATTTTAGTATTGCGAAGACCGAACCTCACTACATATTTACTACGCGCTCTGATTGGCAAGTCTTTCGAGAGAAACAAGAAGACCTCATTCTTTTCGATCGAATGGTATCGGAGGCAAATATAAAGACCCGTATTCGCGCATTACCAGACTATCAAACCAGAAAAAGTCTTCGGAAGCATCCCAAAAGGCGGGATCCTAGTAATCGATAGATCTAATTGTCTTCTACAACATCTATGAGCAAGTCCAGATTCATCAAGAACACTAGCCAATGGTACTCCCACAGAATAGGTAGTGATCAACGCTGCATTGTATGTTTGGAGACAAAAGCGCGATACAATCTGTTGTGCTATTGCCTTCGTTGGGCTCTGGTGTGTACTACAAAGCGCCGCAGATGGAGAATCGAGTTAGAGGAGGAGCAGGATTCGGGTACGCGGAGGGTCGCAGCGAGATATATGGCCCGGCTTTGCGCTACCTCTTGCAATATAGCACGTTGAGATTCCGTGATAGATAGCCAACACGTAAAGGTCGGCAACAATCACGTCGGTGTTTTATGCACCACCTCAGCATGATTTTGCAGATACACTATGCGTTCGAAGATCACGTCGCATCTGGGGTAGGGACACGCGATCGGCTGACCGTGTGGATGGTGGCGGAGATGCTTGCGATGGAAGTGCTTCTTCAGGTCGCCGCGAGACGCGAAAGGCTTCAACCGTTTAAAGTCTGGTAGCTCTTCGTTACCGAGGCACACGTTGTGATAGTTGACTTATCTCATCAAGAATTATATCTAAACGTCTTCTAGGCTCTAGCGTAATCGTAAGCTTCTAACTCAAGGCTTTGAATTGGACCTGGCAATTGTAGAAGCATATACTGTGGAAGCGAGCGCCAGGCAAGCAGTATCGTGCATAGGGTCGTAATAAGGAAACAGTATGACGAGAGAAAATATAGTGCTAGACGCTGTTAGGATAGATGCTTTGGTGAAGAGGATTGAGAAGAATGTGGGAAGGCGATTAACCCTGAAAAAAGGTCCTTTTATTCTTGTTTCATAATCTAACTGAAAAAAACATAGCGTTAAATAATGAAACGGATCTGAAATAGGTTGTTATCTATTTATAGATACCGTTTGGAAGGCTTAAGGGTCTAATAGAAACTTCTAGAATCTTTGGATTTGCAGACCTCAAGGGTCCGCTAGTCCGTAATAGGAAAGAGAAAAAATCCCGGGAATTAAATTGGAATCCATTAATGTCCGTCCCTGTGTCGAGAGACGCACCCCGTCACGAGACACTTCAACACTTTACGTCTTTGAAAAGTCTCCCTCATAAATCAATGAAGATATAGTCTATGTATCACTATGTTGCCGCTAATTTCCAATCTAAAATACCTTTTGGCAAGCTGATTCACTATGCCGTTGGTTATCCTGTCGGTCGTTCTGCTAACGGCATCAATCGGAGCTTCAGCTGTCTTCCCCTGCTAAGTAGCCGCCACCCCAAAAATTTCGATTTTTGAAACCAAAAATAATTGTCCACTTCATGTTTGATATAGCCCTGGGCTTTGAAGACACATTTCGAAAGTTTCGCTGCATGAGGAAGGATCGCGACAGCTTCGCGCCTTGGGGCTGAACTTAGTATACAATAGCGTATATTAGCTTCTTTTTACGATACTGTATCTTTGGTTATCATCATACTAGGCTATCCTCAATTCGGAAAGGTGGGTGTGGCGCAGTGTCGCAGGCTCTAGAAATGTCTATGGGGAGCCGCATGTGACCCCCCTTTTTGTGCCATTTTGAGTCCATTGTTGTCTGACTCAACGCAGTCTGACGGTGCTGGCGCATCCTCATTCAGTATGTTGTACCATCCTTCCAGTAAGTACACATGGATAGAGCCAGTCAGGTACTGGCACGAGGTAACGACCGTTGGTCGAAAGATGGCCCGGTTTCCAGACCTTGCGATCACCGCGATATCAGGTCAGGTCACCATTTTTTATATTAGCAGAGCCACGGCCCGAACCTTTGCTGATCAAGGAGATTATGTCACGAGCCACGATCTCTACACGCTATCAGAAGACAACACAGATGTTTCTATCAGGTGGCCGGAGCAACATGTGGAAACGTTGGGTATCTGATTTGATGGAATGACTTCCTAATCCTTGAGAAGAATTTCTTTGGACGGAGAGTGCAATGACCGTTCAGATCCTTGCAACATCCGACGTTAAGCTCTTTGTATGCCTCTTCCCTGCGCTGGGTACCTGTCACAACGGAATCGTGCTGCTCCGTAGACGAGAGGAGACCGGGTCTACCGCTTGTGTAACCGATCTTGGTCCACGGTAGGCACCATCCCTGTTCGATCGCCGCTTCGAGCCTTTGGTCCTCCTGGGGCGTTTGTGCACCCCTGCTTTGGACGATTGCGGCGATTCAGGAGTCAGGTAAGGCTTTGGTGTGTTCAGACATGGCTCGGGTCTCGCTTTAGCTCTCGAGGGACCTCTGACAGCTGCACGACTCCTAATTCGCGAATGGCAGTCCCTGTCGTCTTCACCCGCTCCGTTGCTCGAATGTCCACAATTGGGGGTCGTCAAGCCGTTGGGTGGACCTTGAGCGAAAATTGGTTCGTGGGATGGCTTAACCTTCACTGCGTCTGTGCGACGTCGGTACGCGTTCTTGCTCTCGCGGCGTCCTGCGCTGCGTGAACTCCGCCTAACCAGACTCGCGCCCACAGCCGTGGTGTTCTTGACGGCTCCTCCGGTACCGTTCGTGATACCACTGATGTTCTTGGTTACAGGACGATGTCCTGTGGCAAGGTAGGATCGCCGTGCTCTTTTCTTCGATATTGAAGCAGTTGGTGACCGAGGAGGCGTCGTCAGAAGATAAGAGAGGTCTTCGAACTCTCGGTCGGGTGGCTTGATCCTGGACAATATAGATAGCAGACGGTTCGAAAATCTTATCGCATCTTCGTCACCATAACTTACCTTCGGCCCAATTCCCGGACCTTCGATTTTGATCGTCTCACCCCGATAGCAATCTCTTCGACCTTGCCAGTATCTAAAATCTTTTTCGTTTTCACGAAGATCCTCGGCCTCTAAAATAGCTCGACCTTCGCTGTGGGAGCTCAGTCCTATTGCAGCCCCAAATGCACCGCCTATAGCTTCCCTGAGCGTCGTTTCCTCCCTATAGAACCGAGCGGGTCTCAAGCGGTCCCAAAAGCTCTTCACGAGTTTTTCATACTCGGAGGAATAGTATTTCTCTTTTTTCCGCCAATATTCCGGATCCGACGCCGACTCTCCGTGATCTTCGTTGCGTAATATAGCCCTGCCCTCGGGGAAGGTGGCGAGATTTTTGTGGTAGGTGTAGGCGTGACGTCTAGCGCGTTCGAGGGCGGTTTCGGGAGGAATAACGGCCGTCGCAGCACTGTAGATCTTTTCTCTACTGCGCCAATACTTCGGATCCTTACGATCCTCTCCGTGCTCTTCGCCTTCCAACAAAGCTCTGACAGCAGGCAACCGAGCGAGTTCTCCGAGCGCCTCGCGAGCACGATCTCTGACCGCCTCGCCTTCTGCTGTCCCCAGGTGGTGAGGAGGGTGTATTTTCGGTGTCATCGACCTGTCTCTATGCTCATAATCATAATATTCGATGTCGAGAGAAGTGTCGCGACGAAATTCTATTCGCCACTCCTCCCGATCCAGCCAGTACTTGGGATCAGCTTCCACCAGCTCTTTGCCCCCAGGTAGCGCAGCAAGCTGTCCCATGGCGTTTCGAGCATCACCTCTAGCCTTGGAGAGCTCGTCTATGAACTTCCAGTTGTAGAGGAGTACCTCCGGCGTCACCGATCTACTCTCCCGGTTGTAATCCTCCTCTTCAAGCCTCTCGATTTCACTTTTATAGAAGTTTGACCGCGACAACCAATATTTGTATGACTTTCGATCTTGAATGCTGGGATGTTGGTGAACCAACATCACTCGGCCTTCGTAATAATTGGCGAGCCGTTCCGCGCGGTACTCTGCGCTCTTCATGGTCAAATCGAGTTTCTCCAAATCAGACATCTCCGCGGGAGTAAGGCTTTCTGAGTTTCGTTCCCACTCTATTCGTCGCCTCTCTTCTCGGTCGGGGGGTTTGGGGTTCCATCGCAAAAGGGCATTGACGCGATTCAGATCGATATCGTCAATGTAAGGGTTCCGGAATCGTGGTTCCGATGGACTTTCCAGCTGCCAATGTAACCATATCTCATCGTTTAACGGTGGAGTATGCAGCTGAAACCGCGTGTCATCGTTCATTGATGCAATCCAAATCTTAGCGACGGCGGTGTGGTTTGAATCCTTTCCCAGTTGACAGAGGAGTTTCATGAAAGAACAACAAAGAAAAGAGGTTGTGATAGAAGCATGACTAAGCAAGCGGCTTGGCACTATATAGCGGGGCACGCTCCTGATGAGTCAAAACATTGCTCCGGCGGGGGCCTTTTTGTGAGATGGAGGGTGGGCAGGCTACGCGTTTCACACACGAGCGCTAAGAGCCTATCGATAGCTATCGCAGATCCCATTTGAGCATATAACCACCACGGACCCCTCGCCCTCTTCCTCTTTCTCAAATCTCCCTTTTTGCTTTTCTAATTGCTCAAAATGGCCGGACTCGACCACTCGACTACCATATTAATTGTGAAGCCGGTCGGTCCAGCCGCACTGGAGGCGCTTCGATCCGAACCGAACGCCGGTCGCCTCTTTTCGTTTCACTACCCTGGCTTTGACAGCACGATCTCGCTACCGGAGCAATCAGGGAGCCGTGAATGCACGCCGTTCATCCTTCCGCCTCCGGAGATCCAGCTCCACCTGAAATTCGATCCGACTCCCAAAAATCCACAGCGAGGCTTTGTGTTCGGGAGCAAGGAGAAAACATGCGACATCCTCCTCCTGGACAAACCTTCTCCAGGCAGAGCATCCAGTGGCATCAGCGGAGAGCATTTCTGCATCGAATTCAACTGGAATTCTGGATACGCCCTGGTGAACAACATATCTCGTTCCGGTACCAGAATCCTCATTAAAGATGGTGTTCGATCCCTCGAACCAGGTATAAAACGTGCGCTCTTTCCGGAAGAGCAAACCAGGATCCAAGTGGGGGCCCTTGAATTCGACATTATTTTCCCCGTCCGGGATCAACATCAAAATCGATTGTACGAACGGAATTGGGAAATTTTCAAAGCGCGGTGTCTTGGGTCTGACCCGAATGTGGATGGATTGAACCTTGAAACCAAGAGGAAGATCACAGAGTTCGTCGCCATTGTTCAAGGGCGAAAGGGCGAAAAGTATAAGGTAAATGACGAGATCGGTGCCGGCGACTTCGGAATCGTCCGAAAGGCTGTCAGGGAGGGGGACGCAACATTGTTTGCCGCCAAGGTCTTCTCGAAGCAAACTGCCAAACTCACTATGGAGATCGAGTTGATGGAGCAGATAAACCATGTTCGCCCTTACCCTGACTCCTACTCACGAACTTATACTGATATTTCTCTTAGAAACATATCGTCAAATACGAGGATGAAGTCCGAGAGATGATCCAAGAGGGAAAAGATCGTCAAGATGGCAAAGACCGTATAAGTTATATGCTGATAATGGAATACGTGCCCGAAGGCAATCTGTTGCAAGCCAACCAAAAACAGAAGATCTCTCGTGAGGAAATAAGAACGGTCCTCCGCCAGGTGCTGGACGCCCTCGAATATCTGCACGACAGGAAAATCACCCATCGTGATATCAAGCCGGCAAACATCCTACTACAATCCCGAACTCCAAAGCTTTCCGTGAAACTGTGTGATTTCGGTCTGGCAACCGACGACGAGCACCTAAAGACCCGTTGCGGAACGGTATTGTATGCGGCGGCGGAAGTCTTCGCCGGTACTTACGAAAACTCCGTCGACATCTGGGCGACGGGCGTGATCGGTCTCGAATTCCTCCAGGGTCTTCCCGAATATATCAAGACCATGAACCCGAACGAGTGGAGTGCGAGAGTCCGGGAGAAGATACAAACCTGTGCGCGGACAGATGACCCGTTGATGTCGCTCTTGAAGAGGATGCTCGAGCTGAAGCCCAAGAATCGACCTTCGGCGCAGGCGTGTTTGACCGACCCATCGATGGATATATCACGATCCTCGCCATGGCGATCAGGACCAGGTTTTGATGTTCCCTCGACAGACTCCACAGCAGCGTTATCGGAACAGCCAACGGAGGTATTGACCCAATTATGGGAACCCTGGTCTTACCCAATAGATGGTCCGAGCACGCCGCAAGGACCGAGGAAGCGGTTGCGGTCTTCGAATTCCGGCGCCAGGCCACCGGTCGTCGACAACCGTCAAGTGCAAGGCTCCGCGAGACTCCGGAACAACCCTTCGGAGGGTCCATATCACGGCAGGACGAACCGGTCGTAAGACGATTGCGAAAGTGCCAGACTCTCATTTGGAGCGCATGCCTTCAGCGACTGGCGACGTCGGCGAGGTATGCTTCCCTTGATCGATCTGAACGTAGTACGCGCTGACCGGTTCGGAGGTGACGGATGCTAAATCCAAAAGACATCGATCATCGGCCCCGAGTCCAATCAGCAATCCCTCAGACCGGAATCGGGTCAAACGTCGACCGCCGGGAGATCGGCTCACACGGGTTTCCCCGGAAGCCGACGGCGAGGTATCTTCGTTACTTGTGAAGGTGGAACATGTGCTGACGGGCTACCAGGTGATAGACGTCGACGAGAGACACGTCGGAATGACGGTGGACGGCCAAGTCGTGCTCGTACGAAAGGAGGATGGTCTGATCAACGCCACGCAAATCGTCAAGCTCACGCAGGAGAGTCACAATAGCCAGCAAGCGATACTACATCGTCTGAGGCGTGCGAAAGAGTACAAAGTGAAGAACTTAGGATCGGCTCAGAATACGTGGATCAGCATCCAATGCGGAAAGGAGCTTTGCGTCGAACTCGGACTGGAGGAGAAGCTACGACCTCTGCTAAATCTCAAATTTACAAACATCAAAAAGTTCTACGGCCATCCCAGACACAAACTTCCAGCTTGGGGGACTCATGGACGGAAGAATACGTGGATAAATATCCGTGAAGGGAGAGCGCTTTGCGTTGAGCTTGGACTTGGAAAGAAGCTGCGGCCTCTGTTGAATCGCGGACTCAAATCGGATACGGATGACAGTAACACGGGCAGTGAAGACGAATCCACGGTCGATCGGCTTATGTTTGATAAGGAGTCTAAAGGATCACAATCACCGTTTATTGAACTTGTCTACAAGTCCCACGGACTTGTGATTCGGAGATCGGATTGGAGGATCAATTGTACGCACATTGCGAATCAAATAGCAGGGAGATCCATGGTACCCAAGCTGATAGGGGATTTGCTTGGCAGCGCGTACGACCACGTGCGAGGTTCGAGGAAGCATCAAGGGACGTATGTCGATTTCGATACCGGGATCGAGTTTTGCAATAGACATGAACTCGACCGCCTCGCTCATCAGCTTGTTGAATTGAAACGTACGGAAAACGAACGAGCCGCAGCCGTACAGCAAGACCCTCCCGTTTCGTCGGTCCTCGACGATCCAACGGCCAGGCCATCCGCAATCACTCCGTCAGCATCGGCCGATTCGGATTACAATATAAATACCGCCGTCCTCGGACAGTCAATTTTAAAGGGGTCTCCCGAACCTGAAGACCACACGTTGATAGCTGATGCGGAGAGTGAAGACTCGGAGGAAGACGACCAATCAGTGGAGGACGACTGTTCAGTCAACGACGGCGAGTCAGTAGAGGACGACGATTCACTCGAGGACGATGCATGCTCGGTCGATAGCGATGTGACGCAAGCACGGGCTCCACGGCCGACTGAGCCTGGCGATGGATGGTTGCCGCAACAATTGAAAGACGACACCGAGACGAATCACAATCAACATGTGGGAGGGATTACCTACTACTCCTCCAGAGACTTCGAGCCTCAGGACTCGGAATTGGAGGAAGTGAAACTGGGTTTGCAAGCTCCCTCGAGGCTCTCGTCGCGGTACGGTAATATGACGGACGTCTCTCGTTCGTTCTTGCTCGCGGCATCGGATAGATGAGACCCTTGCTCGTGGGACTGACCACCGTATCGATGGCCCTGTCGACCTTTCCGAACGAGCCCTTCCCCAGACTCCCTTTGCGGATGTAGACGGGGCGTTTTCCTGGGGAGAGGTACTGGCTGGGTACCTCCGTCGGGCCATACAGCAGTCCCATTTTCTACTACCTCCCTTGGGCTCTGCATGGGTCAGCGCAAAAGTCTATCACCCGTCTTCTGCTCTGACATTTCCTTTTCCCTTCACGTAGTCTTGCTCTTTCGCCTTCCTCTCAGTCCGCTTCGCAATAAAAATCCTCATAGCTCACGACCTTCGCTCTTCATACTTTGACTATTGGCCATTTATTCCAGGGAGCGTCGTCCGGGTGTACGTTAATAAAGGAGTGAGGATCCCCTTTATGGCCTGCTACGGCTTGGTATGATCTATGATTACGCCAAAAGAACGACCCTTGCGCCAATGCCTAAATGGCTCTGTCGAGGTAGCAAAGAAGCGAGTTAGAGAATACCCGCGGTAGGCACAATCCCAGAGACGCTTCTAGACTCTGAGAACGGTGCGCCACAGTTATTTCTAGAAACTACATCGAGAAAGGGGATGATTCAAAATAGAACAACCTTTAAACTAATGTATAACAAGGTAAGCAAGTCAAAACGAGACAATTATCTTACCAACTCAGCCAGAGGGTGATCATATTGTCGTTACCGATTGTCAAGAACGTACAATATTAAGTTATTCTAGCAGGTCCAGCGTAAGATTATGGCGGCTGATTGAGCCATTCAGTGTCAAATTTGGTCGGCGTCATCGGACAACCGCATTCGTTCAACGGGGCTGCCCAAACATACAAGCCACAAGATCGGGCCGGCTCGCTTACCATAGATTGAATTACGCGTTGAAAATTTCATAACGTATGATATTCGTTCTGTACGAACTGGAATTCGTACCGCTCTGGTTTGAAGTACCAATCAGCGTGCGTTGTTGAAGGAATCCAGCATACAGCGCCCGCCACAAGGCTGATAACGGTATTTAAGCTCTCTCCTAGGATTATGTACCCTGGTTAAAGGTCAATTGTAACCTTCAATAAGGGAATAAATTCGATGTTGGCATAGTACTTAATGATCATCATTTTACATCAGAAAAACGGCTTTCCGGAGCTCACGGCGGCGACGATAATAAGAATGTAATTTTCTGATAGCCGGCCTCAGAAGCAGTTGTGATTAGCAGTAAAACAAGAAAGACACAGAAACAGCAGAAAATTCGATGCGTTGATGAAACCAGAGTCGCTTGATTGGGAAGTACCCAAGGACTGTCTCGCCATAGGGTGCGTCTCTTGACACAGGGACAGACATTAGATGGATTTCGCAGTCCCAGGGAAGGTCGCCTTCTTTGTGCTCCCTCTCCTGCTGGAAAGTCTGAGAACGCGGTTATTGATGCCGTAAATTGGTGAGTGGATATATACCGAGTTTCAGAGAAGAGTAAAATTGCCCAACAGACCCCCTTATATACGGAAAAACGATGGGCCACCGGAAGTCATCAGAGAAGGTAATGGATCGTAGCATATGCGTCGATGAAAAACAGATGCTTGTATGACCGAAGCACACCAGAACGTGAGAGGCGCTTGCTTTAAATAATCCCGGCATCAGACCGATGCTCTGAAATCTCGTTTGGCGGCAGAGTCCAGTCCCCCGCGTCTTCCACCTGATGGTCCCTATATAAGGGCTGACGCCATTTTTTTTTAGGAAGCGGGACTACGGGATGATAACAACAATGACCAGCCAAGAATGCAGCGCCCCAAAAAATGAGCGTGCGAATATGGAGACTCCTTGAGCAACCAAAATTGGAGCGCCCAGAGAATTGAGCGTCCAAAGTATGGATGTCACAAGGGCAGCCAAGATCGAAGCACCGAGCAGAGATATTCAACATTTCTTCTGGCAGTAAGCATCAAGTATCTCTATGATTATCCTTCCACAATTTAAGCATTCGTTGATTCGAGTGCTTATTACACCATTTCAATATTTCTGTTCCCTCTCGTCCGTGTTGATTGAATTCAGAAATCTCATCAAATGCCATTCGCAGCCAAAGCCAAGTCGCAACAATTCACCAGAAGGAAACTCAACCTGATGAGAAAAGCAGACCAGCTGGCCCGCTTATGCCAAGCAGACGTTGCATTGATCATCTACCGAAATGGAAGGCATTATACGTATCAATCGACCGATCATGAGCAATGGCCTCCTACTATGTCGGAAATCGTACGTACGAAGGGAAAAGATTGACCATGTATTGACTTGACCATAGAAAGCGTCCTACCCGCTACCCATCAACATGATGTCCAAAGATCTTGAGACTCGGCGCACGTCGAAGATGGGTGTTCCATCGAAACCTGTATTAAGCTCGGTTATAGAATAAAGCTCAGAGTCGGATGTGAGATGAATGGCAGACTGAAGGGTTGAAAATAGTGGAAGATATAGAGGCACGATTGAAGTCCTGACGTTATCGTTTATGTTCCACATACATGTATGCCGTAGTTCGTGCACTAAGACAACCACCAGATTCTTTTGCCTTTTAATCACCTTTTTGTTTCTCTATACCTTGCGATACCTCTTCCTCAAATCTATCTTCCGCTTCTACCGTAAGGGGTAGACTTCCAGATGCAACGCTTGGAAGTAAGTTTGACGGATCTACTACGTAGTAAAGTCATTCCGTGGAAACCTGCGAAAGCCTGCACAGGGGAAGCCAGCATTAAGACAGCTGACGGTTGACCAACTAGAGACGGATGCGAAATAAGGGACATGTCATGGAATCGAAGAAGGTAGAGGCGGGCATCCTTTTGACTCTCAAAACAGGCCTCCAAGAATAGCATGCGTTGATGACTCACATATACGGCGTAAGACTTGGCTGAAGGAGGCTTAGCTCCGGATCCTACACCCTTTCTTCGCCAATCATAATCACTCTGGGTGGACGGTCGACCGACTCTCCATTCCTGAAACGCGTTTCAAATTGGTGGCTTTCGCTGCTTCCGGGTCATCGCCTTTGTCAGTGCAGGTCAGCGTCGAAGGTCGAAGAAGTCAGAGGAAGGTGATGAATCCATCGAAATAGCTTGCGTTGCATGTTATCAAGACTTTCGACCCAATAGATGGAAATGTTGGGCCTCGACAATATCTTTGCAAGTTTCGTCGATCAGCTCTCTCAGCGGCACTTACCTCAGGGAGGGTTGGTCTCTCTTCATTCACGCCGAATTTTTCGAAGACTGCGGTCGATCGAAGCGGCTCAAGGCTGTTTGACCGCCCCATGCAGCCCTGTCGCTTCCGCGTTTGGAGAGTCATGTCGGGGCCAGCAAACGGATCTAATCTCGCGCGACGAGTGTCGTTTGCAGATACAACGTTGGCACAATGCGCTCCGCGTCGATGAGGTCAACGCTCAAGGGCAAATCCAAGTAGCTGACTTGGGCGGACATGGCCTCTCGTCCAGTCAATCCCCTCAGAATGACCCCATCATTCTATCAGGCCACTCCAGTACAGCCCGGACAGATTCAGCCTCCTCGTCTCCACTGTCGTCCCCTATGACTATCTCCTCTGCTTCATCTCTTCCACCCTCGTCACCTCAAGCCGGATCTCCAGCCTTCGGGAAAACCCAAGGCCATGGCTTGGACAATACTGCAGTTTCAAGCTCTTCAGCCGGATCTGGCGATGGAAACCATTTCCCTATATTAGAAGACAGAGCAACGTGCTCTGCAAGCACTAAACCCGCTGACAACTTCAGGGCCACTTTAGATCCCTCTGAATTGTGCTATTCTCCGCCCCGCTCCAATGGCCTAGCCACCTCATCAACCGCTCTTGCGGAAGATTCTGACTCCGCGACCGCGGTGACCTCGAGTCCCCAGCGCAGAGTCTCGAAAAGACGTTCGATATTGCAGGGAGCGACCGACCATCCATCAGCCATTCGGCCGTTAGCAGAATACTCGACCTGTCAAAATCCTAATGTCGCCTGGAGCGGGAGGAGGAAGAGGGCAAGGTCCAATTCGAACCGAGATATACACGCTCCTCAAGGTCACTCCGCGCAAGCCCAAGATGCAGATCCGGAGCCCACTGGTGAGCCCGAGAAGAAGGCACGAAAGTCACACAAATCGTCCTCTATCAGAGATCGCGCAGCACCTAGACCGCTCCTTGAACTGGTCGACCAGATTGGACAGACCGACAAGATCGTGAATATAGAAGAAGTCCGAAAGTTAAAGGCCAGACCGTATCAATTGTCTTACCCGGCGGAAAGCCTCCATAGCAGAACACGGATACAGACTGACGTTCCGTTGTCCGATATCATTCATGCAATTCCACAAGTGACCCGAGAGATTGAGGTCACCTCCCTGAACGAGCATTTATCACGCATTCGCAATCGTCTAGCTCTTGCAGACTTTTACTGCGCCTATCGCGCTGCGCACGCCAGACCAAAGGATTTCTTACAGGAACTCGAGCAACATGCACCTCAGCATATGAACCATCCGCGCGCACAGAGCAGGACCCGACGTGGACGAATCAAAGAAAGCTTCATTGAACTTGTCTTTTGTCAGTCCGTAGACGAACGGGAATGGAAGAAGGATTCCATACGAGTGAACAATTGGCAGAAGGCCGGTCGACCTTGGTTTGAGCTCATCCAGCGGTTTGGGACCGGAATTTTGCTCCTCGTAACAGAAGATGTAACAAATCGCAGGCAAGTGACACCGCAAGCTTAGCTCCGGCCTTGGGCAATATAATAGGCTCTTCCGAAGTGACTAATAATCCCAGGTTGAGAGACATGAAGAACTCGGATTTCTCCCGATTCCTGAAGCTCGTCGCGGTAAGAGAGCCGATGTTCAAGAAAGCGCTCAGTGCTGCGAACCACGTAATGATGGGAGGTTTCCTCGACAGCATATCGTATGCAGACACCTCAACAAATCATCCGCAAACTACATTGTCATCTTTGCCGTTGGGTCAGAAGTCCGCGGAAGGAGCTCAATATCTCTTGCCTGGCCTTGGGAATACACTGAGGACAGGGGATACATGCTCTGGGCCGGACCTGGATGCGCTGCTGACCCATTCCTTTCTACAAGCTGCTGAAAATCCGCAACCGAGTAGCATTTTCGACCAGTGTGATCTGTGGCAGAGTACCAGATTCGAAGATCCAGGTGGTGTCGAGCAGCCACCAACGTGGACGCCACGCCTCCAACGAAGCCAGAGACGGCCACGGCGTTATCAGATCTTGCCCTTCCATTACATTGGACGTTGGCAGCTGGCCGTTTTCAATATGACTGACAAGATTGTGGTCTCTTATGATCCCGCGTGGACCTCTGGTTCGCCGAATTTCACATTCGTGGTATGTTGGGCCTTATATGCGTGCCCCGAGATGAGGACTGATCATGATTCCAAGTTACTTCAACAGTGGTTTGATGCCACAGTAGGAAACGCGCTGGGAATAAATTTTGACTGCCAGCACCGGAAGGTCAGTCTTGAGCGCGAGAGATTTGCAAGAGAGCTGACAAATGATTTTAGGATCTCCCAGTTGCAAAAACCGCGCCAGACACAATCATATTGACGTGGTGGTTTGCACGTCAAGTCGTTGATGGCTGTGAAATCAATGATGACTCCGTCGATTGTCAAGCAGAGATGGCAATGGCAGACCGTATTCTTTCGAAGCAGGCCGAACTTCCCAACCAACCAATGGAAACTTCACTGGAGGAGCTCGTGTCTCCATCAATCTGCTCTGTCAATGGGAGGGACTGACAGAAGGACGATCGCTAGGCACGTTGTGTTTCGAAAGTTGCTAAATGGCAGGATAGATTTCAAGAATACTCATGGAAAACCGAAAAACGAAAAAAATCCCGGGGATTTTTTTCGCTTGTTTAGTCATCACCTCGAGGTCGATAATTGGCCGCTGCTCTGTCTACGCGCTTTTCCTCAGCGTGTCTTTCAAGATTTTATTGTGGCATCATGGCGAGGGTCAACTAAACTCTCCCTATAATTGGAGAGTCCACAATAATGAGACGTATGAGTAGAATGCACACTGCTTTTCCAATTCCCATGATTTAATTGGCGCTCGGCTCTTGCGGGGTAACCATCCAGCCAACACACACCACGCTAAGTGAGTCACATATACTACGTAGTATAGCGGTGGTCGCGTCCCTCAGCCCTGAAATATTAGTTCGGTGTTACCTTTCTTCTGGCAATTGTGATCCAACACTAAACGTCGCTGCTTACAGTATGAGAAAAACCGTCATGGATGATTCCTTTCCAAAGTAGGCAGATCTGGCGTTCTATCGTAGGGATTACTTATTGTGTAGCATCTTTAGCTCTAAACCGTTCGAATTCGTGGTGCAGGGAGGACAACTTGGACGGGAGGGCGGCCCATCAAGAGTCCACCAATTGAGGGCAAAGGCATGTGCATCAGCAACCGGAGCGATAGGACTGAGGTGGAAACTGTGATTGGCCATAATCGAGGAGCGATAAGACTACTGGCTGACTGAGCAGGATTGCTGGCAGGATGTTGCTCGAGAGAGGACCAACCAGACAATTCAATCGCCTTCGATACATACTACGGTGTCAGGCATATATTTTCATTAGCTTGCGCTAAAGTAACAGGGGTAGTGATTGGTGGCGAGGTTTTGCCGAGTGGGTAACTGTTAGAATGGCTGCGCAACTTCTAGTATAGCTAATGAAAATATATGCCTGATACCAGAGTATCTTTTCTTGTTTGGTACTCTACAAACGTCAATATGGGAGCAACAAGGTTCAAGAGTCACAGTCTACCCATTTCATCGAAAATGATTTCTGCGTCGGTACTATTCCTGCTACGACACTGCAATAGGAAGAGTAATGATGGCTATGATTCTGACAAAGCCTTGGCATTTCGTTGGTTTCCGCGTGTCGAATAAGCTCTGTTGGAGCATGACAGGCTCATGATTGAGAAAGCAGAGCCGGCGACACGGTTCTGTTCACGACTACGATGTTACCTGAGTTTTTCATTCTGTCGCGCAAACCTTTGCTTCCTCTCGCAAAGTCTTTACATCCCTGATTGTCCGCAAACTCGACGTCCGCGGTAGACGTTGCACCGGCTCAATCTTGTTCAAAGATAGCTCGGTTCGCCGCGATTTTGGACTTCTTAGATTTCTTCTTAGAAGAATAAAAAAGGTCTTGCCGTGGTGCCTCCATAATATCGGCTTCTGGAGGAGGGGTTTCCTCTCTGCTCTCTACCCTTATAACTTCGGACCCTTCGATAGGTGAGCTTCTACAGCTGACAGACCCGTCCGACAGGGATCTGACGTCTTCCCGGAACGAGTCATCAGACGCCACATCGAAGTTACTGGAGTTCTTGTTTGCAGAGTTGGACTTGGGGTCCAGTTGAATCGTGTCATCATCCGTATCTATCCAGTACATGAGCAACAGCTGATAAAGGGACACGCTGGGGGCCCTCTTACCGAGGAGCCTAACGCCGATGAAGCGCTTGCAGGTATCAGAACCTTTCATGAGGACGTCCAGCTGCTTAGTCAACTGTTCGCGCTGGGCACGGTTCTCCTCTGATTCACCAGCAATGCGAGTTACAAGGTCAGCAGGCATGGCGGAAACAGCTATAGGAGAGAAGACATCGCCGAGCGGAGATATGAGCTTAGCTTCGATGACTTCGACGGCGATATCGTCAACGAAACGCTTCAAGGCAACCTGTACGAGTATACAACAGGGTCAGCGAGGGATTGATCGAAGTAGGAGCAGGATAATATTATGAAGATATGCGACCTTGTAATACGCCTCCATACAATCTAAAGCCTCAGAACATGCGAAGCGGTTCATGTCCGGTTCTGTGCCTTGCACGAGAGCTGTTACGAGCTGATTGAGGTCTTTATGCTGGTTCATATAGAAGCTTGGTTCAAGGCTAGAGACTCCAAAGAACTTCTTTACGATCCTGGAGTACTCATTTTTGCTTCGTTCACTACGGACCTTCTGGAGAGTTTCGGTGAAGTAATGGTTGTAAGTGATTGGATGACTTTTCTGATGCGGTGTTAGCAGCTCAGCGGTCTTTGCATTCAAGCTTCCCATTAGCTGGTTTAGAGCAGGCTCGAAGATCTTTTGGAAGAGTGCTCTCGAAGTTGCGGCGTCGGCGATGTAAGTGGCTGCAAAATTGAGGAATTCTTTGGCGGCCTTCCAGACTTTGTCGATGTGGCTCCGGGCTATCGTTTCCCATGCTTTGGATTGGTCCAGAAATAAATCTGCCACTATCATCGGATTAAAGGTCCCTGGCAACTCTCGACCCCTGGTCCTCTGCATGAGGCGCTGTATATGGTCCAGGAATTTGTCTCTCGTGATAGGAACGACGCCTCTGGAGATGAGCTTCGTGTCCTCCGAACTAATGATCTCGCGATGGTGGCCTCGTGTAGCGATGTGTTCTGCGAATTCTAGGTTGAGGTTCTGCATCACGGCGCGTATGCGCTTTTGGTAGCCGGTTTCAGACTCTGCGTCATCAAAGAACGGCTCGTTATATGTGCCATCGACAGAGGCTTTGACCAGAAACTGGAACGATTGACTAATATGGAGAAGATAGCGCCGCTGTTCGTCTAATGTAGCTCGAGGCTCCCCAAGCTTATCCAATCGGCCGCGGCAAGCATCGGATTTGATGTTGATTTCGTCAATCAAGCTGGGTAGTTCGGAGGCGATTTGTCCGAGAAGGACCTTGCTGAGCCGGTCTCGTAACTTAACGACGCCTAGGAGTGACCGAGAGAGGTCCTCCCATATCCCTTGCGAAAAAAACGCCTCTTCCTTGACGTTACGATCCGCCAACGACCACTCTCCTGTTTCAGAGTCCATGTTCTTCAATACATGCCATCCAAGACGGAACTCTACGTCCTGGTTTCTCGCGAGGGAGGCATACATGGCTTCACTCTCAGAATCCGGAATCAACGTATCAGGCTTTGTGATGACACCCAGCGTCCGGTTGCCTTTGGTGTCCGCAGTGCGGGCGAGCTTCAACACGATCTGGTTCGCATAGTCATTCTTCGCCGACACCACAGCGAGAATGATGCTTCTTGGTTCTTTCATGTAGGTTTGAACGACGTCTTTTACAAGCTCGACATCGGAAGCCGACTGCTGTTTCGTTTCCGAATGGATCAGTCCCGGAAGGTCTACAATTGTCAAGTGTGGCCGATCGGGACCTGAGACCTCAATACGAAGGAGGTCTTTGGAGAAAGCTTTGCCATGTGTGGAGATTCCCATGGCTGTTTTTGCGCTCTCAATCAGAGTTGGAAGCCCATCGAAGCCATCTAGCTTTTCGTGAAAGCTACCAAGAGAGAGCTGTTCAGACTCGCTGCGAGAGTGATGCGGGACGATCGAAACGCTGACACCGATATGTGCTGTCTTACGGAGGACCAATTCTGTCGGAAATCGAGTGCACAGGTTGCTTTTAGTTGGAAACGATACACCAGAGATTGCTTCCAGCACCGAGCTCTTTCCAGATGACTGGTCGCCGCACACAATAATCTGTGGCAACGAGACATAATGGCTGATACCTTGCGAACGAAGACAGTCGACGGAGTCCAGGAGATCTAGTTGATCTTTAGAACACAGCCCGTTCAGGGCATCTGTATAGAACGGTTTCGACACCATCTCGATTGTTGATAGCGAAGTTGATCTTGATGGAGAATGCGAGACGGAAAGAATGGAACAAGGGTATAGGACACGTTCAGACACTTCAAAGCAAGTGGGCGACAAAGCACAGCGTATATAGGTGAGAGATCGGAGGTGAGCAGCAGATTGATCGGTAGTCCCATGTGGGAGTAATGCGCTATTCCTCTTCAACGTGGCATCCAGAAAGCTATTCCGAGGCTGTTACATGCAACCCTTGATAGATAAAGAATTTTTATGCCTGGTCATTCGTCGTTTCGATACACCTTTTTCCGAGGCGGGGTGCGGACAGCTGAAATCCGGCTGAACATGCATAATCAGACACGCGCTTATCTGTATTCGTTCCGCCAATCTCGGTGCCAAGAGACTATGCGAGTATCCGATGCCCCGAACCGTAGAAAACGAGTCCCACTTCTCGCATGTCCTATCAACGAATCAACAGATCCCATGTGGTCGATTGGAACGCCCAGGCTCCTGGAGTGAATGGACGTCACGTTGCTTCTGGAGGACCACCAACCAATACCACGAGGCCACCAATGATATGAATCCGCGGGGCTGAATGTCAAGCTTCTCGGGAGAAAGTTTCACTCGCTTATCGTTTACTCGTCGTCCCCTTCCCCCCTCCATGCAAGTGATGTAGATCTATGGCATGCGAGCTCGTCGACGTGGCTAGTCATGATTTGATCTGCCTAGAAACCCTGCAAATATTCGACGTGGCACTTGCATTGACCATCAAGGAGCAGCCTTGTTTCATGAAATGAGCGTGGTGCTGGATTGGAAATGAAGTTGAATGTTTTGGAATGGCCTCCAGTGCTTCTCACATCCCCGCAATTCCTCACTGGCCTCGGTGAACCTTCCATGGGCAGGCACATCTACGTCCCAAAGCCTCCGAAGAAGCCGAGTGGTTTCGTCTCCAGAAGCCAAACTGTCGCTCGTGCCGTCTTTATACGAAAAAGCACTGGGTTCCAGTGGCGTGTCGTGGGATTGCGAACGTATATCATCATCTCTTAGGCTTTTCTCCCTCAGTACCTCATTCTCGATTGATTTCTTTCCTTTTGGACATGCGAGGACCAGTGCTGCACTTCCAACCCCAATGGACTGCCTCAAATTGACCGCTCCGCCTTAAATACGGAATTGGCCTGATGCGACTGAAGACTTCAAAGCATCCTTTTCGTAACCGAAAGGAAGATCGAGTATGCGGAGTCCGCCCAATTGCAAAATGATTCCCATGGAATTAACCGGTAACGTACGGAATCGCTTCGTTCAAGCTGCTGTTCTCCTGCGTATGCTCGATCCTGTTCGGGGAGAGGCCACGATCCACGGTCTTGACCAAGACTCGCACGAGATGAAAACGCCGAGAGAGCGCTTGCTCAAACGGAAGTTCCTCGACTCTTTTGCGCTCATTTGCGCCATCAAAAAAGATGGCGACAGCGTCTCGGCGGCATGCATGGAGGAAGGCGCGCCGCAAGGGACAATCATTCGGGTTGCTAGCAACTCCGGGGTAAGTGAAAAAACCTTGAGTGAACTTCGAGAGCTTGTGGCGGTATTGAACAGTATCGGCAGTGGAGGTAGGCCGACCGCTATTTACACGACTGAACGCAGTGTCGCGTAGAACTAACATCGCTCCTTTCCAGTGTGGGAGAGGTCGGACGTGGAGGCCGAAATTCTCGTCAAGATTGTAAGACTTGACATTGCAAAGATACGATACTATCTTAAAGATCTCCGTGCTGCCAAGGGCGCCTTCGATGAGCCTATCTCTTCTGTCGAAGCGCGCATCATGGCATCTTCCAAGTCGGCACCTGCTCTACGGCAATTCCTGGAATGGTTTGGGCACATCTCCGCCATCAAAGATCTGCCTCTAGACCCAGAACCGGAGGTTCTGATCGGGTATATCCAATGGGCCCAGTCAGCCAGAGCGTACCATCTCGACCTTCTTCAAGCTGCATTTTCGGCCAAATCTCAACCGTTGCCGCGATGGATTGGTACTATTTTCAAGCTGGGACGATATGGCATTGCTTCGAAAGCTCTGGTCCAACTCGCCTTTGAGTTTCCTGCTCTTCTCAACCCCATGATCGTTGAACCGGTCGTAGCGCCTTCGAGGACACCGTTTACGATCCCCGAAGGTGAGTTACCTCTTACCTGCGTCTTACGCAGGGTGGTGGGACCTCGAACTCCAGATTACCTCCCTCGTCTTGCTCAGGTTTGGAATACGCCGAACGTAGAGGCTTATTTTCGAAGAGCATGCTCTTTCAACCTCACTGTGCATGCCGAGATGCAGCTTGTCAATTTCTACGATCACAATCGGCAAAGCAGGCCATCTTTTCGATTTATTGGAGTGAGCAAGAAGTCTTGCTATCTTTGTCACATGTTCCTCGCAACTCACCCCGAGACCTTTTGTATTTCATCTTGCCATCAGAAGTTGTATCTGCCGTGGATCCCCCCGCCAGCCACCGATTCTAGCATCTATCGGCGATACAAAGTCATTACTAACGAACTGAGCAAGTTAATGGAAGCAGCAGCAAAGACTGATATGGAAACCCGTTTAGGTGGTGAACGCAGACCCGTCCCTGCGGATTCCACCGCAGGGGTTTCTCTTTCCGGTCTGACAGATTTAGCAATAACAGGATCTCAAGTTCCTTGGCACTCGCAAACAGACGACCAAGTAAATTCGGGTACTGTAATGGAGGGGAGAGAGGCAATAGAGGGAAATGTCAGGGTTGAGGAGGAGACCATCGAATCCCCATTGTCGTTTCACCCGATCGACGTAGTGGAGCTCACGCCATCGAATATACGTATCGAACCAGTCCCATTGGACGTGGGAGACGTAGTGACAGAACAATTGATCAACAACAGCAACTCAACTATGGTTCTCGCAATGGTCTTCCATTTTATACGAGCTGATGACTTTGATAAGCAAAACATTGTCAGCATGAGAGATATCGTTGATCTTTCCACCAATCGCCCGTCATGGATGAAGCTGCTTGAGATCCTGAAGGCGGACGATGACTTCGGAATCGCCTTTCAAGAGGGCCAACAGGTGCTGATAGTCAACAATCGGATTCGGGTGAGCAACGAGCGACAGTTTCTTGCCTGTTTACAGTACCTATTAAACTCGAACGTATTAAACTCCGAGGCCCTCGTATGCAACATTTGAGAAGTGGCTTATTAGAGTAAGGGGGACCTGCCCAGCAAACAGCTCGGACCGCTTCTTGATGGTGTTCAATGGAGACACTGAGGTGCCTTGAGGAGCTCTGATGGGAGTGAGGTGGAATTCTGGCCTGTATGATAATTTTGAGATTTGTAATAGTCATTACGACCACTCGGAAATGAAGGTGGCAGGATCAAGTGGTGGTTTTGTGCACTATCTTAGCATGATTTTGCAAATACATTATGCGTTCGAAGACTACGTCGCACCTGGGGTGGGGGCACGCAATCGGTTGACCGTCTGGATGATGACGGAGATGCTTGCGGTGGAAGTGCTTCTTGAGGTCGCCGCAACTCGAGAAAGGCTTCAATCGCTTAGCATCCGGGAGTCCTTCGTTGCCGAGGCAAAAGATACATTGGGTGGCTTTGCATTCGACCTTGAGGATTTTCGAAAGATTCGGAGGCGGAGAGCTGGACGGTGAAGTCTGCTCCTCTTTGACCTTGATAACCGCTTTGCGTCGACGGAAGCCCTGGCTGTCTTGCTTCTTACATAGCGCGGACAATGCATTAATAGCTGCTGCCCGGCGTTGGCACTCTTCGGTGGTAGATGATGTAGCGAAGGTGAAGAGGGCGTCGATAGCCTTGACCCTTTCCGCGAAAACGTATTCTGCTGCCTGAATAGCTTCTTGTTTTGCGGCCGGTAATCCTTTTAATTGGCGTTGGATATCGATTACCGGCTGTTCCTTCTTATATTTCTCTCTGACCTCGATTAATAGCGCTTTCTTATGCCGCCGTTTTGAATTGCGATGAGCTCGAAAGGCTTGTTGATAGTGATCGTATAAGGGAGTCCCTTTCGTACTGGCGATAGAACGCTTTGGGTTTTGGAAGGTTTGCAGCAGCGATTTTAACCTCCGACGCAGAAGTCTCACCTCCGGGTGGCGGTCGACCTCTGCCTGTTGCGTAAGATTGAGTTTTCTCGGCCGTCGAGGATCGATAGTGCGACTCATCCCGCTGGCGGCTCGCATCAATGCGGTCTGTGGTTTCAAGCCACGATAGGCGGCCTGAGTATCGGGCATATATCTCGAGGCGTAATTCTTTTGGAAGACCGAGGAGTTATGATGTTGCAGGATAATGTTCCGCTGCGCGTCCGTAATTTCACCTATGAAGCGATCAGCATAATTTTCAAGTGAATATTAATGCCCACATACTGCTGTTGTCGAGAGCTTGCCCATTGCCACGTCGGAAGATATATGGACCCGTGGGAAGCTCCATACCGGTAATGACTCCGAGGTTGGTCATTTGGGGGCGGAGAGTGGTGTCGGCTAGAGGTTCCTCCTCGGAGATCTGTATATTTCTTACGGTATTCTTGCAGCGCCTGAATAATGGTCTTTCTGCCATCTCCTCCTTTAGAGGCACCAGCAACTGTTTCTGCCCTGAAGCAATCCGAAGACGGAACAACTGCTCTGGTGAAGTCAAGGAGGAAGCGGCGAAGGCTTGGTCTGCGAAGAGTAAAGCGAGCATCGTGATATGAGGGCATAGTAGCAGGCACGGCTCGTTGGGGACGTCAGGAATCCCGAACTCATTGCTGCCAAGCTCATTAGCGACCACGACACTTTCCAAGGTTGTATCTTAAGACTGCAGTGAACGCGACAAGAAAAGCGAAGACATACGCATCTTTCTCTCCGAGGTAGCCCTTGGTGTGATTGAACATAATTTCGATTAGGACTCGGGGCTGCTCTCCTCCGGCTGGATCCTCCAACAAGGTCACCTTGATGTTTCGGTAACGGACCGCCAACAGAGCTGAGGGTCGATTCCCCGTGATCCCGGCAAGTTGCATGATCAGGGCCAATTGTACGCGATACCGTTCGTGAGGGAAGGTTGTCTCCGTGGAGGTATAGAGCGTTCTCAAGAGCTCGAATTCATCTTCCGCATGTAGTACGGGCTTTTTCTTCTTGTCCTTCCGTAGACCATGTGCGTTCGCGAGCCGTTGTCTCACCTGAGGAAAGTTAGCGAAGGTCAAGTTATTGAAAGAGGCTAATGTACTCCGTGCATCTGGCTCTTGATAAGCGGATCGAGCAGGTGACAGCCTGTCTCTTGCTTACGCACCAGGCATAAGGCGTTCCAGTATGTTTGTAAAGAACTGGCTTAGATACTATCATATTATGACTACCAGGAGTGATGAGAGCTCGAGGGTGGTGCTGTGGTGGAGGGGTCCCGCGATGCCACTGAAAGGAGGCTTTCCGCAAATCAGGCGACGACGCGGCGACGTCGGCGCAATTTTTAGTTGAGAGACGTCCCGGGGGTTAGAGATAACCAAATAACAGGACTTAATTACATAGAAATAAGTAAATATAGATATGCATGCGAAGTCGATATTGCTCTAAAGTCAAAGTATCTATGATTTGGCTCGCCACGGAGGGCGGCTCGCGACACAGGGACGGAGGTTAGTATAGTCACTCAAAAGTGTTCGTACTTCATCTAGATTATGGTCTTTGTATGTCTCATTCCTTGTTCTATCAATTGCATCTCTTCTTTTTGGCTGTTTTCTTTCGATACTCTTGCTTGTTCTTCTTCATTTTCTCTCCACGTGTCATTATCTCGACTTTCTACTTCCAAGATGGCTTCATAATCTGCTTACATAGACTTTTTTCATCTTCAGTATACTCTCTCAAAGGCTTCTCATCTGATATTGTCTCATCAGAACTATCTTCTAAGACTTGTCTGCTCCTGACCTTTTTCGTCGACTTTGCTCCATGTTTGCGTAGAATCTTGATAATTATAGGGTTTCCTTGTTCGTATGCCATGTCCAAAGCATTGCCATCTACTCCGTCGTCTGCGTTCATATTAGTTCTCTTGTCGGACAGCAATATCTTCACCATCTCAACTTAACCTCGATATATCGCGGTTTGTAACATACTACCGTATGAACTCTTAGCATTTACGTCGGCTCCGCGCTCAAGCAGGAGTCTTACTATATCAAGATCTTCGGGTTCCAGCATAGCTGTGGATAATGCGTTCATACCATCGTTTGATTCGGCGTTAATGTCGGCCCCGTAATCAATTAGAAGCTCTGTTACTTCTAGATTGTAAAACAGTACCGCGGTAACAAGTGGAGTTTGACCGTGCATATTGATATTAGCGTCTGTGCCTGCCCTGAGCAGCAATTCAACTTTCTCTTTGTTCTCTTCCCTTATTGCATTTTCTAACACATTACTAGGATCCGCGCCAGCACCGAGCAAAAGCTTGATAGTCTCTAAGTTTTTGGAGACCAACGCTTCATTCAAAGGATACTCGTTACCTTTGGTGCTAGCGTTCACGTCGATTCCGCCATCGAGCAGCTGCTTTATGCGCTCAAGATCTCCCTTGCGTGATGCTTTTACCAATGAACCAATATTATTTTGGGCATGATACTATCAAGAAAATTGTATGGAAAACGTATAACAGAACTGTTATATATATTACTATATGATCTTCGAGTAATCATGGGTTCTATCACTATGGGAAAATAATCAAGTAACGTAGTTTTATAATCAATGTCTAGGTACTGCTGACTCAATTCACAAATTCGGCATTAGAAGCAATATGAGAATGCAAGAAAAGACTGTATAATACTTTACGTTCTTTTTGATATAAACTGTCAAGCTTTGTCAGAATAGTATTCGCTATCCTTCTCACGATATTTGACTAACATGCGCGTCGAAACCAGAGACACCACCTCCACCACCACTCCTCATCATCCTCCCCCATCTCTCTCAACCACCGGCGGCACAACACTGCCTTGCTCTCTAGACATCTCCAAAATCTGCGTCGTTGGGAGCCTACGAGCGTGTGTTGCGATGCAATACACGCTAGCCTCGTCTTTTTGGGACAATCCATAAGTCCCTCCTGGGGGCTTCTACTCACAAAATCTTTGCCACATGTTGGATGCCACAAGTTGGACGAAACGACCTGCCAAAACCCACAACGGGCTAGGCCCGTATTATGGCCGTCTCGTAACCTATTACGGGCCAGAGATGCTCGAGAGATGGAGGCCCGGCGACGCTGGCCGGAGCCGAGAGAAGCGGGGGAGGGAGGCAGGCTCAGAGCAGGCCCAGGGGGCGGTGGAGCGCGCGGTGGACCCTGCGGTAGGGTGTGGCGAGACGCCTCTAGCCCTGCCAGTGTTGAAGCATATATAATCGTCCAAGATCATGGCAAGAGCGTTCGCTTTTGCATGACCCAACAGCCAGTGTTCGTAAGCCTTGTTAGTCTTGTGGTAATTCCAGGCGGTCAGTCTATTGTGGTATTTCCGGCACAGTTCAGCACCTCTAACAAGAAGACCTAGTGATAAATCAAGCATAGCGAATTACGGGGGCGAAGAGGTTGAAGATATCGACACTACTCCTACTCCGCTGTCGGTGGTGATGACGACAACAAGTCGAAACGATTAGTCAACTGCGAAATGTTCCTTTTCGCGGGGCTAGTCTCCTTGCCTCCTTTTTCATCGCCGTCACCTCTCTTTTCGCCTTTGCCTCCTCCTTTTTGGATACGACTCTAGGTTCCTGCGACTCGAACATCGACTGCTGCTCGGAATACTTGCATATGCGTTCTATGGGTCCTGCAGTCGAATGAGCTATCTGACTGAGGCGCTGCTGGCCACTTAGCTTCGCCGGGGCTGTTTATCATCGGCGAACTCTACTCTAGAGACATTCGATGGAAAACTAGAGTCGAACTCCGCTCGTTGTGAGAATAGTGGAAGCGAATTCTGCTTAGACGTGACGTTGGGTTGACAGACGTGTCTTGTCGGAGAGTTTGAGGCAAGGGCTTAGGTGAATTTAGCGGTAGGTTGAAATCGAACTCAGGTCTTGGTACGAAATCAACCATGTCTGCCGGAAGAATAAATTCATACTCTGATCGCTGTGCAAAATCTGGCCGGGATTCTTGTAGAAGGCCATTTGACCTTAACAATTATGGCGATGGAGTACTAGGGAGGTTGCGCAGCTCTAATTGAATACATTATTCAATTGGACATTGCCTAGTTAGGTTAGCGTAATCCAATTGGGGTAAGCAGATCTGGAGCCTTGGCGGTCCCAATGGAATCAGTATTCAATAATTGAATACTCATTCAATTGCCCTGCCGGTTTATTCAATTGCCTCAATTACTCGTATAGGCGTAGTTTGCAAAGGTTAATTGCATCTCTTCCGTCGTCGCCGCCGCCGCCGTCGCCTTTATGTCTAGAGGTGTGCCCAAGAGTCACCTCCATGTTCTTAAGACGTGATCGATGCGGGCGACCATTTGTGCGCCCGAGAGCCCAAACTTCATTATTTTCTACAGAATTGAGTCTGCGTTTGTTTAACTTCATTTTGGCGCCGTTTGAAAGGTCTCAATCAGGGCTTTCAAACGACGCGATTATATTTGAAAAAGAACGAGAATTGATCGCGTCGCACTGCCTGCAAGGTTGAATTTTGATAGGGGAGAAAATTTGATCAAATGCGGTAATTACCAGGAGGCGAGATATATTACTTTATTGGGTATAGCGCGGGCGGGCTAGCCGTCCTAG
>JAABUL010001103.1_pt1 | contig 53577 bp, 54 predicted proteins | sample 5559151 | NCBI WGS metagenome assembly JAABUL01 (sample SAMN10711876, study PRJNA513368) | rock metagenome | isolation source: Antarctica rocks | place: Antarctica: Victoria Land, Pudding Butte sud
TTATGAATTTATGATTTGCTAAATGACTTTGAATTAATACTTCGTAAATATGGTTTATTCATAATACTGAAAGTCATGTGATTCATAAACATTTTTGATTACGAGTATTGTAACTTGTATTTATGATTGTAATTGTAATTGTAATTGTAATTGTAATTGTAATTCATACATTCTTGTGACATCGGTTTAGGCTCAATTCATGAGGAACTCTATGCTATTTATATCGAGTGAACAAAACCCTCTGAGGAAGAAAATCACTCGCCGTCTATACGGCTGCTTCGCGCAGCCGAAACAATGAGATTGACACTGTGTTACCAAGTAATGAACCTATAGCTTCTATTCAGCGCGTGACGCTCGAGTAAACTCTTGATGAGAGTGTCTGTGCTGTTTGATTATGACGCATCGTCTTTGCCCTGCTCTTCATTGACGGTATTCTATACAACGATGTCCCGATCCGATCCTCGGTCCGAAGACGAAAGACGTTTCCTTTGCATCCGTGGTGCTCGTGGTTGTAACGTACGTAGAGCTGTGTTCTCTTACTCAATGATTGCCATTCATTGAGCAGAGAAATATGTGATGGAAGAGAGGCGCACACGATGGGGAGGTAGAGTGTGGTTGTACTGAGTAACCCTTTCCTTCTCTTGATTTGGCTTGTGTCACGTAGACGTTGAATGAATTGTTAGTATAGGCGTGCGGTCGCAATCGTTCGATGTTTGGCTCTGATCGATGGAAGAGGATGCGTTCTGATCGTTCTCTTGAGCTCTCGATTTTCCACGTGGATAGATGAATGACTTGACGTCAAGTAAAGAAGGTGGGCTCAAGCCCCCCCAGTATACCAGCGTGACCGACGGGTCACTACTCCTTCGGGCACTGTAGTCACGCCTCTCAATACTTGGGACGACTATTCTACCTGATATCTTTCCATCAATTACTCGGCGGCACTGTCGATGTGGTGAAGACGTTCCGATACCGACGCAGTCGACGGGTCGCAAATCCTTCGATCACTTGTAGTCACAACTCGCAGACTCTTCACCTGGGTTGTCTTTTCCACTAGTAGTATCTTCCCATCTCTTACTGACATCGACATGTCATTAATCTTCTTCGTAGATCGATTGTGGCTGTTAGGGGGGATGTTGTCGCGTGGGTGAAAACTCTGCACGACGGCTTTCCTGGTCACGCAACGTCCTAACATCGTTCGAACTGCGTCGAATTGAGATCTCTTGACTCTTTTGACTTCTATTCGAACACAGAATAGAATCAAAAGGTTCGTAGCCGACATCACGTACAGGTGAATCTCGTTGCCAGCCCTTGTATTTATGATAAAATAATACTTAATAGTGAAATTAATAATACTTTAATAAATTATAAAATATATATATAAAATGTAATGAAAAAGTTTGACATGATATCTTCAACCACAACCAGCAACGCAGCTACAACAACCTAGTCATTTCAGCTCAATCTTCGAACTCCCTCACTTCTTCCTTATATTTCCCTTTCTTCTTCCTTCCCCGACGCCTTTCTTCCCCGACGCCTCCCAATTCACCTACAGTATGCGCACCTTCACTCTCAACCAAATTCCCGCATTCTTCTACCCCTTCCCCTTCGACTTCTCGCTGTCTTCGCAGACAATCGCGCTGGTGGTGATCGACATGCAACAAGACTGTATGCACTAATTTCCGTTCAAAACACTTACTCGAATGATGTTTTAACCGTCGTCCCCCCTAATTCAAGAAAGAAAAGACGAAAGCTGTTTCTGACTGGAAATAATCACACAGTCTGCTCGCTCGGCGGGTACCTGAAGAAGCAAGGGTATGACATATCGCCCGTGCGAGAGATCATCCCTCGGGTCCAGCGACTGCTCGCCGAGTTCAGGAAAGCGCGGTTTCCGGTCTTTCACACGCGCGAAGGTGCAAAGCTCCTTGTTTATTCATTTCTAAGCATCAAACCCCCTCGCATACGATATCCTCATCCATCCCGCTCACCAAAAAAAGTTCAAAACCATCGCTATTAACACCCCTTCCCCCCTCGCCCCAGGCCACCCCCCCAACCTCTCCACCCTCTCCCCCCGCGAACTCTTCCGCTCCCGCAACAACCCCTCCGCCCTCGGCATCAACTCCCCCGGCCCCCTCGGCCGCCTCCTCATCCGCGGCGAGCGCGGTCACGACACCATCCCCGAGCTGTACCCGGTGGCGGGCGAGATCGTGCTGGACAAGCCGGGCAAGGGCGCGTTTGCGCACACGGACTTTGAGAGCTTGCTCCGAGAGAGGGGGGTGCGGAATTTGGTTTTTGCGAGTGAGTTTACTCCCTCATGAGAGAGAGAGGGGGGGGGGGACGGGTTGGGGAGAAGGTGGGTGGGCTGATGATGGCATGGTAGGGGTGACGACGAATGTGTGTGTGAGTAGTACGATGCGGAAGGGAAGTGATCGGGGGTTTGATTGTTTGCTGGTGCGGGGGTGCACGGAGGCGGCGGGGCCGGGGATGAGGGAGGCGGCGATGGAGAGTGTGATGGCTGAGGGAGGGATTTTTGGGACCGTGGCGGAGATGGAGGATGTGCTTGAGGTCTTGGAGGGGTGAGTGGGTGGTTGTTAAGGGTACTGTTTGAAAGGGGAGGTTGTGGGGGTTTTCGTGCTTTTGGGAGGGCGGCAGGGGGAGGTTGTTTTGGTTGTTTGAGAGGAGTGAGGAGTGGGGAGAGTGGTGATGCTGTTTGAAGACTTGAGCACCTGCTACGATGAAGGGGAAAGCTTGGAACCTTTTCAAGCAGTGCAATAATGAGAGACACTAGCTCATGTTTACTCATATCATTGCAGTATTCCCTGCCATCGATCAATATATTCTATTAAGCTATCAACTATCTCGACGTTCAAGATGAAGATAATAATCATCTTCTTTACTCGAATATTCAAATTCGTTGGAAATGGAAAAAAGCGAAAGAAGAACGATGAACAAGAAGTGGCAGAAATGTTTACTTGATGTAGATAGTTGAATCAACGACGAAGGTAGAGAGAGATAAACTGCAACAATTATTGCCAACTTAAGCCTTGGAGTTCCGTGTCAATAGGCGGAAATAATAAAAAAATAGATTAAAGAGTCCGAGGGAACAGAGTATAAGCACAATTGTGATTAAGTTCTTTATTACAGCATATTAAACATATATAAATGTAAGAAAAGAAGAAGCAGACACAAGAGCAGAAAGAACACAACCATCTTTAAACTTTTACATCGATTAAAACCCCCTCCTACATCCCTATTCATTCCCTCACCCCCTCTCTTTCTCAAAACGCACATCCCACCCCACCCCCCACCTACAACCCCCCATCCGCACCTCCCCCCTGACCCCCTCCACCCGAAGACGCCGTATCACCCGTCCCACCACCCACCGTACTGCCTCCTCCTCCTCCTCCTCCACCATTCACAGAACTCGAACCCTGCGAACTTCCATCCGTACTACCGCCGGCCTGGCCATTCACAGATGAAGGCTCTGATTGGGTCGTGCCGCCCGAGACGGCCTGGTTCGATCCTCCACCGGAGGAGGAGGATGTGGCGCCGTTTGCACCGTTGACGGGGACTGTGCCGAGGTTGTCGAAACCGCCGTTGGCTTGAGCACCGTTAGCCTGAGCGCCGTTGGCTTGGGCGCCGTTGGCTTGGGCGCCGTTGGCCTGAGCACCGTTGGCTTGGGCGCCGTTGGCCTGAGCACCGTTGGCCTGGGCGCCGTTGGCCTGGGCACCATCAGCCTGGGCACCGTTGGCTTGGGCGCCGTTAGCCTGAGCACCGTTGGCTTGGGCGCCGTTAGCCTGAGCGCCGTTGGCCTGGGCGCCGTTGGCCTGAGCACCGTTGGCTTGGGCGCCGTTAGCCTGAGCGCCATTTGCCTGAACGCCGCTGCCAGCAGAATTAGCGTTACCGTCGCTGTTACTGCTGGAGCTACCGGCCTGGCCATTGGCAATGCCATTGGGAGTCACGCCGTTTGTGACGCCGTTGCCCTGGACCCAGCCATTGCCGTTGGTGTTGACGGGCCACCAGCCGGAGCCCCCGTTGGCATTATTGATGAAGCCGCGCCAGTCACCGCTGTCGCCACGAGGGCGAAGCTCGTTGGCGGCGGATTTGATCAGGTCTTCGCGGGCGTTAATCTCGTTGCGACGTTCGTTGGCCCATTGACCAAGGTCGTCACCGGGCGTGAGGGGAAGAGCGGCGGCGAGGATGGGGAGGAGGTAGAAGATGCGGAGGGAGGTGAGGAGGTTGACCATCTTGGCTGCTGTGAGTGATGGAGCTCAGCGACGTCAGATGAAGCCTTAAGTGGGCAAGGTAGAGGGCGTGAAAAATGGGTCGAAAGCAGTATCTCGAAGAGTTGTAGTTATGAGAATATAATAGGGAAACGATGAAAGCTTTTCGAGCAATAAAATCAAAAAGACCAGTCTTTATAGACGCTTCGAGTAACCCGAAGGATCTGGACTGTCCTCTCCACCAGGGCAAAAAAACTGATGCTTACCCCGACGCGGCTCGGTTTCCAGGCAGTGTAAGCCAGACATCGCAAACGAACGTTCTAGTTGCCGTTATGCTGATATCCATAGGGTGTCTCGAAGAGGTAGAGGTGTAGCTTGAAGAGGTAGTGTTCTGATGGGGGCTGCGTTTGATGTATGTGCTTGAAACGTTCGGTTAGAATCTTTTCCATACTTGCCGGCGAACTCGGTCTGGGGTGCAGACTTCGGGACGTGAACAATGATACAACGTGAAATTCAAATGCGAAGGTACAACCAACACCAGGGTGTGGAGATGTCAGTAGTAAGTTGGAGTAAACATCCCTCTAAGGGTCAAATGGTATGAATCTTGAAGTAATGGAAACTCATGGCGACGTGGAAGATCGAGCAACATATCGGGGCCGCTCGACGGACTTGACACTAGGTGATTGGACCTCATTGCGCTGATATACGAGGAATCCGTTCAAGACTTGATCACAAGACCTTGCTCGAAGCCTTGCACACTCCGATTCACCAGTTGGTTCGAATCAAGAGAGAACCCAGGATAGAAAACAAAGAATATGCAGGTCCTCAGGGGCCAAGGGACGGGACGAAGGGGCAAAGCACGGGAAGAGACGGGGGAACTTCCAAGCGAAGTCCCTCTTGGGCACGAGATGGGAGATATGCGAAGAGATTTGGTGAACAGCAAGAAGATGTGATGGTGCGAAACGCTATGAGACGTAGCACTTCAGGGTCTCTATCGCGGATGCATAGCTTTGTTATGGAGAGAGCTCACAAAAACCACTTCATCGTGCGTAGTCTACCCACGATCATTGGACGAGACTCTCCGAATGTGCTTGATAGCCGACTGTTGCCTGCAAAGATCGCCGCGGCTCATCTACCCACTTGACACCATTATCATTATACTTTTACCAATAATTCGATGTGTCGCTGAACCCCCCAGCAGCCAGCAGATCATCGACGTTGATAAGATCTACCCCCTCAGCCGTAAGCTGTCGCCAAATCCCATTCCTCGTACTAATCGGCCACCCCGGCTGATCCCAGTATCTCACCTTGATCCCCTTTGCATGTGCCATTGCCACCTGTGCTCTTAGCAATGACAGCTGCGTGGTATTGAGCGATGTGCCAAGCACAGGGCCGAAGTTGGCTTCGAAGTCTGTAGAGGCGATGGGAGAGACAAGGGACGTAATGTTGGAGAAAGTGGTGTTCAGCTTGGGTATTGGGGCGTCGTAGAAGTAGTAGCGGGGGGTAACAGGTTGGACTTGCTCAAGGGGAGTGTTTCCGGTGCCGATAACGGTCACGGCGCCTAAAGTCAATTGGTTACTGCTGTTTACGGTTGAGAGCCAGCCGCCAACTCGACTAGATTTCGTAAGTTCGAAAACAATCGGTGTAGCATGGATCGAACTTACAGCGGCTCCAAGGCGCGCACGACATAAGGCCATGTAGTTGGGCCGTCGGTCTTGACATCAACGAACAGGTATAGCGTCTGGGACCCATCCGTATCAAAAACTCCGTTATGTGTAGGAGAGGATTGGAACCGGGACGTTGTGGGGTTCTGCCGATGGAGAGTATCCAGGATGGGGTTGATATAGAGGGACTCAAAGGTCCGGCCTGTAGTCAAGGCACTTCTCTCGTGCCCAACATATAGGGTGCCATTGTAAAGCCAGACATCGGACTCCACAGACACTGCACCCACCGAAAGCGCGCTGTAGAAAGGCACATCTCGCCAGTAATCGTTGTGACTGTGGATTCCTTTCTGTAGTCGGACGGGTTAGCTTGGGAGCGCGAAGGTAACGCGATGCGCTTCTCACCGGCACAATCCCTTGGGTCAGGCTTGTGGGATAGTCATAGATGCTCTGATGGGCCTTGGCTAAGATACTTTGCAGCGCGGTAGAGACATCAAGCGTGGAGCTGGCAATGGCTGTAGCTGCGAGCGCAACGGACGCAAGGACACAGGACGATAACATTCCGATAGAGGATGGCTGGAGATCTCTTGCATAGAAGAGCGGCCTTGGCGAGATGTCGCTGCATCATGAGCGATTTATATAAAGGCCATGGTGTTGGTGGTTGAGGGGTTGAAAGCGTTATGTTGGAAGTCCGTCCGTAAGGTTCAACAAAGCTCATCCAAAGAAAAGCCACACGTGCCTTTTGAAGGCGGCCACAACCACGATTCACCAGGAACACTATTCTCATGACACAAGGACGTTGCACCATATGCAAATTTCATTGGGCAAGCCTCACTACATGTACTAGTATTTGTTTACACATTCATCACGGTCATTCTTGCTCATCTACACTACAGACTCATAAGCCGTTCCATCAGACCTGCTCCTCCACCCATCTCTCATCAACCCTTCCGGAATGTAAAGGCCTCTCGCTGCCAAACCCCGGATAGATTCTGTCTGGTTCTTCTGGCCAGCCGGCCCTCGTCCCTTCCTGGTCACTGAATCCTTGCATTGGCAAGACAGTATCATCGGTTGATGTAGTATGGTACGTATTAAGGGGCCTCGTGGGGAAGTGCTTCTCTCTCGCTGCCCCTGCCGGATCCAAGCTTTTAGTGCTAGGACCACCTTTCGATGGCCACATCAGCTGGCCGCTGGTACCGGCTGAGGCCTTGGCGTTTGAAATGCGTAGGCGTCCGGTGTAGTGGAGGTAGATGGGGCGGGCGAGAGGTGCGTTGGCGCATAGGATGCCAATATTTACTTCAGGTCTGACGAGTCACACATTGTTAGCATGGAAATCATAGGGTGCATTGGGATCTAGGATAGTAGCTTACAATCTCCAACCCACATTGGCAACGGTAGTCCCTACATGAGGTAGAATAGTCAGCAAAGCCCGTTCTCGATAGAGACAGCTTCGATAACTCACAGGTCAGATCGTCCTTGGTCAAGACCGACGACAGAGCAGTTCGGACCGTGCAGCAGGCTGCGGTACTGAAGGTTCATCTCAGTCAGTAAAGGTGTTCTTCATAGTAACAACAACAGTGTCACGTACATCACTCCCAAGCCCATAAGTATACACAGGGCAATCTTTGTCCGTGAATTCATCTGGAGTGTCCTGAGAATGATGATAGGAAAGCTCGCCAGGATAAGATCCGTTATGACAGAGAAGACTGCCATTAATTAGCAACAGCGAGAGGAAGCCCGATTCTGATGCACAAGTTACTTACCCGCCTGGGCGATGATAAGTCTCTCCACCTGGCCCTTCCCCAGACACACGCCATCGACCCCTAATTCCCAGTATGACCTCAGTGGCCTACAGACTCCTAGGAACAGGAACACGCAAGTCATGTGAAATACGATGAGGATGCCTATCAGCGCATAGACGGGCCGTCTCAGCCATCTCTCGACCATGATCCGGAGGAGAAACAAGCAGATTGAGATTTTGGTGAGCATGAGCGTCAAGAAGGTCTGCATCCAGTCGACCCAAGAGAATTTCTGAAAATGTCGGCGCTGAGTTGGCGTAAGGTAGTATTCATGTCGACCGAGGCCATTTAGAACCTCCAGCAGTATCAAGATGGCGCCGACGATGGTCAAGACCTGTCATTCATGAAAAGAAGTCGCGTGAGCTATGCTTTCTCTTGGTAAACTCAACCCATGACACAATGATAAGGCAGAACGTCTATATCGTACCATGGCCGCGATCATGCTATAATCACTAAAGCATCATCAGCAATGTACACTTAGCCAGTGTAGTGATCCGACTTGCTCCCATCCTATGTTGCGTGTTATCTTTGTTCGGACCACCACTCGAGCCACGGTTGAGATCAAAGCAGCCAAGACGAAGGACATGCAAACGGCCAACAGTGCCCATCCCTGATCTACGTCACCCCCCTTCGGTTGAGGAAACACGACTTCCTGCATCGACAATGAAGGTCTGACACCTTAGGGACTTTGCTGTAAGGTACGCAAGGCACATGGACAGATGGGGGTTTGTTTTGGTTTCATATGCGAACCAGAGATTTTGCGCAAGAGATTAGACCCGAACATGGATCGGGGCGAGTAGCTTGCGTCTTATTGTTTCCAAACGTAAGGTACTGAATGTACTGTAGGCCGAGAGCGCTGATGCAGCGAATTGCCCATGGCTTGTTGTTTGGTGTAACGAATCAGGTCAGGCATGAGGCAAGCTCTTGGTCTAGTGTGGCAAGTGGCAGCCATTGTACCTCTTCAGATACATTCTACAGTAGGTAGTTGTTCTCTGTTCTCCATGACATCGACGGTGGACCGTGCTCTGCATCCGTATGCAGATAAACAATCCGGGGGATCCAGATCTTGAAGGTCCCAATCGCACATTTGCCTGCATTATGCATAATCCTCCGAATGGGCTTTGTGCTGTGGACATGGGCCATTATGCGCTGATAGGCGCGGCAGAAGCGATGACGCGCACATGCGTCACATGAAGGCCCGTTCTTGACCAAAACCAAAATTACCGAGCCGTCCCGCTACCAAGTGCCAGGAACAACGATGGGATCATGGGAACTTCGATAAGGTAGGAACCAGTCGATGAGTGCTTTTCCTTATTGGCAGTCAAGGTGGACACTGGAGAGGTGTTCGAATGGCGATAACACCACCGAATCCGAAGTGTGGTACCTGTAAAAGCAAGATGCAGACACTGGAATCCCGCACACTCTCTGTGTAGTTGCAAAACGATGAAGTCATAATGGACGGAGGTAGGATCGAAGACAGATAAAAGTCCGGCGTGCCTTGTGGGCTGCTTGAGCACCCCCGCGCAGAAGTATATGCCCGGCACACCTTTTCTTGTCCTCTATGTGTACGGAGGGTAGAGAGCTAAGCCACGTAGAGATTGCCAACTGGATGGAAGGACTCCTCTTTTGCTTGGAACGTCAGTTCGAGTCAGTCTGCAGAGCGTGTGCGATAAGAAGAATTGAACAAAGAACCATAGAAATCTGGCCAATCTTGCCATTTCATACTCAGCCACATCGTTTGAGAGCCAGCCTGGTCGTTAATGGTTGCTCACTCGCGTGAGCACACTCTGACAAGGTGGGTCGAGCACCTGAACTATTGCATCAAAGTGCATTGTTATTACGTAAAAGTATATAAGATTAGCTTCTTGAAAGATCAAGGAAATGGTACCACAGATCGTAATCCCATACGACACTGAACTTGGACCAGCATCAATCATCGTACCAGAGAACCCGTTGGCTCTTTACCAAGGCTGTCCCTCAGGTCCGAACTCTGCATGGAGGCCAACACGGAGGAGCGTTCCGGCTTCGATCTGCTCCTTATGGGACTCGAGCTCGTCGACGTCCCAGTTTGCCGTAACGAAACGACCACGGAGGTAGTCAGCCCTTGGCGAAGCGAGGTAGAGGTTGAAGGCTGCGGCGAGCTCGACTGTGTGAAGAATATTATTTCTGAAAAATCTTGGAGGCCTGGTACTGGAGACTTACGCGTGTCAAGGGTGGGCATTCCCCTGCCCGCAGACATGTCTGTAAGGACAATGCCAGGGTGGACGGAGAATGCTCGGATCTTGGGGCTCTCTACAATAGTTGTCTCAGTCAGCGGCTACCTTCTATCTGGGACAACTCTTTTCAGACGTACCTGCGTGAACGAATTGCGTGATCTTCGCCACTCCAAATTTCGAGACAGCGTACGACGAAGTGCCGGGGTATTCTTTCATGCTAATCATGGAAGAGACATTGATGATTGTTCCGGGCTCTTCTTTGCCAGATGCCGAGAGCGAAGCGACGTATGCGTCTGTCATTGCGTAGGTTCCGAAGAGGTTGGTTTGCTATAGTTACAAGTTTCATTAGCTGGTGTTCAGTTTCCATGGTGAGGAAACACCTTACCTGAACGGACCACCAATTATCAACATCTCCACCACCAATTGCTGCCATTCCGGTGGCTTTACCGGCATTGTTCACGAGGACATCGATCTTGCCAAATTTTTCGGCGACCTCTTTCCACAAAGACTCGACCGATGCTAATTTGGCGATATCTGCGACAATCGAAGTTACGTCTGTCTGTGGGCTTATAGCCTTGATCTCTCCAACGGCAGTTTCGAGCAATTCTGGTCTCCGGCCTGTGATGGTGACGGTTTTGGCACCAGCCTGAGCAAAAGCTTTCGCTGTGGCCTAGAAATCCGTCCGTCAGATCTCAACTCCTTTATCGAAGTCACTTTATCAAGACACTTACAAGTCCAATGCCCGTTCCTCCGCCACTAATCAGGATATTCTGGCCGGTGACTGCCATGTCGGGCCTGTCAATTGCTATGGCCGAGTAGACATCATGGGGGATTGCCTTTGTCAACTTATAGTCTACGTACCAGTCCATTGCGGGGGTAATTCAGGAGGAATGGATTAGAGGTTTGGTGTGGGATTGTTCAAACGTATGTAATTTAATGATAATGAAAGGGCTCGAACTGTGAAATCTGAAGCTGTGTGCTGATTTAGTAGAAGACTGAAGACTGCTGTATAGACGAGAAGGGAGAGACGGGTATCTTATAGATGCATTTCCCGCTACGAAGGTCGTGCCTTCTGCCATGAAGCTGAGGCCGAACTTCGAACAGCGTGTCAACTTGGATGGAGATATGTAAGATGGTTGCAACGGGACAACATTACCTCCGTTACTAGCCACCCAGCACCATCAAAGCTCGACGACCCTGAGGTAAGCATTCGGAGTGATTATGATGAAGAGCAATGTATATCTGACATGACCAAAATACTTCGCGAGTATGACCAGGAAAGTTGGGCCTCGGTTCGTCCAAATAGATTACTAAACCTGCCAGCGCTGGACCTTTCCATCCTAGCGTGCGCCGACTCAAATGTAACTCCACGCTGAAGCTTTGATTTATAAGAATGACAATGATTTTGATGAGTGGAAAGATATACGAAGAGCTCGGTGGAGCGGAGCAACCCTTCACCGACGGTGGGCTACTCAGGCGGATGCAAATAGATGCTGAGGCCGTGGTCATAGTAGATATGAGAAACGAGACACTGATGTTGCTGAATAACACACAAGCTGTCATACTCGGCTTTTACAACTTGATAGGGTAAGGTAGGGTCGCAAAATCCAAGCAAGACTATCCACATTATATAAGAGCAAGACATAGACAGCATCGATTCAAGAAAACATTTATATCGCCTTCTCTCAATCCGTCTACATACTTAGATCATCTCCCTGCACCTCAAGCAAAAATCAATCGGAAATCCAGAGAATATCAGATCAGCTTACCTTCCAGAACAATGGGAAAGTCGGTCTTGATTACAGGATGCAGTGAAGGAGGCATCGGTGATGCGCTTGCAATAGAATTCCACTCAAAGGGCGCTCGTGTTTTCGCCACAGCGCGGAATATTAGCAAGATGAAGCACCTCAAAGCCATAGGAATAGAAACCTTGTCACTTGATGTGACCTCGCCGCTCTCGATAGACACTGCGGTGGCCACCATAGATAAGGCAACTGGGGGAAAGCTAGATATCTTGGTCAACAATTCTGGCATAGGTAGGTGTCTTGCAGCTTTTCGAGCCTATGTTCTGATCTTGACTGACACGGTGCGTCCATGATACAGGCTATTCTATGCCAATACTTGATTCTGACATGAACACCGCAAAAGACATATTTGAGGTAAATGTCTTCGCCGTAGTCGCTCTCACTCAAGCTTGTGCTTCGATGGTTATCGCGTCAAAAGGCAAGATAATCATCATTTCATCCGTTGGCAGCCGCGCTTCTCTCCCTTGGATGGGTAAGTCTATCTTGATTCGCTATTAGTGATAGCAGAGTCATGCCTTTCTTTCGCCGCTGGTCCGATACTGATAAGTAAAAGGGCTTTATAATGCAAGCAAAGCCGCCGTCAGTGCGATTAGCGATACCTTGAGGATGGAGCTAGAATCATTTGACGTGCAAGTCATTACTGTACACATCGCTACTCGGCCTCGTCCGATATCACGACTAATGCAAGAACAGGTTGTGGCTGGCACTGTAAAGACTCACTTCTTCGCCAATCAAGCACAATTTGAGTTTCCCAAAGGTTGGCTTGTGAACGTCAATTTGGTAAGGTTGTATTTCTTGTTAACGATCGAGCAGACTCCTTATACCAGCCAATAAGCGCAGAGGCCACTGCATCTCTTATCGCAGAGGAAGTCACCTTCATCGCAATGAATTCGCAGGATTTTGCGGCTGGTGTGGTAGTCAATGCTCTGAAGACGAAGTCTACTGCGTACTACTGGCGTGGAGGAAATTCCACCCTCGTATGGTTGATAACTACACTTCTTCCTCACACCTTTTCAGTAAGGAATTTTGCCAATCATTATGGCGATCTTCAAGAGTTTCACACTGACGGGTTTTAGGATTCAATGCTCGCTAAGGCAGGAAAGATTAGCCTGCTGCGGGAGAGAAGACAGATGGTCTCCGATAAGTCGATCGATATGTAGGCTGATCCACAATGGGAGTGTGGGGCGCAATACTTCGACGTCGACCATCTCTCGGTTTTATGGTACCCTCGATCTTAGAATTGTGTGGCGCCCAAGATCCCTTTTGACTGTGGTGTCGTAGTTTTTATATGTAAGAATAGCGTGTATCTTCGTTTCGGCAAGGGATTTTGGGGATACGTTCAGGTGGTTGCGATACAATTTCGACACTATACGGACGGGGGCTCGGTGTAACTATGATCAACACAATGTCTGAGCGAAGGTGGGAGCCATAGCGAATAGCCTTAGCCTCTGCCCACGGCATTAATTTGATCTTTCTCTACCGTCATCACATCTCAATCTGTTTGAGGTTTCGTGACCACTACCAATTAGTATATAGCCAGATGATACCGTTTTTGAACGCTCGGCATGACGTGAAAGCAGACCGAAAGAGACGTGAGGTTCTTAACACGGTTGAGCACAACGTGCGGCAAGGTGTATTGCGGGAACATGCCATCGCCTTGCTTTCTCTATAGCTTTTCTCCGATCCCGATGCTCTTGCACGCTTGTATTGTCCCATTCCTAACGCATTCGCTTACTCCCAGCTTCTTTTCCACCTGGATGTACCAGAGCCAGAGACATTGTTCGTGTGTGCGTCTTGAATGGCCTGCTTAGATTGGAAGGATGTCGTTCGGATGGGTAATCTACAGAGGATCGAGCCACGGTTGGAACGTATAACGTTGTACAGTGGTGGTGACGAGTAAAGGTGAATTGATTGCTTCCCTCCAAAAAAGGGCAAGATCCTGCACAACGCCCGCCCGCAATGTTAGTAAGCTCTGAGAAAGTGCTGAAGCATTGCTGTAAAGTACGAGAGTTATAGGTACCTCAAGGTACCTTAGGGACTTAGGCTCCCTCTTTAGTCAGCGACGACTTAAACAAACTTACCAAAGTCCATGTTGCTGCTATTGTTGACCTCTGTGTGACCAGATCTGCATTTAAATATGTTGGAATAAAATATGCAGGGCCGGATCGAATGATAAGATTCCTAATTAATTGCACGTTTGGCTGTTCATGGCCATGCTCTCTACGATGACCGGCTGTTCTTTTTAGATTTCGCCCCTTGTGTGGGCTGTTCGACAGCACCCCAAATCTTACTGCGCGAGGTGGCTATGCACACAAGCTACACTCTGAAGCAAAACTACAAGTAGAACTTTTTGATGCTGATATTGTCACACGAGACCATGGAGAAATACTTCCGACAGAAAATTAATGAAGGCTGCGATCTTGCTTCGGCTGAATGCTTGGGCCTCATGCTCTAAGCAATACCTTAGGGTTCCGATGTCTTGGGGGCCAAAGATTAAGTTATGTAACTGTACCTGTTATGCCTATGTACAAACATACTGGCTTCAACGGCGAAACCAGGCCAAGTGATGCTGGCCCCCAAGTTGTCGAGACCAAGATCTTGTCGCGCATGTGCAGCTACATTATTGCCCAGCAGTCACGAGAAGACTCGCATCCACTAGAAACTCAATATGCAATACTGCAGGCAACCAGGCACCACTCTCGACAAATATTCCCTAAATGAGCAGTTAAATTCTCGCACATAATGCAAAGCTGCAACCTTACAAAACCTACTGGGAGGTTTTCGTAAGACTGGCAATGATTATCTGATGCCACGCGCAAAGCTGTTGGTGTTCTTGAGAAATTGCTTGTCTCGAGTCCTCTGATTGTTGACAGCCTTGTTGATGGGGCGCTTCTTGCGACATGTTGTCGTCTTTCAACTTCACTCATTCGCCCAATGTTTGTGCAACATGTTTGACCTGCAAGTTGACGGTTCTGGTAGCGGTTTTGCCGAATGCCAGCAATTGAGGGGCTGGCAGAAAGTATGATTTGTATTTGAATGGACAGTATTTGGCAAGGCCTGCGCACCCGAAATCGTGCAGACAGATAATGTTGATACAGAAGTGTGGCCCCCAAGTTCGTATAGGCGACTATTCTATTCACCGAACTAAGTTGGGAAACAGAGTTCCTCTGCTTGAGTATATCTTTGCAGACCTCTCCGTTGATTAGGGAGTCTCTTAGGTCCTTCCATAACACCGACTGGCAAACTAAGGTAGCCTAACCAACTAGAAAACAAGATATCATGGATCCAGCTTCGAATTCTCACCAAAATCAGGCCGTGGGAGGCTTGCCTCCTCCACCGGGTGTGGTTCCTGATTTCAGCAACCCTACTCTTGGCTATGTTGTAGCGTCAGTTGCGGTCTGCCTAACAATTACTACATTGGTTGTCTGGATCCGAATGTACACAGTCTTTCGTGTTATCAAATTGCATGGATGGGCAGACTGTAAGTATCTCCTTACGGCCGCAAACTGGATCTCGCCACTGCCTTGTCCTTGAACCTCCTCTAATAGCTGGCAGACACATCCTTCATTGCGTGGGTATGCTATACTATGCTCCCCGGTTGTCGAATGCAAGCGCGTAATTGACCATTTGCAGCTCGGCTTCCTGGGATTCTGTAGTAGTGATATTGCAGGAATGCATTGGGGTGGTGGAAGTCAACAATGGAATGTTACCCTATCAAATCTTATACGATTGCTGAAGGTATTATGACCACTCTGGTCCTGTCAGTCATCATGGTGGGAATACTAAATAGCTTAGTTAATCAACTACGTTGAGATAACTTACGGACCCATCATATTCGTCGCAAAGCTTTCGATCCTACTCCAGATTCGACGCATATTCACTTCGAGCGCTAAAGACCGCTTCCGAAATGTGGTTGATGCTGTAATTTGGCTTAATGCGCTCTTCTATCTTGCAGACCTATTTGTTGAGATCTTTCAGTGTGTGCCACGAAGCAAGATTTTCAACCCTGCCATACCAGGACACTGTGTCAACATTAATGACGCTGTCATTGTAACGGCCTGTATCAACATTACATCCGATATCTTGATCTTTGTGCTACCGATGCTCAAGATTTGGCGGTTGCAAATGCCTTCCAGGCAAAAGGTCGGAGTCTCGGCTGTGTTCGCACTTGGATTCCTGCAAGTACTGTCGAATACTGCTACATGCACGGCTCAAGCTAATTGAATGGTAGTGCCTGCCTCTCTGCCGTTGCTCGCCTAATCGCAAGCATCCATACAGCAAATAGTAAAGATCTATCATATGAAATAATGAGTCTCGCTCTCTGGTCGTATGTATTTCCCAAAACCCGGCAAGACTTGCCCTTCATATCGTTGACTATGTTCAGAGATGCTGAGGTGGGCTGTGGCATCGTTTGTGGCTGTCTACCAGTCTTCCCGGCTTTCTTTCGCCACTTTAGGACCAAAGGTTCCGAGGCAACTCCGCATATCAACACGCATCTCCGAGAGAAAGTAAACGGCTCCTCCAATTTTTCAACTGATAGACGCGTTATCGCCTGGGGGGAACCTTCAAAAGCACGCGCCATCAATAGTAGGTATGTTGAACTGGACGACTTGAAAGCAGATGTATAGGTTTCAAGCAATGTTTTAAGGTGAGATGCCCGAGGTTGCAATTGTTCAAAGCAATGCTGATAATGAGAAGTCACTCCTTGGGGCATAAATATTGAAATTTCTACTCTGCAATGTGTTGTGACGACAACGACATAGGAGATCTTCAGGAAGTACTTTTAGTTGAGTGTCAATCATGATATTTGGCTGCGTACTCGTCTGCTGTTTATTGGAGCACCAAGTCACCTCCATTGCTGTATTTACTCTTCGTAACCGGCTCTATGGGGTGCTAAGTGTCAGGTTTAGAAAGAATTTCTTGGGTTCCGGTAACACAACTCCTAGGATTGTAAAATACCTCCCTCCCTTACTTCTCCTATGTAGAATGTGGCAAGAGTACCGGGCGTGTAAGTGTTTAGTGAAGCACCTCATGTCATACGTGGTGTTCGATTTATTCACATCTCTTCATGGTAACATAAGCTTCACAACACTCCTGCCAAAGTCTGACACTTAAACATTTAGCCTCTTATAAGTATCGTTACTGAGCAGAGTAAGTCATCAAACACCACCTTCCACGAACAACCCGCCACAATGTCTTTCAATAGGCGCTCGAGCCTCTCGGATCAGATCAGCGGCGTTGAACTTGCTATGAATCGCTTGTTTACGGACGTCGTCCATGAGGAAAAGGCTCGCAAGAAGCTGCTTGCCGTGTGCCAGAGAATGGTGGCAGCTCTCGAGTCGCCAGCAGAATTCATAGGGCACATGATCATGCAGGTACGAGACTCGGCGAGACTCGAGACAATTTGGGGAATGTACTAACAGTCGCTGCGACTTAAGCCTGCTAAGAGCGCCTCGCTAAAGACGGCAATAGACATGGGCTTGATCGAGAGCCTTAACAAGAGTAACCACCATATCACCGCCAGGGAATTGGCTACAAATACAGCGTGCGACGAACCACTCGTAGGTACGAAGGCCGTTGTCTTCCCAAGATTAGGCATTCGGCGTTAATTTGGCTAAACAGCTCGTATCATGAGAGCACTTGCCGCCACACATGTTGTTAAGGAGATAGGCTATCACACTTATGCTGCAACCCCAATATCCAAAACTCTCGGGGATCCCGCCTTGAAGAGCGCATTCACATACATGTATGTCCTACTCTGATCCTCATAGATGGCGTGCTTAATAATCCAGGTTTGATACCTCCGATGCGTCACTCATCAAAATGCCCGAATTCCTCGCTATAACCAAGTACAAGAACCCTGAAGACGGACGCAAAGGTATCTTCCAGCACGCACACAACACCCAATCCCACGTATTCGAGTGGACACATCAAGATCCCAAGCGTTTGAACGCCTTCAATACTTTCATGGTCGGTCACCGACAACTTCGGCCTGTGTGGTTCAACTCCTTCCCAACCGATGACATACTTTTTCACGGACCTGAGGTGGATAGGGATGCCGCTCTTATTGTGGATATCGCAGGTGGCGGAGGCTACGATCTCGAAGCGTTCCGACTTCGATTTCCACATGCTCGTGGGCGCTTGATCTTACAAGATTTGCCGGTGGTAATCGACGGTCTCACTGACTTGCACAAAGACATCATGCCCATGAAGTATGATTTCTTTACTCCACAGCCCATCAAAGGTATGTCGCCCGTTCTACCCTATCAGGGATCTACTGACGTAGCCCTAGGAGCCCGAGCCTACTACTTCCGCACCGTCTTCCACGACTGGTCCGACAACAAAGCTCGTGAAATACTTCGCAATACCATTCCCGCCATGACGGAGCATTCCAAGATCCTGATCAACGAGTGGATTCTACCAGATGTGAATACACCCGTATTTCCAGCTTTGCAGGATATTCAAATGATGGCTATGCTCTCGGGATTGGAACGAACAGAGACACAATGGAAGGAATTGCTGAAATCTGTGGGACTAAAGGTGGTGAAGTTTCATAAGGTCAATGAGGAGTCGGAGGGTTTGATTGAAGCCGTAAAGGCAGGCTGACGGAGTCTCTTGACAACTATCCAAGCGTGACCGTGGGTCTTTTTGGTTCTAGTGAAGTGCGCGCGCTTGGCTTTTAAAATTCATTTGTCGGACTGGGATGCACACAGTACTCTTGTTTGCTATGGCCACGTTGAAGCTGTTGACATATCGCGCTAAGCTAATACTCGACTGTCCACTATCGCTAGCCTGATCTGATTAGCGCAAATATGTTGTTTTCCTACCACGCCTACCTACGATACGACTTCCGAGAGTTTTGCACGAAACTTCATCCGTACTTTAGATAGCTTTCTACATGAAAATTACACCTATTATATTCATTTACATGTATATTTACATTTACATTTACATTTATACATTTATACATTTATACATTTATACATTTATACTTTGTACGGATACTATTAGAATACGGTGCGAACTACGAGTTGGTAGATTCATTTTGAAGTTCTGCGCTGGATCATGACAGCAGTGGGGTGCTGAAACGGCTGGTGACGGAAATGGGCCTCCATCTCCCCGTCCAGTATTCTACTTCCCAGATTCCAAAAACTTCAACCCGCCGCTCTGAAGGCCTCGCAGACGACGACGACGACGTCGTAGCCGAAGCAAGCGTGCTGCTAGGCCTCTACGCCGCTATCCCTGGCCTCACGCCTGACAACGTCGACCCACCTACCGCACCTCCTGGTCCGTCGAATCAGTATGCAATCTGAAACTCTGGCTGATCATATTTCCATTCAATTAAACCGTCACTCATGTCGTTACCTTTAATTTCAAGTTGATGGAATGCGCTTCAATCCTATTCGCCCTAGTGCCGAAAGGGATATTCTATCGATAGTTCCGTACCCCGCACTAAGCTCATTCTTCGCTTAGGCTTCAAGCTTCATCATGACGAACGTCAAGTGAACGCCAACAGCGGCAGTCTCATAGCCACATCGACCTCCTCGCCCATCATGGACTCATCTTCCATGTCGGCCGCTGGCTCATCGCCAATGTCTTCGAAATTGCCTTCTTTGATGTCTTCAAGCTCTACAAGCAAATCACCCTTAATGCCAGGAGGTGGTAGCCGTGATGGGTTTGCTGTTGAATCCAATGTAAGATATGGTAACAGAGGAAAAGTATCTAAAGGTCTCGAAGCTTAGGTTTCACTCTTTATTCTTGGGGGGAAGGATAAAGGTCAGAGAAAGTTAATAAGTATTACAACAACTGATACTTTATCAATGACATTTTAGATATTTCCCCCTTTTACTTTAAATTCTCCCCAGGTGTTTGAGACTCAACATATGTATGAGTTGGACAGTTATAGAATGCTCGAGGTTCAATACGAGTTGGATTGAGCATCTTATACATTTTAAATCCGTATTAACTCCGCTGAAATCGGTTGATGACATCATGCGGTGAGAAGATCTTTCTCGAGCGCAGAACGCACGCCACAACCAGCATCTGGCGACAGTATCGCTGTATATATTAAAAAGCCAAATCTACAGCCTGTGAAGATGTTTCTCATTTCGCACCTCGCATTGGCGGCATTTGTTCATCTCACCCTAGCCAGCCAAAACCAAATCCCCCTCAAACCCACCGCGGTTTCCACAATACCCTTATTAGGCTTCGGGACCTGGAATCTGAAAGAATCGAACAACTCAGACGCCGTATCCCTTGCGATCCTAACAGGCTACCGACATATTGACTGCGCAGCAATTTATGGAAATGAGAAAGAGGTTGGCAAAGGTATTGCCGATGGGCTGAAGAAGGCTGGACTTGAGCGCTCGGATATCTGGGTGACTTCCAAATTATGGAATGACCAGTAGGCTTCCACTTCTCTTGTGGTTCTCTCTACCTAGACTCCACGACTGAAAACATTACAGCCATGACCCGGAACTAGTGGAAAAAGCTCTAGACAACACCCTCTCAGACCTCGGCCTTCAATATCTGGACCTCTATTTAATGCACTGGCCCGTCGCTCCCTCTCCATATGGCGGCAACGAGATTGATTACGTTGACGTTCGTCCTTCCTTTCCACTACAGGAAACTTCAATTGGCTTATCTTTCTCAATCTAAACAGACCTGGCGAGCCATGTCCTCCCTCCCCTCAGGCAAAGTCCGCCATATCGGTGTCTCTAACTTTGCCCATACCCAATTGTACCGTCTAATGGTATCCACTGGCGTGAAACCCGCTGTGCACCAAATGGAACTTCATCCTTACCTGCAGCAACGCGATTGGGTAGCCTTGCATGAAGCCTACGGTATAAACGTTACCGCATACTCCCCTCTCGCCAATAGCAACCCTACTTATGGCTCTCCCAGCGACGCTCCACCACCTTTACTAGAGAACAAAGTGATGCAGAAGATCGCAGACAAGAGGCGGTGTACGGTTGCGCAGGTCGCATTAAAATGGGGAATGCATAGAGGCACAAGCGTGATACCGAAAAGCGGGCATGCAGAGAGGATTGTGGAAAATTACAAGGCTTCGAGCTGTGAACTACTGGCTGAGGATTTGGATACTATTGAGGAGATGGGGAGGAAGAATCTTAAGAGGTTCAACAATCCGAGTGAGGGCTGGGGCGTTGACCTCTTTAAAGGCTTAGAGGGTGTATGAGGGTTATGCATACAGGAACGTGGTATATGATTGGAATGAAGAAATGAAAAGCTACAACTAGGAAAATTTCAGGGTAAGTCTTGGATAAGTCTTGGGTAAGTGAATCTAGTCATGTCATGAGATTCGATCTGTGGAAATTGTACGAACGATATTCTAAGATCGTTCTCCATTTTCAGTCATGACTTAATGAAAGATGACTACGAGGTATCTGTAGTTTATCCCTTGATAATATTGGAAAAAGTCTTTGCGAAGAATTGACAAGTCCACAATGCTAAATTTCAAATACTTCAATATTCATATCGCCAAATGAATGGAAACCATCTCTTTCCTTCACTATAGTACACCTTCCTCATACGAACACTCCATTTATGACAAAGCAGAAAAGTTGACCGACTCTGTCGATATCATCATCGTTTCTTGACTCCTCAATCCGCTACTACCTAGGCGGTACGCACACTTTCCATTCAACTTACCAGCACGCATTCGAGACTTTGTGCTTGATCATCGTCTTGCGTTTCATACAGTATTGCTCTCTGGATACCTACTTCTGAAGACTGCAGTCAATTCTGTTGTCATGTATCGGAAAGGGGTTTGCTACATGTTTTCTATGCACTCCCATCAACAGACAGAAGACCACGAGCCTGTCGGGATTGACACTGTCGATAGGTGGGGGGGTTTATCCCGCGGGGTCCTCATCCCGTGGGGTGGGATCTGTCAATGGGGCCTTTGTTGGTGGAATTGGTTATCGATGGCTCGTGTGCCTCATACACCCTACTGTACCTAAACAAACCCCCTATGAATTACGGCTCTACAAACTCTGGATTCTAATCTTGATTTTTACATGATTAAGAGAGCTTTTTTCCGTAGGCTATGCTCATACCGGTGTGAAACTTAACTAGAGTGGGATGGTCTGTGGACTCTGTGGGATGTAAGTGGGTGGACCACATGACGGAGATATGTCTGAATATTCGACAAGAGCATCCTCTTAATGATCTCGTTCTTCTTGAGATTTATTTTCGCGTAACAGATCTGTTTATTTTTTTTCATTTTTCCCACCAAAAACCCCTTCCAAACCTCCCCACGAATCCATCACCCCAAGCCATCAAAATGTCCATCTCTGCACCTCCGCCAATCATCTCTTCTTCCTCTCCACCCTCACCAGCGCCTTTTCCCTTGGCCGGGCATCAGTAATCTCACCCCCCCCAACGACTGGGTCAAGACCCTAATGGAAGCACAGATACATAGTGCAATCCATGCTGTGACCAGTTGGTCGGGCAGCTCGATGCTGGCGTGTGAGGGGGGTGCACGTGGATGGGGGATCCAAATTGGAGGTGGTGGGGTGGTGAGAGGAGAGTGGTGGTTTTGCGTGGGACAAGACTGGAGGGTGATGGAGAATGGCTGTAGACGTGGTGCTAGTGATCGCGATCACTGATGGTTTTGAATAAGGTTGAGATGACGAGAATGGATATCGGGAGTAATAAGATGGAGAGTAGCGAATTAGAAACAGCCATAGACGCAATACCAAAATCCATTACTAAACTCAACAACCACCCTCTAATACTCCTAATACTGCCTGCTCGAACCCACAGACTCGGAACCCAACATCCCCTTTCCATCAAGATCTAAATCCCCGAACAACCTCATCATTTCCTCAAAAGAGCAAGAATGTGCGGTAAGAGGGAATGAGCAGCAGGGATACATGAAACCGATAATTCTTTCGTTCACTGGCTTCGGCTACTTCTTGATACAGGACTGAATGTGACTGATTACGTTGTCTAGATAGTCTGATCTCTACGTTGATGTCCTGGTTCCCGTGGCTGGGTCGGGAACAGTGACAGGCGGTACAGAGTACAATGAAGAACAACGAAAAGGAGAGGCGAGGCACGATAGATCTCTTAAACCTTTGTAAGTTCCCAATTATGTATGTGGCGTTGGATGATGTATGGTGGAAGATGATAGTGGGGAGAGGGATAGGGACTTGGGTCGTTAGGGGAGGAGTAGGTCAGCTGCAGGAGTGGAAGTTGTTCTTGGTTTTTAAGAGTCTAGAACTTGTTAAAGCGTCTAGCCGATTATAAGTATTCGGTTCCTGTCGGGGCTTCTTTTGTGGTTCAAGGTCAGAATCCCCATCTTTCCGCACGGAGAGAACAACTGCTTGTCTCTAGAAAGCATGAGCTGCATTGATAGCGGCTTACACTATTTCGTTTCTGGGGAGTTGCGGAAAATTTCACCAAAGGGATAGTCGCCTCAGAAGTATGTTTGTTGCTGTAGAGAAGATATATTTACAGAAATAGGCATAATCCAATAGCCCAAACGGAGACAGCAATGCCTTCAAGAGACGCTAATAGGCCACTTGAAGCGTATGAAATTGAGCCCATGCCCGTAGTGGCAACCCTTAGACTCACGTCCACAACGGCTGGTGATCTGCCCTTAACGCGCACTTTGCATCGGTCGCGGGATAGGCCCTCTGTTATAGAGTTAGGAATGCACATTCTCTGCAACGTGTTCATTGAGGTTTGACTTACGGGATCTCGTCCATGCTCTTAACATGAATCTCACTGGTGCCATTCATCTTGCGGCGGAGAGCACTACTGGCAGGGTACACCGTGCGACGAAGCCTGTTCGGTGACCCAAGAGGCTGCATACTCTTCAGTCCCAGCCAGGGGTCGACGCGCAATCTGTCCTCCCAGAATGCCTTCAATTCGTAGTTGAAGGAATCCTGCTTGGGGATAACCAGTCTAGCCACTGTTTGCCATGGGTACTTCTCCGGATCCCACACCTTGCCGGCATATTCCACTGGCTGGTCCTCGAGGTTCTCGCACAGCTGAAATTGTAGGAGGTACTCTGCATCATGAGCGCCGTGGAAGTTCTTCAGCCAGTTGCTGAGAATGTCCGAGTCATGCTTGTCGGGTTTCACAGTATCATCGTAGAGCTTTTTCTGGGTCTCGGAAGACGGTACTAGACAATACTTGCAAACATAGTCGCCGAAGCGGTATGCGGTCTGCGAGTACTGTCTGGTAGACTCCAAATGTGTGTTTCGGACAGTGTCTCGGAACTTCTGTAGGTCCGTGTCCTTTCTCGCCTCTAGATGCTTGTAGAGCTCCGGCTGATTGTTCCCGTACTTGATTCTCAAGTCAATAATCTCCCGTGTTGTCTTGGCGTCTGCCAAGTCTAGGGCTGGGGTAGAATTGAACTCGATATCGTGCGTTGGGACATCTTTGCCAGCATCGAACATCTCGCCCTTGACATTGAACACCTTCATGGCAAAGCCACGGGGTTGTGGGATGCGGTCCTGTTGTGTGTCAGATTCATGGGGGGGGGGTAGAAGGAGCTCAGGTAGAATGACATCAAGACCCGGGTCACCTGGTTCACTGCTGTAACGACAGAAAACAGGGTATTCTCCACCATCAGCGAACAGGCTCTGCTTTAGGTGCTTGGGGAGATCGTGCTCCACGATGAGCTTGCCCTTGACCAATCCTTGTGTACGTGCATGTGTTCCTGAAACTGGTAAGCAACAGCTGCTTAGAACCCGAGGGTTACATACCTGAAAAGCAGTGGCGATGGCTGTTCCATTGTGCCTTCTGGATGGCATTGATCATGTCCGCTACAGCCTGAATATCCTCTTGTTCGTTTGGTGGGATCTTCTCCACGCCCTCTGCTTGCCAGTGGATATAATTCCTGTCGGCCATCGCGCCCTGGTTCTCTGACTTGTTGGAGATGTCCATGGTGGAGTGAGGGCTCGTGCGTATAGGAGGAAGGTTACCTTGGGATCAAGAGTAATCCCTTGAGTGGAGGGAAGGGAGATGGTGCTTCATTCTTAAAAGCATGGTGACTCCAGCATGAGTATGTACCATGGAGGGGTATGTTTAGTGCATCTGTGGGGAAGGAAGCCCATGACAATGCGCTTGAGGTTCGGGAAGATCTAGATTGCAGTGGGCCATTGAGAGCCCCACATCAGGAACCCCATGATCTAATTGCGCCGAACGACGCAGGGCAAGAGATCATGCTGGAGGTCATGATTTGGAATGGATATCGAGGGTCTTGGAAGGTTCGGGTGAAGGGCTGTTGACCTGGCGGACATACGGGCACTCGTTGCTCTACGGAGAGCGACAGTGCTTGAACACCACTTTATCTACGGTAACCGATCAGCAGCCTGCAGCTTGGCTTCTCAACACTGCCAACAACAACTTTTGCTCCCGACAAGTCTCGTACTGGTATCTGGTGCGCATAGGCATGTCTTGTCTTCAGGCAGTTATGTTTCCCAAGCCTGGTTGCTTGACTTTCTAATCTAGCCCTTATGTCGCTATAAGTTGCGTGAACAGGCCAGCTGCATGCTTTTCCCTGGCTACATAAAGGTATGCCTTGCGGAGGCAAGGCCGTGCTTTCAACAATCTCTACACCATCGGTGAGCTGCTATTGGATGGGCCCTGGAATCTCACAACAGAAGCCTACGGTCAAAGAGATGGACCATATCGACAAAGGCGTCTTTTGTCGGAATCCTTGGGGCGGCGACAAAGTTGTGTGCACTGTCAACCAACATCGTTCCCAACGAAAAGAGAGCACCCGAGATAAACTGACAGTGTTGGACCGGTCGAAGGTTACTATTAAGTACTATATTGGCAAAACTAGAATACCAATCGACGAAACTCTCACCTCTGACAATAGCATCCTAGTATCGACTTTCTTGCTCTGATATTCCATTGCGTCTTGTGGTATGAAACTGCAGTCAGTCCTCGTTGTAGGGGGCACTGGAGCGCAAGGATCTGCCGTCGTTCGAGCTCTCCCAAAAGCGGGGACATACGAGGTCATAGCCATTACACGTTCGATAACGTCCACTACCGCCATCACGATCGCCTCACTGCCCAACGTCTCGCTCATTGAAGGTAACATATACCACGAGCCAACTCTTCGCAAATCTCTTCAAGGTGTTGAATCTGCCTTCGTCAACACTAACGGCTTTGCGATTGGCGAAAAAACCGAGACTTACTGGGGTATACGCATCTATGAGCTCGCGAGGGAAGTAGGGGTAAAGCATTTCGTATGGGTTAGCTTAGATTACGGCCTGAAGAAAGCCAAATACGCCCCCAGGTTTCGAAGCGGACACTATGATGGCAAGGGAAGAGTCGGAGAATTCATATCTGCTCAGCCAACAGTTCCGATGGCGTGGAATATTCTAACGAGTGGTCCATATATGGAAATGCTCTGCTAGTATCTCCAACCTTCCGTATATGCTTCTGGAACCTACGTCTTTGCGGCGCCACTGGATGATGGGGCGGTTCCGTTGATTCATCTGGATGGTCTGGGCGCCTATGCTCTGTGGATCCTCGACAATCCATCCAATTCGAACGGCATGGACTTCGAAGTGGCTACGGAGCATGTAGCTTGGGATGATCTTGCCAAGACATTCACTGGCTCCACGGGAAAGCTTACCAAATATAAGTCGGTGACAATGGAGGAACACTTTGATTGGCTCCCATTGCTGGCAGCTCAAACGAAAAACTCGGGCACAGTGCAGATAAAGCCGACCGCACTCTCTGACATATGGAGAGAACTTCACGGGCTTTTGGAACATGTGTAAGGCTAGTGGGCAAAACCAAGGTCTCATTACTCGTGATTATGCTTTGCTGAATAAGATTCTACCTTTAAGAGTCAAGAATGTGGGAGAATGGATGAAAAAGTAAATTGTACTGGGGAGGCGATGGTAGTCTTGAAAGATCTTGACGAAAGTGCGAAACGTCAAGGTTGGTTGGGGAATTGGTCAAGTTTTCACAAAGCTGAGGCGATCTGATATTGACCTCGGTATACTATGGCTGATCATTAATCTTTCTCCAATCTACCAACTCGCAGTGATTTGAACAAGCAAAAAGGAAACATGCATTGTCATGGGGTTGCCTGTAGGATTACAGAACTTCCACACTCGGCTATGGCTTCTTGGCCGACCCCACCTCACTTTTGTTCCTCGGAGGATAAGTACTCCCTTCAAATCCACTTCGATCTCTATTAGCCGACTCTTAGATTTCCCTCAAGGGTAAGCGGGAAGTGGTGTTTTTACACTGCAATTCCTATCAAAGCAGTCATGGCTGAGACGAGGGTTGAGAACTATCAAGGGACTCGCATCACGATTCAATCCTCAAGCAAATTCGACGATATGAGTGCCCGCCTTTACAGCTCGATCGGCGAGCCCTCGCATGTCGCTTGGCCTGTTATTGCCAAGTCGATTAAGCCCTACAGCGACAAAGATAGAGCCGAGTTCACTACTACCATCGATTTAGCACTGGGTCCCCACGGCTTCATGATCTTCCAGGAATTTAACCATGGTGCCTGGATTCCCCTATTCGGGATTGGAAGCGGCCGTAAGAGCAAGCGGGTCATTCCTGGAAATCCTTTGGTTGGGATCACGATGCTGGAGCATGATCTCACAGCCGGCTTAGCAGTGCCGGTTGAGTTTCTCCTGCTGGAGAACGAGAACAAGACCTCCACCAGCGTGGTCTATCAGCTTCCTTCAGGGTTCATTGCGGGGATTCACAAGGGCCCAGAGCTGTTGAGTGCGGCAGGAGAGCTTGACGAAAAGCTGGAGATATTGGTGCAGTACATTGCATCATGATTTGATCGCCAATCGCGGACCGCCAATCGCGAGAGACAAGTGTAGAAGCGCGCAATACTAGATCCGAACCTCCAACTCTACAGATTTCGCGGTCTATTCTTGCCCACCAAGCTCGGACGTGGCTATACTCGGTAAAGTTTCTGATTCAGTGTCCTAATTAATTTATCCTTAGTGACTTCCAGTATATACTAGTCATTGACAGCAGGACACTGAGATGGAAAATCCATTCAAATATGGAGCTTTTCTGCGTGTGAGTGCACGTGAACCCAAGTTTTTATGTGACAGCCGCAGGTAGAAGCGCAAGCTTTGGCTTGTGTCTTTGCGACTGAGCCTCAAATCTTTCGGTGAAGGCTGACTTGTTTAGGATATAGCCGCAAAAATACTTAAACAGCTTGAATTGTCGATTCATTCACTAGTTTACAAGATTTCCTCAAGATTCGGAAACATCTTTGACCTTTCTGTTCTGCCACTGCTTCATTTTAAAGCCACCTCCTTGACCTCTTGTCCTCACCAACTCTTAGAGCTCGTTCTACCAGACGATACTCATCTCACATTGTTCATCATGTTTCTCACTCCGATTGTCATGGTTCTATTTACTAGTCTAGGCCTAGCCTTTTATGTCCCCAAGAGCAGCAAATTTCCAACCTGTGGTGTGCGTATTCCTCTAGGACATTGAGCTCGTGGAGCTATCCCATTGATTAGATATCTAGAAAACCTGCGTCAACACAAAGCTGGATCTAACAACCACACAAGGTTGCGCCGCAGGTGCGTCGGCACTCCTCTGCCTTTGTTCTTCAGTCAGCCTTGAGAAAGAAGTATTAGCTTGCATGAAGACCTCATGCCCCAAAGGTATCAAAACATCTGGCATATCAGCTTTTTTGGATTTATTTTGCCAAGGTCAGCCACTCTTCGCCTGATGCTAGGGTCTTTTTTTGAGATGGCTGCATGATGACTTTCATCTCTTAGGGAATTATGCTGAGGCTGCAGCGCGTGCTGATGGCGAATATGGGTCTGGATACTCTCCTAGCGCAGCCTCATACTCTTCTCAAGCTCTTGGGACGGGATATCCTGCTAGCCCATCAGGATACGTGTGATCTGGTTTTACAAACGTGGAAATTTCTTGACTGGAGCATTAAGAGTTTGCCTCGAGCTTCCTGTAAAGCTCTAGCCCTGAAGGGCGGCCTTGACTTTACCGAAGCCTGCCTTGCTAGATACGCGGAAAATCTTAGCGATAAGACCGGCATTTAGAAGTCAGGGTTGCGAGGCTAAGAGCTACATACAGTATCACCCACACATTCTGCCTTATTTCTACCAACATCGTACAATATATCACTCCTGTCCACCAACTTGGATTTTGGGTTCATCTCAGTATACTGATGATTTGATTGCCAAAGATTGTCTGTCAGGCATTCCTATCTCTTGCACGTACAATTGCTCGTGATTCTGCGACATAAAACAATTCATACCTTGCTTCATCCTTCGGAGGCCCCATGCGCCATACGGGCACTTCTACGGTCCACCGACCCTATTCCTAAGACAGTCTGGGCGACAAAGCTTGGTAACAAAGCTTGATTCGATTGATAGGCTCGCGATGGGCTTTCATGCAATAACGGCCGTTGGCGCTACGCACTAAGGCAACACTAACATCCTTCGAGAAGGTCCTCAAGAACACTAACTCCCACCTTGCACACCGACAAGTCAACATCGCTGCACTGCATCTTGCTATCTGCAGTCACTCTGGCTTTTTCGCCTGCACTTCCCCTCTTGACTCACCTCGAAAGAAGCCACTTTCGCAATCGCTGATTTCATTTACGGCTGTCCGTTCTCCCCCTCACTTCACGGCGCGATGTATGCGTCAAATGTAGATCGAAAGTGGGCTTCTCCGCAGCTCAAGGAGTATATAATACGCAATCTGCACACCGTACTGTTTGTCCCCACTTCTCTGAGCAAAGCCATCTTGTACGTCTTGTTTGATACCTTCTACCACAGCTCCGGGGTAGAAGCGCCAAAAGAATATGTTGACGCATTCGCTGTGGGCGGTGCTCGTAGCTTGCGCCTTGTTCTTCGAGGGAGGCTCTGCTCTTGAACATGGCAGACTTGGAAAAATTGCCCGCAGGGGTTCGGAAAGGGCTGCGAAGTTAGCCCAAGCCCAACAAGAAGAGAGAGTGAAGCCACGCGACCGAGATCCTCGATTCAGCACCGAAGCTTCGGAGAGTCAGTGCACGGGTAATCCGTCAAACAGATATGTCAGCTAACCGTTTGTGAATATGGTAGAATATCGCGTCCACTCTTTGCCCGAAGTTCCCTTCGACATTGGCGAGATGTACTCGGGTTTGGTACCGATTGACATGAAGAATGCTTCTAGAGCATTGTTCTTCGTATTTCAACCTAAAACAGACGGACCTCCTGTCGATGAAATAACTATATGGTAGTTTCGCTATACTTTGAAGCTGTTGTTAGTGGTTGGTATATCTCTAACCATGCACTAGGCTGAATGGTGGGCCTGGCTGCTCCAGTATGGAAGGCTTCTTCCAAGAAAACGGTAAGTTCCTCTGGAGGCCGGGAACTTACCAGGTAAGCTCTCATCTCTTTTCGTCTTCTCATTGAATTTCCAAGAAAACACTGACTAGGTCTGACAATAGCCTACTATAAACCCATATTCCTGGACCAATCTGACCAACATGCTTTGGGTTGAGCAACCTGTTGGTACCGGTTTCTCTATTGGAGAAGTCACTGCCACTTCGCAAGAGGAAATCGCCCAAGACTTCATCAAGTTCTTCAAGAATTTTGAGACGATTTTCGGTATTAAAAAACTCAAGATTTTTGTTACAGGCGAGAGTTACGCAGGGAGATATGTGCCGTATATCTCTGCTGCCATGTTGGACGCAAAAGACAAAACATACTATGATGTACAAGGTATATTAGACTTTCCATTACCGGACGCAATCTGAACCACTGAATTTAACATCTACTGCAGGGGCTTTGGTTTACGACCCCGTTATTGGTCAATTCGTCTACGCACAGGAGGAAGTCCCAATCGTACCATTTGTCCAGGCAAACAACAATATGTTCGGTTTCAACGGATCTTTCATGTCCGAGCTCGAGAGTCTCGACAAGTCGTGCGGATATGCTGCCTACCGTGAGAAATACTTCACATTCCCAGCGTCCGGTGTTCAACCAGCAGTATACTTCAATTATACTAGTCAAGCGGCTTGTGATATCTTCTCCATGGTCGATCAGTTTGCCTTTGAGACCAATCCATGCTTTGACGTCTATGAGATAAACCAGCAATGGTGAGCTAGTCTTCTGGTACATCGACGACTACATGGACCGATAGCTTACAACATATATTAGTCCACTTCTTTGGGATGTACTGAGCTTCGTAACTCAACTCGTCTATACCCCAGCTGGAGCTGACACCTACTTCAATCGAACCGATGTGAAGCGGGCGATGCACGCACCTGAATATGTTAACTGGGCAGAATGCTCAGTCAACCCTGTCATAATTGGTAAAGGTGGTCCAGAAATGGGTGAAGGTGATAATTCGGCCGATCCAATCCAGAAGGTTCTTCCCCAGGTTATCGAAGCAACCAACCGCGTTCTTGTTAGTAATGGCGATCTGGACATGATTATCCTGACAAATGGTACTCTACTGGCCATTCAAAATATGACTTGGAATGGGAAGCTTGGGTTCAATTCTGCACCTTCGAAACCGATCGATATCACGCTTCCCGACTTGGAGTATTCGGCTGTGTTTGCCGCGAACGGGATCCCTGGTTGGGATGGGCCGCAAGGAATCATGGGTGTGCAGCACTACGAGCGGGGACTCATGTGGGCCGAAACCTACTTGAGTGGCCATATGCAACCCGAATTCCAACCGAGGGTCACATACCGCCATATCCAATGGGTTTTAGGGCACATTGATACCCTCTAGGAGGTCAAAGACGGACACAGCCGCTTTGAGTCCATGGCCAGGTTCACGCGCTCTACTGGAACACGGGATTTTATATGGAGGAGAATAGTTTGAAAAGCTTCCCTTAAAGCAAGTCAGAAAACAAGTACAACAATCCCAGCATGTGCCGCTCGTTTGAAGTATGGGATATGAGTACTAATACCAGCGTCCGATCAAACAATTTCGCTTCACCCATCAGCCCCGTAACTTTTGCACAACGATTGTCTTAGCTCGTCGATGGTGATCGGACAAAGAACATCTCAGCGTCGCACAAGTCAGAACAACACGAGCAATTTTGTGGTACCTCGGCTGTGATCGTCCAATAGGCCCATGTTGCCAAGCCTGCTTGGTATCGTATCAGTGACCTTGCACTGTTTCTCTGTCCTTCAATGTGGATACCTTCTCGCACTGACCCTTAAGTCGGGTTTTTCCTTTGTCTGCACTTACCAAGCTGCGATGTAACCGCAAGTCCAGAGCTTCTGCCTCGCAGACTGTTTGCATATAACATTGGGACTTGCCCGCATGTTAATCTTCAACTTTAAGGCATTTGACGCGAGCACAATCATGCGTCTCTCTTCTTTCACTCTGTTTTCCCTTGCAGGCACGACTTGTGCTTTATCGCTCTTCGAACATCGTTCAAACACTCTAAACTTTTGTCTCTCATCCTTCAACGTCCCCATCTCTATCCCCTCCTCCCCAAACTTCACCCAATTAACATCCTCATACAACATCCGTCTTCAGTACACTCCAGCCGTCATTATCCTCCCAACAACCCATCTGCAAATCTCCAATGCCGTCCTGTGCGCTGTTCGCTTTGGCGTCAAGGTGCAGGCCAAGAGTGGTGGACATTCGTACGCTTCGTTCAGTTCTGGAGGCCAGAATGGCAGTATGGTTGTCAGTCTCGAGTCTTTTCAAAATATATCCGTTAATGGTGCTGGTGTTGCGATGATAGGAGGAGGCGTGAGGCTGGGTAATCTGGCTCTGGGCCTGTCCAAGCAGGGTGGGAGGGCCTTGCCACATGGGGTTTGCCCTGGGGTAGGAGTTGGAGGGCATGCCACTCACGGCGGCTATTGTGAGAGGAGATAAGTCTATTCTAGAAGGGTGGAAAAACATTGCTAAAGTAATTCTAGGGTTTAGTAGCCGCGCATGGGGCCTTACTCTGGATACAATTGTAGGACTTGACGTCGTGCTGGCGAATGGTAGCTTTGTTCACGCCAGTAGCTCTTCGTATTCGGATGTTTATTGGGTAGAGTAATTCTTCCAGACAAACATTGGCCATACTGAGTGATGTATAGGCACTTCGAGGTGCAGCAGATAGGTAATCTAGCTGCAATCCGAAATCGTAGAATCCTGCTAAACTCCTCAGTATCGGCATCATCACCGCTTTCTACTTCCAAACGCAACCCGCCCCCTCCGCCGTGGTCAATTGGGCCTACACGTTCCCCAACCAGCTGGTTTCCGCTTCCACCGCAGCCGCCACATTTTCTCATATCCAGAATTTTGCCATGAACGCCTCTGTGATTGACAAGAACATCGGCTTCAGCGTCTCTTCAAAGGAGCTGTCGCTCACAGTGATTGGGTCGTACTTAGGGAGCCAGACAGACTTCTCAAATAGGGTACTTCAACGGCATAATAGCCGCACAGTACTCAAACATCGAGCTAATTTGCATATTGCCAGATTGCCCCAGAGCTCTTGCGCGGCCTTCCCGCCCCTTCCAGTTCCAAGATCAAAAGTATGGATTGGATCTCCTCCCTGACAGACTTGTGGGGCGGTCCCCTTCAAGAGCCATTGACCGGCTACAATGCACACGACACCTTTTATGCCAAAAGCGTTCTTGTACCTGAGTCTAGCCCCTTGACAGTAAGCGGTATCATTCCCCTTTCCAGACCATAGACCATGCTCAGTATAAATCAGCCAGCAGCCCTGGAATCCTATTTCTCCTTCATCATAATAAACGCAACCCACGTCCCCGCCCTCTGGTTCTTCGAAATAAACCTCATCGGCGGCCCCGGCTCCCTCGTCAACAATCCCCCAGCCGCCGCTCTCAATTCCGCCTACAGCGGCCGTGGCGCTCTATGGGTCGTCCAGCATTACGCTTCCTCTTCTTCCACCAACATCCTTCCCTTCGTCAATGGACTGAATAATGCAATGGAGAAAGAGATGCCGAGGACGGCATTTGGAGGTTATCTGAACTATGTGGACCCCGGACTGAGTGCACAGGAGGCGCATGCGCTTTATTATTCGAAAGAGGTGTATGCGAGGCTAACGGGGATTAAGAAGGTGGTGGATCCGGGGAATGTGTTCTCGAATCCACAGGGTGTGGGAATATGAAAGTACCTCTGAGGGTCGAAATGGTACTTTTGAAACTCGATTGAGGTAGCGTCTGAATACAGCGTTTTGCACTTGGATGTTTTTCTGTTCTCTCATGTCAAACCATGGTTAAAAGTGTGACAAGCCAATCGCTACGCTACGTTTGATCCCCTGTGATTAAGCCAACGATCGTCTCATAAGTTTCTACCGCTCTGGTGAAACGTAAAATTCACGTTACGCATACCGCCTGTTTCGGGATCCATGCTCACTTGTGACAGACACGCTGTTAATCCTAGAATGAAGTGAAAACGATCGATTGACTAGTCTTCTGCTGAATCTCAGTTTTGTCTTCGAATCTCTTAATCCTTTGTTGTTTCAAGAACGTTTCTTTGAAGCTCATCTTAAGTCACTCTACTCTTGCTCTCATAAGCTTTCTCTCGCTCTCTGGTCCCATTGAAACGAAAGTTAGGGACAGATTTAAACAAGGTTGTATTTTCATTGCGCGATTAATCTTTGCTATGCCCCCTCTGATTTTGTTGACATTAATAGAATACCTATGTAGCGCATTCAAATTACAATTTGTGTTCTGCTCATCTTTGTCAGTACGTTCCTCGATACTATTGAATTTTAATCAAACGTGATAATTAGACTCGACTCTTGATGATACTCAAGTTTAAACGCTTCTGAGGCTTTCATCGGCCCTGAAGAATGCCAGAAGGCGTCAGGTTGGCCTCAAACAGATATATATTATAGTCATAACGAACTTCGAAGCCCGGTAGCTAAAGGTATTGACAGTTATCTTATTTCAAATCGTGATCTGATAATCTCCACAGCCATAAAGAGTGTAACATCACTTGCACTAGGTACAAAAATAGGAAGAAACTGCTTAATCAATTCAAGCTTCAGGAATTCTTCTATGCCCTTCTTTCCGCTCAGCCTTGCGAAATTTAATGGTCCTTTTTTGCATTCAACGCTGAATCCGCTCATGTGCTAGCTTTATCCGTTCTAATACCTCTGATTTCTTGTTATCATTAAACCAGAAACCAAACTCTTTCATCAAATACGCGTGCTGTTGCCAACGTGAATATATATATGGTCAATCTGGACCATTCTCGGAATCGACGGTCAGTACACCATTGTCGAGGCCCGTATGTTTATACTCGTTAAGAACCCTAGACTCGGGTCCTATTGGGTCTGTCAACCACTTCCAACGGACTCTTGGCCGTACACAGAAAGAAAATCTAAGCCGGCGCTTTCGATCGCCGTAATCGAGAGTAGGGTGTGTCTTCTCTGGATGTAATCTCATTTCTGTTCTGAGATAGTCATCCAGGTCTATATCGGCGCTGGACAGAATTTAAAGCCATTGGTCTGCCAGAAACAGATAGTCTCTTGGTTATCGGATGGGACAACATGTTTTGCGAAGTTCGAGTGATTGTTGTGTTTCTTGCTTGCTTGGTTCGCGAGTCGACTGCGGAGCTTGCTTCGTAGAAACCCGATGCAGCGGTCGTAGGAGTGGGGTAATGCGGAGAGAGTAAAGATTTTCGTCAGGAAACCATCACTCCAATTAGGAGGACTGATGTCTGGAGGTAGGAGGTCTTGTGGTAGGCGCTGCCAGCGGTTGAAGATGGAGGTGTAGTTGGTTTGCTTTCACAAGATGCCCGTCAGCCGTTACGCAAGAGCAGGCGGAAAAAATTACAGACAGGATGGCTTACCTGTCGTGCTCGTGTTATACCCTGCTTGATCAACATGCGCTTGAAGATGTAGTCGAAGTTGTTTGCGCTTTTAAACTCCTTCAGAGAAGGGTAGGCAGGCTGCCATAGTTGGAGTTCCGTGACTTCTCGCAGTACCTGCCATGTGATTTCTAGTACTGCTTCCTGCTGCTCGATCTCGACCGTGTACTTGATGAAAGCAGAGGTAGCGTGGAGCTGATCCTGAGCTGCAGTATACTTGGCCAGCCAATTTTGGACTCTGGCCCGCTTGTCAACAGAGGAGGGAGAGGTAAGCCAGTCGAAGAGCAAGAGGTCGCTGCTAGCCTTTAGTCATGTTTGGCTCAAACCCCGATAAAATGCTCTTGTGACTTCATGTGTCTCGATCCTGGAGCAGATTCATATGAGATCAAACAGAGATAATGGACCGGAAGTGGATGAGCTTGAGCTGGGGAATGTCTTTGAACTCTATTTCATCACAAATGTAGTATACTGGAAGAGTCTTTCGGCACTTGTATCGGACTGTTCAATGACTGGAAGGAAGCCCCTTCGTCTTCTTGATAAGGGAAGTATAGGTCTCGGACGTTTCAAGACTTGGCGGCGTTGAGCAGAGCTGATCGGACGCTTTCTGCTTGCGCATCTAACATCAAATCAAGGTAAACTTCCTTCAAAGTTCTCTAGGTCCATTATACCTCAAGACCTAGTATCGATCTGAAAAATGTAATTCCTATCTAACATGGTCTCCTCCTCACGCAAAATCTCCCATATCTGCCTTCTCTCTACAGATGATGAATTTCCGTTGGCTGGTATGGATTCTGAGGCTATACATCTCGAAGTTATACCCTGATGAGTGGCCTGCAGCCTAAGTTACTCAACGCCAAGAAGCACAGACTCAGACTCAGACTTGGCGCTTGGCAAAAGAAATGCTCAATGCCAAGGGATTATCCGACAGCACCTTCTTATAACAAGTACTTTGTCCTCACCCTTCAAATCATAACACATCTTTTCTCGCTCTTTCTGTCTTTCACGTTCCTGCCGCATTATTCTCATCACAGGTGACACATGGTCTCTGGGTTCTATGCAGCATCAGTGCTATTGTCGCAGTAATGTTCTCTCCTCCATTGCCTGACGGACCATTAGGCCTAGCAGATTCATTGCCTCACAGCCAGCCATCAAAGTCAACTTCTTCACTAGGAAAACGAAAGCGCAGCCAAAGGTCAGTTGCAGTCTCAGCAGTCTCTGCCTCAAGTGGCGGCTTTGCAAAGAGCGTCAAAGACCAAGCCGTGCTTTACAATGGCGGCGACCAATGCTGGCATTGCAGTGCGCCTAAGACGCATATCGCCCATGTTATTGGTCTGCGCGAGACCGTGGTAGGAATTTCGCAAATACGATGGAAATAGCGGTGGCTATGGCTAACGATTTGCAGTTGTTCAAAGAGCTCCAAGCTCAAGGTCGCCTCAGTATCACCTCCGTGAACCAAATCGAAAACGCTATACCTCTCTGCCCTCAATGCCATGACGCCTTCGACGAATCATCAAGCCCAGGCTTTGTCTTCATACCTACAGACATACAGTACTTCCTTGACTTCGAACATCGCGACTATCAGCGTCGTAGGCGCGGTCACAAGTCCTCCGGCGAGCTGCTCCTCCGAGTCTCTCCAAGCGCTACAGATTACCTACAACACCAGAGTCAGGATGGGTTGATTGAAGAGAGGGCTTGTGGGGGTTTGTACACATGCTATGTGTTGAGACATTACATGGGAAAGAAACTTGGCCATCCTGAGATAGACCATGGAAAGAGTCCTTACATGGATGATAAGCCTTGGCAGGGTGATCCGAAAACAGCGCTTTCGAAAGCTTTCAGGGTAGTCGGTGCTAAGCCTACAGCATTTCCTTCGGAGATCCGCAAGGCACTGTTGGACTTGTCTCTCCTATACTGCGAGAATGATACCTACTTACAGGACCAAGACAGCCGGCTATCAAGGACACCGCCTACCGAAGACAATCCTGAAAACGGTGATGACGATCTCGAGGATAATTCTGAGGACCAAGGTGACAATCTGGATAACACAGGTGGGAGGGCACTGTCTTCGACAAAGAGACTTGCTAGCAATACTGGCGATCGCAGCGGTCAGAGATCACCTAGGGGGCCATTAGGTGTAGCGTCCAGAGATGCACGAGGCAATGGACAGGGAGCCAAGGAAGCGACGCTCAAGCGCAAAGCCGATCCTGATGAAGAGTCGAATTCAAGTGGGCATCGCTGGAAAAAACGTCCGACGGACTTGAAGTGGAAATGGGGGCCGCGAGCTACAAGTCAGACAGCGATGAAGTTCTACGATGATGTCTACCATCTACCGCATGAACATGGTAAGGAGGTAGTTATAGCAGGTATTGCGCAGGGACATGAGTAAGGCGAATCCAAGCAGTTGCAGATATTGCCACCGCCATATCCATCGTCACCTAGCCAAGCACTCTGATGTGTGCCTCTAAATTGACCAATCATTATGTAATATTCTTGCGTCGCCGTCCGTGTAGGTACTCTACAGCCGATCGATGATTGAGGAGACTTGCTGCGCGTAAAGAGATCTATCTCCGACAGTATCTCTGGCGCTAGGGTGTATATTAACTCACCATATAGATCATAAAATAAATTGTGGGCTGAATCTCATAGACTATATATCTCTCTATTCATAGACAGGTCTGGTTCGCTTTGCACCCTATATAGGCTTGAGGTCTACTTTCCCTCATACGAGTATTTGTCCCATTCTTGCTCGTTCTATCTTGAGTCCCGTTCTTCCTCATTTAAAATTTCGTTTCATTTCAGTATCATCATTCACTCTTTCATCTGCCTTTCTCTTTTTGAAGATAACATTAGACCTTGCATAAGTCTATAAGAATACAATCACGTCAAATTTTCAGCGAAAAACTTCTCTCATTATTCTTTCAGAGATCTTCTTTTCACACGTAGAATTGTGTATTCAAACATTTCAATCAACTTTTCAATGTTCATTTCGCTGATTTTGATTTCACAGTATTCATGATTCATGAATAAATTGATGATATTATTACTTTGATTTCTGTTGTCTGCAATGTCTTTCATTTTCTTTTTAATAATTATGAAGTATTTGCAATAAGAAATAATGATTCAGAAAGTAGAAGTTTTGTAATATATATTACTGATGATAATTCTATTTATAGTTATTGATTTACTAATATAAATAAATAATGAATTTTTCAGCTTTTTATCACTTTCTAAATCATTGTTAGAAACTAGACTGAACTAAAGATTCTATCAATATAAAGAATTGATTATTATATTACTTGAACTAAATACAAAACAATACATCAGATAATGTACAAGATGAAAGACAAAGAATGAAAGAAAAGAATGAGAATTCAACTTTTATATACATGAATTGAGCAGAATCAAGACTAGACAGTAGTTTTATGACTTAAAATTGCAAAGATTCATGCACATGATTAAAATGATTGAAACAGAATTGCTGAAACTAAATTAAAATGACGATGACTAGATTAATAACTTGATTCATTGAATTGCAAAACAGATTCAATGAATCAAGATTATTTAAAACATCAACTATTCATGTTTTAAATGAAGTTGATGATTTAACATCATGACAGTAGCTTCTTTCTTTAAGACTGAGCTTTTGCAAAACAATAAAAAGAAACAAGATAAGATAAGAAAGAATCAAAAACAAAGACTGAAATGAGATGAAAATTGATGTGAACACATTTTAATGTGATGAAGCACAGACAAAACTAGAATAAATCTGAGTCACATTTGAGTCAAATCTGAGCAAGATGTCTGAAGAATGAAACAAGATGAAATACATTTTAACATGATAATGCATAAATGAGATTAAAATGCATTTGAATCACATTTGAGTCAGATTTAAATGAGATATTTGAATCAAATTTAAACAAGATCTGAGTCAAATTTGAGCAAAAAAAAGACGAAATGCAGTTTAATGTGATGATGCACAGATGAAACTAGAATACATTTGAGTCACATTTGAGTCAGATTTAAACAAAATGTCTGAGTCAGATTTAAATAAAATCTGAGTCAGATCTGAGCTGAATTGAGATAATGAAGATTAAACTTAAAGTTCTTAATATTGACATTGAAACATCATACATGATAATACATGTGATTCTTCAACAACAGAATTGACGAGATGATATTCATTAAGTGCTTGCTCACAATTATTCAGAAGATGAAAAGACTTTCAAGTAAAGAAGTGATTTTTTCAATCAATGTAATACTTGAGCAAAGATGAATTATAGCATTTATCATACTTGAAGTTTAGTATGCTGTTTATACATCAGAATCTTTCATCATTCTTGACAACAATAAGTTCTTGAAGTTTTTGATATTGATTCAAAAGAAAGTCACTTGTGATATGATTCAAAAGAATGACATGAAAGATTAAATGAAGCTTCATGAATGTTGAAAGATTTAACTTGATGATCAAAGAATTATTCTTGAAAATATGCTTGATCTTGAAGAGATCAACATTATGATCATTTAACTTGACAGCAAGATGAGCGATGCTAAGATTGCAAGCATTCAGTCAGACTTCATCTTCAATGAAGTATTTAAAACAAGAATGACGAGAGAGATTAACATTGAATTTGTAGATGATCTGAGTTATAAACATCTCATCACATAAATGCTCAGTTAGTTTCTTCATCTTCTTGATGAACTCTTTGACATTGATTAACTTGTCTCAAACTTAAAACATAAGATTCTTAAGCAGAAACTCAAAAGACTTGAAATTTAAACATGAGTTTTGACTCAAATTGATCAAGAAGAATGATGTTAAAGTGATTAATGATGATGCATTATTGATGATGAATTCAATTTCAGAAAGTCATTTAACTCAGTCATTCTGCATGTAGTTGATGAAGACTTGAAGATAATGCTTCATGACAGCATTGACTTTCTTAATTTGATCATTGATTTCAGAATGATACATCATTAATAATTTAACATTTATTTTCAGCATTTTACATATATGCTTTTAAATATTGAAGATGAATTGTGTATCTCAATCAGACATGAAGAACTTGAGTAAATCATGATGTTTTCAAACATGAGCATAAAAGCAGTTGATAATTTCTTCAACTTTCATAAAAGTGATGAGAATTAAATGTTTCATTTTGATAAGATGATCAACAAAGACTAGAACATATTTATATGTGATATTCATGAAAATACTGAGCGATAAAGAATTTACATAGTTCATGAAGATATTACATCAACGACGTTTGAAAATTGAAAGAAAATGTAATCATTCTTGAGTTCATTGTTTAAAGAACTTGAAACATGTGCACATGTGACAGTTTTGTACAAAGCGTTGAATATATTTATAAATGTTTAATCATCAGTAAACTCAACTGATCAGTTCATAGCTTTTTGCTCTTTCTGAATGATTATTAACAACATTATCATGAACGAGTTGAATGATACAAAGACATAGTTTATTTAAGTTAAGCACATACTTTCTTTCTTGAAAGTACAGATGATTCTCATGTTCTTCATACTTGACTAAAGAGATTTTATTGTGATGTTGTGCTTCATTGCAAAATGCTTCAATTATCTGAGTTGCAAATTTGTTATTGATTTCAATTTGCTTTCACAATGTTTGAGTGAGAATGTCAGCAAAATCTTCATCAAGATTCAAAGTATCTTGATTTAGCTGAGATTCAATGTTTTTAACATTGAATTCTTTGATTTCTAAATTCATGAAAGTTAGAATTTGCAAAGATGTTAAAATAATTAAAAACAGATGTAACTGAACTGAATCTAAAGTGATGATTTGTGATTGAAGCTTCATGACTTTGATGTCAAAGACATCAAAGACGAGATTTTTAACAATATTGAAATTTAAAACATGAGTTTTCAGAATTGTTTGATGTTAATATTGATGTTAAAAATTGAATGTATCTCTCTCTTTAAAAAGATTTTCTGAGTGATGTGTCAAAGCATTTGACTTATCATTGATCTTGTTAAGATAATAAGCAATGCAATAATTGAATTTAAACAGAAACTCACTTCAACAAGCTTGACAACGACTCAACTGCTTAATTGACATGAAATACTTAAGATTTTTGTAATTCGTGATCATCTCAACAGAATAGATAAAGTTTTCAAGCTCTGATCATCATTTCTTGAAAGCATAAACAATGATCATGAGTTTTTTATTGTAGATCTCATAGTTACACTCAACTAAGTTATGCTTCTTCAAAAAGTAAACAACTAAATAAAGAATCTTGTTCTCATTATATTGAAAGAAAATGTCTTTAAACACATAGTTCAAAGCATCAATTTCTATCACAATCTTATGATTTGAATTATAATGATGAAGAATAATTTTGAAAGTGAAAACTTTCTTAAGAATGTTGAATGCAATCTGACATTTTTGAAATCAGACAAAGAGTACATCTTTTCTAATGAAATGAGTGAGCGAGATAACTATTCTACTATAGTCATAAATAAATTTTTTATAGAAGTTCACAAAATCTAGAAAACTTTGAATGTCTTTAATGTTGATCAAGATGAATCAGTTGACAATGATGTTTATTTTAGAAGAATTTATCTTAATTTCTTTGATGATGATTATCAATTTTAAATACAAGACTTAAGTGATGTGAAACTTGCATTTGATTATATTTATCTGAAGATTTGCTTCTTGTAACTTTCACAGAATGAGCTTGACATGAATTTCATGCTCAAGTTCATTGTCAAAATAGATCAAGATGTCATTTAAATAAGCTGTATAAAACTTATTTAAATGTTCATGAAAAGTATTGTTGATATACTTTTAAAACAAGACAGATTCATTATATAAATTTTAATTATAATTGTAATTCATACATTCTTATAACATCGATTTAAACTCAACTCATGAAAGATTCTATGCTATTTATATCGAGTGAACAAAACTCTCTGAGAAAGAAAATCACTTGTCATTTATACAACTACTTCACGCAGTTGAAACAATGAGATTGACACTGTGTTATCAAGTAATGAATCTATAGCTTCTATTCAGCATGTGATGCTCAAGTAAACTTTTGATGAAAGTGTCTGTGCTGTTTGATTATGATGCATCGTCTTTGCTCTGCTCTTCATTGATGATATTTTATACAATGATGTCTCGATTCAATTCTTGATTCAAAGATGAAAGATGTTTTCTTTGCACTTGTGATGCTCATGATTGTAACGTACGTAAAGCTGTGTTCTTTTACTCAATGATTGTCATTCATTGAGCAGAGAAATATGTGATGAAAGAGAAATACACACAATGAAGAGATAAAGTATGATTGTACTGAGTAATTCTTTTCTTCTCTTGATTTGACTTATGTCACGTAGACGTTGAATGAATTATTAGTATAAACATGCAATTGCAATCGTTCAATGTTTGACTCTGATCAATGAAAGAGAATGCATTCTGATTGTTTTGTTGAGCTCTCAATTTTTCACGTGAATAGATGAATGACTTGACATCAAGTAAAGAAGATGAGTTTAAGTCTCTTCAATATATCAGCATGATCAACAAGTCACTACTTCTTCAAGCACTGTAATCACGTCTTTCAATACTTGAAATGACTATTCTACCTGATATCTTTTCATCAATTACTTGATAACACTGTTGATGTGATGAAGATGTTTCAATATCAACGCAGTTGATGAGTTGCAAATTCTTCAATCACTTGTAATCACAATTTGCAGACTCTTCATCTGAGTTGTCTTTTTCACTAGTAGTATCTTTTCATCTCTTACTGACATCAACATGTCATTAATCTTCTTTGTAAATCAATTGTGACTGTTAGAAAGAATGTTGTCACATGAGTGAAAACTCTGCATAACAACTTTTCTGATCATGCAATGTTCTAACATCATTCAAACTGCGTCGAATTGAGATTTCTTAACTCTTTTGACTTCTATTCAAACATAGAATAGAATCAAAAGATTCATAGTCAACATTATGTACAGATGAATCTTGTTATCAGTCTTCATTATATAAATTAAAAAGCATGATTAAATACTTAAATAATTCAAATCAAGTGCAAAAAATGATGAAAACTTCATTTTCTTCTTTGATTCAAAGTGAATTGAACGCAGAAATGATATTCAGCTTGATAAAAATTTTAGCTCAACTTAAATGATTCAGCATTTCTGAAATCAAAGACAGAGAATATCGATTCTTGATTATGATAGCATTCAGATCTTGATAGTTCATGCAGAAGCAAAGTTCTTCTTCAAGTTTCTTGATGAAGAGTGTTAGAGATTTGTCTAGAGCGAGTCAGATAGAAATGTTATTTAACTAGAAGATAAATGCTAAGAAAGAAAGATAGTTACAGAAAAGAAGCTGATTACATATGTGTATTTCTCAGTCAATGTTAGACTCAATAGAAACTAGTCAAGATGACAAAGCGAAAATAAATCTGACAAGACTAGAATCATGATATTACTCTTTCTCTTCAACAATTCATGTTCACATGAATGTATTTTCTGCTTGACTCAATTGATTGCTCAATTATGATTTCACAGACTCAGATCTGTTAAATTGTGATTGATTGAAATTAGCGCAGTTTATTCAAGTATTGAATATGAAAATCATCAATGATCTTCTGAGCATTCATAAATTCATTATCATCAGCATTGTATCAATTGAGATCATTGTCATAATCATTTCATTTGACTTTATACTGAAGTTATCTTTGATATCAACAAGAATTCAATATATCATCAATTTCTCACTCGTCTTCGTCATTTATCACTATTGAATCTGAGAGTTTGTTCTTTTGATCATGCAAGAAATCGTCGATGACAGAGCGAAGCAGATCAGAATGAAATACATCATGAACATGCATAGACTCTGATAATTTCAGTTTATATGAAGAGTTGATGAAATCTAGATTGATGAAAGAATTGAGCATTTTGTCATTTAGCTTCTTGAAAAATCTCACTGTAATGATGTTTCTTTCATTCAGAAACATCTTTGATTCAATCTCATAATCAACTTCTTTTTTATGCTTATTGACTTGTTTCATCATTTGTTCTCATGTTTTGACTAGCGACTTGCGAGCAAACTTCAGTGTTTTGTTCATATGTTCAGATATATTCTCGACTTTAGTCGTCTGCAAGCGTTCACGAAAACTTTCATATTCAATGACATTGAGTTCAAAGTTCATATGAGAATGAAAGTCTTTGTTTAGAAAGAAAGAGATCAAGAAAATGACTGAGAACAGAGCATTATTGTTGATGAACTCAGTCATGAGTAGTAGCTTAGCTCAATCATTCTGCATGTATGAACAGAAGAATCAAAGATATCTTTCAACGTTCTGATTGACTTGTTCACTTTGATCATTGATTTGAAAGTGATAGACTGTGAAGAGTCAAAGATTAATGTTTAGTCTTTTGCAAAGCGACTTTCATAAAATGAAGATAAATTGAAAGTCTCGATTCAAAACAATGAAATCAAGTAAATCATGTATTCAATATATTCATTGAAGCATTAGCTCAGCTATTTTTTCTGCTGTGATTTTCTTGTCATCAATGAAGCAAGAAATATAATGTCATTTCTTTGTCAATTTACATATTACTGTTAGTATAATGTTTTTGTCTTTTAAAAGAGATAAGTTGATGACGAAATTTATGACTATGTTCTTTCATTACTGTTCAAGTATGAGTAAAGAATGTAGTAGTTCATTGAATTTATCTTGAGAAGTTTTTAATCGTTGACAAATGTAGCAGTTTTGAATATATCAATTTATTGTCTTTTGCATTGAAGATTAATAGTAGTATCTTTTTATGATTTTCATTGTTCTGAGAATTTCAAGATGATCAATAAAAGATTGATCATGAACTTCTTAAATTAACTTCATTTGAAGATGCTCATTGAAGAGAATTCATAAAAAATCACTTTGATATAGTATTTCGTTCTGAACTCAACAATCTCTTAATTTGATATCTTCATATTGTGTCTCGTCTCTTGCTATTGCTTCGCAAAGTAACGTACAATTCTCGTCGATTTTGTTAGCTTCTAGAATCAATTGATAAATTGATTCATCATTCTTTTTCTCTTCTAGATCAGCAATTTTCATTCGATTCAACGTGAGAATCGTAGTTTGCTGATAGCAACATCATTCATTCTCGAAGCTTCTAGAAACTGAATCAACTTGACAAGTCAATGCATCGACTTTGATGTTTTATTTGTCTGAACGATACATGATTTTGAAGTTGAAGTCAACGAGCTTTTGTACTCAGTGCATTTGACATCTACTTAGCTCTTTATCTTTCATTAATGACGTTAAAGCTTAATGATCAGTAAACATCTTGATGAATAGCTCAGTCAATTTCAGCTCAGATTGTCAATGCTTGAAGACACGAATGATTGCTAGTAGTTTCTTGTCATAGATTGCGTAATTGCACTCAGCAAGACTCAGATTCTTGCTGTAGTAGATCATTGAATGCAATGTTTCTTCATCATCATACTAAGAAAGTATGTCATCGTTGACGTAGTTGAATGAGTTTGTTTCAAGAATAGTCTTTCTATTCTGATCAAAATGACGAAGAATAGAGACTTCAGTCATTCATTTCTTCATATGATCAAAGATTATTTGACAAGCTTGATTTCATTCAAATATCATCTTTTTTTGAGTTAGTTGAATCAGAAAATAAACAATCTTCGAAAAGTTCTTTATAAAACGTTGATAGAAATTGCAGAAGTCAATGAAGAACTGCATTTGAGTAAGGTTTGTAGAAGTAGATCATTTGACTACTGCTTGTACTTTTCTGAGATTCATTTTTAGTTCTTCAATGAATAGCAATAGTTTCAGAAAGAAGATCTTCTGAACATGAAACTTGCATTTGTTTATATTCATCTGAAGATCAGTCTCTCATAGTCTATGTAGAATTAATCATATGTGTCGCTTATGTTTCTTCAGTGTTTTGCTGTAGATAATAATGTCATCTAGATAGATTTGACAAAACTGATGAAGATAGTCAAATAGCACGTCGTTCATATAGTATTGATAGAAAGTCGAGTCGTTGATTAATTCAAAAAACATCATGTGATATTTGTAGAAATCAAAAAAGATGATAAAGATAGTCAAATCTTCACTATCTGAATGCATATGTAGTTTGTTGAACGCGACAATGATGTTCAATTGAGTCAGATACTTGCTTTCTTGTATATGAGTGAAAGTCTTGTCTATTAATGACAAAGAGTAGCGATTTCGTTTGATCAAAGCATTGAGCTTTCTGTAATCAACGCAGAAACGCAAGCTATCATCTTTCTTTTCGATGAATAGTATGAGTGAAGCGTATGAAGCTGAGCTAGAAGATATAAAGTCTTTATTCAGATGCTTGATCAGGTAATTCTTTATCTTTTGAAGCTTGTAATCAAACATATGATAGAAATGACTTTGAGAAGATATTCTCTCGTCGATCAACTCAATTTTATGATCATAGAAGCGATGAGAGAGTAGTTGATCAGTCATCGCTCGATCAAACACGTTTAAATAGTCATGATATTTTGAAGAAAGCTTAGCTTTGACTTCTTTCAAGATCTTTTCATGTGAAAGCTCTTGTAGATTTACATCTTCGAGTTTATTTCTAGCTGTTTTTAGAAGTCAATCAATTTTCGTGATGATAATCATGAAAGTAGTCACATTTGATCATTTGATCAGTGATCTATATGCTGCAGTCTTTATCATTGCTATGTTCATTGAATCAAAAGACGAAGATTTGACTGAATTAAATGATTTCATGATTTTATTGAATGAAGATGACTTCTCGCTGAGTCGAGTGATAACAAAAGAGATAGATTTCTTTAGTATTTGAGTAAAGATTGAACTCTTCTGTTCTATCGCGATTTTCTTGCTTGAAAGAACAGTTGAATGAGCTTTGATAAAAGCTTTGATATGAGTTTTGAAACTAGAAAATTGAAGACAATCATCTTTCATATCAATAGTCACTTCAATTTTGTTCATTCATGTTTTTTCAAGAATCATCTGATGTTGATCTAATTAAGTGATCAGCATAAAGATGAAACGTTTCATATGATTTTAAACAGTTAGATTCAAATAAATTGCATGAGTAATGAGCTTTTTTGCATAATGATCATCGAATCTTCTTATTGATTTGAGCTTGGTTAAAGATAAAGATTCAATTTGCAAATGATCATAAACATTCTGCGCGATTAATTCATCAATGAACAAATAGTCAGCTGCTTCAGTGTCAATCAATGACTTTAATGAGTAACTAATTTCATTGTTAGATAGTACACATTTAGTAGTCAAAGATTTTGAAGCAAAGAAGTCATCTGAGCTGCTCATTGTTGAAGAAATTAACACATCTTTCATTGCATTTTTGATGAAAGTCACTAGTTTTTTGTCTCATTCTTCAATTTCTCTGTAAATAATTTCTTCTCTTCTTTCGACATGATGATCTCATTGAGATAAGAAATGAATGCATGAAATGTTGAAGTACTAGTCTTCAGCTGAGAATAGTTCTTTGAAAGATGACTCGATACTTTGCAGTTGAAGCAGATGATTAACATTCTTGATCATTCAGATTCAAGAGTGAAAAAAGTAACGAGTTGAACATAGCTAGTAGTCAAAGCTGAAGCTGATGTCAACGAAGAAACAAAACGTTTTTTCAAAGCTGCTATCAATTTGACTGTTCATTGCTCATCACGTAGCTGATAATTGACTTGTTATTTGTTATTTACATCTTGAAGAAAGATCTTGAGCTTATCAAGTGAGCTAAACTTTATGAGACAAACTGACAATGCATTCTGAAGATGATTGTTGATTTTATTCTGAATGTTGTTCATCAGAATAACATCGTCATAGTTCAGAAAGCTGAATATTCTAGTGAATTCTGAATAGAAAGAGCTGAAGAACTTGTTAAGCTGCTTCAGAGCAACGTATTCATGATGACACTTTCGAGTCAGATTTTGATCTTCGTAAATTTCTTTCAAATGTTTCAGTAGTTCTGATAGTGATTGATAGAGTGAGAAAGCATCAATATGATGTTTTACATAAATTTGCTGATCAGCATTGTCTTCTAGCCTGAAAATCACATAGACAATACGAATCTTTTCAGTAAAGTAATGATTCGCATTGACATCGAGCTTGTCAGCTATTTTGATGTTTCATGTCTTTCAGATAGAGTCATCTGTTTCAGTGAAGATGAGTGAATTTGAAAGCTTGATGAACTTGTGATGATCATTCTCATTATCAGATAGAGTAGAAGATTCTCGTTGAAAGTGAGCTTCTTTCTGATTGACTCGTTGCTCAGCTGACTGAGTATCTTGACAAGACATAGATCAATCAGCTTGACGTTGTTTCGCTCTGAAGTTCAATCGCTCATCTTGTAGCTGACTGATCTTTTTCTCTAGCTCATCATTTTTATCAAAAGCGACTTCTAGTTGTTTCGCTCTCTTTTTGTGATCATCTTGTACAAGAAGTCAGTGTTCATTGAGTTGTAAAGTCAAGTCTTGCTGACTTCGAAGCTCGTTCAGCATATTGATGACTTCATCAAGTTGATTGCTGACTCAATGAAACAGTTGTTCTTCGATGTTTATGTTTCATAAGATGTCAGCTTTCTCAGCTTCAACTGAAGCATTGATGAGTAGAAGTGAAACTCTTTTATTGACAATGCTTTTAAGCAGATGAGTTGTTCAAGACTCAACTGACTTGACGTTGCATGTCATGATGAAAGAAGATAAAAGTTGTTGAGATAAGAGTAAATAAGAAGTTGATGTTTTGAATTGATGTTTTTTGATGAGTGAAAATTCAAAGAATCTCTTGTAAATTTCAGGTAATAATTAAGTACTTTATTCAAAGAATCTCTTGCAAATAGAATGATGAAAATGAGTGTAGAATCGAAGAATCTCTTGCAATCTAAAATGATGATGCAAATTTGAAGAATTTCTTGCAAATTTTTCTTACTGAATAGATTGTTTCGTATCATTTATTCGTCAATAGCAGAGTAAATGATGAGCATTTATCTAATGTTAGAAATCTGTCTAAAGCGAGTCAGATAGAGATGTCATTTAACTAGAAGATAAATGCTAAGAAAGAAAGATAGCTACAGAAAAGAAGCTGACTACATATGTGTGTTTCTCAGTCGACGCTAGACTCAATAAAAACTAGTCAAGATGACGAAGCGAGAATAAATCTGACAAGACTAAAATCATGACAAAGAGAACAGAGATGATTGTCTGAAAGTGATTGACTTGAATGAAATCTTTGCTCAGATTTTCATTTAAATAATGACGAAGTTTTAGAATTTTATCACAACTCATGTTGTACAAAGTGAAGACTGAGAATTGAGCATCTTCTTTAAAATGTATGACATGATCATGAGCTTGATGCAAAGACAAGATATCAACGTTCTTCTTGAAAAAGATATTTAAAAACTTGAAATATTTAAATGATAGAATTGTGACTGAATCAACGTTCTTGCTTTGTTAATAAACTTCAAGATTTTCTTGTGTTATGAATGCAGTCAAATGAAATTTCTTTTTCATTTGATGAAGATTCAGATGATGATTCTTATCATATGTACTGTCTTGAGAATGAGATGAGAACTGAGCAAGAGTTGAACTGTTCTTTAAATGAATAATTAAAGTTGCATGACGCAGTTTTGACTCATCAGAGTTTAGACTAGAAGATGAGATTAACTCAAGATTCAAGAAAACATTGATTTTCTTTAAAGTGATGCTAAACACTTTAATGTCTTTGACATGAGCAGTATGATCAAAGCTTTGAACTTTTAACTCAATTATGTTAAGTTGTATAAAAGATCAATTGAATTGATCTGCTTGAGAAACAACAGAAGTTCTAAAAAAGAAAGAATTTTGATACTTAATTTTTGATGAGTATTCTTTTTGAATGACTTGAAGAATACAACTAGAAGCTTCTTGTTTCAAATGAAAGACAAGACTGAATAAGATTTGTTTCTTGTGAATGAGTTGAGTATTAGTTAATTTCTTGTAAGCAAATGAAAGATTATATTACTTCTTGTGAGCAGATGAGAAACTGAGTTACTTCTTGCAAGCAAATTGAGAACTGAATTGCTTTTTGTGAGCAGATGAGAAACTGAGTTGCTTCTTTCAAGTGAATGAGAAACTAGATTGCTTTTTGCAAGCAAACTGTAAACTGAATTGCTTCTTATGAATGATCTGTAAACTGAATTGCTTCTTGTAAGTGATTTATGAACTGAGTTACTTCTTGTGAATGAATTGAGAGCGAGACTGAAAGAAAGTTACTTTGTTAACTTTGAACAAGAAATTTTCTTCTTGTTGATTAAGATCATAAATCTTGACGAAGAATGAACAATAATGATTAAAACAAAAGAAGAAAGATAAAATGAGAATATTATGCTCAAAATTAACATCAATGACGTGACAACAAAGTTATAATAAACTCATGATAATGAGATATTGACTTAATTCAATGACATAAAAGAATAGTCTTTCAATGTGTTCATCGAGAATCATTGTGATTTCAATGACATAAGTAATGTCATCGATTAAAGCAACTTGATCATCAAATTCTTAAAGTTTGCAAGAATGAGTTAATTGATGCAAGAGAAAATGATGTTGTTGCGTGAAGAATTTATTCATAAAGACATAAGTTGAAACTTCACTATCAATCAAAGCGAAAGTGAAAACTCTAGATTGAGCTTGATATAAAATACAGAATACTATCATGTGACTATCTTTGAATGTTGAATTGAATTCAAAGAGTTTCAAGACAGATTTAGCAGAAAACTTTCTATATGATTGAAGTGAGAGTGAAAAGATTGAGATTAATAAACAAGATGATATGTATACAGATTTTTGAGCGTGACTTAGTTCAAAGACTAAACTTTTCTTGCAAACAGCAAAACTTCTTCATTTATACTGATGACATCATTGTTGTAAACATTCATGATACGCAGAGTGAAGAGCTTCTTATTTGAACATTCTTTAACAATTTTGCTTAAATGTTGCAACTTGCAGTAATAACATAGCTTTCACTTGTTACAGATTTTCTTGATCTCAGAAATGATCAGAGTCTTATCTTGAATGATGATAATAACAAAGCTTAAATTCATTAACTCATCAAAAGATGAGAAAGAAAGAGATGAGAATACTGTTGAAACAACAGTCACAAAAGTGATGATCTTTGAACTCAAAGAGTTACTGATCAATGCAGAGATGCTCTTGACTTTGACAAACAAAACAATGACGAAAATGAAGCAAGATTGATGATGCTTAAGCTGCTGAAGCTCTTCATTGATGTTAAAAAATGCTTGAACTCATTAATAAAAGATGAATGATTGAGTTTCATCAAAATTTCATCAGAAGAAAATGATGACTTGAGTAGAATAATTAACATTGCGCTTCAAATAGTCAATCAATGAGAAATCTTTCATCAAAAAACATTCTTTCTTTTGATAAAAGAGATTGTAATAGTTGACAAAGTTATTCATGCTTTGCTTCAAAATTTCGCGAAGATATAGATGAGCATCTTCTGTCTTGAAAGAGTTGTCACAACAATGATGTAACTTATGTTGTTAATCTGCAAAGATGAAAATGATACAAAGATCATTGACTCAATATTGATTCATTAGATTGTGAATCTTCTTATTTATGATGAGTCGTGACTCAATATAAGTGATTTTGACTCAATGAAAGAAATAATAATCATTATTCATGTTGATGCATTGTATCAGACTCTGCTTTCATGCATTTAATCAATCTTTGTTTTTCTCATACTTAAATATGTCAAGAAGCTTCTTGAATCTAGAAGTAATGATGACAGTGACAGAGTTTGCAGAAAGATGAATGATGAAAGAAAATTGATTATTCAAAATTTATGCAATGATCTGAACTATTGTTGCAAGAGACTGAGAATTCAATTCTATATAAATTGAAGAACTGAAAATGATGAATGAGAATGAGATGATAACATCATGTTGTTGAACTTAATTTTGAAACTCTTGCATTATGCAAAAGATCTCAACTGAATTTTCGATCATACTTTAAGTGAACTGTTCAACAGCATGCTCATCATCAATTGAAAGATTGTGAGATGACTTTATTTGAGCAAAAGAGTAACTAGATGAGATTTCAATGTATGAAAACGTTGCAGAAAGTGTAGATCTTTCATAATGTCAAAGACTAGACTGAACTAAAGATTTTATCAATATAGAGAATTGATTATTATATTACTTAAACTAGATACAGAACAATACATCAGATAATGTATAAAACGAAAGATAAAGAGCAAAAGAAAAGAACAAGAACTCGACTTCTATATACATGAATTGAGCAGAATCAAGACTAGACAGTAGTTTTATGTCATGATGTCAAATCGTCATCTCAGCTCAGAGCATAGAATATGTTGTCAACTCAATTTAATATCATCGATATCTTAGAAAGTCTACCTCTTATTCCCGACTCGATTCTCTGAGTCATCTGAACAGGTGGCTCAGAGAAAGCTTTCCGCCGCCAAACCTCATTCGGCTAGCGGGGTCACCTGCCCCTCGATCGATCGGTCACCTGCCTCGAACTTCTACTAGATGCTCTCTGACGAAGAACTTTCGCTGACGAAGATTGTAGAGCCGATCGGGGCCGGTTCAACGGTTCAAAAATCCCGGGAAAATATGAAGGTTTGACCCAGCAAATGGGGTCGGGGATATTGAGGGTTGGGGCTGCTCGGTCTCCCAGCTGCCAGCATCTTCCCCCGCCCGGATTGATTCCTGCGCGCTGACTACCCCACATACTTTGGGAGGCATAATTGTAGCCCTGAATCAGCTGAGTTCAATGCTTTCAAAATAATTGAAAAATATCAAGGTTTGACCTAGTAATCGGGGTTGGGGAGGCTCACTGCGCTGGTTGACCGCTCACCTAGTAGTACCTCTTCCCCCGCCCGGATCAACATATGCGCGCTGACTACTTGACATACTTTGGGAGGCATAATTGTAGCTCTGATTGAGCTGAATTCAATGCTTCAGAAATAATCGAAAAATATCGAGGTTTGACCTAGTAAATGAGGTTGGGGAGGTTCACTGCGCTGGTTGAC
>JAABUL010001104.1_pt1 | contig 53512 bp, 56 predicted proteins | sample 5559151 | NCBI WGS metagenome assembly JAABUL01 (sample SAMN10711876, study PRJNA513368) | rock metagenome | isolation source: Antarctica rocks | place: Antarctica: Victoria Land, Pudding Butte sud
GCGAGATCGGCAAACTGCTCGACCAGTTCAAACCTGACGAATGCGCCGCATACCTCCGCCACGCAGGCTATGGTACTAAAACCGTCTGACAAACTCTAAAGGCCTCGGCATGAGCACCTTCGGCGATGTGAGCGACAGGCGATCGGTGCCCGAGCCAATTGCGGGCGCCGGGTCGGCCGATACGCGCCGCTCCATCATGGCGGTGGCCGAGCGCCTGTTCCGCGAGATCGGCTACCGCAAGACCACCGTGGCCGACATCGCCAAGGCGCTCAGGATGAGCCCGGCCAATGTGTACCGCTTCTTCGATTCTAAGAAGGCCATCAACGAGGCCGTCGCCGAACGCCTGCTCGGCGAGGCCCAGGCCGCGGTCGAGTGCATCGCGGCCGACACCGGCCTGCCGGCGCCGGCACGGTTGCGGGCCATGCTCAAGACGATGAACCGAATGAGCGTGCAGCTGTTCACGGCCGACCGCCGCATGCACGACATGGTCGATGCCGCGATGGTCGAGAGTTGGGATGTGGTGCACTGTCATATCGTCCGCATGGACGACATCCTCCACGGCCTGGTGGCGGAGGGCGTCGCGGCAGGCCAGTTCCGCGCCGCCGACCCCTTGGTGGCGGCGCGCTGCATCCAATCCGCGATGCTGCGCTTCTGCCACCCGGCCCTGATCGTCCAGTGCGCCGACGAGCCCGGCCCCACCATCGACGACATGTGCGACTTCATCCTGGCGAGCCTGCGGGTGGGCTAGCCCGTGCCATGGCGCCCCGATCCCGACGATGACGGCGCGAGACTCAGCGATCCCGGTCGCACCGGCACGGGTTGCCTTCGCGTCCCGCTTGGTATGAAGACCGGATTGGCCAGCGGGGGCCGCCCTTCGACCCGTTGCGGACCTGCGACCCGGCCGCTGCCGCGCGACCGGAATCGGGCCGACGGCGGAACGCCCGCCGTAGCGTTCGGGGCGCTCCCGCCGTTCCCATCCATCGTCAGACGCCGCGGGCGCTTCCCGCTATATCGTCGAGCGCCATCGCCGCGTCCTGCGGCAGGTCGAGAGCGCCCGCGGCGAGGTTCTCCCGCAGATGCGCGACCGAGGAGGTGCCGGGGATCAGAAGGATGTTGGGCGCGCGACGAAGCAGCCAGGCGAGCGCGACCTGCATGGGCGTGGCGCCGAGGCGCGCAGCGACCTCGACAGGGTCGCCGATTGCAGCGGATCGAACCCGCCGAGCGGAAGAACGGAACATAGGCGATGCCGTCGCGGGCGAGATCGTCGATCAGGGCATCGTCGGTGCGGTGCGCCATATTATATATTATTCTGGCTTGAGCGAGGAAGGCGCGGCGCTTTGGAACAATCTAGAAGCTGGTGCGGCCGCGTCCAGTAATCTCGCTACATGGGGGTTCGGAGAAAGGGAGCAAGCGAGGTTTGGTGAGCCGATCTTAATCACGCCGCGCCTCGGCCAAGGCGCATTCCGAGTGGCGATCGCCGAACTCTACCGTCGCCAATGCGCGCTAACCGATGGCAAGGTCCTGCCTGTCCTGGACGCGGCCCATACTCGGCCCTATGCGGAAGGTGGAACACATACGAAATCTAACGGGGTTCTACTCCGCAAAGATATTCATAGTGTATTCGACGCAGGATACGCGACTATTGACGCCAACTTCAGGTTCGTCGTGAGCGACAAGGTTCGAGACGTGTTCGACAATGGAAATGAATATCGCCGGCTTCACGGAACCGTTCTCAGGCTGCCGGCTGATCCGGCCGATCGTCCGGATCGAGAATTGCTACCTTGGCACAACCAGCACCGCTACCTCGGTGATTGAACACCGACTTCGGCCGGCGCGCCGTGGCTCCCCCGGCTAGGCCCGATGGTAAGGATGCCGGCTCAGGATCGTGAGGGCGCGGTAGACCTGCTCGGCCAGGACGACGCGCAACAATTGGTGCGGCAGGGTGGCGGCCCCGAAGCTCAACAGCTCCGGGGCGGCGGACCGGAAGGCGTCGTCGAAGCCGTCGGGGCCGCCGATGACCAGGGCCAAAGCCGGCGCGCCGCCCGCGACGAGCGTGCCGATCCGTTCGGCAAAGGTGACGCTGGGCAGCGAGCGGCCTCGCTCGTCGAGGAGGATGATGGTGACGCCCGGCGCGAACCGGCCCGCGAGCGCGGCCGCCTCCTCGCGTTGGCGTTCGGCAGCCGAGCGCCCCCGCCCTTCGTCCACTTCGATGAGGTCGAGGCCCACGATCCCGAGCCCGCGCGACAGGGCGCGGGCTCGCGCCAGATAGCGCTCGAGCAGTTCCCGCTCGGGGCCGGACTTCATGCGGCCCACGCCGGCGATGATCAGCCGCAAGGCGCGCCGGGCCGCGGCACGTCAGCCGGCGTGCTGCTCGTCCGGCCGCAATCCGCCCCACATCTTCTCGAGATTGTAGAACTGCCGGACCTCGGGACGGAAGATGTGGATGATGGCGTCGCCCGCGTCGACCAGAACCCAGTCGCAATTGATCAAGCCTTCGACCCGTGTCGAGGTGCCGGCGTCCTTGCATTGGCGCAGCAGACGGTCCGCGATGGCGCCGACATGGGTGCTGGATCGGCCGCTCGCCACCACCATGATGTCGGCCAGCGAGGTCTTTCCCCTGAGATCGATCGCGACGACGTCCTCGGCTTTGGCATCGTCGAGACTGTTGAGTATCGTCCGGACCAGAGGGCCGGCGTCGGGCATGGAGCCGGCGGCCGGGTGGAGCGGCATCGCCGCTGTCGCGAGGACGGTTGAGGTCAGTGGATCTGTCCTATTGAGACGCATGACGCACGGCTGTGCCCGTCGAAGATGCGATAGTGTTCGGCGCGATTCAATCCGCAGACGCGATATCGTGAGGATTCTTTCGCGCCGAAAGGTTGCCGAGCGCCCCGGCGCGGGGGTGAGCGCGTGGTGAGATGGGCGTTCCGCATCGCTCTCCTGGCGATGCTGACCGCAGCCGGCGCGGTAGCGCTGCAGAGCGCCATCGCTCCCGTGTCGACCCTGATGATGGCGCGCTGGATCACGGGCCGGCCGGTCGACCGGCGCTGGGTGCCGTTATCGGCGATCTCGCCGCGGCTCGTCGCATCCGTGATCCTGTCGGAGGACGGCCAATACTGCCGGCATCACGGCGTCGACATCCCGGCCCTGCTCGACGTGGTGGAGAAGGGCGACGGGGCGCCGTCGCGCGGCGCCTCGACCATCACCATGCAGGTGGCCAAGAACCTGTTCCTGTGGCCCGGGCGATCCTACCTCCGCAAGGCGCTGGAGATCCCGCTGGCGCTTCTGCTCGACGCGCTCTGGGGCAAGAGGCGGGTGCTCGAAGCCTATCTCAACGTCGCCGAATGGGGCGAGGGATTGTACGGCGCCGAGGCGGCGGCAGAGCACGATTTCCACAAGGCCGCCGCGTCGCTGTCGACCCGCGAGGCAGCACTTCTGGCGACGGCCTTGCCGAACCCTTTCTTGCGCAGCGTCACGCATCCGTCGCGCCAGCATCGCCTCCTCGCGCAGCGGATCGTCGACATGCAGAGGCTGGCCGGGCCCTATCTCGCCTGCGTGGAGTGACGGTCCGGGTTCCGCGGCGGAGCCGACCCGCACCCCGCTTACGAGCGCGCCGTCAAAATCCCGAAAGGCACGACCTTGTTGTCGACGTCGTGGCCGATATCGGCTCGGCCGAGCCAGGCAATCCCGGACCTCGCGCACCAGAACCGCGCCACCTCGACCTCGTCCAGGCCGAAATCGGGATCGTTCGGCGGAACGGCACTGCACCGTCCCAGCATGATGCCGGCGATCCGCCGGATCCCGGGATTGCCGGTGATGTGGAACAGCGCCCTGTCGATCCTGTACATCGGTTCGGACACCTCCTCGAGCATGAGGACGTGGCCGTCGAGGTCGGGCTGCAGCGCCGTACCGAGCAACTGGCTCAGGATCGTGATGTTGAAGGCGGCGGTGCGTCCCACCGCTGCGGCCGCTCCGGCGACCGAGGGTTCGAGCGCGTCGCGCGCGCCCTCGACGAGCCAGCGGAGCGCCCGTGCAGCCGCACGCTCGCCCCCGTCCCGCAGCACGTCCTGGGCCACGGGGCCGTGGGCCGCCGCCGTGCAACCGGCGCCGTAGAGCCCGGCCAGCAGCGTGCCGACGTCGCTGTAGCCGAGATAGGGTTTCGAGAGCGCCTCGGGCGCGAGCCCGGCCAGCACGGCTTCGGCGATGCGGCACGAGCCGTAGCCGCCCCGGCCGAACCAGACCGCGTCGATGGCGGGATCGTTCGCGACCTCCAGCACGGCCGCGGCACGGGCCGCATCGTGGCCGGCGAAATGGCCATGCGCCAGGAAGCACTGCGGGTGGAACAGGATCTCGGGCGTGTCTTCCGGATAGAGCGCCGCCGCGAGGGCATGCACGCGGTCCGGCACGTCGGGCGATATGCGCGACGCCGGCGCTACGATGCCGATTCTCATGCCTCTGGCTGCCATGCGGTCCTTTGCCGGATACGGCGATCCTGGTTCCGACTGTCTGTCGCCGACGGTGCGTCCTACGCCTGCGTCGCGGATGATCGTGGGATCCGCTTGCTCATATGGAGGGTCGTGCCGCCCTTGAACGCTTCTTCCCGCTCCACGCGATAGCCCAGGCGGGTGTAAAGCTGGACGTTGCTGGCGAAAAGCTTGTTGGTGTAGAGCCGGATCTCGCGATGGCCGAGCGACAGGGCCAGCCGTTCGGCATGGGCCATCAGCGCTCGGCCGAGCCCGCGGCCCTGATGGCCCGGCGAGACCGCCACGTTCTCGATCAGCAGATGATCTTCGGCCGCGATGGTCTCCAGAAGGGCCGCGAGTTGCCCCGAGCGCTCGATCAGGTCGAAGCGGTGCTGGCGGACGGCGTCGGCGTAGTTCGCGGTCATCGGCATCGGCTCGCGGCCGATGACCGGCACCCACTTGGCGTAAGCCGCCCGGGTCAGCGCCGTGATGGCCGGGACGTCGGCCTCGACCGCCTGGCGCATCGCACCACCCTCGCTCACGCTCGATCCTCCGGCTGCTCCAAGCCCCTGGCGCGGCCGGCGTTGCGCCCGCTCGGCCGCGCCTGTAGCGTCGCGTCATGCACCAGCCTCTCAGCTATTTCTTCTGCGGCATCGGCGGCAGCGGCATGAGCCCGCTCGCCGCCATCGTCAAGGCGCGCGGCGCGCGGGTGGCGGGCTCCGATCGGTCGCGCGACCAGGGGCGCACGCCGGAGAAGTTCGCCGCCATGGAGGCACGAGGCTTCGCGCTGTTTCCCCAGGACGGCAGCGGCCTCGTCTCGCCCGAGCAGGTGCTCGTGGTGTCGGCGGCCGTCGAGGAGACCGTGCCGGACATGCAGGCGGCGCGGCGCGTCGGTGCGACCGTGGTGACCCGGCCGCAACTGCTCTCGGAACTCTTCAATGCGGCCGGCCTGCGGATCGGCGTCGCCGGCACGAGCGGAAAATCCACCACCACGGGCATGATCGGCGTCATCCTGCGCGGCGCGGGACTCGATGCCACCGTGATGAACGGGGCCGAGATGAAGGATTTCTGCGGAACCGACGGGACTGCAGCCAGTGCCGTCATCGGAGCCGGCGAGGCTTTCGTCAGCGAGGTCGACGAGAGCGACGGTTCGATCCGCCTCTACACGCCGAGCGTCGCCGTCGTGAACAATATGTCGCTCGACCACAAGCCGCTCGACGAGTTGCGGCCGCTGTTCCGCGGCTTCGTGGCCCGGGCCGAGGCGGCCGTGCTCAACCTCGACAACGCCGGGACGGCGGCGCTGGCCGCAGAAGCCGGGCCGGCCCGCATCCTCACCTACAGCCTCAGCGATCTCTCGGCCGACCTCCTGGCCGGACCGCCGCGGCTCGCCCCCACCAGCGTCGGCTTCACGGTCACGCTGAAGGCCCGCACGGGCCGGCCCGCCGCCACCGCGGACGTGAGCCTTCAGGTGCCGGGCCTCCACAACATGTCGAACGCCCTCGCGGCGCTTGCTACGGCGGTGGCCTGCGGGGTGGCGCTCGGCGAAGCGGCCGCAGCGCTCGGCGGCTTCTCGGGGATCCGCCGGCGGCTCGACGTGGTGGGCGCGGCGGCGGGCGTTACGGTGATCGACGACTTCGCCCACAACCCCGACAAGATCGCCGCCACGCTGGCCACGTTGCACGGCTTCCCGGGCCGCCTGCTCGTCATGTTCCAGCCCCACGGCTACGGGCCGCTGCGGTTGATGGGCGAGGCCCTGGCGGAAGCCTTTGCGGACGGTCTCGCGCCCGATGACGCGCTGGTGATGCCCGAACCCGTGTATTTCGGCGGCACCGTCGACCGCGGCGTCGGCAGCCGCGAGGTCGCGGGCGCGATCGCGGCCCGCGGGCGCGATGCCGCCGCCCTGCCCGACCGTGCGGCTTGCGGCGACTTTCTGATCGCACAGGCCCGGCCGGGCGACCGCGTCGTGGTCATGGGAGCGCGCGACGACACGCTATCGATCTTCGCCCGGGATCTGCTCCGGCGCCTCGGCCAGGGCTGAGCATCCCAGCCCCGTGCCCAGAGCATGGCCGCCATGGCGCTTCGACACTATCGGTCAACCTTAAGCGGCCTATAAGCTCGGCAGAGCCCGCCGAACTTCGCCCGCAACGACGATCGCGAGGCATCGCCCGCGATCGGCATGAGGCATGCGGACGAGCCCACGGTCCCCAACCGTCGAGTCCATGACAGACGCATCCGTGCCGGCCGGGACGCCGCTCGACTTCCGCTGCCTCGCCCTGATCGTGGCCAGCGCCATGTTCATGGAACAGCTCGACGCCACCATTCTGGCGACCGCCTTGCCCACCATGGCGCGCGACTTCGGCGTTGCGGCGCCGAGCATGAGCGTCGCCCTCACCTCCTACCTCCTGAGCCTCGCGATCTTCATTCCGGCCAGCGGCAAGGTGGCGGATCGCTTCGGCGCCCGCACGGTCTTCGCGACGGCCATCGGGGTCTTCATGCTGGGATCGGCGCTCTGCGCCCAGGCGCCGAACCTGTCGCTGTTCGTGGCGGCCCGCGCCTTTCAGGGCCTCGGCGGCGCCATGATGATGCCGGTCGGCCGGCTCGTGCTTCTCCGCAGCGTGGCGCGTCGCGACCTCGTCTCGGCCATGTCCTGGCTCCTGGTGCCGGCCCTGATCGGCCCCATCCTGGGGCCGCCGGTCGGGGGCTTCATCGTCACCTATCTCGACTGGCGCTGGATCTTTTACATCAACATCCCGATCGGCCTCGTCGGCGTCGGGCTGGTGCTGAGGTTCATCGAGAACACCCGGGATGAAGCGACCGGTCCATTCGATCTCGTCGGGATGATCCTGTCGGGCGTGGCGCTGGGATGCCTGTTCTTCGGTTTCGAACTCGCCAGCCATCCCGGGCTGGCCGGGCTCGTATTCGGGCTGCTCGGCACGGGCGTGGCCTTCGGCGTGCTTTACATTCGCCACGCCCGCCATGCCGCCGATCCCATCCTGGACCTGTCGCTGATGCGGCTGCCGAGCTATGGCACCTCCGTCATCGCCGGCTCGCTCACCCGCATCACGCAAGGCGCGCTGCCGTTCCTGCTGCCGCTCATGCTGCAGCTCGATTTCGGCCTCTCGGCCGTGCAGAGCGGCGGCATCGTGATCGCGACGGCGTTCGGCTCGATGGCCATGAAGGGGGCGGCGCCCCGCATCCTGCGCCGTTTCGGCTTCCGCGACAGCCTCGTCGTTAATGGCGTGGTGGCGAGTTGCGGCTACGCACTCTGCGCGGCCTTCCGGCCGGGCTGGCCATTCCCGGTCGTCTTCGCGGTTCTCATGCTCTGCGGCTTCTTCATGTCGTTCCAGTTCACCGCATACAACACAGTGGCTTACGACGAGGTGCCGATAGCCCGCATGAGCTCGGCCACGAGCTTCTACACGACATTCCAGCAGCTGATGCTGTCGGTCGGGATCTGCGTGGCGGCCCTGGTGCTTCAGGGGTCGATGGTGCTGCGCGACCACCTGCATCCGGCCTTGAACGACTTCTCGGCCGCGTTCCTGGTCGTCACGGCCGTGTCGCTCGGCGCCACGTTCTGGAACGTCCGGTTCGGACGCCATGCCGGCGCCGAGATCAGCGGGCACCGGCGCAAGGCGACCTCCACGGCACTCAGCGAAGGCTACGACAGGGCCAAATCGGCCTGAGTTCCCGGGCTTGCGGCGCCGTGCGGACCGGATCGGCCGCCCTGCAACATCCGGCTACCACCACGGATCCGCGGATGCCCGTTAGCCTACTCCCATGAAAAAGGGAGGTTTGATGATCCGCGTAGCCGCAAAGGCCGCCGGCCTCGTCGGGAGCGTCACCCTTGCGGCCTTGCTACCGGTCGCCATGGCGAAAGCGCAGATGGCCGTGCCGGAGGCGGCGGCGCCGGACGGTGCCAAGCTGTTCAAGAACCAGTGCTCGACCTGCCACACGGTCCACGCTGCGGACCCCAAGCGCCAGGGCCCCACCCTGGAGGGCATCGTCGGGCGCAAGGCCGGCGCAGTGGCGGACTTCCACTACTCGCCCGGTTTCGCCAAGGCCGACTGGAACTGGGACGAGGCCCATCTCGACCCCTGGCTCACCAGCCCGCAAGCCGTGATCCCGGGCGCCATCATGCCGTACCACCAGGCGAAGCCCGAGGTCAGGGCCGCCATCATCGGCTACCTCAAGGAGCTGAAGTGATGGCCAAGCCCGTGCATTCCATGATCCGGGTCCGCGACGAACAGAGATCGCGCGAGTTCTACGCGCGCGCCTTCGGGCTCGAACTCGCGGACAAGTTCGATTTCGAAGGTTTCGCGCTCATCTACCTTCGCCATCCGTCGACACCCTTCGAACTCGAACTCACGGTCAACAAGGACCGCGCCGAGCCCTATGCCATGGGCGACGGCTACGGCCACCTCGCGGTCGTGGTCGACGACGTCGACGCCGAGCACGCGCGCTTCGAGCGCCAGCACCTCGAAGCCGGTCCCCTGCGGGACTTCGAGCACGACGGCAGGACGCTGGCGCGCTTCTTCTTCGCCACCGACCCCGACGGCTACAGGATCGAGGTCATCCAGAAAGGCGGCCGTTTCGGCTGAACCTTTCCACGACACCCGGACCACGGCGGCGCGAGACCGCCGGTCCAGCCCATCGCCACCCCGGAGGACATGCTCATGAGAGAGATCGATCCACGCAGCCGCTACAGCCGCCGCACGTTCCTGAAGAGGGCCGCCAGCGCCGCCCCCGCCGCCGCGATCGCGGCCGGTACCGGGCTCTCGGTCACGGGCGCCTGGGCCGACGACGGCCAGGCGCTCTCGGCCCCGCAACTGAAGACCATGGTCAAGATGGCGCGGGACATCTACCCGCACGACTTTCTGGGCGACGTCTATTACATCACGGCCATCAAGCCGTGGGACAAGAAGGCGGCCGCCGACCCGGCCGTGAAGTCGATGCTGGTCGACGGGGTCAGGCGCCTCGACCAGGACGCCCACGACCGGTTCAAGACGACCTACCTCGACGTGCCATGGGAAGTCGACCGCGTGACCCTGCTCCAGGACATCGAGCATACCGATTTCTTCAACAAAGTCCGCGCCGACATGGTGGTATCGCTGTATAACCAGCACGATCTCTGGCCGAAGTTCGGCTACGAGGGGTCGTCAGCCGAGTACGGCGGTTACATCAACCGCGGATTCAACGACATCGATTGGCTCCCGAAGGTATAGCCCCGCTTCAGCGAGAGCAAACCAAGACCACGGGACATCAAACGTCGGAGGAAACACGCAAATGGCACAATTCGATCTCAACGACGACAGCCTGGTCGTCATCGTCGGTTCGGGTGCGGGCGGCGGAACGCTCGGCAACGAACTCGCCCAGAAAGGCGTGAAGGTCGTGATCCTGGAAGCGGGATCGCGCAACGAGATCGCCGACTTCGTCAACGACGAGTGGGAAAGCTTCGCCCAGTTGGCCTGGACCGACATGCGCACCACCTCGGGCACGTGGCGGGTCGCGAAGGACTTCCCCAACCTGCCGGCCTGGATCGTCAAATCGGTCGGCGGCTCGACCGTGCACTGGGCCGGAGCATCGCTGCGCTTCGAGGAGCACGAGTTCAAGACGAAGACCACCTATGGGGCCATGCCGGGCGCCAACCTGCTCGACTGGCCCATCACCAAAGCCGAACTCGACCCGTGGTACGACAAGGCCGAGGACAAGATGGGGGTGACCCGCACCAACGGCATCCCGGGCCTGCCGGGCAACAACAACTTCAAGGTCATGGAGGCCGGAGCCCGCAAGCTCGGCTACAAGGAGGTTCACACGGGCCGCATGGCCATCAACTCGCAGCCGCGCGACGGCCGCGGCTCCTGCCAGCAGATCGGCTTCTGCTTCCAGGGCTGCAAATCGGGCGCCAAGTGGTCGACGCTCTACACCGAGATTCCCAAGGGCGAGGCCACCGGCAACCTCGAGGTCCGGCCCGACAGCCAGGTCGTCAAGATCGAGCACGACGCCTCAGGCAAGGTGACGGGCGTCGTCTATTCGGACGCCACGGGCGCCATGCAGCGCCAGAAGGCCCGCATCGTCGCGGTGGCGGGCAACTCGATCGAGAGCCCGCGCCTGCTCCTGAACAGCGCGTCCAACATGTTCCCGGACGGGCTCGCCAATTCCTCGGGTCAGGTCGGCCGCAACTACATGCGGCACATGACGGGCTCGGTCTACGGCATCTTCGAGCGGCCGGTGCACATGTACCGGGGCACCACGATGGCCGGCATCATCCGCGACGAGGCGCCCAACAACCCGAAGCGCGGCTTCATGGGCGGCTACGAGCTCGAGACGCTATCGATCGGTCTGCCCTTCATGGCGGCCTTCATGAACCCGGGCGGCTGGGGCCGCACCTTCACGGCCCCCATGGAGGCCTATTCCCGCATGGCCGGCATGTGGATCATCGGCGAGGACATGCCGCAGGAGACGAACCGGATCACGCTCGATCCGGTCGCCAAGGACAAGCACGGCATGGCGGTGGCCAGCGTGCACTTCGACGATCACCCGAACGACGTGGCGATGCGCAACCACGCCTATCAGCAGGGCGCGGCCATCTACGACGCCGTGGGTGCCACCGTGACGCTGCCGACCCCGCCCTATCCCTCGACCCACAACTTGGGCACCAACCGGATGAGCGAGAAGCCGGGAGATGGCGTGCTCAACAGGTTCGGGCAGACGCACGACATCAAGAACCTGTTCGTCAGCGACGGGTCGCAGTTCACCAGCGGCGCGGCCTGCAATCCCACGCTAACCATCGTTTCACTGGCGATGCGGCAGGCCGACCACATCGCGGGCGCTATGCAGCGCCGCGAGATCTGACGGAGGTTTCCATGCGCAGACTGATCCTCGCGGCGGCGCTGCCGCCCGTGCTCCTCCTCGCCGCCGCGGGTGCGGCGGCGGCCTCCTGTCCGTTCCACGAGCAGGCGTCACGCGCCGCCGCCACCTTGGTGGCCGACAATTCGCCGACATCAACGCCCGCCCCGGCGAGCGGCACCGTGAAGCAGCCCGACTCGGTCGCGTTCCCGAACAGCCCCAACGGCTCGCCGGCCGCCGGCGACAAGGGTGCTCCCGTGGTCACAGACAAGGCGGCCTGCAGTGGCACCGGGGCGGTCAAATGCTCCGACAGCCCACCAGCCTCCAGCAAGGCCGACACGGGCGACGTCAAGATCGCGACGCCCACGACGGTGGACGGATCGGCGCCGAAATAGCGCCGCAGTCCGCCGAGACATTAGAGGGCCGCCGCCATCGAGGCATGGCGCTGGACGTGCTCGGGCGGCACCTTCCGCTCGGAACCGGTCGAGATGTAGAGCAGGCAGGAGCAGCGCAGCAGCGAGGCGAGGTTGCTCACCTCGCCGTGGAACTGCAGAACCTCGTCGTGCAAGGTCGTGATGAACTTGGCGACGCTGTTGCCCTCGCGAGCCGCGATCTCCTCCAGGATCGTCCAGAACACATTTTCCAGGCGGATCGACGTGCTGTGACCACCGACGCGGATCGACCGGGTCTGGTAGGTATAGTTGCTCTGAGGCTGGTGAGCGAACATCCGACACATGGCGTTTCCCGCGTTTTTCCTTCTCACGCGAGCCTAAACTCCACTCAGGGCCAACGCAACGGAGAGGCTCAGCCGCGCCGGCAACTGGTGGCGGCCTCCGCCCGGCCCTGCGCCAGATGGCGGCCCCCGACGGCTCCCGGTCTTGCCGCGATGGCCCGACGCCCCATGTGCCGCCCCTTGAGGGAACCCGCATGACGTCAGGGCAGTGGACGATCGAGACGGCGCCGCGGCTCGATGGCCGCGTCGCGGTCGTCACGGGGGCGTCGGGCGGGCTCGGCTACGAGACGGCGCTGGGGTTGGCGTCGCGCGGCGCCTCCGTCGTGCTGGCGGCCCGCAACGCCGGGAAGGCGAAGAACGCCCTTCGACGCATCCGTGCCGCCGTGGAGCGGGCCGATGTCCGATTCCTGCCGCTCGATCTCGCCGACCTCGCGGCGGTGAGGCGCTTCGCGGACGAACTGCGGAGCCGCGGTGGCCCTGTCGACATCCTGGTCAACAATGCCGGTGTGATGGCCTACCCGACCCGCCGCCTCACGCGGGACGGCTTCGAGGAACAGTTCGGCACCAACTACCTCGGCCATTTCGCCCTGACCGCACGTCTGTTGCCGGCACTGCTTGGCTCGGCCGGTGGAGCGCGAGTCGTGAGTCTCGCGAGCCTGGCCCACGTCCAGGGCCGCATCGACATCGAGGACCTCCAGGGCGAACGCCGCTACGATGGCTGGACGGCCTACCGGCAGAGCAAGCTCGCCATGCTGATCTTCGCGCGGGAACTGCAGCGCCGCGCCGAGCTCAACGGCTGGCTGCTCCGCAGCGTGGCGGCCCATCCGGGCTGGGCCATGACCGACATCATCACGAACGGACCCGGGCAGGATCGCGGTGGCCCCGGAACCGCCGTGATGAACGTCGCTTTCCGTCTATTCGGCCAGTCGGCGACCGCCGGTGCCCTGCCGATCCTCTATGCCGCGAGCGCGCCCACCGCCGAGCCCGGCGGCTATTACGGCCCGACCGGTCGGGGCGAGCGGACCGGACCCGTCGGATCGTCGCGGGTGATGCCCCAGGCGAAGGACGCGGACATGGCGCGGGCGCTCTGGGATGCGTCGGAGCGCTTGACGGGGCTGCGGTTCCAGACCACCGAGGAGGCCGCATGACCACGACGATCGCGATCCTGGCGCCCGGCGCCATGGGGGCCGGCATCGGTCTCCGGCTCGTCGAGGGCGGCGCCACGGTGCTGACGAACCTCGAGGGACGCAGCGCCCCGAGCCGGGCTCGCGCCGAGCAGGCCGGCATGAGGGAAGCACCCCTGGCCGCGTTGGCCGAAGCCGATCTCGTGCTCTCGATCGTGCCGCCCGGCGAGGCCGTGGCGCTGGCCCAACGTCTGGCCCCCGCACTGGAGGCGGGCCGGCGGAAGCCCGTGTTCGTCGATGCCAATGCGGTCAGCCCGGCCACCGTGGCCCGCGTGGCCGCGGCGCTGGCCGGCACGGGCGCGGCAGTCGTCGACGGCTGCATCATCGGGGCGCCTCCGGGGCCGCGCGGCAAGAGCCCGGCCCTCTACGTCAGCGGCGATCCGGGCGGGCTCACGGAGCCGCTGCGCCGGCACGGGCTCGATCTGAAGGTGATGGACGCGCCATTCGGTGCCGCCTCCGGCCTGAAGCTCGCCTATGCCATGTGCACCAAGGGCGTGACCGCGATGGCGGCCGGAATGCTGCTCGGCGCGGCCCGCAACGAGGTCAGCCCGGCGCTGCGGGCCGAACTCGAACGCAGCCAGCCGGAGCTCCTGGCGCGTTTCGGCAAGGCCATGCCCGACATGCTGCCGAAGGCCTATCGCTGGATCGCCGAGATGCGCGAGATCGCGGCCTTCCTGGGTCCCGACGACCCGGCCGCCATGATGTTCGAAGGCGCGGCCAGGGTCTACGAGCGCCTCGCGGCCGACCGCGCAGGCTCTCGGGCGCTGGGCGAGACGCTGCTGGCCGCCGTGCGAGAGCGGTCGGCCTGAAGCTGTGAGCGAGAGCGATGTCCTCGGTCGATGATGAAGGGCCGGGGCGCATGGGCCACCCCTCGGCCTGCGTCGTCGATGTTCCGGTCGTCGAGACGGAGCGGCTGATCCTGCGGGGTCACCGGCTCGATGACTTCAGGTTCCTCGCGGCCATGTGGGCAGATCCGGAGGTCACGCGCTTTATCGCCCCGGCGCCCGCCACGGCCGAGGAAGCCTGGGGGCGCTTCCTGCGCTACGCCGGCCACTGGGCCATGATGGGCTACGGCTACTGGGCCGTGGAGGAGAAAGCCTCGGGCCGCTACATCGCCGACATCGGCTTCGCCGATCACCGCCGCGCCATCGTGCCGGTGCTCGACGGCCCCGAGATCGGTTGGGTCCTGTCCGCCGCGGAGGCGGGTGCCGGCTATGCCACCGAGGCCGTGCGGGCCGCCGTCGCCTGGGGTGACGGTCATTTCCGTGACCGCCGCACCGTCTGCATCATCGCGCCCGATCACGCGAGGTCCATCCGTGTGGCCGAGAAGGCGGGCTACCGCCTCGACGGCTCGGGCCTCTACAAGGGTCGCGAGACGCTCGTCTACGCACGGAGCGTCCCGCCACCCGCCGGGTGGGATCCGAAATAGGGGCTTTTTCGAGGCCTTCTCCTCTTCCTGTCGTGCCACCGAATCCCCACTTTCGGTGAGACCGGCCGCCACGACGGGGCCGGACTTTATCGGTCGATCCGCGCCGCTTCGGGGCCGGACCACCATGGAGGCAACACCCATGAACATCGAGAAATTCACCGAGCGGGCGCGCGGCTTCGTGCAGTCGGCCCAGGCGCTCGCCCTGCGCGAGGGCCACCAGCAGTTCACCCCCGAGCACGTCCTCAAGGTCCTGCTCGACGACAACGAAGGCCTGGCGTCCGGCCTCATCGACCGGGCAGGCGGCCGCTCGCGCGACGCGCTGCAGGCCACCGAGGTGGCGCTGAGCAAATTGCCCAAGGTGGCGGGCGGCGGCGCGGGCCAGCTCTACCTGGCGCCCGGCACGGCGCGGCTGTTCGACCAGGCCGAGAAGATCGCCCAGAAGGCGGGCGACAGCTTCGTCACCGTGGAGCGGCTGCTGCTCGCGCTTTGCATGGACAAGAGCACCGAGGCCGGCCGCATCCTCGACGCCGCGGGCGTCACGCCGCAAGTGCTGAACAGCGCCATCGAGGACCTGCGCAAGGGCCGCAAGGCCGATAGCGCGTCGGCCGAGAACGGCTACGACGCGCTGAAGAAATACGCCCGCGACCTCACCGAGGCGGCACGGTCGGGCAAGCTCGACCCCGTGATCGGCCGCGACGAGGAGATCCGCCGCTCGATCCAGGTCCTGTCGCGCCGCACCAAGAACAACCCGGTGCTGATCGGCGAGCCCGGCGTCGGCAAGACCGCCATCGTCGAGGGTTTGGCGCTCCGCATCGTCAACGGCGACGTACCCGAAAGCCTGGAAGACAAGAAGCTGCTGTCGCTCGACATGGGCTCGCTGATCGCCGGCGCTAAATACCGCGGCGAGTTCGAGGAGCGGCTCAAGGCCGTGCTGAACGAGGTCACGGCCGCGGCCGGCGGCATCATCCTGTTCATCGACGAGATGCACACGCTGGTGGGGGCCGGCAAGGCCGATGGCGCCATGGACGCCTCGAACCTGCTCAAGCCGGCGCTGGCGCGCGGCGAGCTGCACTGCATCGGCGCCACCACGCTGAACGAGTACCGCAAGCATGTCGAGAAGGACGCGGCCCTGGCGCGTCGCTTCCAGCCCGTGTTCGTCAGCGAGCCCACGGTCGAGGATACGATCTCGATCCTGCGCGGCCTGAAGGAGAAATACGAGCTGCACCACGGCGTCCGCATCACGGATGCCGCGATCGTGGCAGCCTCGACGCTGTCGAACCGTTACATCGCGGACCGCTTCCTGCCCGACAAGGCCATCGACCTCGTCGACGAAGCGGCGTCGCGGCTGCGCATGCAGGTCGATTCGAAGCCCGAGGAACTCGACGAACTCGACCGCCGCGTCATCCAGCTCAAGATCGAAGCCGAGGCCCTGAAGAAGGAGCCGGACGCCGCCTCGCAGGATCGGCTGACGAAGCTCGAATCCGAACTCGACGGGCTGCAGGAGAAGTCCGATGCCCTGACGCTGCGCTGGCGCGCCGAGAAGGATAAGCTCGGCACGGCGCAGAAGTTCAAGGAGCAGCTGGAGACGGCCCGCAACGAACTCGTCCAGGCGCAGCGCCGGGGCGAGTACCAGCGGGCCGGCGAGCTCACCTACGGGGTCATCCCGGACCTCGAGCGCAAGCTCGCCGAGATCGAGGCCAAGGCCGGCGACGTGCTGGTGGCCGAGGCCGTGACGGCCGACCACGTGGCACAGGTCGTGTCGCGCTGGACGGGCGTTCCGGTCGACAAGATGCTGCAGGGCGAGCGCGACAAGCTGCTCGGCATGGAGGCGACGCTGGCGCGGCGCGTGGTCGGCCAGGCCGAGGCGGTCCGTTCCGTCGCGACCGCGGTCCGGCGCGCCCGCGCCGGGCTGCAGGACCCGAACCGGCCGATCGGCTCGTTCATGTTCCTCGGCCCCACCGGCGTCGGCAAGACCGAGCTCACCAAGGCGCTGGCGAACTTCCTGTTCGACGACGAGACCGCCATGGTCCGCATCGACATGTCGGAATATATGGAGAAGCACTCCGTCTCGCGGCTGATCGGCGCCCCTCCGGGCTATGTCGGCTATGAAGAGGGCGGCGCGCTGACCGAGGCGGTGCGGCGCCGGCCCTACCAGGTGGTGCTGTTCGACGAGATCGAGAAGGCGCATCCGGACGTGTTCAACGTCTTGCTGCAGGTGCTCGACGACGGTCGCCTCACCGACGGCCAGGGCCGCACGGTCGACTTCCGCAACGTGCTGATCATCATGACGTCGAACCTCGGCTCCGAATATCTCGCTCTGCAGAAGGACGGCGAGGACACGGCCAGGGTCCGCGACGAGGTGATGGGCGTGGTGCGGAGCCATTTCCGGCCGGAGTTCCTGAACCGCGTCGACGAGATCATCCTGTTCCACCGGCTGCGCCGGGACAACATGGCGGCCATCGTCGACATCCAGTTCGGGCGCCTCCAGAAGCTCCTGGCCGACCGCAAGATCGTGCTCGACCTCGATCCCGCGGCGCGCGCCTGGCTGGCCGACAAGGGCTACGACCCGGCCTATGGCGCGCGGCCCTTGAAGCGCGCCATCCAGAAGAGCGTCCAGGACCCGCTGGCCGAGTTGATCCTTGCCGGCGACGTCCGGGACGGCGAGGTGGTGCCGATCACGGCCGGTACGCGCGGCCTGCGCATCGGCGACCGCGAGGAGGACGAGACCGGTGAGGAGGTCGAGGCTCGCGACAACCGGGTCGTGAATTTCCCGAAGGGTGGGTGAGGGCTTCGCCACGGCGACGAGACCAGAAACACCCGGCCTTCGTGCCGGGCGTTTCTGCAAGGACGGGAGCGGGAGCGGATGCCCAGTCTCCAGTGGCACGACGGCCCACGCTGGTGCCGTCGTCAGCGTTCCACGATTCCGCGAGGAACCGGACCACGGCCGGCGTGGTGGACCGGCAAGCCGCCGAGATTGGCAAAGGAGCTGCTATTTCCGGCAGACCACCTCACACTCTGCCCCATTGACGCCACAATATCGTTCAGGCAGAAGCTGCGGAGAAGCCGAGGGATGTCGATGTACGGTTTGCCCGATTTCACCGTCGGCGGCGCTTTGCGGCAGACGTTCGACATTGTCAGGCACCATGCCGGCACGCTGCTCGGCCTCACGATCGTCCTCTACGCCCTGCCCATGGCCGCGATCGGGCTCGCCACCACACTGGGCGTCGCCCCGAACGCGGATGCGTTCCGCGCCGCCGCGGCGGCCCATCGCCCGATGCCGGACCTCACCTTGTTCATCTCCTTTGCGGCAGTGACCTTTCTGATCCAGATCGGCGGCACGATCCTGGTCGTCGCGGCCGCGGTTCGGGTCTCCTACCAAGGCCTCTACGGCCGGCCCGCGTCCTTCGGCGACGGGGCCGGGACGTCCCTGCGCCTGCTGCCCGCCAACTTCGTCGTGATCGTGGTTTCGACGCTCGGCATCATGCTCGGCTCGCTGCTCTTCGTGGTCCCGGGCGTGATGCTGGCCTGCCGCTGGACCGCCGCCGTGCCGGCGCTGGTGGTGGAGCGGACGGGGGTCCTGGGCTCGCTCGGCCGCAGCCGCGACCTCACCCGTAACCACCGCTGGTCCATCCTGGGTTTCCTCCTCGTGATCGCTCTGATCAACGGCGGCATCTTCGCCGTGGTCGGCCTCGGGGGCGGCGCGCTGGCCAGAACCGTCGGTGGCGTGGCGGGGAGCGCGGTGGGTGCCCTGGTCGGACTGTTGGTTAATACTTTTGTGGCGGCTCTCAACGGCGCTTCGGTGACGGCGATGTACTTCGAGCTGCGCCGCGTCGGCGACGGCGTGTTGTCGGCCGAAACGGTCGAGGCCTTCGCTTGAGCCAAGCGAGAGACGCCATGGCTGGTTCCGGGGAATTCAGGGTCGGCCAAGTAATCCGCGAAACCTTTCGCATCGCGCGGCTGAACTTCTGGGGCTTCTTCCTCGTGGCCCTAGTGACAGTCGAAGTGCCGAAATGGGGCGGCCCTGTGCTGCTCGCACCCGCCATCGCGACCTTCCAAAGGGCGGCCATCGCTGGCCAGGACTTTCCGGCCCTGTCCTTCCTCCATGGTTTCGCTCTCGGGGCGGCGCCCAGCCTCGTGGCGCAGCTCGGCCTCATCCTGGTGACCGGCATGGTGGTCCGGGCCGCAACGGACGATTTTGCCGGCCGCGCCGCCGGCTTCGGCCCTTGCCTGCGCACCGGGCTCGCGACCTTCGCGGGCAATCTCGCCCTGACGGTGCTCTACTATCTCTGCTTCCTCCTGGGGCTGGTCCTCTTGGTGGTGCCCGGCCTGACCCTATCCTGCATGTGGGTAGTTATCCTGCCGGTCTACGTGGCGGAGCGCGGCCCCGTGCTGTCGGCCTTCGGGCGCAGCCGCGCCCTCACGAAAGACTGTCGCTGGCGCATCTTCGGCCTGACGCTGCTCTACGGCCTGCTGGTGGGAGGCGGGCTCGGCTTTCTGTCGGGCCTTGCCAAGGGGCTCGCCTCTAAGGGTGTCCCCTCGGGGATCGTCCTCTCCGTCCAGGTCGTCGCGGCGCTCCTGGGCGGCGCGATCGCGGTGGTCTCGGCCGCGGGCGTCACGGCCATCTACATCAAGCTGCGGCAGGCTAAGGAAGGCACCCTGTCGGCGGATCTGGTCGAAGCCTTCGCGTGATATGAGGCGTCGCACGGAAAGCGACGCGATGGCGACTTGCGGAGGTTTCAGGGTCGGCGCCGGAATCCCGCACCATCGACGTCCTGGGCGGCGACATGCCGACATCCCTTGGAATTTCAGGCCTGTCGACCCCCTACCGCAGCCGCTCAACCCGTGGCGGCGCCGCTGCTGCGGCAACCCGCGCCCCTTCCCACCCAGTTCGCACCCGGGCTGTTCCAGGCGCCGTCGCTGACCTGTCGATCTCACGCCTCGTCGAACTTGTCGGCGCGGCGATGGCCGAAGAGCAGCCGCCGCTCCAGCTGGTTGCGCAGGGCCGCATAATAGCCGTCAAGGAACGGGCCATCCGCCTCGCGGCCCGTCCAGCCGATCCTGCGGCGGACGCGCTCCGCCACTGCCGCCATCGTGGCGGGATCGCGGGCGCGCAGCACCTGCTCCAGGAGATGGAGCTCGCGCACCCCATAGGCCTCGACGTGCCGGCGCGTAAAGCTCAGCGCCGACGCGGTGCTTCCCGCCGCGAGGTCGGGCAACAGGACACGGCGCGGCACCCGCACCACCCAGGTGCCGGCTACGAGGTCACCGGCCCGCATACGGTCGCGGTTGAACAGCGGGAACAGGGTAAAAAGGCCCGTCCACACGAGGCCCGCCGTGACCACCCAAGCGTCGAGGCCACCAGCCTCCGCCAAAAGCAAGCTCAACGGCAGGAATACTTCCAGCTCGCGCATCACGTTGCGGGCCAGAACGGCGTCCGCGGTGAGGCGGCCGCCGGCGCGCGACACGACCCTGAGGCCGAGCGCGCGCTTGCCGGGCGTCGCCGCGCGCGGGCGCAACTCGAACAATACGAAATAGAAGTTCCGCAGCATGAAGTAGCCGAGCAGCCACAGGATTCCCGGCACCCCGACCGTGCCGCTCGCCTTCACCCCGAGAAACACGGCGAGCGTCAGGACAGCCACGCCGGCCAGCACGAGGACGCTGTCGATCAGGAAGGCGGCGGTCCGCTCGCCGGCCCCTCCGAGCTTGAGCCCGAGGTCGACGCCCTCGGGGGTGACGAGCGAGCGCCACAGCCGATCGGCCCGCGCCGCGGACGCTTCGCTCATTGGCGCACTTGGCGCGGCGCGTAGAGATAGAGGAGCCAGAGGGCCCCAGTGGCGCCCGCGATGGCGTAGCGCCAGCCCGTGTCGAGCACTGTCTGGCGCACGATGCCTTCGAGAAGGCCGGCGCAGATCAGCATCACGAAGGCGCCGGCGAGCAGCGTCGCGGCGCGCCGGCCCGCTGCCGCCGCCGCGTCGAGCCGCCCCAGGCGGCCGGGGGCTGCAATGGCCCGGCCGATGTGGAAGCCTCCTGCCCCGGCCAGAGCCACGGCGAGCAGTTCCGTGATGCCGTGAACCAGGAGCCAACCGCCGAGGTCCATCCCGAGCCCCCGCCCGGCGTAGAGCGCCATGAAGGCCCCCGCGGTGCCGCCGGAGTAGGCGAGCAGGAAGGCCGTCGGTAGGCACAGCGCGAAGCCGAGCGCGAAGCACAGGATCGCCACCTGGGCATTGTGGGTGAAGAGATAGCTGGCGAAGAGGGGCAGGCCCTCGGTGGCCTTGGGGGCGCCCAGCGCCTCGCGCAGCGTGTCGGTGGCGGCGGACGGATCGCGCCCGCCCGCGAGACCGACCGGCACGAAGCCGTAGAACCAGTCCGCGTCGGCCCGCACCATGAGGTAGCCGGCGATGACGCCGAGCAGCAGGAAACCGCCCGCCACCAGCGTCTCGGGGCCGAGCGCGCGGGCCGAGCGGGGCCAGTCCTGGGCGAAGAACCGGCCGATCCGCGAAACGAGGGAGGCGCGCGCGCCGTAGACCACGAGGTAGGCGCGGGTACTCAGCGCTTCGAGGTAGTCGACCAGGGCCGCGTCGAGCACGGTCGCGCGCGCCACTGACAGTGACGAAATGGCCGAGCGGTAGAGCACCGGAATCGCGAGGAGTTCCTCTTCCGTGAGGCGGCGCACCGAGCGACGCTCCAACTTATCGAGCAGTTCTTCAAGGCGCAGCCAGTCGGCTTCCCGCTCCCGGCGCAGCGACCGGGCGGAGGCGGTCGGGTTCATATACGATCCTCCCGCTTGAGGGCGAGATACCGATGTAGCAGGGCCGGCCCCGCCGCGGGGCCGCGCGCTTCGAGCACGTCGACGCCGAGCCGAGCCAAGCGCCGCAGCACCACGTCGCGCTCGCGCATGATCCCTCCTGCCACCACGGCGCGCGACACGTCGGCAGGGCGCTCGGGCACGGCCCGCACGAGGCTCTCGAGCTCCGTGTCGCGAAAGGTCACGAACACGACCAGATGGCGGGCGAGAAGTATGCCGAGATTGTCGACCATCAGGGCGGCGCCCGTGGTATCGGCGAATTCGGTGAAGATGACCACCAGCGCGCGGCCCGGCAGGGCGGCGGACAGCGTCGACAAGCCCAGCGCGTAGTTGGTCTCCTCGGTCGAGTAGTCGAGCTCCGCAGCGCCCGCCTGCAGGTCGGCGAAGGCCCGAATGCCGGAACGTGCCGGCAGGGCGAGGCGGGGCCGCGCCGCGAAGGCAAAAAGCCCCACGCGATCTCCCACTTTGAGACTCACGTAGGCCAGCATCAGCGCCGCGTTGACGGCGTGGTCGATGCGAGGCAGGCCGCCGTCGAGCGGTTCCGACATCAGGCGCCCCGTGTCGAGCGCCACCACGACCGTGCGGTTCCGCTCCGCCCGCGTTTCCCGCACCATCAGGGCACGGTGGCGGGCCGACTGCCGCCAGTTGACGGTGCGCATGTCGTCGCCGGCCCGGAACTCGCGCAACGCGTGAAACTCGAGGCTGGAGGCAAGGTCGCGCTGCATCGCCGTGCCTCCATCGCGGTTGCGCGAGAAAAGCCGCATCGCCTCGTCCCGCACCGCCGATACGTCGGGGACCACGTCGAGGGCGCGGTCGAGCGGCTGCACGCGGTCGAGCCAGACGAGGCCGAGGGGGCCGCGCCAACGCAAGTGCAGCGCGCGGACGGCGGCCCGTCCCCGCCGCCGCGGTGCCACGGCAAAGCTCGCCCTCTCGGCGGTGGACGCGGCTAGGCGGGCCGGCGACACGGCTAGCAACGTGTCCGCCTCGACGGCAAGCTCCACCGCGACCGGCCGCCGCGCGGCGGGGAACGCGACCCCGATCTCGCCATCGGCGCCCCCTGCCTCCAATCGGTCGGGCACGTCGACGGCGGCCGACAAGGCCGCCCGGGAAGGAGCCAGCAGGGCGTCAAGCGCCATGGCGGCGGCGGCGAGGGCGATCCACAGCAGCGCCGCGCTCCACCACCCCGGCCCAAGCAGCACCGAAGCGAGCACCGAGGCCGGCGCGCCCGCCGCCATCACGGCGACGCCGCGCCACGTCGGATAGAGGGTGGCACGGCGAGGGGACGGTGCGACCTTCGCGTCGTCCTCGCTCACCTGGGCGCCTCCACGCGCGACAGCAGGTAGGCCACGACCTCGTTGACCCGGCGGCCGTCGATCTCGGCCGCGGGCGACAGCACGACGCGGTGGCGTAGCACGGGCAGCGCCAGTGCCCTCACGTCGTCCGGGATCACGTAGTCGCGCCCGTCGAGGGCCGCGCGGGCACGGCTTGCCACCGCTAACATAGCGGCGCTGCGGGGCGAGGCGCCGCTTTCGAGGTCCGGGCTGCCGCGGGTGGCCCGCACCGTGCGTACTACGTAGTCGACGATCGGCTCGCCGAGGCGCACGCACGACACGGTCGCTACGGCGGCGTCCAGGTCAGCGGCGCTGACGACGGGCGCGATGCCGAAGACGCCGGGGTCGAGCGAACCCGCGCGAGCGCCGTGCCGGCGGACGACGTCGCGCTCCTCTTCTTCGGACGGGTAATCGAGCACCTGCTTGAACAGGAATCGGTCGATTTGCGCTTCGGGCAGCGGATAGGTGCCCTGATGTTCGAGCGGGTTCTGGGTCGCCACCACCATGAAGCGGGCGCCGAGATCGTAGGAGGTGCCGTCGATGGTGACGCGGCGCTCCTGCATAGCTTCGAGCAGGGCGGCTTGGGTCTTCGGCGGGGTGCGGTTGATCTCGTCGGCCAAGAGAACGTCGCAGAACACCGGTCCGGGCGTCAGCGCAAAGCTGCCGGAACGGAAGTCGAAGACATTCGAGCCGATGATGTCGCCCGGCATCAGGTCCGGCGTGAACTGGATTCGGCCGAACTTGGCCTCGACGGCGCGGGCGAAGCACTGAACCAGAAAAGTTTTGGCGGTGCCGGGCGGCCCTTCGAGCAGCATGTGGCCGCCGGCCAGCAGCGCCGTGAGCAGCAGGTCCACCGTCGCGTCCTGGCCCACCACGGCGCGCGCGATCTCGGCTCGGATGCGCCCCGCCAGGCCCTGGATCTCAGCGATCTTCACGCGTCACCCCCATTCTCCACCGATAAAGCCGCCCGGCCTCGGCGGTGAGATCGGCGCGGCTCCGCACCTCGGCCGCGAGGGCGGCGAGCGCCGTCCATCCGTCGGCGAGACCGCGCGAGCGCGACGTCGCGTCGAGCAGCCGATCCGCCCCGGCCGCGTCGAGCCGCGGTGGCGCGTTGAGGTCGCGCAGCGCCAGCCCGCGGATCAACTGCGCGTAGGGCAAGGCCATCCGGGCTTCCCGGCCGGCGAGGGCGATGAGCGCCGCCGAATTGTCGGCCAGCGCCCGCTTGCCGAAGTCATGAACGCGGTCGAGCACGGCGGCCGGGCCGAAGCGTTGGAGCGTCATTAGCAGGACCAGCAGCCCGGTGGCACCGCCGCACAGCGTCGCGCCGATGAGCGGCGGCTCGAACAGGAGGCGCAGCAGGCTCGGCGGCGCGCCGAAGCCGTCGAGCGTGATGTCGAAGATGACGGGGCCGCCGCTCCGCAAGTCGTCCATCACCATCACGGCGCTCCGCGCGCCCTCGGGCGTGGCGAGGCCGTGGGTGTCGAGAAGGTCGGGGTCTGCCAGGAGGTAGACGCGGTGGCCGGCCCAGCGGGCCAGCACGGGGTCGCCCGCCTCGTCGAGCAGCACGGGGGTCCAGTCGGCCGAGACCTCTACGGCCTGGATGGGGTCGATGGGGCCGACCGGCAGCGCGGAGAAGCCCTCCAAGCGGCCCGTGCCGCCGTGTAGCGTGCGGTGCGGGCCCGGCACCTGCCGAAGCGCCACGGGAACGGGTAGGACGTGCTCCGCCGAAGCGGTCGGCAACGGGCCTTCACTCTCGACCCAACCGGGGTGGCCCCTTAGGGGTTGAACGCGCCATTTCGGCAGCACCACCAGCACCGGACCGGCGTGGTCGTCGAGGAGCCGCAGCGGTAGGGCGGCGGTTGGAGGCGGTGTCAGCACCAAGAGGCCTCGGCGCCCCGGCCCGACGGAGGCGCGGCTGACCGTCACCTGCACGCCCTCGGCGCGCAGCAGCGCCACGATGCCGGCGAAGCCGACCGCGGCATCGGAAAGCGCACTGCCGCCACGGAGGTCGCGGTCGGTGGGGCGCGTGAAGGCCCCGAACACCAGGAAGGCCGTGAAAGCCAGGATGCCGACCACCCCGAGGCAGATGGCGACAAGCGGCGAGAAGGGCTCGAGCCGCGCCGGGTCGCGGAGGAGCGCAGCAGCCTCGGCGGCGCTGACGTCTGCCCGCCCAGGGTCTCCGCGGTGCCGACCGCTCCGATCGGTCAAGCTGCCTCCCCGTGCGGAAGTGCGATGGACGAAGCGGCCGGCCCCGCGGAAGCCGCCAGCGCCGAGGCCACGAAGGCCCGACGGCAATCGGCATAGTCTTCGGCGCCGACCGGCTGGCCGCCGAACAGCCCCACCTCGACGGCGTGGGCAATGCGACCGAAGCCGAGCCGCATAGGCTCCGACAAGGTCGCGTCCCGTGCGACGTCGCGGCTGGTCGTCGTCGGCTGCACAAGGCCAGGGTGGCGATCCCCGATGGCCTCGAGCCCGCAAGCCAATAGGGCGCGGGCGGCCTTGAGGTGAAAACCACGCGCCGCGAGCTGGTCTGCGTCGCCGAGCGCCAGCCGCGCTCCCGTGGCCGCGATGGAGGGGGGACGGCTCGGGCATACGGCCCGGCGCGGAAGCGACCGGAACGGCCAAGTGGTTTCGCAAATAGACGACCGCGAGCCCTATCACGACGGCCGCCCCCAGCACTACCAGGAGCCAGACGACATCCACGTCGCCGAAGCCCAAGGACGGACGCCATGGCGACTGCGGCGCGGGGGCCGCGACGGCCGGGAGATCGAATTGCAGCGCCCCGCCCCGGAGCAGCGTGGCCTGAGCCTCTTCGATTGATGCCACGAACGTCCTCGACCGCGGGAGCCTGCCAAACTGTCGGGACGGATCGATCCCCGCCCGATCCGTCCCGACAGTTTGGCACCGTTTACGGCCGCGCGAACCCGTTTTCCGCGTGCGTCGATGCCGTGGCGCCGCGTGCCCTCCGCCCCGCGGCAGTCTGATGGCGGACCCCTGCGGGGACGAGCGGCCGGGTTCACGGCTGCCGGAGCCGCGCCGCCGCCTCGGTCGCACCCATCCTGTCCGCCAGCTCCCGGGCCGTGAGGCCGGCGGCGTCGCGGGCGGCGGGGTCGGCGCCCCGCGCCAGCAAGACGTCGACCATCTCGGTGCGGTCGAACATGGCCGCCATCATCAGGGCGGTCCTGCCGTCGGGGCCGCAGCCATCGACCGCGGCACCACCCTCCAGCACGGCCTCGATGACGTCCGCATAGCCCTTGAAGGCCGCGGCCGCCAGCGGCACCTGGCCACGGTCGTTGGCGATCGTCGGGTCGCCGCCATGCGCCATCAGGGCCCGCACCGTGTCGAGGTGGCCGTGGTAGCTGGCCAGCATCAGCAGGCTGTCGCCCTTGTCGTTGATGAGGTTGGCCGGCAGCCCCGCGGCCAGCAGGGCGGCAAGCTCGGGCGCCTGGCCGCCCCGGGCCATCTGGAACACCCTGCCCGCGAACGCGATCGTGTCCGCGTCGAGCGCCGGCCGGCCGGGGGAACTGTCCTGCATCGTTCATGCCTCGATCGCCGCGCGCGCTCCGCCGCGCCCGGCCGAGCTATAACGCCCACCCGCGATGTCGACCACCCGACGACGATATCCACCGCTCGGGAACTTGCGATCCCGCGCAGGACGGGAGAAGGATGGGGCACGTCCCCCGGAGACCCGCGAGCTTGAACGACACCGCGACCGCCGCCCCCCTGCTCTCGGTCGAGAACCTCGCGGTCGGTTTCACCCAGGGGGGCCGCACCACCCGGGCGGTCGACGGCGTGTCGTTCTCGCTGCCGCGCGGCGGCACGCTGGCGCTGGTGGGCGAATCGGGATCGGGCAAGTCCGTCACCGCCATGGCGATCGCCCGCCTGCTGGAGTCCTCCGGCGCCGAAGTGCTGGGCGGCCGCATCCTGTTCGCGGGCCAGGATCTCCTGAAGGCGTCCGAAAACGCCATGCGGCGGATCCGCGGCAAGGCCATCACCATGGTGTTCCAGGAACCCATGACGTCGCTGAACCCGCTGCATCCGATCGAGAAGCAGCTGGGCGAGATCCTCGAACTGCACGGGCTGTCGGGCGGCACGAGGCTGCGCCCGCGCGTCATCGAGCTCCTGACCGAGGTCGGCATCCCGGACCCCGCGTCCCGGCTCGGCGCCTTCCCGCACCAGCTCTCGGGCGGGCAGCGCCAGCGCGTCATGATCGCCATGGCGCTGGCCAACCGGCCGGACCTGCTCATCGCCGACGAGCCCACCACGGCGCTCGACGTCACCGTGCAGGCCCAGATCCTGCGGCTCCTGAAGGAGCTTCAGCAGAAGCTCGGCATGGCGATGCTGTTCATCACCCACGACCTCGGCATCGTGCGCCGCATCGCCGACGATGTCGCGGTGATGCAGAAGGGGCGCGTGGTCGAGGCCGGGACGGTGGACGCCATCTTCCGCGCGCCCCAGCATCCCTACACCCAGATGCTCCTCGCGGCCGAGCCCAAGGGCGCGCCGCCGCCGGCCGACCCTTCGGCCAAGTCCATCCTCGAAGCCGCCGACCTCAAGGTGTGGTTCCCGATCAAGCGCGGCTTCCTGCGCCGCACCGTGGGCCACGTGAAGGCCGTCGACGGCATCTCGCTCCAGGTGCGCGAGGGCCAGACCGTGGGGGTCGTGGGCGAATCGGGCTCCGGCAAGACCACGCTCGGCCTCGCCATCCTGCGGCTGATCCGCTCCGAGGGACCGGTGAGCTACCTCGGCCGGCGCATCGACGGGCTCGACAGCACGGCGCTGCGGCCGCTGCGGCGCGACATGCAGGTAGTGTTCCAGGACCCTTACGGCTCGCTGTCGCCGCGCCTGTCGGTGGCCGAGATCGTGGAGGAGGGCCTCACGGTGCAGCGCCGGCTGCCCTATGCCGAACGGCGCGAGATCGTGGCCCGGGCGCTCGCCGACACGGGGCTCGACCCCGCCACCATGGACCGCTACCCGCACGAGTTCTCAGGCGGCCAGCGCCAGCGCATCGCCATCGCGCGCGCCATGGTGCTCGACCCGAAATTCGTGGTGCTGGACGAGCCGACCTCGGCGCTCGACATGTCGGTCCAGGCCCAGATCGTCGACCTGCTGCGCGACCTGCAGGCGCGGCGCGGCCTCGCCTACCTGTTCATCAGCCACGACCTCAAGGTGGTGCGGGCGCTGGCCACCGAGATCATCGTGATGCGGGCTGGCCGGGTGGTCGAATCCGGGCCGGCCGCCGATGTCTTCGCGGCCCCCAAGACCGACTATACGCGCGCCCTGTTCGCCGCGGCATTCGACATGAAGGCGAGCCAGGATCCGGCCGTGGTGGCGCAGTAGCACCATGCCGCGCGCGGTTCTGCTCGTCCTCGATTCCGTCGGCATCGGCGCCGCCGCGGATGCGCCCGCCTACGGCGACGCCGGTGCCGACACGCTGGGCCATATCGCCGAGGCCTGCGCGGCCGGCCGTGGCGACCGCCCGGGGCTGCGCTCCGGCGCGCTCGCCCTGCCCCACCTCGACGCGCTCGGGCTCGGGCTCGCCGCCGCGGCCGCGACCGGACGGGTCCCGGCCGGCGTCACGGCGGGGCGTCCCGTGGCATCGTGGGGGTTCGGGGCCGAGCTGTCGGCCGGCAAGGACACGCCGTCGGGCCATTGGGAGATGGCCGGCACGCCGGTGCCGGTCGACTGGGGCTATTTCCCCGACGCCGAGCCCTGCTTCCCGCCGGCCCTCGTGGCGGCGCTGGTGGCCCAGGCCGGCCTCGACGGCCTCCTGGGCGACCGGCGGGCGTCGGGCACCGCGATCATCGCTGAACTCGGCGCCCTGCACATGAAGACCGGTCGGCCGATCTGCTACGGCTCGGCCGACTCGGTGCTGCAGATCGCGGCCCACGAGGAGAGCTTCGGGCTCGACCGGCTCTACGGGCTCTGCGGCATCGCCCGGCGTCTCTGCGACCCGCTGCGGATCGGCCGGATCATCGCGAGGCCCTTCGTGGGCAACGACCCCGCCTCGTTCCGGCGAACCGCCAACCGCAAGGATTACGCGATGCCGCCGCCCTCGGGCACGATCCTCGACCGCGCCGCCGAGGCCGGCCGCACCATCGTCACGGTGGGCAAGACCGGCGACATCTTCGCCCATCGCAACACCGGGTCGGAGCTCAAGGGCGCGGGAAACGATCGGAACCTCGACCACCTGCTGGCGGTCTTGCCCAGCCTGCCCGACGGCGGCCTCGTCTTCGCCAACCTGGTGGATTTCGACAGCGAGTTCGGGCATCGCCGCGACGTCGCGGGCTACGCGGCCTGCCTCGAGCGTTTCGACGCGCGTCTGCCCGAATTGCTGGCGGGCCTGCACCCGGGCGACCTGCTGGTCGTCACGGCCGACCACGGCAATGACCCGACCTTCCGGGGCACCGATCATACCCGCGAATACGTCCCAGTCCTGAGCTACGGGCCGGGCCGCCCCGGGATGCCGCTCGGCCGGCGCGACAGCTTCGCAGACATCGGCGCCACCCTGGCGCGCCATCTCGGCCTCGCGGCGACCGTGGCCGGCCGGCCCTGGCTCTGAGCCCCGCGGGGAACCGGGCCGGAGGCCGCCTCGTTGACTTGGTGGCCCGAGGAGGACGTCATGGACATCGACGAGGAGCGCACGGAACCCGTGCCGGCCGCCACGGTACCGATGGCCGCGGTGGCGGTCGACGAGACCGACCGCCTGATCGCATCCGACAAGGTCGCAGGCACGGAGGTGTTCGACCGCGCCGGGAAGCGGCTCGGTACCGTCTACAATTTCATGGTCGACAAGGTGACGGGCCAGGTCGCCTATGCGGTGATGTCGTTCGGCGGCTTTCTCGGCCTCGGCGAACGCTTCCATCCCCTGCCCTGGCGCGCCCTCACCTACGACCCCGCGCGAGGCGGCTACGTGGTCGACCTCGATCGGGAGAGGCTCGAAGCCGCGCCGAGCTATGGCGCCGGCGAGAAACCATGGCGCGACCCGGAACGTCGGCGTAGCATCTTCGGATTCTACGGCTTCAAATCCGAACCGTGAGGGACAGCCCCGTGAACATCCCCGCTTCCATCGCAACGCTCGCTCTTCTAGGCTTAACGGCCGGCGCCGCTTCGGCCCAATCCGCCGCCCCTGCTCCGGGATCCGACACCACCATCCCCGAGAAGGCACCGGCCACGAGCGCGCCGGCCACCACCCTCGACGACAAGCCGGGCACGCTGAGCGAGAAGCTGAGCGATAGCAACGGCGTCATCCAGCCCAAGGGCGACGTCGACCCGGCCATGCACGTTCCCGCACCGCAGACCGGCACCACCCCGGTCATCAAGCCGGGCGCTTTGGGCAACGGCACGGCGAAGTAGAGCCGACATCTACGATCCAGCGGAGGCTGCGGGCAGGCTGGGAACCTGATCGGCTGCCGCGCCCAGTACTGGCGGGCGCCGCTCCTATTTCTTCTTCAGTTCTTCCGGCTTGTGCACCGCTGTCTTTCCGGATTTGCTGCTCTTGACCACCATCTGCGGGTGGTCCTTGGTGGCCTTGGCGGTATGGCCCTTCACCTTCGTGGTCGAGGTGACGACCTTCTCGACGGTGCCTTGGGTTTCGCCCTGCGGCGTACCCCATTTCACCTCGTCGCCCGGCTTCGGCATCTTTGTCATGACCCGCTCTCCCGTTCCGTCGAGAGAACCCGCGAATCGCGGATCGGTTTGCGGTCAGCCGATGCGTCGTTGTCGCGGGGCACGGGGTCCTCGATGCCGTCTGCCGTCGGATCAGCTCGGGACCTCGATCCACCCCTCTCGTGCGGCCCGCTTTTCAGCCATGGCGGCAGCATTGTCGTTGAGGAACGGACCATCGGGCTGTTCGCCGAAAGCCCATGACGTCGCGTCGTATTGTGGAACGCTCCCCGCGGTCCAACCTTCAGGAAACCTGAAGAACCATCGGTGTCCGTCGGGATGGGTGACCATCACCATGCGGGGACCGCTCACCTCGGTATCCCATTCACCCATCGCCTTGCCTCCCCCTCGCTCCGAGTCGGCTCGCATCGACTTGGGCCGGCCGATCAGCCGCGCGGTAGCCGGTCCACTTCGGCCAGCACTTTCGTGAGGTCCTTGCCGAGATCCTTAGAGGCCGTCAGGCCGACGAAGTCGCTGCTCGCATGAGGCAGTGCGCCCGATCCCGCAAAAATCCGGATGCCGCCCGACATCATCACGGCATCGCCGCGGCGCAGCGTTCCGTCGTCGAAGATCGACACCTTGCCGGGCTTGGTCGGCAGCTGAGCGATCGCGAGCTTCGGCTTAGCCTTGTGCAGCCGCACCGTCAGCGGATGGCCGCGGAAGGGCCGCTGAGGCGCGCGATACGGGACCTCCGCAGCGCCCTGGTTGTGCACCGGGGCAGGCGCCACCGCGATCTCGGCCGCGCCACCGCCGAAGATGGCGGAGAAGAACTGGTGGACGCCGTCGTCGCTCGCCGCAGCGCCTCGCTGGGCCAGCAGCACCGCCGCGCCCGCAAGGACCAACCGGGCGATGCGCCGGGCCGTTGTACGGTCGGACGGGATCATCATGGTCGTGATTTCCTTGGGCTCGATGCCGGACCGGGACTTAGCGGTCTTTCCGCGTTCCGGCCTGCAACGTCCGTCCGTGTTCTTAGGTTGCCTCCGCAGGACCACATCGTCTGCATCGTGCGAAAGATGGTTTCTGCACGATGACGTTGCCGCGGGTGGCGCCGCTCGCGGCCTATGACCGTCGTCCGACGGGTACGCACGCACCATTCTGCGTCAATCCCCCGATCCCCTGCGCCTCGCCCCGGCATCGTCGCCCTCATCGTAGAGTTCGATGCCGGCCGTCTCGATGGCGCGGCGGATCTGCCGCGCACGCTCGAGCGTGATCGGGCATTCCCCGTCGGTCATCTCGGCAAGCTTCAGGATCGCGTGCGGCACACCCACCTTCTCGGCGAACTTCGACCGCTGCAGCCCCAGGAGGGCGCGCGCTTCCCGAACCTGTTTGCCCGTCAACATGCTACGAGGGTCCTCGGGCGCGGCCGACGATTTCGCCGAGTCCGCCACCGTTCTAGCTACGCGGCGGATGCCTGCAGGTTTCGCTTGGCATTGCGATCCGCCCGGCGCCCTGGCTCTCAGGGCCTCGCGCTCATCGACCTCGGGACGAGTTCATCCGGAGGTGTTTCACTGAATCCATAGCCCGCGCACCCGGTGCCACTCCTCGACCGCGGGTGCGACTACGCGATCGAGACGCTTCCGGGCGCGGCCCGCGCCCGGAACATCGGTACTCGGCTCGCGCGCGGGACGTCGTGGCGTTCCTCGACGACGACGCGGTCGCGGACCCCGACTGGGCGGAGGCCGTCTTGGCTCGTTTTGCCACCGATACCTCGATCGGCGTGCTCGGCGGGCCGGTGGTTCCCATCTGGCCGGGCGAGCGACCGGTTTGGCTTCCGCCCGATCCGGGTCTGACGGCCCTGTATGGATACCGCACCGCGCGACCCGACCGCGCCGGCGCCGCTTGACCCGGAGCGGCAAGCTGCGCCAACGTGCCGCCACTTCCCCGGAGCGGCCGGCGCCGTCGGGAGCTAGACCGAGGGTCGGGGGCCTGGGGTGAACGAGAAGGCTGATGCCCGAACCAGACGGCTCGACCTCGCGGCCCGCGCAGCTTGGCTCTACTACATCAAGCGGCGGACCCAGGACGAGATCGCGACCGACCTCAACGTGTCGCGCCCCAACGCCCAGCGCCTCGTGGCACTTGCGATCTCCGAGGGGCTGATCAAGTTCCGGCTGGACCACCCGCTCCTCAAAAGCATGGAACTCGGCGAGCGCATCCGCGACCGCTATGGTCTCGACCTCTGCGAGGTGGCGCCCAGCGTCGACGGGCAGAGCGACCGCACCGGAGTGGCGCTGCTCGCCGCGCAGTACATCGAGAACCTTCTGGCGGCGACGAGCCCGCAAATACTGGCGCTCGGCACCGGGCGGACGCTGCTCGAGACGGTACGCCAGGTCACCTCGATGGAGCGGCCGGATCATCGCGTCGTCTCGGCGGTCGGCAATCTCACCCGCGACGGCCGCGCCAGCCCTTACGACGTCGCGATCAGGCTCGCCGACCGCGTCGGGGCTCAGTGCTATCCCCTTCCCCTCCCCGTGCTGACCGATACGCGCGAGGAATGCGAATTCCTGAAGGCGCAGCGCGGCTACGGCATCGTCGACGCGCTGGTCCGCGAAGCCGATGCCGAGGTGCTGGGGGTCGGCTCCATCGGCCCGACCGCACCCTTGCTGATCGATGGCTTCGTGACCCCTGAGGAACTGGCGGAATTGCAAGCCGCCGGCGCGGTCGGCGAGCTGCGCTCCCACCCGATCGATGCCGCGGGGGCGCTGATCGACAATGCCGTGACGGCCCGCCTCACCGCCGTGCCGCCGCCCGCCGCCCCGCGACGCCCGACCGTGCTGGTCGCGGCCGGCCCCTCCAAGATCGACGCGCTGGCGGCAGCGCTTGCCGGACGCTACGCGACCGGGCTCGTGATCGACGAGCCGACTGCCCTGCGTTTGCTCGACCGTCGCGTTTGACGTGCGGCTGCCTCAAGATTGCCCTTGACAGTTCGACCGCCGCGACCGAGCATTTGCTCTTGAGGTGAGCAAAGTTGGCGGTCGCCCAAAGCAGCCGCCCAAAGGGAGGAAAAGCAATGCGTTTTGCTCGTATGAGCGGGTTGGTGGCTGGGCTCATGGCCTCCACCGTCGCGGTCAAGGCCGCCGACCAGATGACACTGACGATCGCGACCGTCAATAACGGCGATATGATCGTGATGCAGAAGCTGTCGCCGAAGTTCGAACAGCAGACCGGCATCAAGCTGAACTGGGTGGTGCTCGAAGAGAACGTCCTCCGCCAGCGCCTGACCACCGACATCGCCACCAAGGGCGGCCAGTTCGACGTCATGACGATCGGCGCCTACGAGACCCCGATCTGGGCCAAACAGGGCTGGCTCACACCGCTCGACGATCTCGGCGACGATTACGACTACAAGGACCTGATCCCGCAGGTGAAGGACGGGCTCAGCGTCGACGGCAAGATGTATGCTGCACCGTTTTATGCAGAATCGTCCTTCACCTATTACCGCAAGGATCTGTTCGACAAGGCCGGGCTGACCATGCCGGAAAAGCCGACCTACGATCAGATCGCCCAGTTCGCCGACAAGCTGACCGACAAGAAGAACGGGATCTACGGCATCTGCCTCCGCGGCAAGCCGGGTTGGGGCGAGAATATGGCGTTCCTCGGCACGGCCGTGGTGGCGCACGGCGGCGCGTGGTTCGACACGAAGTGGCAGCCGCAACTCACGACCCAGCCCTGGAAAACGACGATCGACTGGTATCTCAACGTGATGAAGAAGGACGGACCGCCCGGCCCGACCGCCAACGGCTTCAACGAGAACCAGGCGCTGTTCGCGTCGGGAAAATGCGGCATGTGGATCGACGCCACCTCGGGCGCCGGCCGCATCTACGACCCGAAGCAGAGTCAGGTCGCCGACAAGATCGCCTTCACGGCCTCGCCCGTCACCGACAAGAACCCGAAGGCCTCCGGATGGTTCTGGTCCTGGGCGCTCGGCATCCCGACCTCGACCAAGCAGGCCGACGCCGCCAAGAAATTCGTGAAATGGGCGACGTCCAAGGAATATGTCACCATGGTGGGCGAGTCGGAGGGCTGGGTCTCCGCCCCTCCCGGTACCCGCATTTCCACCTATGACAACCCGAAATACCAGAAGGCGGCGCCCTTCGCCCCGACCGTGTTGAAGGCCATCGAGACCACCGACCCGCAACACCCGACCGTCAACCCCGTGCCCTATACCGGGGTGCAGTTCGTGGCGATCCCCGAGTTCCAGGCCATCGGCACCAACGTCGGCCAGGATATCGCGGCGGCGCTCGCCGGCCAGGACTCGGCCGATGCCGCCCTCAAGAAGGCCGAGGCCACGACCGAGCGCACCATGAAGCAGGCCGGCTACCCCAAGTAAGAGCCGAACGGAAGCACCGCCGGGGTCCTGGCCCCGGCGGTGACGCCTAGGACCTTGAACATCGCCTTTGACCCGTCGATGGCGAAAGACAATAATCCGACGATAAGAACGGATTCAGCCGGGAGGCCGCCATGACGTCTTCAGCCCTGCCGCGCGACGTAGCCGCACCCGGGAAGGCGCGACGCAGCAAGCGCGGCATCGACACCCGGCCCCTGGTCTGGCCGAGCATCGCGGCCCTGCTGGTGTGGATGATCGTCCCGCTGGCCCTGACGCTCTATTTCTCGTTCCGCAACTTCAGCCTCGTCGATCCGACCCAGACCGGCTGGGCGGGCTTCGGCAATTACAGCTACCTGCTCACCGACGACAGCTTCATCACGTCGATCATCAATACGGTGTTGCTCGTGGGGGGCGTGCTGATCGCCACCATCATATTTGGCACGCTCTTCGCCGTGCTGTTCGACCAGGACTTCTTCGGCCAGGGTGCGGCCCGGCTCTTCGTCATCGCGCCGTTCTTCGTCATGCCCACCGTGGCGGCGCTGGTGTGGAAGAACCTTCTCATGGACCCGGTCAGTGGGCTCTTCGCCTTCTTCGCCCGATCGGTCGGGATGGAGCCGATCACCTGGTTTGCGCAGACGCCATTGTTCTCGATCGGCATCATCGTGGCATGGCAATGGGTGCCTTTCGCGACCCTGATCCTGCTGACCGCCATGCAGTCGCTCGATCGCGAGCAGATCGAGGCGGCCCGCATGGACGGCGCCAAGGCGGTCTCCCGCTTCCGCCACATCATCCTGCCGCACCTCGCCCGGCCCATCACGGTGGTCGTGATGATCGAGACCATCTTCCTGCTCGGGATCTTCGCCGAGATCCTGGTTACGACCAGCGGCGGCCCGGGCGACGCCAGCACCAATCTGGTCTACCTGATCTATAAGACCGCGCTGCTGCAGTTCGATATCGGGGGCGGCTCGGCCGGTGGCATCGTGGCCATCGTGTTGGCCAACATCGTCGCCGTCTTCCTGGTGCGCACCGTCGCCCGCAATCTCGATAGCTGAGGCAGCACCATGAAGGTCAGGGAGCGCAACAAGGTCGTCATGACGTTTCTGGGCTGGGGCGTGGCCTTTCTGGTCTTCTTCCCCATCCTGTGGATGGTGATTACGTCGTTCAAGACCGAGATCGACGCCATCCAGACACCGCCGAAACTGTTCTTCCACCCGACCTTGGAGAATTTCACCGCCGTCAACGATCGCGTGAATTACGTTGGCGCGGTCCTGAACAGCGTCATCGAGTCGCTCGGCGCCACGATCATCTGCCTGCTCTTCGCCATGCCGGCCGCCTATGCCATGGCGTTCTATCCGGGTCGCAAGACCAAGGATCTTCTGATGTGGATGATGTCCACCAAAATGATGCCAGCCGTCGGTGTGCTGGTGCCGATCTACTACATCTTCCGCCAGACCGGTCTGCTCGATACATGGACCGGCATCATCGTCATGTACACGCTGATGAATCTGCCGATCGTGGTGTGGATGCTGTATTCCTTTTTCCGTGAGGTCCCGAAGGAGATATTGGAAGCGTCGCGCATGGACGGGGCCACGCCGCGCCAGCAACTGACGCTGCTTTTGCTGCCCCTCTCGCTCCCGGGTGTCATGTCGACCGGCCTGTTGTCCATCATCCTGTGTTGGAACGAGGCGTTCTGGAGCATCAACCTCACCTCGGTGCATGCCGCGCCGCTGACGGCGCTCATCGCCAGCTTCTCCAGCCCCGAGGGCCTGTTCTGGGCCAAGCTGTCGGCGGCCTCGATGCTGGCCATCGCGCCGATCCTGGTGTTCGGCTGGCTGACGCAGCGTCAACTCGTCCGCGGCCTGACCTTCGGCGCCGTCAAATAGGGATAACGTCATGGCAACGGTGACATTGAAGGACGTGCGCAAGAATTACGGCGCCGTCAACATTATTCAGGGCGTCGACCTTGCCATCAAAGACCGCGAGTTTGTGGTCTTCGTCGGTCCGTCGGGCTGCGGAAAGTCCACCCTGTTGCGCATGATCGCCGGGCTCGAGGAGATCACGGCCGGCGACCTCATGATCGACGGCCAGGTCGTCAACGACGTGCCGCCCGACGCGCGCGGGCTCGCCATGGTGTTCCAGTCCTACGCGCTCTATCCGCACATGTCGGTGGGCGACAACATGGCCTTCGCGCTGCGTCTCGCCGGAGTGTCCAAGACCGAGCGCGACGCCAAGGTGATGGCCGCCGCCAAGATCCTGCAACTTGAGAAGCTGCTCGACCGCAAGCCCGGCCAGCTCTCGGGCGGACAGCGCCAGCGCGTCGCCATCGGCCGCGCCATCGTCCGCCAGCCCAAGGTGTTCCTCTTCGACGAGCCCTTGTCCAACCTCGACGCATCGCTGCGCGTGCAGATGCGCATCGAGATCGCACGCCTGCACAACCAGCTCAACGCGACCATGATCTACGTCACCCATGACCAGATCGAGGCCATGACCATGGCGGACCGCATCGTGGTGCTGCGGGCCGGCAAGATCGAGCAGGTCGGCTCGCCGCTCGAACTCTACCACTATCCCGCCAACACCTTCGTGGCCGGCTTCATCGGCTCGCCCAAGATGAACCTCACGCCCGCCAAGGTGAAATCGGCCAACGGCGTCGGTGTCGAGATCGTGCTGCCAGGTGGCGGTCAGGCGACGATCCCGGTCGAGCCCAGGAACGCGACGCCCGGCGCGTCCGTGACGGTCGGATTCCGGCCGGAAACGCTGTCCATGACCGAGCAGGGTCCGCTCAGCGGCAAGGTCGCGGTGGTCGAGCATCTCGGAGGCGAGACGCTGGTCTATGTGGATGTCGGCGACGGCCACCTCATCACGGTGAAGACACCCGGCAGCACGTCGGCACAGGTCGGCGAGCCCGTCCGGCTCACGGTCGACACGGACGAGGCCCGCCTTTTCGACAAGGACGGGATGGCCATGGTGCCGATGCGCCGCCGCGCCATTGCGGGCCTGGAGATGGCCCACTGAACCGGAAACGGGATCTCTCGCGACCGCTCGTGGCGGCCCCGTCGCCCGGGGCGCAGGTACGGAAGGGTCGGCTGCAGGCCTGGTCGGGCTATGGTTGCACCAATGACGGCGCGTGCAAGGCCCGGTCGGCCTGACTGAACCGGTCCCGCGCGAAGTTTTGCTGGTGCCAATAGGGGTAGATCATCGGAATAGCGCTGACCGCATCGAGGCGGCGACGCTCGTCGTCGGTCAGGCTCAAATCGACCGCCGCAATGTTGTCCTGGAACTGCCTGGCGTTGCGGCCGCCGACCACGAGGGAGCTGACCGCGGGCCGCTCCAGCAGCCAGGCCAGGGCGATCTGCGCCGCTGAGACGCCGCGCGCGTCGCCGATCTCGACCAGGACGTCGACGATCGACCAGAGCTTCTCCGGGTCCCGGATCGGCGGTTCGGTCCATCCGGCGAACTGGCGCGTGCCTTCCGGGGTCGCCCGATCGCGGCGATGCTGGCCCGACAGCAGCCCGGCGGCGAGCGGGCTCCAGACCAACACCCCGAGCCCCTGGTCGACCGCGATGGGCAGCAGTTCGTACTCGGCCTCGCGGGCTTCGAGCGTGTAATGGATCTGCTGGGTGACGAAGCGCTGCCGACGCTCGCGCTCGCTGACCCCGAGCGCCTTCATGACGTGCCAGCCCGAATAGTTCGAGCAGCCGATGTAGCGGACCTTGCCCTGGGTCACGAGCGTGTCGAGGGCTTCGAGCATCTCTTCGAGCGGCGTCGTCCCGTCCCATTCGTGCATGTAGTAGATGTCGATGACGTCGGTCTTCAGCCGCCTCAGGCTCTTCTCGCATTCGCGGATGAGATGGTAGCGCGAGACGCCCTCGTCGTTGGGGCCGGCGCCGATCCGCATGCGCGCCTTCGACGAGATCAGGATGTCGGACCGCCGGGTGCCGAGTGCCTCTCCGAGGATCTCCTCGGACAGGCCGTTCGAATACATGTTGGACGTGTCGAACAGGTTGACGCCGGCGTCGATGCAGACATCGATCAACTGTCGGGCGTCCTCGACGCCCTGGTGTCCGACCATGGCGAAATCACCCCGTCCACCGAAAGTGAACGTCCCCATGGTCAGGACCGACACCTTGAGGCCGCTGCGGCCGAGAACCCTGTATTTCATGGTCGACTCCGATGGTAAGGTTCGTTCATCGCGGCACGACGCCGCGATTGCGCCAACCTGCGGAACGGGCAGGATGGACGTTGAGGCTGGGTGTCGGCTCACCACAGGCCGAGACGCGCGCGCAAGTCCTCGACCTGCGCAGGCGTCAGCGGGTTGATGGTCTCGTGGCGGAGCAGCAGGAACAGGCGCGCCGTCTCCTCGAGTTCCTCGGTCGCGTACATCGCGTTGTCGAGGCTCGTGCCGGCCACCACGGGTCCATGGTTGGCCAGCAGCACCGCGTGGTGCTGGCCAACCAGTTTGTCGACCTCCCGGGCGAGGCTCTCGTCGCCGGGCGGGCAGTAGGGGACGACCGGCAGTCGCCCGACCCGCATGACGTAATAGGCCGTCAGCGGCGGCAGGCAGTCGCACGGGTCGAGGCCGTGCAGGCAGGACACGGCGACCGAATGGGTCGAGTGGAGATGCACCACGGCCTGGGCGTCGCGGCGTCCCGCATACATGACGCGGTGCAGGAAGGCTTCCTTGGTGGGCGCGTCGCCGCCCGTCCGGGTTCCGTTCGCGTCGAGGCGCGACAGCCGCGCGGGGTCCAATTCACCCAGCGAGGCGTTGGTCGGCGTCATCAGCCATCCGCCGTCGGGGTGCCGGACCGAGATGTTGCCGGTCGAGCCAAAGGTCAGGCCACGCCGGAACAGCGAGGCGCCGACCGCGCAGATGCGGTCGCGCAGGGCCGCGTCGGTCATGACAGCCTAGCCCAGGCTTTGAGGAAGAAATCGGGCGTGCCGAAATTGCCGGACTTCAGCGCCAGCGCCATCGGCGCCTCATCGAGGGTCCGCGTCCAGGGCACGCCCGGGTCGATCTCCGGACCGATCGCCAGAGCCTCGGCGCCGAGCGCGTGGACCACGGCCCCCGAGGTCTCGCCGCCGGCCACCAGCAGACGCGTGAAACCGCGCTGCTGGAGGCCCCGGGCCGATTGCGCGATCGCGTCCTCGACCATGGTGCCGGCGACGGCGCGCCCGAGGCGGGCCTGGGTGTCGCGCACGACGTCGGGGTCGGCGCTCGAATAGATCAGGACCGGCCGCTGGCCGGTCTGCCGGTCGACCCAGGCGAGCACGTCCGACACCGACTGGCGGCCGTCGGCCAGCTGGTCGGCATGGAGCTGGAAGGCCGCCATGCCGTCCCGGATTGCGACCGCCACCTGTCCGCGCGTCGCCGCCGAACAGGAACCCGCCAGGATCGCGGCGCGACCCGGCGGGGCCGCCATGGTCCTCGGCGGGGGCGTCAGCGCGTCGATGAGGCCGGCCGCCAGATAGGCGGCCGGCAGCCCCATGGCGATGCCGGATCCGCCGGTGACGAGCGGCAGGCCCGCGACTGCCGCGCCGATGTCGCGAAGATGGCGATCCGTCAGCGCGTCCACGATCGCGACGGGCCGGCCCGCGCGCACCTCGCGCTCCAGCGCACGGACGACGCCGTCGGGTCCGTCCTCGACCTCCGTGAAGCTGACCGAACCGACCGGCAGCCGGGTCTGGCGACCGAGCACGCGGCGCAGATCGGAATCGTGCATCGGGTTGAGCGGATGGTCCTTCATGGGGCTCTCGCTCAGGGGAACGCCGTTGACGAAGAGTTGGCCCGCGTAGATCGTGCGACCCGCGCGCGGAAACGCCGGACATGCAATCGTCCGATCACCCCCGACCAGCCCCAGCAGCGCCTCGGTGACCGGGCCGATATTGCCGGCATCGGTCGAGTCGAACGTCGAGCAATATTTGAACAATAACCGGCGTGCGCCCATGGCCCGCAACCCGTGCGCCGCCGCGATCGATTGCGCGACGGCATCGGGAGCCGGGATCGAGCGCGACTTCAAGGCGATCACGAGGGCATCGATACCCGCGAGGTCGAGGTCCGCCGATGGCACGCCGGTGCATTGGACGGTGCGGAGCCCTTCCTGGGTCAGCATCAGCGACAGGTCCGTCGCGCCCGTCAGATCGTCCGCGATACAGCCCAAGATCATCCGAGCTTCCTTTCACGAGGGGTGACGCGTGACGGCGCCGGGCTCATCACGGCCTCCGCGCCAGCTCCTTGGCGAGGCCATGGTCCATGGGACCGAGGTTCCGGCAATGTTCCATGGTCCTATGCTGGCGGCCCGCGCGGCCGAACACGAGCGCTCAGGATGAGCCCCCGACGCCGCAGCCCACGATCGCGATCCAAGATCGTGCGGTCTCGGTCCGCGCGGTTGCGAAGCCGGCCGTCAAGAGACGCGCTCCAGATTGACGCCGAGCGCCTGCGTCCAGCGAAGGCCGTCATCGGTCGAACCTGCCGGCTTATACTCGGCACCTGTCCATCCCGTATAGGGCAGCCGCTCGAGCGCTGCGAAGACGGTGCGGTAGTCGAGATCGCCCCGATCGGGCTCGGCGCGGCTCGGGACGGCCGCGATCTGGACGTGGCCGATGACCGGCAGGAACCGCTCGAGATTGACGATCACGTCGCCCTCGCTCAAGCCCACATGGTAGCAATCGAACATCAGCTTGATGTTGGCGCAGCCCGCCTCCTCGATGATCGCGGCCCCCTCGGCGGCCGTGCTGTAGAAATAGCCTGGCGCGTCGCGCTGATTGATCGGCTCGAGGAGGAGCGTGATCCCATGCGGCGCGGCCTTGGCCGAGGCGGTCCGCAGGTTACCGACCAGCACGTCGTGCGCCTGTCCGCGCGCAGCGGGCGCGACGACACCCGCCATGCAGTGGACGGCATTGCCGCCGGCCGCGACGCAGAATGCGATCGACTGGTCGACGGCGTCCTGGAACGCGGCCTCGCGTCCGGCGAGCGCGCCGAGGCCGAATTCGCCCGCCGCCACATTGCCCCGAACCGTGTTGAGCCCCAGCAACGTCAGCCCGTGATCGACGCATCTGGCCCGGACCTGCTCGGGCGCCACGTCGTAGGGCCAGTGCAGTTCGATGGCCTTGAAGCCTGCCCGGGCAGCGGCGTCGATCCGATCCAGCAAGGGCCTGTCGGGCCAGAGGAAGCCGAGGTTTGCGGAAAAGCGCAGCATGGGAGGACCCTGGGCTTTGGTAGGAGCGGCGGGTGGCGCGTTCGGGTTTACTGTCCGAGATGACTGCCGAAGAAGGCCGCGATCTCGCCGAAGGCTTCCTCGGTCTCGGGAACGCGATCGTCGAACTGGTACTGGGCGTGCGATTGGCCCTCGTAGACATTGAGGTCGGCTTCGACGCCGGCGCGCCGCAGCTTGCGATGCACCCGCACGGTATTGCTGAGCAGTTGATCGCGCGTCCCGGTCGTCAGGATCGTGGGCGGAAAGCCTGCCATGTCGCCGTAGACGGGAGACAGCAGCGGATCCTTCATGTCGTGTCCATGCGCGTAGAAGGCGGCCGCGTCGTCGCAGAAGCCGCTCGGCGACACCAGCACGTTGTCGACGAACTCGTCGCTGTAGAACGAGTCTCCCGTCTTGGTGACATCCGACATCGGCGTCCCCGGCGCGATGGCGCCCGGCATGGGCAACCCGTCCTGCTTGGCTTTCAGGACCATTTCGAGCACCAGCGCGCCGCCGGCCGAGGTGCCGACGATGCCCACGTTCTTCGGGTCGGTCGTTTTGATGGCCGATCGATAGACCGTCATGGCATCGTCGAGAGCGGCCGGGAAATAGGCATCGGGCGGCATTCTGTAGTCGACGGCAATCACCTTATAGTGACCGAAGCCAGCCATCATGATGGCTTCGGTCGTGCCGGACTCGCCGGGAAAGTAGACGTAGCAGCCGCCATGGACGTGGACGATCAGCTTGTCGCCGTTCTCCGGCGGGATGGTGTCGGGGGTGACGACGTTGACCTTCACGCCGTCGATGGTTGAGGACTCGACCTTCACATGCAGGCGGTCGCGCAGGGCCGGGAGGCCGGGCAGCACGGTGCCGGCGATCTTGTTGGCCATCGCGCGCCATTCCTCGCCCGTCTTCGGGTGGAAATTCCAGTCGGGGTTCAACGGTGCTGCGATGAACTTCTGCATCTCGGGACTGATATCGGCGGAAGGGACCTGCAAAGTCTTGGCAGGCACCTCCAGCGGTTTGGGGGCGGCATCCTCGGCATGAACCCCCAAGGCGAGGCCGGCCGATGATCCGAGCGCGATAATGAGGGTTCTGACGAGATCATCTGATCCTCCCGAGATGTTGTCATGGTTCTTCGGCCGTCGCGGACCGGACCGCGACGACCCGCGTGCATCAGGGCGTGAGCGACGTCCCGTTCATGGCGGCGACGATGTCCGACAGCATCGGCACATAATCCTCGCCGTGACCCGAGCCGACCGCGAGCGCGAAGCTGTTGCGGACCGCCGCACCGACCGGATTGGCCACGCCGAGCGCCTGGGCGAAGCCCGCCAGATAGGTGACGTCCTTGTGGGCATTGTTGATCGTGAACCGGTGGGCGTTGCGGTCCCGCTCGATCACGTATCGGCGGAAGGTCTGGTAGAAGGCGCAGTCCATCCGGCCGTTCTGGATGACGCTGTCGAACACCTGCGGGGTCAGCCCCGCTTTGGCCCCGACCATCAACGCCTCAGCATAGAGCGCCGCGTATCCCATCGACAGGAAGTTGTTCAGGAGCTTCATCGTGTGGCCGGTGCCGACCGGCCCGGTCGGTACGATGCGGCCCGCGAAGGCCTCGAGGATGGGCCGTGCCCTCTCCACGATCTCGGGCGCACCGCCCACCATGACGTCGAGCGTTCCGTCCCAGGCGTCTTTCGGCGTCTTGCCGAGCGGGGCGTCGATCAGCGTGAGACCGCGCGCCGCGAGGCTGGTCGCGAGGCGGATCGTCGAGGCGGGTTCGGCCGTCGAGCAGTCGATGATCAGCAACGGCTTTCCGGCCGAGGCCAACCCGTTCTCACCCTCGATCACGGCCTCGACCTGCGGCGATCCCGTGACGCAGAGCAGCACGACGTCGCAGACCTCGGCCAGTGCGCGCGGCGAGGAGACCTCGGTCGCGCCGCGCCCTTTCAGGTCCTCGATCGCCTCGCGCTTGCGGTGGCCCACGACGGCGAGGGGCCATCCCTTCTCCACGATGTTCTTGGCGATGCCCTGCCCCATGAGGCCGAGGCCGATAAATCCGATTCTCTCCTTCATGGCTGGCTGGCTCCCTTGGCGCTGCCGGTGTTTACAGATCCGGGCACATATTTGCGCCAGTTGTGCTGCTCCGCGAAGCCGAGGACGTCGCGCGTCTTGCGGTTCGATAGAAGCGTCTCGAACTCTCCCAAGTCCCGCTTCACCGGGACGTTCGGATAGAACCGCTTCAAGAGGTCGGCGGTGGGCAGATCGGACGAGCAGTCGTTCTGTGCGGCGTTGAAAATCTGGAAGCCCAGGCCGTCCTTCTCGATGGCGAGCCGGACGATCTGGCCGAGGTCGCGCGCGTCGATATAGCTCCAGGTGATGCGCTTGCGGAAACCCGGATCCGCGAAGAAACGCGGGAAATCAGCGTATTCGTGCGGCTCGATCACGTTGCCGATCCGGATCGCGTAGATGTCCGACCCTGAACGCTGCTGGAAGGCGTGAGCGGTCCGCTCGTTGCAGACCTTGGACAGCGCGTAGCTGTCCATCGGATTGACCGGATAGTCCTCATCGAGCGGGAAGTAGGCGGGGTCGCGGGGCTCGTTGGCGAAGACCAGGCCGTAGGTGGTCTCGGACGAAGCGACGATCGTCTTGCGGATGCCGAGCTTCTCGGCGGCTTCGATGATGTTGTAAGTCCCCATCGTGTTGATGCGGAACGTCTCGTTGTCGGGCGTCAGCATGACGCGGGGAATGGCGGCGAAATGGACGACGGCGTCGATCTTCGGCGCCCGCAGCGAGGGGGCGAATTCATGCACTTCCAGGGTGCTGGTCAGCGCGTTGAACACCTGCCCGGCATCCGTGATGTCGGTGATCAGCGTCCGGACCTTGGGGTTGTCGAGCGGCTTCGTGTCGAGGTTCAGCACGGTGTAGCCGTGCTCGACGAGATATTGCACCACGTGCCGGCCGGCCTTGCCGCTGCCGCCCGTGAAAACGATGTTCTTGCTCATACGAACCCAACTCCTGTGTGGGGGAAGGCGCCGCACCGCCGCGTGTCAGGCCGTGGCGGCTTCCATGATGGTTTCCTGCGAGGCGTCGGCCCGGTCGACCACGCGGCTGACCCGGCCGTCCTTGATGACGATCACGCGATCGCTGACGGCCAGCACTTCGGGCAGGTCGGACGAGATGACGATAATGCCCATACCGTCGCGCGCCAGCCGGCCGAGCAGCGCATGGACCTCCGCCTTGGCCCCGATGTCGATCCCCCGCGTGGGCTCGTCGACGATGAGGATCTTGGGCGATCGCGCCACCCATTTCGCGATCACGATCTTCTGCTGGTTGCCGCCGCTGAGATTGACGACCCGCTGTTCCGTCGACGGAGTCTTGATGCCGAGCGACTGGACGAACGAGCGGCACCGCTCCGTCTCCTTGGACCGATCGACGAAGAAGTGCGGCGAGTAGGCTTCCAGATGCGTGAGGCTGAAGTTCTCGCGCACCGTCATGCCGAGGACGAGCCCTTGCGTCTTGCGGTCCTCGGTGACGAAGCCGATGCCATGGGCGATGGCGTCGGCGGGCTCGCGGATCGCCACAGGCCTACCGTCGATGCTGATCTTTCCCGTGGAAGATCGCATGCCGAAGACCATTTCCATGATCTCGGTGCGGCCCGCGCCGATCAGCCCGAAGAAGCCGAGGACCTCGCCCCTGTGCAGGGTGAAGTCGACGTCCTTCACCTTGGCCTGATGGGGCCGCGGCTCCTTCAAGGTCAGGCCTTCGACCCGGATCAGCTCTTGCGTCGTCGCATAGGAGGCATGGACGCCGTAGAGCTGGCTCAACTCGCGGTCGACCATCTTGCGGACCAGAATGTCGCGTGTCATCTCGGCGATCGGCGCCGAGTCCACCGTGCTTCCATCGCGCAGGATGGTCACCCGGTCGGCGATCTCGAAGATCTCGTCGAGCCGGTGCGTGATGTAGACGATGCCGATCCCCTGATCGCGCAGCTTTCGAATCAGGCCGATCAGCGTGACGGCTTCGTGGTGACTGAGCGAGGCGGTCGGCTCGTCCATGATGATGATCTTGGAGCGATAGGAGATCGCTTTGGCGATCTCGATCATCTGCTTCTGCCCGATGCTGAGTTGGGCAACCGGCGTATTCGGGCTGATGTTCATGTGGAGCCTGGCCAGGACGTCCCGTGCCTCCCGGTTCATCCGCTGCCTGTCGATGAAGCCGGTGCGCCGGAGCGGCTCCCTGGACAGGAAGATGTTCTCGGCGACCGTCAGGTTCTCCACCATGGAGAGTTCCTGGTAGATGATGGCGATGCCGAGCGAGCGGGCATGGACGGCGTCGGCGATCTCGACGCGCTCGCCCTCCAGCAGGATGGTCCCGCCGGGGTCGGCTTCGATCACGCCGGTCATGATCTTCATGAGCGTGCTCTTGCCGGCGCCGTTCTCGCCCGCCAGGGCGTGCACTTCGCCGAGCCTGACGGCGAGGTCGACCTTGTCGAGGGCCCGCACGCCCGGGAACGTCTTGGACACGTCCCGCATCTCGAGAAACGGCTGCATCGGCGCGCTTGTTTCAGGTCTGAGGATGCCGGGGAGGCGAGGACCACTCTCCCCGGCCCGTGCGGGGGCGAGCTACTTCGTATAGCCGCCGAGGTTCGAAGCATCGACCACGGTGACACCGGTGTCGAGGTCGGCGGGCGCCGTTTCCGTGCCGTTGATCTGGGCCAGGAGGTGATCGACCGAGAGCTTGCCCATGGTCACGGGCCGCTGCACCATGATGCCCTGGATGAAGCCCTCCTTGACGCCCTTGACGGTGTCGGGGAGATCGTCGAAGGCGAAGACCTTCACGACGCCCTTTTTCGAGCCGAACTCCTTCGTGGCCATGACCTTGGCGACGGACGGGCCGCCGACCTGGCTCACACCGAAGATCCCCTTGAGGTTGGGATGGCCGCGGAGCAGCGCCTCGTCGACCGACACCGCCTTGGCGAGGTCGTCCTCGGTCCCCTCGGTCGCCACGAGCTTGATATCGGGATATTTGGCCAGCGACTTCTTGATGCCGGCAATGCGCTCGTTGAGGTTGGCGGCGCCGAGCTGGCCCGTGACGATGGCCACCTCGCCCTTCCCGTCGAGCGCCTTGGCCATGGATTCACCCATCGTCTCGCCGGCAGAACCGTTGTTCGTGCCGATATACATGCTTCGGCCGCTCTTGGCCGAATCGCTGTCGAAGGTCAGCACCTTGATGCCGCTGGCCACCGCTTTCTTGATGACGGCCTCGACCGATTTGGGCTCGTTGACCGAGATCGCGATGCCATCGACCTTCTTCGACATGAGATCCTCGAGGATCTTGACCTGAGTCGAACCTTGGGTGTTCTGCGGCACGACCCATTGGTACTGGACGCCGTCGGCATCGGCCGCGGTCTTGGCCCCCTTGTTGCAGTCATCGAAGAAAGGGACAGCCACTTTCGGGATCACCGCTATGACGACGTCCTTGGCGTCCTTGGCAAAGGCGCTCGCGGCGCCGCACAGCGGCACCACCGCCAGAAGAGCCGCGATGGAGATGTTCTGCATTTTCGTCATGGTCGTTTCCCTGTTCCCGTTGAATGATTGTCGGTTTGAGCGTGTGGCGTCGGTGAAGTGTCGTCCCTCGCTGATCTAGGCTCCTCTGCTCCGGCTACGCCAAACGTCCAGGCTAACGGCGATCAGGATGACGGCGCCAGTGATCGCCTGCTGGGCGTAGGTGTTGATGTTCATGAGCACGACCCCGTTGGCGATGATGCCGGCCAGGGCCGCCCCGATGATCGCGCCCTCGACGCTGCCGACGCCGCCCGCGAGGCTCGCGCCGCCGATGGCGGCCGCCGCGATCACGTCGAGTTCGGCACCGAACCCCGAGGCCGGCTCGGCCGACAGGTAGCGGGAGAAGCTGATCACCCCGGCCAAGGCCGCGATGAGACCCGACAGCATGTAGACCAGGAGTTTGACGCGGGCCGTCTTGACCCCGCTCAGGCGGGCCGCCTGCTCGTTGCCGCCCGTGGCATAGACGTGCCGCCCGAAGCGGGTCTTGCGCATCAGGGTCGAGAACACGACCGTCATGGCCAGCATGATCACGACCGGAACCGGCACCAGCCCGACATAGCCCTGTCCGATCTCGGCGAAGGCGTCGGGCGTGTCGGGGGTCAGGGGCACCCCGTGGGTGATGATGTACATCAGCCCGCGTCCGATGCTGAGCGATCCCAGCGTCGCGATGAAGGGCGGCAACCGGATCACGGTGATCAGGACGCCGTTGAACAGACCGAACATGAGGCCGGTCAGGAGGCCGCCGAGCACGCAGACGATGGCGGACAGGCCGGACTGGAACCCGAGCGCCGTCACCAGCGAGGACAGGCCCATCACGGAGCCGACCGAGAGGTCGATGCCGCCCGTGATGATCACCATGACCATGCCGATCGACATGATGGCGATGAGCGAGAAGGAGCGGAACACCCCCATCAGGTTGTCGGTCGTCATGAAGTAGGGCGTCGAGAAACTGATGAGCGCCACGACCACGAGCAGGGCCGTGAGCACGTTGAGTTCACGCACCTGCAAGAGGGCGCTCCAGCGGGCGCCCAAGGCCGTCGGGCCGACGGGAACGACGGATGCGCGGCTATCGATCACGGTTGAGCTCCTCCCTGGCCGCCACCTCGGGGTGGCGTGCCGTTCGCACGGTTAGGTCCGAGGTGAAGTTCCGGGCAGGTCGAGGCCGGTCACTTGCGCGATCAGCCGCGCGATCGAAGCATCGTCGTCCCGCCCCATGCCGGCCGCGGAGGTCATCAGGAACATCTGCAGCGCATTTGCCGCGAGCGGCGTCGGGAATCGCTCGGTCCGGCCCATGTCGGCCACGATGCCGAGGTCCTTGGTGAAGATGTCGACCGCGCTGGCGGGACTGTAGTCTCCCGCCAGGACGTGCGGGATGCGGTTCTCGAACATCCAGGAGTTGCCCGCCGAGGCGGTGATGACCTCGAAGACCTTCGTGATGTCGAGGCCCAAACGCTTGGCGAAGGTGATGGCCTCGCAGGCCGCCGCGATGTGGACACCAGCTAGAAGCTGGTTGACCATCTTGAAGGAGGCGCCGATGCCCGGCTCGTCGCCCAGGCGATACACCGTCTTGGCGATCGCCTCGAGGATCGGCTCGGCGCTCGCGAAGCTCTCCGGTGTTCCCGACGCCATGATGGTGAGTTCGCCGCCGGCCGCTCGTACCACTCCGCCGCTCATCGGCGCGTCGAGGTAGAGCATGCCGGCCTCGCCGCAACGCGCGGCCAGCCGGCGCGCGTCCTGCGGCGCCATGGTGGCCGAGGACAACACCACCCCGCCGCGGCGCATCGTGGCGACCGCTCCCGCGGCAGGGCCGCTGCCGAAAAGAACGGTCTCGGTCTGTGCCGCATTGACCACTGCAACGACGACCGCGTCGGCGTCACGCGCCGCCTCTGCCGCATCGCCGGCCACGCCTCCGCCTGCCGCGACGAACTTGGCGCTGGCCGCAGGATCCGGATCGAAGCCGATGACCGGCAGGGCGGCCCGCAAGAGCGAGAGCCCTATCCCGAGGCCCATCGATCCGAGGCCGATGACCGCCACCTTGCGTGTTTCGGGCACCCATGTCCTCCCTCGACGGCTCTTTCGGCCGCCGTCCGGCACAAACAATCACAGGATGGCAGCGCTGTCACCAGTAAAATGATAGCGCTGTCATCTTATTCGGCGGATTGCGGTCCCGGGCGCCCGCTCGGAGACTTGCAACGCGGCTTGACCAAGCCGCCAATACCGTCGGAGCCTCGGGGTCGCCGAAGGCCACCCCGCCAGCCCGTGATCCGACAGAACCGAGAAAGCAGGGCAGTCGCATGGAGGCCGACCGGACGAAGAAGCGATCCGTGGCGGGTCGGCATCCGGCCGTGACCCTGGCCGATGTCGCCAGGCTGGCCAAAGTCAGCGAGATCACGGTGTCCCGGATCGTGCGGGATATCGGCCCTGTCGCCGACGGCACGCGCCAGCGTGTCCTGGCCGCCGTGGCGGAGACCGGCTACGTCCCGAACCGGGTTGCCGGCACGTTGGCTTCCGCGACGTCGAACCTGATCGGCGTGATCATCCCGTCGCTGTCCAATATCGTCTTCGCCGATGTGCTGCGCGGCATCGACGCCGGGCTGGAGCCGTCGGGGTTTCGGCCGGTGATCGGCATCACCAACTACGATTCCACCGTCGAAGAGAAGTTGATCGGCTCACTTCTGGCCTGGAAGCCGGCCGCCATGATCATCGTGGGCTTCGACCATACCGCGATCACGCGGCGTCGGCTCGCACAGAGCGGCATTCGCATCGCCGAACTGATGGACATCGATTCGGAGCCGATCGACCTCGCGGTCGGCCTGTCCCATCGCGCAGCCGGCTACGAGACCGGCCGCCATCTGATCGCGCGCGGCTACCGGCGCTTCGGCTACGTCGGCCACGACTGGGAGACGGACCGACGCGCACGCCTGCGTTGGGAGGGCGTGCTGCAGGCGCTGGCCGAGGCCGGCCTGTCATGCATCGCGCAGGCCTTGTTTGCAGGCGCAAGCTCGACCCAGGCCGGACGCGCCATGCTGGCCGATCTGCTGCAAGAGACCCAAGATCTCGACGTCGTCGTTTTTTCCAATGACGACATGGCGGTCGGGGGCGTGTTTCACTGCATGGCGGCGGGCATCGCGCCCAAACGCGATCTGGCCTTGTTCGGCTTCAACGGCCTCGACATCGGACAGGCACTGCCGACCCCGCTTTCGACCGTTCGGTCCAATCGCTTCCTGATCGGCAAGATCGCGGTCGATCGCATCCTTTCCCAACCGGAGCGAGCCGGGAACCCTCAGACGATCAACACGGGATTCGAGATCGTCGAGGGCGAAACAGCCTGACGGTCCCCTGCTCGATCGAAGTTCAAGTGTCCGACGGGCGGGATCACCGCCGCCATTCGGCGACCCGGTTCAAAGGCCTGGACCTGGCGCACTCTGTCCTCGCGGATCGCTGCGGCATCCCCGCCCGATATTGGCGCCGGGATTGCATAGTGCACTGGGTCTGGTCTAACCTGGCAGCATCAACGAATCGCGCGCGGCAACGACGCCTCATCATCGCGCAATGTCACTTTCATAAGCATCCATCGGCAATGGCGCCTCAACGACTCGATTGGTGAACCCACCTTTCGTCGGAGCGTGTGCTGACCTTGGCGATCCTTCGCGTCCCTCTCGGCATTCTGATCTCGTCCGACGGTCCCTACAGCGTCGTGTCGCGAAGCATGCTTTGCGGAGCCCTGTTGGGGATCGACGAGGTGAATGCGCAGGCGCGGGGCGTCCGCTTCGAGGTCACGATGGGCAATCCCGCCGGGGAACTCGCGCGTTACGCTCCCCTTGCGTCCGATATGCTGTCGTCCGGCATCAAGCATGTCGTAGGATGCTACACCTCGTCGAGCCGCAAGGAGATTATTCCGCTCTTCGAAAAGGCGGACGCGCTGCTCTGGTACCCTTCGCACTATGAAGGGTTCGAGACATCGGCGAACGTGGTCTACACGGGTGCGGTCGCCAATCAGCATCTGCTGCCTCTCGTCGAGTATTCGCTGAATCATTTCGGCCCGAACGCTTTCTGCATCGGCTCCAACTACATCTGGGCGTGGGAGAACAACCGCATCCTCCGGGAGACGATGAACCCCGGGGGCGGCATGGTCCTTGCCGAGCGTTATTTTCCGGTCGGCTGCACGGATTTCGGGCAGGTGATCGAGGCGATCCTGGCGGCACGCCCGTCGTTCGTCTTCAACACGCTGATCGGTGAGTCGTCCTACCAATTCCTGCGCGACCTGCGCGCAGCCTGCTCGCTGCGGGGGATCAACCAGCCCGACGTTGTTCCGGTGGCAAGTTGCACCCTGTCCGAGCCGGAGCTGGAGGCGATCGGCCCCATGGCTCTTGATGGCCACATCACCTCGAGCGTTTACTTCTCATCGCTCGACAACCCCGAAAATCTGCGCTTCACGCAGGCCTACCAAGCGCGTTTCCGCGATGGACCCGCCGTGTCGGCCGACGCCGAGGCGACGTGGATCGCCGTGCATCTGCTGGCCCTGGCGCTGACCGAGGCCGGCACCGCCGAGGTGGTCGCGGTGAAACGCGCCGCGGGGCGGCAATCCATCGCCGCGCCCCAGGGCGAGGTCCGGATCGACTCCGAAACCATGCATGCCGCGCTGACACCGCGCATCGCGCGCTCGAATGCACAAGGGCGCTTCACCGTCCTGTGGGAGGCGCCGCGGCCGGTGCCGGCCGACCCCTACCTTATCCGCAACTCGTCGCGTTACGGCGCGGTCTCCATCAAGCCGGTGCTGCGGGTGGCCTCATGACGACACAGCGGCTGATCCAGAACTTCCGCCATTACCGGGGCCTCCTGTGGGCGGGAAGCGACTTCCATCGAGAGATCCTGGAGCGCACGCTGCTACGGCTCGGGCTGTCGCTGGCCTGCGTCGAGCAGGTCGACCGTGCAGGCCTCGATCCCGACCGCGATATCGTCTTCCTCGACGCCGATCAGCCGGTCAATTCGGCCCTGCTCCTGGAGCCTGGATCATCTTTGCCGGCCGCGACCGTGGTCGGCCTCGTGGGCGTGGAAGCGCCGAGCCGGCTCAAGCTGCTGGCCGAGGCCGGGGCCACGGCCATCCTGCGCAAGCCCGTGCAGGCCGCCGCGGTCTATTCGGTCCTGTTCTTGGGGGTGAACAACTACCGGCGGCTGCGCGCAGCCGAGTTGCGGCTCGCCGAGCAGGACCGCAAGCGGCGCGGCCGGCGCTTCGTCATCAAGGCCGTCGTGGCCCTTGTGCAGGCGCGCGGCCTCAACGACGAAGAGGCCTATGCGGAGCTCCGTCGCCAGAGCATGCGGCACCGAGCCCCTATCGAAGAGTTCTGCGAGGCCCTGTTCCACACGGGCAGCAGTTTCCCGGTCGCGTGGCCCACGGACCCCGCAATATCCCACACACAACTTGAAAAAGGGAGAGACGCCAATGCGCCGAATATTGATGCTGGGAGCTGCTATGACGGTGCTCATGATGCCGCTGACGGCGCGCGCCGCCGATCCGATCAAGCTCGGCGTGCTTGAAGACCAGTCGGGCGATTTCGCGCTGGCCACGATCGGCAAGGTACACGGCATTCAACTCGCCACCGACGAGATCAACAAGGCGGGCGGCATCGCCGGCCGGCCGATCGATCTCGTGATCTACGACACCCAGTCGGACAACACGCGGTTTCAGGAATTCATGCGGCGCGTGCTCCAGCGCGACAAGGTCGATGTCGTGTTCGCGGGCTTTTCGAGCGCGTCGCGCGAAGCCTACCGCCCCATCGTCGATCAGCTGAACGGCCTCGCGTTCTACAACAACCAGTACGAAGGCGGCGTCTGCGACGCTCATATGATCGTCACGGGTGCGGTCCCCGAACAGCAGTTCTCCACGCTCATTCCCTGGATGATGGAAAAGTTCGGCAAGAAGATCTACACGATTGCCGCTGACTACAACTTCGGCCAGATCTCGGCCGAATGGGTGCGCAACA
>JAABUL010001105.1_pt1 | contig 53506 bp, 39 predicted proteins | sample 5559151 | NCBI WGS metagenome assembly JAABUL01 (sample SAMN10711876, study PRJNA513368) | rock metagenome | isolation source: Antarctica rocks | place: Antarctica: Victoria Land, Pudding Butte sud
GGTTGATTTAGTGGATTTTTAGATAGTGATGGTTCAGTATATTTAAATGAACAATCAGGTCAAATTTTTATAAGTGCTACACAAAAAAATCTATATTTATTAGAACCTCTTATAAATATTTATGGGACATCGTCACTCTGTTTATAAGTTCTATTTATATCTAGAAATACTATAAAGTATCTAAATTTTTTGTATCTAATTAAGATACACAATTTATTTTTAATATTTAAAAATATTTTTGTTAGATACTAAAGATTATTATTAAGTTATCTATTATATATTATCTCGGGATTAACAATTAAGTTAAACAAGTTAATATTATTATAAAATATTATCTTTGTATCTATATTAACTATATATAGAATAATTAAATTAAATAGCTTTCAAATATTGTTAGAATGTTAGATCTAATCTAATTCAAAAGATTAATCTGGACGCTCTGACAACAACCCGATTTACTAATATTACTATATAGCAAACTGCAACTTATAGAGCTCTAAGTATAGCTAAGTATTACAATTATAAATTTAGAAATACTAGCAACAAGAGACTAAATAAGCTTCTACAAGTATCTCTTAATAAAATATTAAACTCGTAAGAAATAATTAGAGTTTCTTTTGTTTTGTCTAATAAAATTAGATTTAATTGTTTAAAAATCTTGTTGTTGTTCTTAATATATATATAGAAAATTTAAATTATTAAAACTTGTTCTTCGAATAAAGTTTGTTCGAATTAATCGAATTTGCAATTTATAAAATTTTGATATTAATATAGACTAACTGCGTTAGATCGAGTTAAAATCAAAAAGTTGATTTAATTCCTAATATTAGAATTGTTAAGTTAAGTCGATTTCTAATATTAATATCGAAAATCGTATTATATAAATAGTAATTTCTTAAAAACATATTATTTTAACAAAAGTAATATATATATGTAATATATATTAGTAGTTATTATAATAAATAAATAAAATAGTTTAAAATATATTAAAACTAGTTAATTTTAATTAATTTTTAGTATTTCTTAATATTAATTTATTCCAAAAGTTGAAATTGAAACTTAAGTCGATTCAATTTAATTCGATTTCAAAAAAATTAATATTTAAGTCGATTTCTAATGTTGAAATTGTCGAATCGAATCGATTCTAAAAGTTAAAATCGAAATTCAATTTAACAATCAATCTATTAGAGAACTCTAGAAAATCTATATAAAGTTAAGTAAAAAAATTAAAAGTTTAGTAGACTTTAAGTCTTTAAAAATTTTGTCTCTTAATTTTATAATTTAGACTCGAATTTAATTAATTAATATTGAAAGTTTTACTTAAAAGATAAAGAAACTTATCTAGTATCTATATAATAAGATACTTATTTCTTAAGCTATTTATAAATTTAATATTAATTGTTTTTGTTGTTCTTGTTCTATATACTTTATAAATAACAAAGTCTAATTTAATGTTAAAAATCTTAATATTATTTATTTTGCAATTAAACTAAATAATTATTATATTATATTTTTAAAAAAGAATTCTTTAGTTGTCGAACTTAAGCTTTCTATATTTATAAAAGTTTATTTTGTTTTCTATACAATTTTTGTTAGTTATATTGTTACTAATTCTTTGTCTAAACAATATTAGAAATCTTGTAAATCTGTTGTTGTTAAAAATAACAAAAAATTTTAATATTTTAACAATATTCTAAACTTCAAATATAATAGATATTTTAGCTCTATTCTATCTAAATACTATGTCAAGTAGAAAAATTATTTTTCTATCTAAAATTTTTTTAATTTTCTAAACAATTATTAACAAACTCTTAATAAGTATTATCTAGTTAATTTCTATTGTTAAAAGATTATATATAATATTTTGCATTATTTTTAAATATTAATATTAAAAAGAATAGATAATATCTTTAATCTTATCTAGTTTTAATAAAATTAATTAAATCTTATTTATATCTTGCTTAAATCTTGTCTAGATAATAATAATAAAATTGTTTTGTTCTTGTTAATATTTTGTTATTTTAAATAGGTTTAATCTAAATTAAGTTAATTTAATCTTATTTCAATCTTGTCTAGATCTTGTCTAAATAGCAAAAAAATTCTTGTCTTGTCTTAATACTATTTTGTTATTTTAAATATATTTACTCTTAATTTAATTAATTTAATTTTGTCTAATCTTGCTTAATCTTGCTCAAATTTTGCTTAAATACTTTTTTTATATTTTTTTTTACTTTATCTTATTTAATAAATTTAGAGATTTTGTTTTGTCTTTATCTTTTTTTGATTCTAGCTTAGTTTAATAAATTTAGATATTTTACGTTGTTTTTATATTATTTTGTTTTTATTTTGTCTTGTTTTTCTTAAGTAAGAAATCTAGTTATCTTGTTTTGTTTTATTTTGTTTCTTAAAATTCTCTCGACTCTTAATTCTTTAATTTTTCGACAATTTGTTATATTGTCTTAATTGTCTTGCAAAAATTCTATTTTGTAAACAGAAATTAGTAATGTAATATTAGATTAGCAATTTACTAATTATATTTATCGATTAAATCAATTTTTGTTTTAATTTTGCTTAGTTTTCTTAACTAGATTTTAAATAAATCTAAATTAGACTAAATTATATCTAGATTAATCTAGATCAAATCTAAATTAACTTTTGCTAAATATAAAGTCTACAATCTTATATAGTTAGCGTTGTTTTATTTCTCTCTTTTCTCTTTTCTCTCTTGTTTTTTGTTCTATATATTAAATCTAGTATAGATCTAAGTTCTATCTACTAGTTACTAGTTTAGATATCTCTTTAAATAATAATTTCGAGTCTAGTTTCTAAGAGATTCTAATTAATTAAAGTAGATAAATAATACTAATATTTATCTATCTACTTTAATTGACTAAATTTAAATTTGCGAAAATATATAGATCTTGTATAAACTCTTAGAGATATTAAATTAAATATATATAAAAAAAAGATTTAGTTGTTTTTAATTGTAATAACTTTAGAAATTTATCTTCAATTTTTACTAATATATATTTAAAAAATAACAAAACTTATATATTATATTAGTTGTATAATTTTAAGACAAACATTAATTAACAAGTATAAATAATTACGTCGCGAAACGGGATAGATTTTAGATAGGTTGAATCTCTTAAATCGAGATTCAACCTAGATTCAATCCGGAGAATCCGACCCGAATTAATTTTTAATTCGATAAATATAGAAGCTAGTGTATTAAAACTTCTTAGCATAATAGACTAGTCTATTTCAAGTAATATTGTTTAAGAACTATATTAAAAATTTCGAAACTCAATTTTTGAATCAATAAATAAGAAAGTGTTTCTCTTGCAATTCTATAACAAGAGATAGAACAACTTGTGTAGAATCTAACCCGTTCCGCGACGTATAAAAGATTAATCTTTTTCTTTTTCTTTTCTTCTTTATCTTTTTATTTATAGTTACTTTGTAGTAAATCGAATATGTATTTTAATTAATTAAAGAATAATTATAATTAAAAGTAATTATAATAGAATATAATTGTTCGATATAATACTTGTTCTTAAAGTTATTCTTTAATTCTATATTATATTTAAATTAATACTTCTTTTATCTACTAGTTATAAGATAGTAATTGTAATTTGCAAATATTGTTTTATTGCAAGTATTATATATAATTACAACTTATATAAGAAAAGAAAAATTAGCAATTTAAAGCAATACTTCTTAATTATATAGTTTTATTCTTTGTATACTTATTTGCAACTACAATAAGAATATCTAGCGCAATATATATCTTATTGAGAAGATTATTTAACAAATAAGCAAATATTGTAAATATTGTAAATATAGAGATAAATAATAGAGATAAAGAAGAATAGAATAGAATAGAAATAATAATAATAATAATAACTTAAACAATATAAATCAAGAAACAATAGAAGATAGAATCTATAGAGTATTTATCTTTTAATATCTTATAATAAAGAATTCTTGATCTATCTGCAATCTTTTTCTTTTGCTCTTAATATAGATTAGTGTTCTAGAAATAGTTCTTCGATAAAATTTTTGAGTAATTCTTCTATAAATTATTGTTGATTAGCGCAAGCCTTTAGCGCCGGCGCAGGCGCCAACATTTAGCATTAGGGCTGTCGATTTAGCATTAGAGCTGTTGCTCTTATGGATAATATCATAATATCTGTTGCGCTTCTATTTTATGGCAAGCAAGATACTTTCAAAACTGCGGTACTCCCGCAGATCGTTTTCACTGCCAAGTCCAGAGAATTAGTACTTATAGCTTTACAGCAACCACCTAGGCCCTCTATCCACGCTTGTGGGAGTGTCACGCTTGATGAAATATGCTAACGTAACAGCGCACGTTGTTACGGCCCCGGTTCAATGGCTACAGACTCGATATTCGAGGCTGTAAGTCTTTCTGCGCTTTCCTTGACATGTCTTGGGGTCCTTATCAATACATTTCATGGCGACGGCGAGCCTCTAATCGCTTCAATTGCTTTTAGCGGTATCGCATTTGCCCTTACCTGTTATCTGATACCGCGTCTTGGACCTGTCTTTGTGAAGGCTGGACTCCGAGGTCGTGATATGTCAAAGCTGAAGAAGCCTGAGATGTAAAGTCCATTTCCATACCTCTTCTGAAACTCGGTCTGCCTTGCTGACGACTACTATTGCAGACCAGAAGGATTGGGCGCCGTCTCTGCATTGGTCTATCTTCTTATTGTCATTGTCTTCATACCGTTCCCTTTCTACAAGGACATTGTGGCAGCCACAGCTCGTGGAGATCACATATACGGGCAAGGCCTTGCTGAGTCGCGAGATATGCAGTATGTGATTGAAGGCAGAATGCTACACCGGTTCCCCCACAGCAAGGTATGGAACACGTAAGAACCTCGTGACAAAGGACCTCGAGGACGCTGATATCGGGCTTGAACAGTTGGCTACTTATCTCTCGGCGATTCTCTCTCTTCAATCGGTCGTCATTCTTGGCATTGGTGACGATCTGTTCGATATTCGTTGGCGACACAAATTCTTCATCCCAGCTTTCGCCTCCATTCCAGTGCTCATTGTCTATTTCGTGGATTATGGTGTTACCAACGTCGTAGTCCCCGTCCAGCTTGAGCCCTACTTGGGTCAGCTGGTGGAGCTTGGGTGGCTGTACTACGCCTACATGGCAGCGATTGCCATCTTCTGCCCAAACAGCATCAATATACTTGCAGGCATTAACGGTCTCGAGGTCTCACAGTCAATTATCATTGGTTGTCTTCTTCTGCTCAACGATGTCTTATCGCTCTACTCGGCGCCTAGGGACCCTCAGCCACATCCAGCTACAGCTCCACATTATTTCTCGATCTATCTACTTATGCCGTTCCTCGGCGTCTCTCTAGCCTTGTGGCGATTCAATTGGTACCCAGCCAAAGTGTTCGTTGGCGATACGTACTGCTATTTTGCTGGAATGGTGTTCGCCATTGTCGGCATTCTTGGGCACTTCAGCAAAACTTTGCTCCTTCTACTTCTGCCCCAAATCGCCAACTTCATCTATTCAGTACCACAACTCTTCCATATCGTACCCTGTCCTCGCCATAGATTACCACACTACAATGCCCGAACAAATCTGCTCGAGCCATCGGTCACCCAATGGCAGCACCCTCCTTCATGGCTTTTAGCAAGATCGCTAAACCTTCTGGCGGCGTTCCCCATACCTCTTATCCGACTCGAAAAAAACTCCACGGGTGATATAGTGCAATCCACAAATTTCACAATCCTGAACCTGTGGCTCGTCTGGTTTGGACCTATGAGGGAAGACTCTTTAGCGGTAGGCATTTTAGCCTTACAAGTAATATGCGGAATATTGGGCTTGTTTGTACGGCATGAGCTGGCACTTTGGGTTTTCAGACAGGACAACAGGCGATGATAACAATGTACTGCAAGCTGGGCCCTTCGTCCTACGTTCACCGTATCTAATTGGGTTGAGAGCACAGCTATCCTCACCATGTTGATCAGTTGTATGCGAAAGCTCTCTGGCAGAGCAGATCAATGACTTGATGCCGTAATTACAGAATTCTCGGTTAATAAGGTTGTACTTTGCTGAAGTAAAAGGTTTGCAAAGAACGGTTCCCCATGTTGCGCTAAGCTTCAGGGCCTCCGGGCCGAACCTTCGGTGCTATTTCGCGGAAGCTCGGTCGACTTTCCCGTGTCTACTTAGATGTTGCAGAATTATGACCGCAGTTCAAACCATTTAATGCTTCCAATTCGCGCTTAGTCCCGACGGTTGCGAAGTGGGTAATGGCGCCTCAGAGATTCCGAGGTATCCAGGAGGATTCAAAGTCGGAAAGCTCGGGCACGAGAGAAAGGCAAGCTGAAGGACTACTGTCTGGCATATCGAAAGTACGACGCTATACCGCAGCTACCACTGGAGGGGGTAGCAATTTAAAAGATGTGACACTGGCAACAACCTCTGTCATTGCACAGCACATTGGACAGGACGGTCAAGGCACAGTAGAAAAGGTAACGTTTAAATGACGCCAGGAGTGGTTAAAGCTGATTTTGCATTCCATAGGTTCACTGGCCGTCGTTCGATGGCGAACTTCTCAATGCCTACAAGCAAGCGCACCGCTTGAATAACCCATCGACATTCAGCTCCTGCTATCACCAATTCGTCCTCAGTCGCCCTGGCCTTGCAGCTGCGTCGCCTACCATGGCCCTTCATAAACAACGGAGAAGAACCAGTAAGAATCAGCTTGCGCTTGCCGTCAGAAAAGATTTCAACGCCGCCATGGCAAGTGAGCCTGAGACTATTACGTCTTTCTTGTACACAGTACAGAACCAAGGTATGAATGGCCTTGGGCGGCATTTCTGCGGTCTTGGTGCTTACTATCTTCAGATAAGAATTTTCGCATGCGATTTGCTCCTCGGCTGAAGTAGAAAGGACCAAGAGGACTTGTTTGTCTGTTATTGTAATGTATGTCTATCGTTGTAAATCACTGGACTAGTGAAAACCGGAGCTTGTCTTTGGAACGCCTCGGATGAGGATACTTGTGATTCCTGTACGGTATGTGGGTCACTTGGGACTATTAGACTGTATGTAGAAGGTTCTGCTATTGAAATCGTAGGGAGCACGAATAACGTTGTGTGAAGCACATGAAAATATTGGGGGTCTTGAATTTTCAGTAGCTGAGTCATCCGTCCATGAACTTTTTCCCACAATACCATACCACATCCTTTAGGCTCTCAAAATCCATTACACATGTTCCAGCTGGGATCCTGGTAGCAGATCTAATTTCTCCTTTTGCCCAGATCCTCAACTTGTCCGATCTGCCGCCAGCATGAGCTGCGCAGGCCAGAGTATGGCCACCAGAACTGTCGTCTACATACGATCAACAGGCCCGTCAACACGAAGGTGCAATCGGAAAGGCTTCATTCGAAAAGCGCAGACGAGACCGCTTTGCGATGTATTTTCTCGCAGATCCGATGTCCGTGAACGGCCAAGATTGTCATTTCTAAGGCCAGCCATCACGGCGCCTTCGAAAAGAGTACGCCGTTCCTTTTGGTGCGTCCCTTACTAGTCTATGTCACTGATAAACGCGCAGTCATTCTACAGTAGTCCCATCTCACTAGCGACTAAAGACCCTTACACGGTACTGGGCGTAAATAAAAGCGCATCTGCTTCGGATATCAAGAAAGCATACTATGGCCTGGCTAAAAAATACCATCCAGACACGAACAAAGATTCGGGAGCCAAGGATCACTTTGGAGAGGCGCAAACCGCGTATGAGATGTTATCGGATCCGAAGAAGAAAGAAGCTTGGGATACCTATGGCGCAGCGGCATTTGACCAAGGTGACCCCCCCGGAGGCGGGGCTGGAGGACCGTTCGGGGGAGGTGCCAGCGGCTTCCAAGGGTTTAGTGGAGGGTTTGGGAGAGCTGACTTCAATTTCGAGGATCTCTTTGGGGCGTTCACGGGTGGAGGTCGGAGGGGACGGGGATCACGCCAAAACCCCTTTCAAGAGGAGGTTTTGGTGGGCCAGGATATCGAGGTTCAAACAAATATCTCCTTCATGGACGCTGCGAAGGGTACCGCGAAGGAAATCTACATCACGCCTCTCGCGCAATGTAAGACATGTTCTGGGAATGGGCTGAAGAAGGGGCAGTCAAGATCGGCTTGCAAAAAGTGTGGAGGATCAGGGACTCGAGTACATTTCGTACAAGCTGGCTTTCAGATGGCAAGCACATGCGACGCATGTGGTGGGCAAGGGGTGGCTATTCCCCGTGGTGGAGAGTGCGGCACCTGTAAAGGCAGCGGTGCGGTACGAGAACGGAAAACGGTCAGCATCGATATACCCGGTGGTGTTGAGGATGGTATGCGTCTGCATGTAGCAGGGGAGGGTGATGCTCCACCAACTGCCGCGGCCGCGAATCCCGGCGCCCGGACGTCAAAAGGGGACCTATATGTTTTCATCAGAGTTGCTCAAGACCTCAAGTTCGGAAGATCTGGGGCGGATGTGCTTTACACGGCCTCGATCCCCTTAACGACAGCAGCGCTTGGAGGCGAAGTCAAGGTGCCAACTCTGGACGGGGAAGTCAAGCTCAAAGTTGCCACTGGGACGACCACTGGAGACAAGGTCACATTAGGGGGCATGGGTATGCCGAAGTTGGGAAGTCGTTGGAACGCTGCTGGCGACTTGCGAGTCGAGTTCAAAGTAGCGATGCCCAAGTACTTGAGCGCAAACCAGCGGACTATATTGGAGATGCTAGCAGATGAGCTGAACGACCCGAATGCGAAAAGAGTGATGAATCTTGGAAGGACAAGGTGAAAAAGCACTGTCCTCTACCCTTATTGGACCTCCTACTGATCAGAGCAGTGAAAACCCATCGACATCAAGTACTACTCCCGGCTCTTCGAAAGCGGCAGATTCACACAAGGGCGAAGGCTTCCTGAAGTCTGCATGGCACAAGCTCACCCACCAGCACGACAATCTGCCTCCAGACGAGCCGAAGACTGGCTCAAAAACCGACGAGAAAAGCGAGACCGAAGAACCAAAGAAAGCCGCCGGTTCAAGCTGAAGGATCAGTAGCGTCGTCCCTTTGTCATCTGTAATTGTGTCTTATAACATAGCGCTGGCATGCTGGGGCGGATGAAGTCCGGACATGTAGCATTAGGAATCCTTTTGTTCTACTAGGGGCTTCAGACATAGCGTGGAACCCGTGTACTGACTCATTGTGAATATCCTCGTAACCCAGAGACCGCAAGCGTCAATCTCCACTAGATGTCGAACGCAACCTTATATCCTTGCCATCCTGAACTTCGATAGATATTTCTCACGCAGTCTTTCCAGACGACAAGCTTCGACCGTACCTTGGGCGGGTCACGAGGCAGTATAACGCGATGCTAGCGGGCACGATATTACTGGATCGAAGAAAGACGGTAATTCAAGATGATCATCAGGCTCGAAGTGACAGTCCACAATCAGAAGCATCGTGAACCCAGAAGTGACAGATTCTCCAGGCTAGTAATTAATGAATCCCTAGACCAAGAAGAGGTTGTTCGTCACGCACGAATGGTCAATGTCATGGACTTCCATATCTAGGTGACGGCTATGAATGGCTGATTGAAATTTCATCATCATAAATCCATCCCATTCAGGTTGGTCTGTAAATTTCGTACCTACAAAGATTGAGAAAGGACATGGCTCGTTGGAGCCCACAACTTCCTTAGCAGCTACCATGGTCATGCTGCGCGCCATGACTTGAGCAAAGACAATGAACCCAACTCATGATTCTCCATATGCCAGTATGATAGCGTGGATAGGTGAAAGGTGGTCTCGCAGATTCATCGTATATCAAACTCTGATATCATCAACGCACCAAGGAGTTCGGATCAAGATGCTTGGCTTGTGTAGGGGAGCGCTTCCATAGCATCTATGTCAAAGTCGCCAACATTGCTTTGATCATTCCCGGTGTAGGTGCTACCGAGTAATCATTAGCTCTCGCCTTGTCCTCATTCTATAGCGAGGACAAACATCAGCGAACAAAAGCCATCCTACCTTTCTTGTCCTTCTCCACCTTGGTCTCCCTTTCGGGCCTTTCAATGATAATCTCAGGCTCACGGTGTCGGCTGCTCCTTTCGATGATCACGTCTCCATCACTGACCCGACCTTCTTTATACCGTGCGGCCTTCCGATGTTCTTTCTCAATTTCTCTTTCGTACTTGAGCATCTTCTTTTCTGCTTCCAAGGCACGAATCTCGGCTTTGATAGTCTTTTCATCCTTCTTCGTATGGTGAGGTATTACCAATGCCAGAGGTCCAGCAGCTATGCTGTTCGATTCGCCAACCTCCTCATCGACATGCATGGAGCGCGAGCGGTGCCTGGAGCGGGAATGGGATGGCCGACGGGTAATTATCGTGGGCGAGGGTGACCGGTGCGAAGCGCGACTATGGTGATCTGAATGGCCGCCGTGTTCAGAATGCCGACCTCCATGTTCAGAGTGACCGCTGACGGAATGAGCCCCTTTAGTGGGATGTCCGCCTTTGGTAGAGTGACCTCCCGCATGACTGCCATGTTCGGAATGCCCACCTCCATGTTCAGAGTGACCGCTGACCGAATGAGCCCCTTTAGTGTAATGTCCGCCTTTGGTAGAGTAAGCTCCCGCATGACTACCACCTCCTGCATGACTTCCACCCCCATGGCCTCCACCCTTGATAGTCGACGCACCGCTGCCGCTCATCACATCCCACTCGCGAACCGAACGGGGTACCTCCGAAGGTGGCTTGTCCGGTAGATTGACTATAATCTCGGTGCGGCGTTCGACGACTTCAGCCTCTGGAGCCGGCGCTTCGATCAAATAGGTGGTTCGACCTGGACAGAGATGAGCCATAAAGTTATAAGCAGCGCGGAAGGGGTCATCGACTTTCGCCTCGCTCGTTCATCTCCTTGCTAACTCTGATTATCTCGTCAATGTGCTCTTTGGCTAAAGCTTTCAGCACGATGATGGTCTCCTCCTGAGATACGATCAGTTTGGTCGAATCCGGGACATGTGCTGGTGACTGACCTCCTCATCGAAAGGATACCCGAGTTCAATGATTGCCCGCTTGTTCACCAGCCTCCGCGGCATTCTGGTCTTGCCTTTTCGCGGATACGGCTTCTCGATTTCCTCTTCCTCGACGTCATAACTTTCCTCTTCCTTGAACTCTTCTTGGAACTCGACATCACTGTTACCCCTCCTACGGACAGTAGATCTTTCACGCTCCCTATATCCGCCATGATAGTCTTCTTCGAAGAGATCCCGCTCTTGGTAGTCTTTTTCGACATATCTCGGTGGGCTGGGCCTCCTGCGTCCGCCGGCCGGCATGACAATTGTCTCGGGCGGTGGTCTAGTTGGCGCTCCATAGCGGGGCAATGGCTTGCGATCGAAGGTGTCTAAGCTCGACTGCCGCCTCAACAAGCCCGGCCTGGGAGGGGCTCTCCGAGGGGAAGGTCTGTAATCCGGTCGGCTGTCGAAAGGAACCATCTGGCCTCTGCTCGGCTCCTCGTCGAAGCTGTCGAGATCTTCCTCGTAGTACCTCCCAGGACCGCCACGAGGTCTCCTAGCTGGCGGCCCATACCGCTCTTCTGAGATGTAGACATCCTTTTCTTCAAAACGATCCATTCCTGGCCTACCGTAATAGCCGTCAGCAGACCTCTCCCGCACCCGAGGGCCCCCACCGGCACGAGAAGGTCGCGGTTGGAAGACATCATGCTCTTCATAACGGTCACGCTCGACCAGCTCTGGCCCACGAAACCGTTCGGCTCGCTCACGCTCGAATCGCTCCGGGTCCCATCGCCCGCCTCCCCGCTCGTAAGCGGCATAGCGAGGCTCACCACCGTAACGTGACATCTTAACTCAGCGGCAACGAATAGACTGGGGTGAGAGAGGGAGAGCGGGAGTCGAAGATGGTCGAGTGCGGGAGAGGCTGGTCATGCGCTAGTGGATGGAGGTGGGATAGCTGGACAGAGACCCCACTAGGAGCTGAGTCAGGCTAAGTGTTGCTGAAGTGCAGCAACAGCAGTACGATCGGATGTGGAGCTGATTTCGGGATGGCCGTAGCGGAGGCAATCACGAAGGAATTCTAGGTAAAAGCAAATAAGTGGGAGGGATGGAAGTGCTCACGTAAAAGTATGGCAAGGTTCAAGGAAGAACAGAGTTAATAAATCATCAATATCATTCCTCTATGTCAGTCTCATTTCTCACTTCTTACTTCTTCAACTTCGACTTTCAGCGTTGGCCAGCTCGCCACGAGGAACTGATGCGGATGTTGCAATGCTCTTGGATATTGGGCACACGCAAGATCGTCGACTTGAATCCAAGTGTCTCGGAGTGTCTCAGTGGGCAGCTCCAACACTTCTGTGACATCATCCACACGCACCACGCTCGGAGCATTGTGAACAGTACTGCGAAATTGGAAGCCCGTTGATGCGATGCCACAAATTTTGGTCTAAGAGCTCCAACGCTACCATGCCCTTGCACTCATCGTCCCCGTCCAATCCTGTCGTCAAACATATGCCCATCTAAGTCGTTCTATAGCCTTGGATATCTTCTTTTGCCCCTTGCCCTCGACCTCACCATCCATTGACGCCGTGGCTACTACCAGCCCTTCCATGCCCTTATCCTTTCCCATCTCATGTCCCCAGGTAAATAGCGCCAGAGACATGGTGGAAGTCCGTCTCTTACCCATGATCCTCCATTCCAAGAGCGACGATTCACTAAAGTAGAAAGTCGTCTCAACATCCCCAAATACGCCTCGGTACAGCTCGACGAAATGAAACAATCAGTACCTGGTTCCCAGTACAACGCCGTCGGCCAACGCGGCGGATGTTCGCCATCAGTATCATGGCTAACGGAAAATGTACGTAAGCAAACATCATAAAGCTGGTGTGGCCGGATAGTATCCTCGACTCGTATCGACGCCTTGGAAACGTCCACAGCTCCGTCCGCCAGCAGCTGTGCTGCCTAACGCTCCGGAGACGGAGTGATGATTCGGCGTGCCAAACTGAAAATGTGTCGTCTCTCCACCAGCACTAACACTGGGCTCAGTCTTATGGTAAGACGTCGGTGCCGAAGTAGGCGCGTAGACTACTGGCGGTGATGGGACGCGAGAGAGGCTCGGATGATGTACCGAGGAATTTTGATTTCGGTCGGCCTTCAGGGCCGTATCAGAAGTAATGAGCGGCAGCTTGTTGTGCCGTCCATGGCGATCGTGCGACGGGATGTCGAACAGAGGCGAGGGATAGTACTGGTATCCTTCGAATTCCTCAATTGCGCTCGCCTCTTCACTTGTAAGTACCGGCTCGTCCACATGCCTGTGGACCAAGCTTGTGCTGTGTCGATAGCCTGACGATGCCGAAGAGTAGTTGGAACTGCCTTCGGAAGACGAATGACGCATCGAGGCGTGATGCGAGAGATAACCTCCGCTCCCAGCACGCGAGGGGGCAGAATATGCCATCCCAGAGCCACTACTCCGCGACCCAGCCGATGGACCGGCTGAATTGGGGTCTCGGGTGCCTCCAGTAGAATCGCCACTAGAACCTCCGCCTCCCGGACCCATGCTGGTAGAGCTACTGCGCCGATCGTCTGAGTAATGGCCAGGCGAACGTCCGCGCACAACCATAGGGGCGGACATTTTTGTGGCAACCTTCACCCACTGTCCTTCGGAAGACTGGCTACTGGGTAGCTGCGCGAACATCTCGGCCACCAGATGAAAATATTGTTGTGCCGCCCGTCTCTTACCATTGTTCGCGGTGGCGTTCTTGAATTGAATACGGTCAAAGTTTGCGAGACGCGGATTTTGCTCCCGACTTGGAGGATAGGCACCATCATAGTCTGGCGACAATTGGGAAGCCGGACTCAAGCTTGATGACGATTCAGGGTAACCCAACGTCCCTGGGATGTGCGGCAGAAGTTTGATCTTCTCTGGCGCGCTAGTGGGTCCTTTATCACGTTTAGGGGTATGCTGTACCAATTCGATGACTTTGCCGTCTTCTCCATTGACTCTAGCAGTAATGCATATGGCAAAGAACTGAATACGTTCTGGGGTCGATGCATTGGTCCGACGCAAGAAAAGCGGTTCTGATGGCAAATCACACGGCGGCTGGAGGGTGTAGGAGCACGCGACGGAGAAGTAATTGCGGCGGTAACAGGTCCAGTCTTGGTCAGCTTTGAAGAAACCTTTATCAATCTTTGCGTGTATATCTGCACGCACTTCTGAGGCTTTGCCAGTATAGATTGGATGGATGACCTTCGTCTTCTCGAAGGGGGGTACATTCTGGGAGTTCAAAGCCGATTGGGTGCTAGGATCGTAATGCATTGGGAAACTCTGGACGTTGTAAGCAGTGCCAGCCGGTGAGGATATATTGCTGAGTGATGAGTCGAAATTACGTGGAGTGACCAGCGTCGATGAATGTTGAAGGTCCGGAGGGAAGGTAGGGTTCGCGTGGGTTTGATATGGGTATCTCGAGGCGTATGGCGCCGAAGTAGTGTAGTTTTCTCTTGCGTTCGATCCAAGTGTTGGTAACACGGAGCTTGGGTCTCTTGAAGCCCGCGTGGGAGGCGGCATACCCGAGAATGATGGGCTAGTTCTCGTGGGCCCTGGTCAGAGATGATGCTCGCCTTGACCCAAGAAACAGGAATGGGGATGTACAAAATATGCGAGGAGGGTACTTACATCAATCTAGTATGCTCGTACTTGATTGGCATATAACCTTGCATATAATTCAGCGATGGCGGACATGCCGCTGGTCCAGCCGAGGTGAAGCTTGCGACAGAGCCATTTGTAGGGTAGTCTGGGTGAGGAGACAGAGCAAATGAGGATGAGGCTGAACTGGGACTAGTTGAAGTTGAGCCGCAGCATGAGTCGAAGGGACTGATCGACGTTCCAGATCCTGTCTGGAAACTGAATGCCTCGTTCTAACAGTTAGCCATCGTCTTTTAGACCTGCAGCGCGGCTGTCTATGGAAACAGCAGATCATAGCAGGAAACGCGGTTTGGTGCGACGGTCAGAAAGGCTGGGAATCAGCTAATGCATGACTAGAGAAGCGGTACGGCCAGGATCGTCGTGTGATCAGTGTGACCAGCCATGACACTGGAAACGATGCACGTAATATCGCGCGTTCCATGGCAGTGGTACCAATGAAGAAGGACACCAATGGGACGCCGGATTGCTGAGCCAAGTGAGGCCAGCACGGCCAAGGCTTGACGAGAAAATAATTGAAGAGTGGCATACGCCTGGCAGGATCAGGTAGCTGGACCGGGCGATATCGCAGCACCGATGAATGGCGTGTGGGAAAGCAAAAGACTGCTAAGATACTGGCAGATGGAAAAAGCAAAAGGGACAGCACTCACGGCGGCAGATCCACTATGTCGGGATTTGATGAGTAACGGAATGCCTTGGCAGAGGTTGTCAGTGGGACCGAGTGCAGCATGGGCTGGTCTAGCATGCTGTAGCCGTCTGGCCGGAGAGGGTTCGCTGTGCTGTCGTTGGCTAATTGCCCTGCGCTTGCATAATGCCCGAAATGCCCTAGTGAGCCGTCGTCGCTGTGGGGAGTAATGTACTCAAACCCATTGTGAAGGAGCGCTAGTCACCATGTCAGCTTCAGCCTTCTGCTTGTTTGAGTCCAATGTCCGACATATGGCATTTCGCACTCGCATTCGCCGGCAGAGAGCGCTTGCTTCGCTCTGATTGGAGGGAAGGTAGCCTATGTCTCAGATAGGGCGCAAGACGACACACACTCCCCTGACGACCCAGACACTGCTTCAGCCTCCCGCACTCTTAGATGTGTAGGGTGGGGGCCGACCAATTATGAGCTTGAGGTCAGGGACGAACACCGAGTGCAGATGCTCAGGTACCCCTGCTACTCGGCTTTAAGAAAAGATAGAACACACCATGGTGAAAGCAGCCTCGAGTACGCGGGATGGAGGAGGTGGGCTGTATGAGAGGGTAAAGAAAAAGAAGAGAAGAGTTCGATGATTTTTATAGACGAGGTCCGCTTACTGTCTCGATCCATCGCAGTAGATACGGCAAGCTGATCTTTCTCCAACGGCTGCGACAAGACAACGCAGGAGCCCAGGGGTCTTGCAAGCGTTCAGTCAGCCTTCGTCAACTGGATTGACCGCCTCGCTTTTGTGGGAGCTGTTTGGACCTGATCAAAGCCGTTGGATCGCTTGACGAGGGCGAGCTGTACGGGACCAGTAGCGAGACTTAGGCTTCACCGGCCCGAAATCTTAGAGCCGGTAGGTAAGGCTTAGGCGGTGCGGATCACAGACAAAGTTGCGGCCGCTAGACTACACGAAGTCAGCACTTGCACCTTTCTCCCCGTGGAGCTTCGTAAAGTAGGTCCCTTACCGCACCTTGAACACCCTTCCCACGCTCACTGGAGCCGGGACCACAGGCCAAGGTCCGGTCTGAATTGGGTTCTTGGTTGCTGAAAGGTCTCGATGAAACCGTGGGAGCAAAGTCAAAGTACCTCGTACAAGCGGATAGGAGAAAGGAATGAGTGGGTGTGCGAAAAGGGTAAAGTCCGACAAGGGGATGCTGCAGCATGCGTTTTGGCGAGATCAGCTTAGTGTGGGGACGATCTGACACCGTAGAAGGAAGTTCCGCTATTCGTCGAGAGTGTTGCTTGAGTCGATGAATGCTCCAACGGTTGAGATCTTAAGGCTGATGACCGTCTTCGAGAGAGTCCTTTGGCAATTGCAGAAGATCTCTTTGCGATAGACTTTCGAGAAGCAACAGAATGCGTAAAAGCGGGTACGCTCACTTCACATGTATAAAACCTTTACTAGATGCACCCGTGGTGGTCTCTAGTGTCGCCACAACAGAAAGGTATCCGGTGCGCTCCAATATCGAGTAATTAGGCCAGACCCGCCCGAACTCCGTAGCGCTATCTCCAATATCAGCAATTCCCTGTCATGTGCGGCATGTGGGCTCCATACTGATCTTCTAAGCGCCCCCCAACAGCTGAAACGGCATGCGTTCACGTGGATCCGAAGAGAAAGTTGGAACAACGAAGGAGACTGGACAAAGAGGGCGAGAAAGAAGGGCTTTCGGTTCGATGTACTGGGACTAGCCAGCCACCATGACCGTCTGAGGCATGCTAGGAAGTAAGATATGGGAAATGCAGCGACGATGGAGGACTCAAGGTCTATGTCTATATGGAAGCATTGAAGGCTGGCGAGGATCGACAAACAGCTGTCAAGGCTACGGGAAGGGCGTCCGAATTCTCCGCGATGTACCTTAGATTAAGAGTGCCATTGCGCCGTTCCCAGGGTACCTCGACACAGGCTCGCTGAGCATGTGGGCATCTTCGCCCCATCTGATGTCTGATTGGCAGCATGCAGCTCCAGTGACTGAATACGAGGCCTGACAGATAGCAGAACGAGCCAATGAAGCAGACGCACCCGGGATGCTTGGAATCAGACCGAATGAGTCCGGACAACGATCGCGAAGCGTGGTCAGGGATAGCCTCTGCACCAAGTGGAGTCGTCGAGGGCTATTGCTGTTCTGCTTCGATTGTCAACGGCCGTTCAATTCCAAATCGACGCTGATGCCAGCCATTTAAGCCCCATGGGATCAATGTCCCCGTTGCTGCAGGAACACGAGGTCCGGCAGTCGTTTCAACCGTTCTGGTGCAGCAACCCATCTGACGCATACTAGTATTGCATGCCTTTTTATTTCTCCTTAGATGCACCGTCGGCAGGCACTAGATGCAAAATAGCATCCGCCTGGACGATCCGCTTGCTTCGCCCGTTCCCACCGTCAAGAGGCTTACGTCTAGCTCCGGCGTGTCGATCTTTGTGGAGAATTTGATACTCGAGGCAGACGGCAGTGATCAGTGATTGGATGTCATCTGCAGGCCGCAGGGGTGGCTCGAGTCATGGGGGTGGGGAGGGAACAAAGCAGAGTGGAGGAGAGTCTAGTGTCAGCGACCGCCAAGACCTCGGCTACTCCCGCCGCATAACATCCGACCGGCGACGGTTTTAGGGGGCCGCGAAGAATGGAGGGAATGTTCCTCCAACAAGGCTGTCTTCACCATGACGTCCCCACACGTCCGAGATTCAATGGCGTCGCTTGACTCCATCACGAGACTCCATCACGACCATGGGGATCGCCGTCTCCGTATCGCACGTACTAATCGTCGGCTGTTGACCAGGGTCCCCGGACTCGGTTGTTCGTTCGGTGGTAGACACACATCGCTCACCAGTCGAATCGAGCAGAAGTCCGCATTGTCGTTCATGCAGGGCCTGCGACTTACTTTATCGATCGCAAAGACCTGACACCAGATCCCGTCTTCCTGGGCTTCTGTCCAAGCCTTCGTAAGACACTCGCAAATGACAAAGTTGCAACTCCCGCCTAAAGCTCCTCCATGACTAGTGCACCAATCAAACGGACTGACCAGCAGGAAATCTATGCTGGCTTTGGTAACGGCCTTGGGAAGGCTGCATGATATCCTATGTTTTGCCCCTGAATCATACCATATCATCAAATACTAGGCCAATCAGCTGCACACCTCATGAATTCGGCATACCATGGGGCCAATTCCAGCTCGCTGCAATGCCGCGCTGGACGCCCTTCGACTGATTACAGAGGGTGGGTTTTAGATGTTCCCTTTCAAAGCGCTGACGAGACAGACGATCAGTGCCCCAAGGACTCATTACGAGGTAGCAGCTTGCTTAAATCGTATACTTGGGCGATTTCCTCGTCCCAAGTCACCCGCGCGCCGGCAGGATGGTAATTGCAGGCGCTAGCTGGATAAGAATCGGTTGCTTTACAATCTGGAAATCGCCTTGACGAACAATGGACCGAAAGCCAGTGACAGTCCATTGCCAAAGCGACAGAATGTTCAAGGATGTTGGTGACATGGTCGGAGAAACCGAGAAAAGCAACCTGAAAGATTACCATGAAGGCTGCCAACTGACTGAATACCCATTGGTGCCAGCGTATGGAATACGATGTTTTCTTCTGCAGCGGTTCTCTGCACGTATCTGCCCTGGTTGACAAAACCTAACAATTCCCACTCAGAGGGGCTCTCCTCATTCGTCAGACCCAAGCCCCCTTCCGTACGCCCTGGGATCTCATGCTTTCACTACTCTCGACTCTGCCCCTTAATGGCGAGTTTGATCTTTCATTATCGGCAGGGCTCACCAGCAGTTCACCTACAGCAAGGCCGCTGATACAAGGACAATCGCCGTTTTGTCGCCAGCTTAGCTTGGCCGGCGGGCAGCTACATGTAAATGCTTTTCGGTCTTGTCACATGGCTGAAGCGTGGGATGTGCAAGGCGAAATTAGCCTATTCCACCCTCGTTGCTCCTTTTTACCTAATCTGGAAGTCATCGAGAAAAGATCCTTAGGGCCCCAAGCGCTGCTCAAGGAGCCAAGAACTTCCTTGGGCAACGTTTCCCAACATCATACGTGCATGCGGAATACGGCAGGCCGCATGTGGCGAGAGGTGTCTCTTACGAACCCGTCACACAGCAGTCCGGAAATTTGGCGAAAAGAGCAAGAGAGCCTACGTGTTGATGCAGGTCGGAAGCTGAAGCCGCATAACTTTCCGAACGTGCCAGCCGTGGGGACTTGACCGTCCGAGCGTGGCCAATTTGTTATCAGCTCTGAAGATTGTAGCTGGGGTGTGGCCCTGCGCATTCAAGCTGAGGGAGTTTTAATCAGCGCTTGCCTATGAAATTGCTGTGCACTGGCCATCGGTTCCTCTTCACTCCAACCGCCTCTTTGGAGCCTGACCCGACCATTTGGTTCAAGCTTTCCGAGAACGGCATAAGGAATTGCATTTCGTAAGGTCAGCGGACCTTTCTCCACTCACCCGTCTCCACTGGATTTTGTTGTCAGCTGATCCTGTTCGGAGATCTGAGCACGGCGCTTCCGGGGCTCTGTCGGAAACGGGCAAGATACGTGGATAATCTCTCATAAGGCCTATCAGTGGTCACTGTTGACGATCAGTGTCATCGTTTTTGTCTCTTGCTTTGGGAGAGGCAACGTGATCCTGCCGGAAATTCCCTACTATCCTCTGGTACTGAAGACAGGCATGATCTTCGTGAGCATTCAAATCTTTGTAGTGGAACAATCCTGGCCAGCGCTTCTGAACTCTCTTTTGCACAGGCTCGGTGGATTACTGCGCGTTTCGAATATGTCACCGGCTCTCCGAAACCGGATTTTCTGTACCAAAAGTGCTCAAATATTTCAAGTGAAGATGTGGGACGAATGACTCAACATCAATGTCGTATGAGTAAATACTGTATATTGGGTCCCGTGATGGAATCGCAATGAGAAACTGATGTCCAGGCGCCGAGTGAAGTGCATCTATGATTTGCTGATTACAGATCCCAGAGCTTCGATCCTAGTGGCAAATTCGGCTCCGCTGTAGTAGGTGTTGAGATCCGGACGCTTGCTTCAGTACTATTGCTCCTTCGCCTTTTTTGGTCACATTGTCTTGCCTGCTCTAATCGGATGAATGCTTCCCCACTGTAGCTGTGGATCGTTGCCGACAGCCCCAGTACGTACTTGTTGTACTCTCCAATATCATTCCTTTAAGGTGTGCCGAGCTGTGTGCGTACTACTTTACATCTTACAGCGCAAAGAAGGATTAAGTACAGGCGCGCAATTTATATCAGCAAGCCTTTTCGAAGGGCGCTACTTCCTTGCGTGGACGTTCTTCAGGGGTTCAGTACTCCATATTGCGAAGCCTACGGGAAGGAGCAATCTCTTTACTTGCTACAACTAATACCATCCTTTCCTCAATTTCCAAACAACGACCTCAGGATGTTTTTTGGGGCACTATGATAGATCCTTAGCGTCTCCCATGTGTCAACTGATTACTACTATCTGGAAACCCTGTGACCATCGTCGAGAAAGGCATTGCCGCCTATACTGCTTGTCTTTTGCACAATTTGGCGTTTGTCCTACTGGAAACATTGAAGTAGGCATCAAAAGACCAGCAGACGGCAGTTCTAATGCTCAGGTGGGCATACCTTGTAGCAGGGGATTCTGTCCAGACTGCCTCACAGAGAAATTAAGCGCGCTGTACAAGGTGGAACAGCAATGAATGGTACGAGCCACGTAAACGGAGCCTCCAGCCCAGAGCCAGAATCACCAAAGAGTCATTGGAGTAACCTGACAGGCGCCACATCAGAATCAGATGCTGCTGATGACGAAGATGGTTCACGGCCTGCGGCTCCAGTGCAGCCATATTATGGCACGCCTAGCGTAGGACACGCACACGATAGCGCAGGACTACCTCTTGAGATAGATGGTCCTGTGGAGCCTTGGAAAACCGGGCCTCGACTTTCGGACACACAAAGTGGAGCTCTGACAGGCGATACTGCAAGACTTAGTGAAGATTCAGAGACCGATCGAGCAAGAGTTGAAAACAATATCCGACTTGATCCGGCAATTCCAGGTCTCCCTCCGATACTACGGCTATTCGATAAAGACGTTTCGCCCATGATACAAACACCGAGAACTGAGATTCCTACCAGTGAGAACCCGGGTAAACAGGTTCACGAAAGCGAGGCGTCGAATAAGGACTCCATACCCGCGACACGAAAAAGGGCGACCACGACTTCGACGAGAGAGGCCTCAAGCGAGCAGGACGGCGAAATTTCCAATACGGAGACCATGCCCACGATGACCACTGGAATGTCAGCCAGGGAGACATCGGCGGAAGTCGAAACGGAGACGGCAGATACCGAAGCTTTATCTGGACAGCCGATGTTCTTGACAGCCAATAATAGGCCAATACAGATTCTTCGAACCGGACAACATGCCCGCGAGGAGCCAGTTTCAGTATACCCAACCAACCCAAGTGTCGAAGACCTCCCTCAGCAACGAGACAGAGAAGTGCCAAGTGAGCCGCTAGATCCTCCACTCCGTTGTGAACGTTCTGAAGCCCGACTTTACAGACAGCAACCCGGCTGGCAGATCCTCTACAGAGCAGCGTCCGGCTGAAGAATCTTCAGGAATGCCCCAAACCAAGCCTACCGATGTAGGACCTCCAGAACCCGTGACTCCCCCTTCTAGTAAGTACGTATAGCACAATGGCTAAGACGGACCCTGACCGTTGCCCATCAAGAAAGGATCCGCTCCGAGCAGTCGTCAGCAGTCCGAACGTCTACCGTACAATCTCCACCATCATCCCAGCAGCGGCGGCGCGCGAGCAGTTCTTCTGGTGGGGGAAACCCGGCATCTGGTGAGTCGTGCCAGTTCAATGACTCCTAGAGTTTTTGTATTGACAGGGACATAGGTGGGTCTCGCAAACGTGCACCGACGAAATAAGCGGCCTGGGATGCTCAGAATAGCCCAAGTTCTCGAAGGCCTCAGCGTCTCGCGTAACCAAGTACAGAGACATGAGGCACTCTGCATGAAATTCACGGGAGTATGCTGTCTTCGCTCTGTTCGTGGCAGCATTCATCATCTAGAAAATTGGCCCGGCCGTTGTGGGACACCCACCCCTATCGATTAGCGTTTGCATTGTCTGGTGTAAGCTTGTTATCCGCATAATTACCGGGCCTCCAAGGCCTCCTAGATCTTTCTTTGGCAAATCAGCAACAGAGCTTAAGTAGCATAGGTAGTGAAGTATCTTGACCGAGAGCTCCTCGTCGTACAAGCACCAGCCCTCGTATCTATAGGCCTCGGCTCATTGTCCCATACAAGTATCTTTCCAGAGCATGTGCTTTTCATTAGTGTTGCTATTGCAATCTGCGAAGATCGAGATCCTATCATCGGTTCCCAAAAGCATGCCTGTACCTTCTCAGCTGGAAAGAGACTATAAACTTGGGCGTCAAACAGCTGAAATCGGTTGATGGTTACGCAATCGAAAAGACTTTGATAGCAAATCTTCTGCAAACGCTCATCTGTCATATGTGAGTGAGAACGGTGGTCACATCAACGAGAGATGAATGTCGAGAAGCCAGCAGTCTCTGTCATGAACGGATTTCCTATCGCAGCAACAGCACGTCTCGCTTTATCTATGTTGCCCGCTTAGCAAATTCCACACGCAAAATAAGATGCCCATAGCCATCTACCACCCAGATTAGTAGGTTCGACGATATTTCAAAATAGAGTACCTACAGCCATCCAGCTTCTCACAAGCTTTCGCAGCGTTCGCCCGATCTTGAAAGCTGATGAATGCAAAGCCTTTCGCCCGCCCTGTTTCTCGATCTTTCGCAAGGAAGACGCGAGTGACATGCCCAAATCTTGAGAAGATGTCCCGCAGATCGTTCTCTTCTGCAAATTCGGAAACCTAGGTCACGTGCCAATCAGCGACAAGGCAGATCTAAGACAAGTCGCTTGCGCTTACGTTCGTGACCCTCAGTGTAGCTAGATCATCCCTTTCGTATTTCCCACCCATACGCTCCCCACTAGCGGCGGCTCCCTTTCTCAGATGTGGCGGCACGTATCCTCCACCACCGCCCCCCAGTCCACCTTCTTTAGGAGGCCCGTCGTCATCTCCATCTTGAGCACCTCCCAGGCCTCCACCAGCCGCTTGCCCATCCTCGCCCATCGGAGTCATAGTATCTTTAAAAGGACACCTCGCTGTGAAATGCTCGCCATCGCAGATTCTGCATTTGACCTTTTTGTCTTTCAGCTGCGCCTTCACGCTATCTGCTGCAGGCTTCTGCTCCTTGTCGTCTTTCTTCCATGTCACGCTTGGTCTGAATATGATATTCTCTCCCACGGTCGTAGTGTCAAAACTTGGACCGGTTGGGTGACCTTTTTCGTTGCCGAACTTCGCCCAGGCGCGACGCTCTGCTACCTCCGGATTGACGGTCTCCCGGACAATGGTGGTGCGGATGCGCCTAGTTGTTTTCACTTTCTTGCCAGCATCGTTGAAGCTGTAGCTTATGCTGGTTTTGGTGCCGTCCTTGTTGGTTGTAATCTGGGGTGCGGGCAGGGCGGTGGGATCATCTACATTGTTGCGCGTTAGTCTACACAGAGCCAATTTAACACATCTGTACAAAGGCGACCATCGAATCTCGTAGCAAGATTGTCCCATGAACGTGATCTCGAGAGCGAAGCACTGACCGAATTCTTCGTCATCTGCCCAATCGGCGGCGCGACTGGTCGAGTAGGATTAGTGGCTAGTCTGCACAAGTGGGTAGGGGCAAAGCACTCTGCAAGTTTGGTCATTCTGGTGCTTAATGTGGCTATGTACCAGGATATTTGCGCTGTTGAATGATTTCTCCAAGATGTGGACGGGAGGTTTTGATAGAGTGGCGGATGCGGCGAGATTTGGCGCTAGCCGAGACGATTCCCCGTTTCCTCGATCCATCACGCCTTTGACTCATATCGTTTACCCTTGGAGAGCTATGCTGTACCATTCTGCTAAAGATAGCATCTCGGTCCGACTGGAGTTCTAAGAAAACTAATTTTCAAACTTCAGACCGCTCTCTTGCCTGACCGCCCCGTACATGCCAGCAACATCACCTTTCGATCCCATATGCTCTTGCACGTCCGCAAGGTGGCCATCTGCGACCTCGGAGTCCCTCATCCTCGTGCCAGACGACTTAGCAAGGTGCAGCGCGTGTCGCGCATCTTTCCGCGCCAGATCAACGCCGAATAGCGGCTAGAAGGGCGGATCAGCCATTAAGAATCCTAGGCCAACATGAGCGCTGTCTCTCACCTCCGCCCTCTTGTAATAGTCGCCTTCCATCAGCCGCTTTGAATATGCTACATACGGGCCTGGAAACATGATCTCCACAAAGGCATGTAAGTTCTCATTCCCCAGTCCACTCTTCTCTGCAACGGTGTGGCCTTCCGAAAGCGTCTCGATCATGTTTAAGATGAAAGTATTTCCAATGACCTTCATGAGCGTTGCCTTGCCGTGTGGCTGATCACTGAAGTCTATGTTCGCACGGCCCATGACCCCTTTCGTGTAGTTTTTGACTTGATCAACCGAAGCCGCTGGGCCAGCAAGAACGCAGACGAGTTGCCCATTCTCGGCCATTGCAGGTGCGCCAAACACTAATCCACGTTCAGCGGGCGTTTCGTACGCCAGGGTTGGGCTCTGAATATCTACCTGGACAGGCAACAAACTGAGCCGAATGCGCTTCGATGGTTTTCGCAAGCGTGTTCGTAGTATCCGGATGGACCGTAGAGCAGTCAACGAAGAGCTTTCCCTTGACATTGCCCTTCATCATTGTCGCTACCGTATCCTTGACGGCGGCGTCGTCTCCTAGACACGTAAAGATGATCTCCGACTTTGAGACCGCCTCTTCTATGCTTTTGGCAACTGTGGATCCCCCGGTTGGCAGCTCTGCATTCAAGTCTTCGGCGCGCTTTAGGGTGCGATTGAAGATGATCAGTGGTTTATCTAGATTTCCTTTCTCTACAAGGTTCTTGCACATGCCCTGTTATAGTGAGCTACATGGAAAGAGGAGGGGACAGACAGAGGGGTTTACTCGGCCCATGTTCCCCAGGCCAATCCATCCTAGTTGTGGTGCCATATGCGGTTTTCGTCAAGGTATTCAATGGAAAAGATCCGCAATGGAGCTTCATCTACGGGGAAGGCAAGTATCTGTACATTTAGAACATCTTTTCAGCATCGAGTACTCTAGATACAAGCTTCCATATTCGGAACCATGACGTCGATAGTCCATGTTCGGTACCGTACAGGGTAGATGCGGCTTGTGTTTCGAACGTCCTTCAAGCACTTACTTTCAGCCTTGAAGGTCGCAGTCCCTCCGAGAGCCGTCGTGTGTCTCTCATGGCCACAATGATTCCCACAGTTAGTTGTTCTTCCCACAGAGGATCATTCTCGCACTTCCGAAGTCGCGAGAGCACATGGGCCGATAAGGGTTGGACCCTACTTTGCTCTGCCCAATCTTAGCGACGGGAGCGTCAATTGGCGACATCGGTCTCTCAATTGAGTCGGTGACGCATATCTCTCCGCTTCACCACGCGATGATACAGCCCATCGCTTTCCTAGGCTTATGTTATCTCGGTCGCAGTTGGGTCGTGGAAGATCCCGACCACCATGAGCTATGAGATTGGGCGTGTGGGCCTTGAAATCAGGCCCAGGCCAAGGCCTTTCCAAGGTCAATGTATGTTCAGTGAAGTGGTGTGAGCCTGGAGCAAGCTGATGCTCTCATAGTGTGGCCAACTGCTTGGCGCGACACCTGACAGATGCTTCAGACATCGTAGGGGGAGTTCGACCTCCACATCAGAATCTCTGAGATCAGAGACAGTCGAACACGCTAGGACGCCAGGTAGTGACTCGACAAGGCTTCCCATTCGAAGAAAGGCAAGAGATAAGATCAATAAGGTAGGTCACGCAAGGATCTTCCTCGCGGGGCTTTGAATTGAAAAAGATCAAGGGACTCTTCCTCGACGTTCTCCAGTCTACTGCCACCAAGCGCGAAGCTAGATCTTATCTCTCGCGTTACACTCCCAAAGTAATCAGGCCGGAGCGGTCGACCAGGGCCCCTCAAATACTCCAAAGAGCAGGCGTGAACCTTGGAAACCTCTACCCTTCGATTCGTTCGGTCGACGAAAGCCCCGTGTTCACCCAGGGTCCCCAAAACGTCATATTCGATGACAGAAGTGGAGAGCCCCTTCATGTGGCCCTAGTGAAGATCAAGGCGCCACAATCGGTGGACAATATTACACTGAAGGGCGTTGGGTATACTCTATCGCAGCTCACTTTGCTTGGCTTGAGCTGCGTCGTAGTCGTGGATCCGTGCATCGCCTCAACGCAACAGACCATCAATGGCATCCAGAGAGTTGCCGAGCAAGCGGAACTTTTAGTGTCGGCCATTGATGGCCACGGAGGGCAAGGTGGCCGTCGGCTCGACAATATACTCCAGACCGTACCTCACATGCAACAGCATGCAGCCTCTGCCAAGGTTCGCGGCTATACACGAATAACCAATAGAGATCTGATTCTGGCGCCTTTGAGAAGAGGCATAATACCGGTCATTGCACCAATAGCATTTTCTGCCGATTCTTCAAGGCTTCGTCCAGTCACTGCAGATGAGGCTGTGCTGGCATTGACTCGAGAGTTCGCTGGTATTCAAACAAACTCACTCGAGGAGATTGACCCAGCTACGGTAGTAAAGAAAATCACCTCCCTTCAAAGACAGGCATCATTGGATCGTTTGATCATTCTTGACCCCGTTGGCAGCATACCGTCGACAGATAGATCTAACGGCGCCCATGTTTTCATCAATCTTGAGCAAGAGTATGATGGAATCCGCGAGGACTTGCTCAAAGCTATAGCAATCCCCGTCATTGGAATTCACGAAAATGGCGCTGCACCTACGACAACCGATCCTGTTCCAGCTTTCGCTTCGGGCAGCCCTTCTCCGAGCTCTGTAGAGACTGAAAATGTCTCTGAACCCGTCACAGAGCAGCCTCCACTTTCGGCCGATATTTGTCTGCGTGCGGCTGATGTGAAGGCACATGTAGAAAATCTAGATCTGCTCAAGAACGCCCTAGGACTCCTGCCACCTTCTTCCTCTGGCCTCGTCACGACACTCCAAGAAGCCGCCAATCTCAGGCCCGCCCCTTCACCATTCCAGGAGAACCCCGGAGTCGGGACTCGTCCACGGCGAAATTCTCTCATCCATAACCTGCTGACTGACAAACCTGTCCTGTCACCCTCACTGCCAGCCCGGCCAGCCCAGCTCTTGTCACGGCCTGTTCACATTCCTACTTCGGCCACATTCGTCAAACGTGGCATGCCTGTGAGTATCTTTCCGGATCCACGAACCCATCCCTGGAAGCCTCCAAAACAATCGTCAACAGGGCTGCAGCTCACAGATCCACGCTTGGATCTTGCCCGTCTGATCCATCTCATTGAGGACTCCTTCAACCGCGCCCTCGACGTGCCGCATTACCTCTCCCGCATCGAGAACCGTATAGCCGGCATCATCATCTGCGGCGAGTACGAAGGCGGCGCTATTCTTACATGGGAGTCCCCCGCGCCCAGTTTCCAGCCAGAGCGGCTCGTCCCCTACTTGGATAAATTCGCTGTACTCAAACGCAGTCAGGGTGCCGGCGGTGTAGCGGATATAGTGTTCAAGGCCATGGTCAGAGACTGCTTTCCTGATGGGGTTTGTTGGCGGAGCAGGAAGGACAATCCGGTCAACAAGTGGTACTTTGAGCGCGCCAAAGGAACATGGAAGATGCCGGCATCGAACTGGACGATGTTCTGGACGACCGACGGAGTGGAGGTGGGGAGCGGAGGGGGTGTCTTTCAGGACTATGAAGCCGTCTGCAAGAACGTCATGCCCAGCTGGGTGGACAAGATGGCAGTGGTTGATTAGGATACGATCTCACGTGTCTCCAACTCTCTCACAAACACCATCTCCGTGCCCAGCCCCTAGTATTCCCACTACCCCGTACCTCGTACGGTGCACTTTCTAGCGCTTTGTCGAGTAACAGCTGTTCCCATCATAATACCATGCCTTCTTTAAACCCTCCCGTTCGTCATGTATGCCTGAGTAAGGCAGATGGCATGAGTCTTCCCTGGGCGTCCAGTCCCCTCCTCACCCCATTCAGGCCTTTTTGAACAGAACCACAATTCCAAGTAGCGAGTGCCCCACTTCCCAATCAGCGCATAGGTTCATCACCACCTCAGCTCTCCTGAAAGTCATCCTCTACAGAACCCTAACATCGGGTTCCCCATCCGAACAAGACTAACCCGCATTGGCCCAACGCCTCCAAAATCCCAGATCTCGATGAAGACAATCGCACACACCGCACTAATCGCGTCGGCGTTCTGTGGCTGGCTCCTGTCAAGCTGAAAGGCGGGTCGAGAATTCGCATCCAGATTCGAGATTCCCTCCCACTTGGCTTCATCGACGATCTCACTGCAATCAAGTTATTGGTATTCAGGCCTTGCTTCCGGACCTCGGACCGTATGCTTATTCTGCAATGACACTATATCACTTACTAGTGCTATATCCAGTAAGATGACTATTTTAGTGGGCTTATCTTTTTTTCGCATCAGGTCTGAGGGCAAAACCCCGTAATAGTGGCTCACGAACACTATTTTAGCTGCGTTTGCATACAAAACACTTACATTATAATTTCAACATCAACAATTCTATGTTCGGCATGCTACAGTACTTCTAGTATCACATTTTATATTAATTAAGCTACGTTCGTCGCTAGATTTGGATACGCTTTATTCAACAGCAATCAAAGCATATAGTAACAACGCGCTTTACAATTGTGCCAGCATCAAAGCAAAAAAGTATCAAATTTAGTCAAACTTTGACGTGCAACAACGCAACAACCAACTGTCTTATAACTCGCTTGCTTGACTCGAAGCTAGCTTTGGTATAGAAGAAGTCTTAGTGTTAACTGTGCGCAATACAATAGTGACGCTGTGTTGTTGTTGCTTCAAACGTGTCTTTTCAAGTAGAAAAACGCTTCGTCTGCATGTAATACCAGTCTGCACACATCGATTGCATACGTTTCTCGCATCAAAAAGCATTAAAATTAAGAGATGTGTACCAACCTTTGATTATATCAATCTATGCAAATTATTAAGTAGCTAAGTCGTCAAGTTGTGGAGTTGTGGAGTTGTATTGCGCCCGGGCAAAGTTCATGATTACATGTCGAGCTTGGAGCCAAATGTTATAAACGTCGCATGCAGGCACTTCTACAATAACTCATTCCATGGGTCTGAGTACTGAGGCAAATTCAGGCCTCGAGTTTTGGGTTTTCAGCCGGTATTCCACCAAATTGGAGGCGGGGGCCTAGATGCTGCTTTCTGGATCAGCGCAACGAAGTTGATATGTCTACGACGCGCCGGTTACAAACGAAGGAATGGTATAGCCGTTCAGCGTGGGTGACCCCGTTCCTGATGAGGTAGCGACTTGGCAGTTGGCACAGAGGAGCAACATGAGCCCAATGCAAAGGGTATAGGTTAGGATTTTATGCTTAGTATAACACTGCATCTCGGGAATTTCAAAGGTGTAAGGCTCCTACCGGAATTGCAACAACGCCATGACATGGGTTGGGAGTTTTGCTGATAGCAGCAATCCCCATCTCGTGCATGTCGTACACACAGCCTCATGTCATCCCCAACGCAGCCTCCAGTGTCTAGTATGCCCTCACGCCATAACACCCTTCATAGACGCACACTGTTCGTCAGACCCGTCGACAATATGCTGCTCAAAAGTCGGAAACTAACCGCCGTAAGATAACATGTTTATATGTACAGAAACCCTATGAGGGCTATTCTCTTCGTCACGCTTATTGGCCGTGGCCATGGCTGGATGTGGGGCCAGGCATCAAACCATCCCAGTGATGTGTTGGGTGTGACGGGGATAGCCAGGGAGGTGCATTCCCCGCTGTAGCTCCGTTGTCACCATAGAAGCCGTAGTGATTAGTATTGCCATCGAGATATGCGTTCGTGCCAGTCCTATTCGTAGCGACATCATGGCCGTCTTGCCGTGGATCACTGTTGTATCCTAGATTGTCTGCGCCCCATGGGCTCGCTGTCCCATTAACGGTCTTCTCGGTGTGCATACCATCGTGGATTTCATTATTAGGTGGCCTGTGGATGACATCGACAGGCCTACTGTTGTAGGAAGTATATGATGAGCCATGCGTCCCATTGGTGGAAGTGCTTTTCAAGTCGTGCTCATAGTTATGATTGTATGCATCGCTTGCTTCGTTCGAAGATGGCCTGCTGTTGCCATTGCCATATACACAACCTGGCTGATTGTACGAAGGATTCCCGAAAGCATTGCTGTGATCAACTACTAACTTATTATTGAACTCATCATGTGGCGTACCAGACTGCTCAGGAGGGCGAGGGTGGTGTCGAGTCTCCTGAGGATCGTTCCCATGGTAAGGATGTCGTGCCTCCTCGGCGAGGGTATGTGAGTCTGGCTTCCAAACAGGCAGACCATTTGGGGGCAACGATTCTCCCATAGGTTTGCCTCGACCGTAGCGAACTAAAGAGCCATTGATGCCTGTGAGTGACCAAGCAAAAACGGCGACTTCTCGAATTGAATTCATAAAGTCTTCTTGGTCAGGACCTCTCATGGCTGCGGTGTCCGCTTGCGCCATTGTTGGCCGTAATGGAGTAAGGCCGGGCAGGCACTGGTCGGGTTGATCGCATCGCCGTTGCTCCATATTCGGGAGCATGGGGTCTATAGCCCATGGGGAGGCGAAGAACCCATTCTGATACGAGCGTCGGACTGGTGCTGTTGTGGGTTGAGCGACCTGGGGGACTAGCGCTCTTGCACGCCGGAGGACTACCACGAGTCCGTCGGACGTGCAAGACACTACAGCTTCCAATTCAATCTGCGAGGGTCCAGGGGAGGTGGCCGATGGCGGGAGGTGTTGACGTTCATCTGCTGTAGAAAAGTCTAATGACGATATTGACGATTGACGTGTAGCGGGCTGGTCGAATATGGCATCATTATCTCCGCTGTAATGATCAGTAATATTGCCCGAGGACGATCTGGAATTAGGATCCAACATCGCATCGTGGGCTGAGAGACGATGTGAATGCCTTTCCCAGGAAGATATTTCTGTAGGTTCTCGGCCCGCAGCTGAGCCAGCTTGAGAAGCTGCAGAGTCACTTGCAACGGCGTGCTCGCTCACAGCTTCATCCATGGGATCATCAAGATGCACGCCTCCTTCCTCGTCCTCCCCACTGCTGTATACATCCATATCTTCGTCCTGAGTTTGATCCTGCTGTCGCGGGTCTCTGAACCAGAAGCGTAGGTAGGCAATTGAATCATTGGCTTTCGCACTCTCTAAGCACTTCACCGCGTCTCTCAAACAGTTTTCTTGTATGCAGTAGTAAAAACTCTTGCCACATAATTCATCGGCGGGAACACCTAGGAGGTTTGCGAGACCGTTCGTTGCGTAAACTATTGTTAGAGTTCGAGTGAAACGATTGAGAAACAAAGCTGCTCGTGGTTCATGGGTTTGCGGTTTTATCTCCTGCTCAAATTTGTGAGAAATGTACGAGAGCATGTGGTATCGGGGATCTTTTGGCGATGATGAAAATAATTGGCGGATTACGGGAGCGTCTGCAGCTCGCTCTGTGAGGAAGTTCAGCGTCGACGATTCAAGAACGGAATGATGATGGCACCTACTTTGACTGCTAGCCCCTGTCTTGTATATGCTGGTACTTGCGACAAGAACATCGTGTACGATTGTGAAGACACACTCGCATCCCACCCATCTGCCATCTCGATTTTTAATCTGGCAATAATTCAAAACAGCAGCCTTGTCTAGCTGGACTCCTCGACCGTGAATGGCGCGGGCAAAAGGAATTTCATCAGGGTGGAAATACTCCCAACATGACTTTCCCTCCACTTCGTGAGGCAGATAACCCAGTATATCCGTTATCGATGTGGAAACGTAAAGTAACCGTGCATCTAAGGATAGATCTGCCGCGTATCAGGTCAGCACGACGATACTGTAACGGTGCGAATCCTGGAAAAATACCTACCATGAATGGAGATGAAAGTAGTCTCCATGATGGGTCTTGAAGAACCAGACGGATCCACACGCTTGGTCAACGATGGGACGGAACGGTGATAACGTGGATGCCACTATCAAGACTCCAACATCGATCTACCCACGATTGCCAGCAGACTTGCGTGGAGTGATGTGCAAGGTAAAGAGTTGGTGACGAGCCTCAGTACTTCTTGGACTCCACAACCTTTCTTATCCCCGGTTTCTGACGAAAATATGTGCGACAATGATACCGGAACAGAGCAGGTGGTCGGTACGGGTACAACCTGGGCTTGCAGTAAATTTGGTGTGACGAAGCTCACGTGGATAGCCTGGGACACCTTGACCGGGAAACGTCTAATTGTCGAGCCCTCTGACCACAATGCCGACTCCTTTTCCAGCACCGCTACTCAATGTCTTGGGGATGGGACCAGGTCAACTCTGCTCCAACAATCTTGAGTGTTGTTCAGGCAATATCGCTCATCGAAGAGGCCTTGAGTCGAGGGGTGTAGGTCGAAATCGAGGACGACAGCAATGCAAGGTTCTTCTGTCGGATTTATGTCGGGAAATGCGGCGTGCCGATGGAGTAATAATACGGCGATATCAGGCAGTCGTATCCTTCCGGTGGTGATCGCAGCTTGAAGTGGAAAGTCCGGACTCGCAAACAGTGCCCTACTATCAATGCACAACAATCACGACGAGTTCATCGCATTCGAGAGTCACGGAAGGAACAAAGGAACTGCGTTGACGAATACATCCGAAAGAGCGAGGGGCAAGCAGGGTCGATAGGAGGGCAGTGACAGGGCTGGCGTGTACGAAAGGTGTGGAGATTGGGAAGGAAGAGGAAGTCGGACGCTCTGTCGGTGGCGTTTTTGGAAGCACGCCGAGATGGCTCGCGTGGGGCAGTAGCGTGCAGGCTGGCTGCAGACGGGGAACAGCGTGACAAGGTACTGGAGAGAAAAGAGAGGATTCTTTTTCAACAAGGTGTGGGTCGACCCGCCCACTCGGTGGTGCAGTCAAGACAGGAATCAGTCTGTGAGTGTGTGTGGAAAGTGAAAGAGAGGCAGCATAGTGTGACACCAGTGAGGGAATGTAAGGTCGGGTCGGGAGTCGGGACTAGGACCTCGTATCAAAAATTCGGAATGGACCATCGCAGAGGATCTGCAACGCCGGCGACTCCATTCGCCGCCAGCCTTGACGCGTTTCTGACTCATCCCTTCTTGGCAACGTCAAATTGCCACTACGAGTACTCTCATCGAGATCCAACTCAACGCCCACCCACACTTATTCCATATTCGCTTTCCGGGGCTTGCGTCGCTGCGGGGAACCGTCAGCCCCTCAATTACTCTTCGGTAAGACCGAACCTTATCAGACTCCGTGACTGCAGAGCAACCACTGCAATGCTCAATGCCTTCACGACCGTGCTGGGGAGCTGGAACTGCAAGCACTGCTGGACAGGTGCAGATATCGTCATAGCCGGTCCTTCATCCGTACCCCCGTAGTGATGACATTCGTTTCAAGACATCCCCTGCACGCGCGTATCGAGATTCGAGATATGCGTGACCGAGCTTGTCCTTAACAGACAATGGAGCCCTGAACAATGTACCCGCAGTTGTGGCCTTGACAAGGCCTCGGTTCAACAAGACTTCTAGCAGCGCAGGTTGTGACTATCGAACTGCCCTCTACCTAATCTCGACTATCAGTTGCAAGAATCGAGAATCGAAGGCTATCTTGAGTGACTAGTAGGTCAGCAGCTACAGCTGCACCTGCACCTGATTTTCTCATGTCGAGTCAAATTTCTGCTTTCTTCCATGGGATCATACCACACTAGATATCGATCACGTATCTAGAAGCAATATTGTGGGCTGTCTTGTTGCTGGGAAGCAGCGGACATGTTGAATTTGAATGACGGATCTCATTCTTCTCTTTCTACTCAATTGCGCGTTCAGCAAGTACAGTGCGGATGAAGTGGGCTCGGAGCTGTGTCAAACCTCTGATCATGGCACGGACGTACTGCGCGAAATCGAAGTACAGATGAGGCCAAGGAACTAATGACCGTTCAGGACCTTGCAGCAGGGAAAACAGGGACAATGCGGCGTGCCTTGCGCGCGATACATTAGTGGATCACGTGACAGTGCGTGTTCTCAGTGAGACCGCAAGCATCGGCTTTGGTCGCATAGAAGTCGTTTCAATCCGAATCTCCATGTTTCGACAAGCTCAGACATTTGGTTTTCGCTTTTGTACGCTGCTACGTGACGCAGTCGCGGAAGAGTCTCCAAGTTTGAATGATTGTTTTCAACATCAGTCAGGCCATGTCCAAACACGTTGCGTGTGCACATGCTGATGAAAGTATGGCATTATCCCACTAAGCGACCTCCGAGTCTTCCACAGACGGCTTGATCCAAACAGCACGTGGTGAATGGTTGAGGTTTTATCATCATGGTACGATAGCGAATTTCCGTAGGATGAAATCCAGAGTAAGACTTTTAGAACACCCGACATCAGCTCTTCGTTGCTCCCTTTTGCCCGTACATATAGTGGTCCAATGTTCGTATTTCAGGGAGTATGCTCACGCCAGCTAGGGGTTGGCGCATTCGAAGAGGGACGCCGGGAAGAGTTGAACTAGACAGTGCAATCCTACGGAGCGGTAGTACTTGATGTTCTCCCATTCTCCTGGCCTTGTATGATCGATTGCAATTCGCTAGAGGTCATCTGTGAAATGTACCTGCCAAGTGCCAAGCAAAGATTCGGGTGCTCAGCCCTACGAAGTGAGAGTGACGTATGACTTCGGAACGGCACCAACCTTCCCGGGTCCAGTCCCGTCCACACGGGAGTTCCCTCTCTCGGTATCGCCGTCCCCATCCAAGTATCGTTAGCCAGCAATTGCGCACTTCGTTGGGCTCTTCACCTGTTCTTCCCGGTTGGCTGTGCTTTCTGACATTTTACCATCATCGGTGCTAGTTCGACGGTGGATGACGCAGCCTCTACATCTACGGTAGACCCAAGATATTGCTTTGCTAAGTTAGACAAGACCAGCAACGACAGTGAATCGCGCGAATACCCTCGTGTTTAGAGCCACTGGCTCTGCGACTCGTGCAGACAATCCATCCTCGAAGGGTTTCATGCGATGGCCCATCAAGGCGCTGCCGACTCCTATTACAACAATGGCTCTGCCCAGCCGCCACTGCAACCACAGATGCAGTATCCTCCCCAGGGCTACAACAGCAATGGATATCAAGAAGGTCCGGACTCCAGATATCAACAGCCTCCACCTACCTACGGCCAGAACTATCAAAACGCTGGCCCACCTCTAACGGATGGCAAGCAGACCTTTGACCAAGCTTTTAAGCTCGACAGACCCAAGTGGAACGATCTATGGGCAGGTATTTTGGTATGTCGGAATCCTTACCTCTCGCTTTGTACCAACTGTTCGGCTGACTTGATAGCTCATTCTCACATTCCTTGGTTTCGCTGCCGTCTCAGGCCTCTCATTACAAGGATATGCCGCGAATAAGAGTGGGAACGCTGGTAATCGTATTTATCACAATCCTAACAAATTCTCCTTGAACACCAACACGATCATACTATTCGCTTTCGTCCTAGCTGTTGCCTTTGTCGTCTCCTGGATTTACTTCACCATGGCACGCGCCTTTACAAAACAGTTCATCTGGATCACAGGCATCCTGAATATTGCCTTCGGAATCGGGACGGCTGTCTATTACTTTGCTCGACATTATTACTCGGCGGCTGTGGTCTTTGCACTGTTTAGCATCTTCAGCATCATATGCTTCGTAAGCTGGATACCGCGCATACCTTTCAGCGTCGTGATGCTACAAACGGCAATGGACGTCGCGAAGAACTTTGGCCACGTTTTCCTAGTCAGCTTCATCGGCGGACTTGCGTCTCTGCTCTTTGGTGCATGGTTCTCTGTCACTCTGGTTGCTATATACGTCAAATATGAACCGAATAGCAGTGGTAGGAACTCCTCATGTCAGTCCGGTAGCTCCAGCACCTGCTCCACGGCGAAGGTCATTGGTCTTCTCGTATTTATCACCTTCGCCGGTTATTGGATCACAGAATGGATCAAGAATACCATGCATTCAGTTGTGGCAGGTGTATATGGTTCATGGTTTTTCTGCGGCGGCAAGCCGGGTGGGATGCCCAAGGGTGCAACAAGAGGCGCTTTCCGCCGTGCCATGACCTACTCTTTCGGCAGTATCAGCTTCGGCTCGTTAATAGTGGCGCTTGTCAACATGTTGCGCCAGGCGGTGAGCATCGCCCAGAGTTCGGAAGCAGGCCAGGGCAACATGGTTGCCTCTATCCTCTTCTGCGTGCTTGGATGCTTTATTGGTCTCTTGCAATGGGCTGTACAGTGAGTTTGATCGACAGTTGTTCCTCCAGCATTCCACTGACATATTTGGTAGGTTCTTTAACCGCTACGCTTTCTCCCACATAGCCCTCTATGGAAAGGCCTACATCCCCGCCGCCAAAGACACCTGGACAATGATGAAAGACCGGGGCATTGACGCTCTTGTGAACGATTGCCTGATCGGGCCAGTCCTAACCATGGGCTCGACCTTTATTGGCTACCTTTGTGCCTTCCTCGCATACCTGTACCTCGAATTCACCAAGCCAGCATACAACGCCGGCGGCACCTACACGCCTGTTGTGATGGCGTTCTCCTTTCTGATCGGCCTGCAAGTATGCCAGATCTTCATGACACCGATAGGAAGCGGCGTCGACACGATCTTCGTGGCTGCGGCTTGGGATCCCCAGATTTTGATGAGGGATCATCCGGATATCTATAACAGAATGGTGACTACCTATCCGAAAGTACAGCAAATGATCCATGCGTGAGTCTGGAAGATGGTAGGTGTTGTAGTGGGTAATGGGACACTGCATTGGACCAGGTTAGAACAAGGTTTGCGAAGACAGCATATTAAGAGCGCGGACACAGAGCTTAGACCTTTAGTATTTTCTCTCCCTAATAATACTAGTCTCATTCATCCATGGGACTTCAGGGGCTCAGTGTGCAATTCATCCAAAGCCACGACGTCTCGTGCAGTCACGACCACGAGCCCCTAATCAGCATTCTACGTCGATATCTCAGGAATTGCCGCGGTCATCTCCCCTTTCGATACGGTCTTCCCATCTGCTCAGGTATCTCATCAAGGTCTACACCTTCCCTCTCGAGACGCCCACATGCTAGGGCTACCCAAGTCCACCACAACAAGACATTTGAAGTGGAAAATCATCATCCCCTTGTACCTCTTGTGCCCAAGTGATGATGTCTATATCACGAGACCCGAAGTATTGAGCAAGATATCCATGCACAATGTTCTCTGCCCTCGAAATCCATGATTCTTGCTTACTATCCTCTTCCAACATTTGAGAAATCAGGGAGTCTCGACCTCAAGTTTTATTCGATCAAGAAAAAATATTTGGAGTAGGAAACAGGAGAGGAGACGATATCAACAAGGGAATTGGGTGAGTGCAGCAGCTCCCTATTAGTTTTCTACGCAGGAAGCTTGCCTGTAGTTTTATAGGGGCATTCTGGATTGGTTCCTCGAAAAGTGAACGGGTCCGAATGTTATCGACGGTGTAGATGCTTGCAGGGCCATAATTAGTCGTGCGGGCCTCAATATGCGCTCCAGTGTGTGACTACTCAGTTTAGACTTTTCTAGTACATTATGCAAGAGAAGTGCCACCACAGGCAAGCTCTGGGATGACCTTCAGATCATCGAGCCCAGAGGGTTGGCATCCTATGCTTTCCGTCTCGGGCGGTACACTTAGTGTATACTAGTTATTCAACGGACCAGTCCATTCACGACAGGATAGCGCCATAGAGAGAGAAAGAATAGGCTACGCTTTATCTATCTCATTTCGCCGATACATCCACCTCTCTTACTCTGTCTGCATGGCAAGAATGGAGATTCTCAACATCCTCGACATGCAGCTCTCACGATCCGATTTCTGGTACATTCCACTTTCCAAAACAGCGCCAGGGGATATCTTCGTAAACGCCGATACATACGTCGTTACCTCAACGTGTGCTCTATCCTCAACCGTAACGCCTGGCATTGCTGCGTCCTCTGCTCATCTAGCCCGCACTGCATCAACACCTGCAGCAACTGCGACACCCCTTCCGCATTACTCTCGCCCCCAAACACTGCCTCCGCCCCGCGACTCGTCTCTCTAAACCACAGACTGATCACGTAGATCAGGTCGTTGGCGATATACCGTCGGTTGCGACCTTGGAAAGGCGCTTCCTCGTTGTAGAACATGCCTTCGAGCACGGACACGAGTGACTCGTAGGGAACTTGAACGTCAATGAAAGTGTCCATAACCCAGGTCTCAGGGCCGACGTTGTTTTGGAATTCGTACGCGTAGCGCTTGAGCATGGGGACGAGGTCGGGGATGGGGAACATGCTCTCTGAGAGGTTCAGGCGGTTTCCGAGACTTCGAACCTTCTCACTGATTGCTTCGTAAGGCAGGGGTTCTCCTTGTTCTGCGGCTCCTTCGTGGACCCGTTCCAGAAGGTTTTGCCAGGTCATCTTAATGTCGCTGGGGTTCCGATGGTCGGCTGCTTGGTAGATCAGGATGCAGATGTCGAAGTAGCCAGCCTGATCGGCATAGTCATTGTAGAGCTGGGTAACGCTGATAATCTGACCGTTCAGTGCTTTGATGACTTCTGGTCTTCTTTGGGCAGTAACCCTCTCATCAGCTTTCAGCCGCTGCAATACATCGTCTTGAATATTGGCCACGTCTAGCAGATCAGAGACCTCCCGCAACAACACCTGGCGTGTCTGACGTGAACTCCCGACCACAGGTGTGGAGGCGTTTGCTTTTGCCCTACTGAGGTACTCTATTCGTCGATCCAGCGTCAATGAGAAGGCGCTCTTTGCCAAGGCTAATTGGACGGCTGCTGCATCGTGGTAGCGCTCCGACTGCATGTGGTACTTCCATAAGAGATCGGCGTGGGCAATGTCATCCGAAGATTTCCGTTGCAAGTACGAGATAATATACGGTGACTGGATCTCAAGCAAGCGATCCGCTCGACCGTGTTCAAGATACCAATCGTATAGATCGGTCTGAAAGACCTCATCTTCTGAGCAGTCAATGACCTCATAGGCTTCTCTTCTGCGCTTTGCGGCAGCAGTGTACTGTCCTTCTATTATTTCAGGCGCTTGGGCCGAAGCCTGCTCCAGGCAATGTATTACTTCATGAATTAGATTGTAGCACTGTTTTCGTGACTGGAAGACAGATGCCCGTGAGTCCTAGGGCCGTTAGCAATCATAGCTGAGAGCGCATTACATGACTTACATCTGCTAGCCGGCCTTCTTGTATCCACGTGAGCGCACGGTTTCCACGATCTGATTCCTGGGCGACATTAAGAGAAAGTTGGATTGCTCCAGCATAGAACTGCGTTGACACATATTGTTGCACCGCCCACTGCAGTTGTTCCGTCGAGAGAGTCGAGACGACCTGCTTAAAGAGACTTAAACTCTCATTAAGTAGGTTTCGCCCATACTCCGAGTCGCTGCCTGCCTCCGACGCTCTCTTTACCAGCTCTTGCGCTTTGAAAATCTTGACATCATCTGCACTGCAAAAGCTACCGCATCGCCGCCGCAATGCTTCTGCGACAACCTCAACATTAGATCCCTGAGCGATGTTCCGGTTAACAATCGCCTTGACTAAGTCTTTAGCCAATTCTCTCCCGTTTCCAGTGCTGAATAGAGCTTCATAGGTTAGACTGCGGACTTGTTGCCTTACATCATTCGGCAGAGATAGCACGATCTCCTCGATACGCTCATCGAAAAGAACTAGAATGAAAGAGATGCCTTCAATCATGTGATCAATAAGCACGACTAGGGCGTGGAGCGCTCTGTGTTCGGCTTGGAGAGTCACTTCTTCCTGCTTGCTCGACACTCGTCCCAGCGCACCAGGGCCTGCAAGACCCTCGATAAAGCTCTTGTTGGTATCCAAGAACTCTTTTAGTTTCGTAAGGTCTTCTTGAATATCTCGGAGCTTGCCAAGGCTGACCGCAGGTGATACCGAAAGACCTCCCGTCGGCGTTACCATCTCCCGCGCAATAGGGGCTTTCCAAATTGATCGGACAAGTCTCGCGACGTACAGCGACAGGCCTTCGTGTTTCGGTGATGGTCTCACCAGGTCGATAGCTGGGGTGGACTGATCCATGACTGAATTTTCATTATATTGGGGCTTTCCACCAAACTCAATGAAAGCTTTCCGCGCATGTTCGAGGACTTCTGGGTCCGTGACCCGTGATACTCGTAAGTCGGACGTAACATCAACTCCTTGTCCGCAAGCCACTGCCAGTGCCGTTGATGCTGTTTCTCCCCGACCATATAGCCGAATGAATTTCTTAGTCTCGCCTTCAAGTCCGTCATCGCCACCACCGGTTCGGATCGTACTCGCGAAAATATCCACAAGCCTCCGTCTTCGTAGCGTGTGAACGCCCGTGTTTGTCAATATGGCAACTTCAGAGGCAGGCTTATCGTACTGTACAGCAAGCTCATTCCCAAAGCCAATTGGTGACCATGCAGCAGAAAATGGTGCCGAAGCAAGTCCTATATCCTCAGCGCGGCCCCCTAGGTTTAGCCACAAGCCCAGCTCGGCGTATCTTGAGTGCCGCGAAGGATTCTGAGGGCGACCTATCCGGCCTGTATCCGGGGCGGATATGAACAGACTATCCGATTGCGCTTGAGCGTCCTTGGAGACCGAAGCGAAAAAGAATCCAGGGGCGTATCTATGAGCGCTTCGCGTCTGCATTAAAGCCTTAGATGACGTATTAATGCCTTGATTACTGCTGTACGTCGACATCTGCATAGAATTGGAGTTTTGGTCTTGCTGCTGCGGAACAGGATCTGCGGGTGGGAACTTGACGTGTTGTACCTGCATGTTGTTGGGCGCATTGGCTGAATCAGTGATAGAGCCCCAACCGTAGGAGGATGTGGCACTCATAAATATACGACAGCCGGTCGATGTGGTTGCCATAAGGTGCAATTTCGAAGCCTCTTGTGAAGAAATAGGATAGATGGAAACGATTTGCATGTTAGGGGAAATCAGTTCCGATTGAGATGTCATATGTGCGATATTGTTCAGGACCTGATTCAGTGGCTTTGTTATAACGAGACTGAGACCACCGTTCTGAGTGATGTGGAATGTACGGATCGTCGACTTAGACGATAATGTATAGAGCAACTTTCGGGTGTCATCCACGATAATTTGTTCGACGTGCTCTTGCTGTGGCTTTTGACCGAATGGAGAGCTTGGGACGAATGCAGATATACCTCTACTAGTGTGGCTGACCTTAACGCATCGCTGTTGGAACCAGCTTTCTTCCTGTTTGTAGACGACCTCATAAAGGTCGTCATTGGCCCTGCCGGAGAAGAATATTCGTCCCGTGGCAGGCGATCCCTCAATCGCATTGACGTCGATACCGCGAACGGACACAACGAGACCTGTTTTATACAGCGCGAGAGATTTACCACCAGTTGGCGCTGATTCAGTGGACACACCAACAATGATAACATCCGCTGTCGTGGCTACAACCAGCAATCGATTGATCTGGGGTCTAAACACCCCTGCTCTTGGTACGACGAGTCTAACGGCTGTGATTGTGTTGTTCTGCTCCTCGAAGCCAATCAGGTCCGCATTAGGCAATGTATAGTCCCAGATATAGAGCGCGTTATCGATAGATACCCAAGCGTGATTCACGTCCGCGAAAAGCCCCATCGCAGTTGAAACTTGGGCTCGATTGTATTGTTCGAAGATTTTGTCAGGGATGGCGTAAGTTTTGGCCCTCTGGAACGGAGCCCATGCGGACTGTGCCGAGATGTCATAGTCGGAAGAAATACCCTCTGTAGACTGAGTGAGCCATGTAAGAGTCGCCTCGATGCTCCGGAGCACTCACGACCAATATAGTTATCTAATTCAGGATACCTTGACTCCTGATTCAATGTCTCGTTGACACTTCTGGCGGCGCGCTCGATTGGCTTCAGATCCCCTGCTATAGATTTGCCAATACTCTGCGTTTGCTGAGGCTGCACTGACAGTGCCTGTCCACCTGACTTGGGACCATCTTGTTGCTGTTGTAAAGGCGCGGGAACGGAGCGAAAGGCAGGCTGAGAATTAAAGCCCATTTGGAACTTGTTGAAAGCAGGGGTTTGGATGTAGGCACCAGGTAGGGCTTTGGGTGGTGTTTGTGGAATTAAAGACATGCTGCAAAACCGAATCGCGAAACGTAGCGCACCGCCAGCGTCCTATATGCAAGACCATAGAGCGACCGTTGACTTTCATTAGGAAATCTGTGAGATTTCAAGACATGGTGAGTAGGCATACATCGGGGAAGAAGATATTGTCAAGATTCATTCACTCAATCGCGTTCGAGAAACATCAGAATTGACCTTCAAAACGGGTACGCTATTTTAAGCTCAGGAACCGGAATTGTTCCGCACGCATGTCCGAAATCTTTGGTTCCAAGCTCGAAGAAGAACATCAAGCATTGTGCTATCGTCGTCCTGATATGTCAGGGTCTCGCGTTCTCAAGGCCAGTCTGAGCGCCGGTGTACGCTCACAGAGAATATGCTTGCGCTGTTCACATACGATCAGACGGTTCGCGACTGCCACTATAGATGCATCTCAGGAAAAAAGCTTAGAGCCACCGATATTGCTCAAAATGCGTTCTGATATGAAAGATGCCATGAGATCCAAAGATAGCAATCGGTCAGTGTCACGTCACTCAATGGTCTCCATGATCCACCCAAGCTTATATACCCAATGACAGGCTTAACGTTCTCCGTGGAGTTTTTGGTGCTGCATCGAATGCCTCGAAAACTCCGGTACCGATCAATTCAGATTCTCGCGTTCTAGTCTTGCTTCAGAAACAAGCAAAGTCTTCCAGAGCTGCAGCGGCCGAATTTGAGGCTGCTAAGAGAGTAGACCTCAAAGCCAAAGAAGACGCGCAGCTTGCCGTTCTGGAGGAATACATCGGCACCATACCTACTGTAGGAGACGACGAGATTGAAGAAGCTGTCACTAAGGTTCTGGCAAATTTGAAGGCGAACGGGAACCACACTCACTATGGCAACGTCATGCGCGACCTTGCCGGCCGCAATGGGATTTATGCTAGCAAGCCCCTGAACATGGAGCGCGTTCACAAGATAGTACAAGAGAAGATCGCGGCGCACGAGAAGAAGTGGTTTCAATTAAAGCGAAAGAGGCAATGAACCAATCCTCCGACGTTGTTCAAGTCCATGGAGCATCATTCTCCGCTCACACAGAGAAGCGGACGTGTCTATAAGATTCCGAGGATCCTTGTGAAGGGACTACAGAGAGGTCGTTCCGCGGAGGCACGCTTATCTGTCGGACTCACACATCAAACATGGTACCGACTCGCAAGGTCAGGTGGTGAGGGTGTATCGTGTTGGAGGTCAATGTCGCTTTCGCCAGATTCCAGTGCAGCTGTAGGTGTATACCTGAGAACATATCTTTGCAATCCTACTCTAGTCTAATACTGTATCAAGTGGACATGTCTTTCCATTGCAGCCCACCTTTGGGTGATTAATACATGATTCATAGCGGTCAAGCCTTGTGTCGTCAGTAGAACGTCTTCACACTATTACGACGTCGTTGCTGACAAAGGATCCGAATACCATGGCCTTGCTCGAACTGGCGCTGGTTTCGAGCAGTGATTTCTCGACAGCCAAGAGAACATGAGTGGTACGCACGAGCAGTTCTAGAGACATTAGCTTGGGACCATTGTAAGAAACAAAGATAAAATTTGTCGCCATTCAGGATACGTTTGGCTGTGAAATCAGACTCGCAATGAAGGTCTGTGGGAAGTCTAAGAAAACTGCTTGTCTTCCCACCTTCAAGTTCCAAAGAATAGCTGACCGCTTGGTCTTCGTCTTTGTGAATCAAAATGGACTCGTGTCTTCGCCACCTTTGCTCTTTCACGTGTGCACGTATTCCTATGTTTCTGGCATTATCGGCCCAGATAATACGACGATACTGACACTCATTCTCCAAATCCGTGGGCTTGATACTAGGACCGTCAGGGCTTTGCGCGCCTTCAGCGAGCCAGTCCCTCCAAATCCTGGGTGTCGTCTTCCTCAGAACGTCAACGCAGCTGAGAAAGACCCCTCTGCGTGGACCCACTTGGACCAGGTTGACGCTGACACATAGTTGGGAGAAAAGCTCATGCGAGTCCAGATTCATGGTCTGAGACACCAGTTCGATGGACTTGGTAGGCTTTGATAATGGACCGTCATAATATGTCCTGCTCCCCGGGACATCCCCGGCTGGATGGGAGCGGAAAGGTGGATCTGCCTCTGGTCTTTGAGGTCGAAACCGCGAATAGAGTCCTCGAAGTCTGCCCAGGCGGTTGTCCTTCTCAGAAGCCTCATATATCCAACCTTGACCTTCAACCTTGTCACTCAATCCTGGCGTCCCGAGATAATCGCAAAAGAGATACGGTTCAGTATATTGCGCGGATGGGTGATAACATTCAAGGATCAGCTTGCGGTCCTCGAGAGATGCAGCCACCAGAAGCCGCGCGTGTACGATTCGGAGGACCAGGTTCTGGAAGCGATGGCTGACTGGTATCAATTGCAGCAACAAATCTGTGGGGATTGGAAGGAGCACGTGAATCAATATCTGCGTAACATCAGTATCATTGCATCCATTCCCGGGACAAAGGAAGCTGACCTCATTAGGTAGATCGAATAAAGCTGGCATTGTAGCAATCAAGGCCAAGAACCCTGGCAACACACCACGAGTTGATGATGGACGTCCGTACTTGCTTCCACGGTACTATATGACAGCCGTTGGGAACCCCGCGCTCTTAGAGCAATTATGCCGAAGGCGCGTATGGTCCACCCACAGTGACCCCGCCATTGTTCGGACGTCAAAGAGCGCTTTGTAAAGTCCACGATGCCGGAAGCTATTCTGAATGATATATCACATCGACGATACAATCCTCTCCGAGGAAGCTGGCTTCTATTGTCCCCGCATCGCACGAAGAGACCCTGGCAGTAGGTCTCGGTGGAGCCAATGCAGTATCGTGGGTAGACTGAAGATATGCAGAGGGCAGCAAGAAGCCTCGTCGAAAACCACTTTGCCAGCATACGATCCCTCATGTTACCTTTGCCCTGGCAATAAGCGAGCACAAGGCGACAGCAATCCGCAATACGAGAGCACCTTTGTCTTCGTGAACGACTACAGCGCGGTCAAGGAAGAGCAAGCAGAGTATCAGTCCTCGGACCAGGATGGTAGTACGTAGTGTTCTCACAGAATGACGGGCATAGCGATTGACCATTACAGGCCTCCCCTCTCTTCTCCTTCGCGCAGAGACTGTCACAGGCAAATGCTACGTGATCACATTCTCTCCCTCCCACAACCTCACTCTAGCCGACCTTCCTTCCTCATTGATACTGCCAGTCATACGAACATGGAACTCCCTGTACACAGCTCACATCTCGCCTTCTTCGCCGTTGGCGAAAGTATCCGCACCCACCACCATGGCCCCCATCAGCCATCAAGACCAGCATTTCGCCCGTCCTAATACCCAATATCGGTTCATGCAGATCTTCGAGAACAAAGGCCAGGCGATGGGCTGCTCAAACCCGCATCCACACGGGCAAGTTTGGGTAACGACGGGGATGCCGGAAGAGCCGGGTCTAGAGCTCGAGCAGCTGAGAAAGTATCACCGTGAGCAAGGAGGTGCGCATATGCTGGTTGACTACGCTTCTCTCGAATCGAAACAGCAAGAACGTATAGTCTTCGAGAATGCTGCTTTCATTGCGTGTTGTCCATGGTGGGCTACTTGGCCCTTCGAGGTCATGATTATAAGTCGAGAGCACAAGCGCGCATTACCAGATTTCACCGAAGAGGAAAAAGAGCAGTTGGCTGAGTCGATTGCCGAGGTCACAAGACGATATGACAACCTGTTCGAAACTCGATTTCCGTATAGCATGGGATTACACCAGGCGCCACTTGAGGGTACGGATGCGGAGATCGAGGCCAGCCATTTCCACATACATTTCTATCCTCCACTCTTGAGAAGTGCGACAGTGAGGAAGTTCCTAGTTGGGTGAGTCGCTCCTTCGTACAATGCGAGAGCATGCTGACTCTTGCTCAGATACGAACTGATGGCGGAACCACAAAGGGACATCACGCCCGAGCAGGCTGCTGCTAGGTTGAGAGACTGTGGCGGAGAGCTTTATCGGATGAGGCTTGAATAGCGTTCTGGTTGGGCAGCGGTCTCGTACGAGTGTACGTACTGCATGTGGTTTTTCGAATGTTAAAGATCGCCCGTGGACCTTATGCAGCAATCCCTATGATTCGCCAAGTGCCCTTGTGGATACAACTTGTCCTCAGGAAGCTTTCTTTCCTCTGTCTCTTTCCATTTTCCTCAACGCCCTGTTCCTTATGCTTTCATGCATGGTCTTATTTACCCCCACAACCAATTCATTTGAGATTCCCGCACATGTGACCAAGCTCCATTGCATGATTGCATGCGTCCAGTATGGTGTACTCGTCCACCCCCAACCTTGCGCTCCACCTGTGCGTCCCAATCTCACGAGTACAGCCTTCACGAAGCTCCTCGCGCTAGGAACCATCCAGGACGGCTTCCGTATCTTCGACATTGCAGACGTTACAAGATAGCTTTGCACCAGCTCGACCGTGACGCCGTGGGGAGCTAATTCAGAGCCCAGCGCTGTAGACCATTGCTGCAAGAAAGCTTTGCTCCCGCTGTACGTTGCTAGTAGCGGTGTTGGAAGGAGGCCGCCGAAGGATCCCATCGTCAGAATGAGCCCCCGTTTACGCTGTATCATGCCCGCTGCTATGATTTGCGTGACTTTCAGAGTAGCCATGCAGTTGATCGTAATAATGTCATTCATTTCATCCTGCGGTGTCTGCACGAACGGCACTGGAATGTCATGGCTCTTCCCAACATTGTTGATCAGGATTGCTACGTCGAGACTGTCCACCAAGCCCTTCAATCTCGCATAGTCGGCGTCGCTGGCAGACGCGAAGTCTATGGCGAGTATTTTGGTAGCATTGGGCCGGGGAGATTTGGATTGTATGGTTTCGGCAAGAGATTGGAGTTTGGACTCTGTGCGAGAGACGAGGAGAATGTTGAAGCCGCGCTGAGAAAGCTGTACGGCGAATTCTTTGCCAATGCCGTCCGAAGCACCAGTTACGACGGCCCAGCTGGAACGGGGTCCGAAACTCCGGAGCTGTAAAAAATATTGTGAGCATGCTATATAATACGATAGCGACGAAGGGGGAGTTTGCAAGATAGAGGCTTGAACATACTGGAGTGCCAGGGAATATGAAGAGACTGAATATCAGTCTTAGAAAGCTGATGAGCTTCGACCCCAGGAAGAGGAAGCCGATCAAGGAAAACAGTATGGTCCAGGGACTATGATTAGCCTGGATCCTCGGTGGAATGACTCCAGGCCCACTCGCATCAGAATTTTCCATTATTGTCCTGGTATCGCAAAGCAATTGGGATTAATGCGTTCGACCTAGAGGACTGAAGGGTAGGTTTGCTGGTAGGTCGACGTCAGCGCTAACCGAGAATGCCTCACTAGAAGTCGATGACAGCTCAAGCTTGAGGTTGTCGCATCCGAATTTATGATTTCAGCCACTATAGGGATGTCGAAACGTCCTATATTACGTGTTCTGACTGCTTCGACTTGTCTATGGTATAATGGAGCTCCACCAATATTCCTCGCGCCTTTGCTGGCCAGCGGCAATTGCTCTTCCCACCAGACGATTCAATTCTCAACATCAGCCCCCTTGATGAAGCGACGGAAGATGCAGAAGCGCGACAGTAATCCTAATCGAGGTGTCTCTGCATTGAGGAGAACAGGGTTGAGGCATCCTGTGAGCATGTCCAAGGTACCGTTGCCGCAACCAGTACTCGATCCCGCAAAACGATCGAAGCCTACCGTCGACGAGTCTCACGGCCTCTGGGGCTTCTTCAATGAGCAAAGAACCACACTTTCGAAGCCAGACGAGGATATTCAACATGGTACGGGCTTTTCAGCGCTCCCGTCATAACTTCATTCGCTAATTCCTCTTTCCTAGGTCGATCATGGACGGTTGAAGAATTACGAAACAAATCTTTCGAAGACCTACACGCGCTGTGGTGGAAGTGCTGTAAGGAACGGAATATCATTGCAACGCAAGCACATGAGCGGAAAAGGGTCGGGCGATTATATGGTGATGTGCAGGCGCAGCACAGGGAAAGAGCGGTATGTTATTTGCCTTGCATTGATATGCCAAATCCAGAAAGTAGTATTGATGCTGCCTGCAGGTCCAGCAAACACAAAGAGCAGTTAAGCACGCTCTTACAGAGAGGTACTATGCTTGGGAGGATGCCCGCCGCGCAGCTCTGAAAGACCCAGAGGTCAATCTTCAACCGTCAGACGGTGCTCCTGCCTATACTCCTAGCCCATATGATGTATGTCCTTCATTATTCCCTTCCTTGCACTTTTTGACCGCCAGCAGGAGACCTTGGAGGAATCCTACGAAGAGGAGTCAGAAGAGCAGCCTAGAGCAGCGGCGGCGGGGGCTTAGAACGTGGATCCGAGAGTTCAGCAGGCATAAGAATGTATTGTATAGCCGATATCATACGGAAAAGCTAGACATCGCTTGGGATCCAGTGTTCTTAGACATTGTTTTAGGCCAGCTTTTATCCAAACCCGTGATGAGCGGCTACGGCGTGCGATGGCGATGAGAAGGACGAGGATTTACACGAGGTTTTGTTTCGAAATCATCCTTTGGATTTCCCATTGAAAAAACGCTTGGGAATGTTTGGCCTCTTTCCAGAAGTTCGCCATTGATCTTTCCACATAACAGTCGTTCAATTCTCGAAGTCGAGGTTGTTCGACTAGTAGATCAAGCTCCGCGCTTCTAACATACATAAGGTTTGGAGAATCTGAAGATATTGTGAAGAATTAAAATTACTATTAAAATTCGAAGCTCTTGATGCCAGTAAAGCACGGGGGTACGGTAGTGCTCCAACGCATAAAGTCTTGCTACAGCAACAGCTCTTGCAATTTTTTAGCTAAATCTATCAACTAAGCGGTATCATAGAGTGCATAGCGTCTAGAACAACAACAACTAATTTTTGATCATCTTAGATAGAGAAATGTGAGTGTTGGTGAAATCGACTTTTTGTGGTCGAAGGCGAATTTCTTGGAAAACGCCAAGCATGCGGAAGCGTTTTGACAGCGGGGAATACCGAAATGCTTGGCGTTGTGCGATGCATCCATGTTCTCCTGTCGAGTCCCGGTAATTATTATACCAGACGACCTTAGATTCTCCAACACTTTGAACTAATCATAGTTCGCAACGGTTCTATCGAGCTGCGCATATTCTTCCCTGCGATCAGCACATTATTTCTTGAAACGTCATGGACGAGATTGCACCGGAATATGACGTGGTAGTTCTTGGGACCGGTAACTGCCCCTCCATTGTTGAAGGCCAGAATGACTGACTATATAGGCCTGACCGAGTGTGTCTTGTCTGGGTTAGCTCACACACATCTGCAAAATCGGGTCACCCCCGCTGACCCTGATCAGTGTGCTGAGTGTGAAAGGTAACAAGGTTCTTCATATCGACCGAAACGACCACTACGGGGGTGAGGCCGCGTCGGTCAACATAGAAACTGTACGTAAGATTGACTTTTGGTCAGAGGTCTAGATCTGAAATGCAAGACAGCTCTACAAGAAATATGGCAACTACAACAAGGGCGAGGAGCCTTGGAAGAAATTTGGTCGTGTCAATGACTGGAATATCGACTTGGTGCCAAAGCTACTCATGTCGAACGGCGAATTGACGAACATACTCGTCTCGACAGATGTCACAAGATATCTCGAGTTCAGGCAGATCGCAGGGAGCTATGTTCAGGTCGGGAGCGGTGCAAAGGCGACGGTCGCCAAAGTGCCGTCGGATGCTAGTGAAGCACTAAGATCGCCGCTTATGGGGCTGTTTGAGAAGAGAAGAGCCAAAAAGTTCTTGGAGTGGGTAGGAGCGTTCAAGGAGGACGATCCTGCGAGCTATGGAGGTAGCTACAAATCGAAGGCCCATGTCCGCCAATGTTGGGGCTGAAACAATACATAGGGCTCAAGCTCAATCAGTGCAGCATGAAAGAAGTCTACGACAAGTACGGCCTTGAAGCAACAACCCGGGACTTCATCGGTCATTCTATGGCTCTATATCAAACCGACGAGTACATCAATCAGAAAGGCGTAGCAAAAGAGACCGTACAGCGAATCAGATTATATGTCAATTCAATGGCACGGTACGGAAAGTCACCTTATATCTATCCCTTGTATGGTCTTGGCGAGCTGCCGCAAGGTTTTGCTCGTCTATCGGCGATATACGGTGGCACTTACATGCTTAACACCACTATTGATGAAATAATCTATGATGGCAACAAAGCAACAGGCATAAAAGCGACCATGAAAGAAAGAGGCGACGAGAGCGAGGGCATGAAGTTCTCAACCAAGACCAAGAAGATCATAGCTGATCCGTCCTACTTTCCCGGCAAAGTCCAGGTCACAGGACACTTGCTGAAGGCTATCTGCATTTTGACGCATCCAGTCCAATATACAGATAACAGTGACTCTGCTCAGCTCATCATTCCTCAGTCTCAAGTTGGCCGCAAGAACGGTAGGCAGGATCTTTGGATAATTACATGCATTTCTGACCGTATGTGTAGATATCTACATCGCCATTGTTTCATCCGCACACAACGTATGCCCGAAAGGATATTATATCGCCATCGTGTCAACCATCGCGGAAACATCGAGTAACCATCACCTCGAGCTACAGCCTGGATTTGAGAGACTGGGTAAGATCGAAGAGCGATTCCTGGGGCCACCTATTCCTCTGTATGAGCCGCTGGAAAGTGGCAACAACGACAACATCTTCATCTCGAAGAGTTACGATGCAACGAGTCATTTTGAAACTACGACAGGTATGCAAACCTGTATGTAACGAAGAGATCTGGCGCTGACTCGAATGTAGATGATGTGAGGGACATGTACCAGAGAGCCGAGAAGGAGGAGCTGGTTGTGCAAGGTCTGCGGGAGGGCACCAATCTCGTCGCTGAAGAGTAACAGTACGTATCATGCTACGAGCTCATGATCTATGCACATACGAGGCTATTGTGGCGTTATGCAGTTGTTGCATTGGGAGTGTTCGGCGTGACTAGATTTGAATAGCATATGGACATCTGAATTACCGAGAAATGCTACTGGTGATATCTTTCCAGTCTTACGAAACGAACTATCGGTATCTTGATGGCACTGGTTGGATCAGTCTATCCAATGCCTGGGATTAGGTGGCGTAAAGGCTGTGCGTGCATGGCGCTGGGGTGAATTGACCTTCGACGCTGGTTGCCCTACTTCATCTTACAACGTTAAGAGTTATCATCGGACTCTTGGATCGACCAGTCAACAGTCATTGCCAAATGGTTAATTCTACAAGTCGAGCTAACAGATACTTGAACGCTTTCCAGTCTTATTTGGAAGCCTATGAGCTTTCGACTCTGCCAATACCAAGAACATCCCTCCGCGGTGGTGTCTGGAGACAGCCATAGACGTTGTGAGCTGAACGACCTCTACTTACTCCCCAACCTTAGCTCAGTTGCACAAGCTTGATATTATCAATGCTTTCCAACTCCTCCAGAGCTTGAGCTCACCGGGATCCTGTTCCAATGCCTCTCAGAATCTACTACTAATGCCGCAGTCGCAAAGTGAAGTGGTGGGACTGAGACCTTCAGAACAGCTCCCTATCGGGCTGTCCAGCTTTCAGATTCCTTGCGATTATCTCCACGCATGACCTGGATTACATTGCGTTCAAAGTCATTTTATCTCCTTTACTTGACTCTCATCGCATCCTCTTGCCTATTTAGCACTTCCATCCTGGTGTGAGAGGCAATCTTCCACCCGACCCTCGGAAGTAAGTGATAGTATTTCTCAGAAGCCTGCAGCGACTTTCTATACCAGGTGTGCTAACTTGAATTCTCAGATTCGAGCTCGTATCTTTCCATCTAGCTTTTATTCAACTGAGTTCTCAGAGCACAATTTGGACTCGTGTAGCCACCGGGCCGGCTGTCCCAGCTTCCAGTGCGAGAGAGCAAAGCAGCAGGTCAACGCAACCACGTGAACACTCTCTACCTACCACTTTTCCACAAGCATTCAAGTCCACGAGCGATCGAAGACCTCAATGGCATCAATCTGATTCCTTCACTACCTTGGCAACCTCTACTGGCCTTGATTGAGATGCTTGAGAGATGCCGGCGCCCTCAATATCCCTCGTCGAATTGTAATTCAACTACGGACGCTACATCATTCGCGCACGCTCCTCAGATTAGCAGGACAAGATGTCGGAAATGGTCGGTGAAGACATGAGCGGGTACGATATTGTTATCACTGACCTCGTCCCAATACTGATCTCTGGCGCTAGATTGTTGTCGGGTCCAGGAGTCAATATTTTCGTAGGACCCAAGAGAAAGTGCTTCGTAGTTCACGCAACACTCCTCTGCCAATCGTGCGCATGTTTCAAGAGACGTTTGAGAGGCATCGAGCAGAACGAGGACACCAATAAGGAATTTTACTTGCCGGACGACGACACCGAAGTTTTTCAGCTCTTCCACACTTGGCTATACTCGCAGAAGCTCAAACCCATAGTGAAGAGATGCAAAGAGAAGGGAGGTACTTTCGAAGACGATCATATCGGTAGTACAGAGCTCTACTTCAACCTGTACTATATGGCAGAAGCAAGAAATCTGCATAGCCTACAGAACTTGACGATGGACCGATTGCGCCAGTATTACGCAACGGAAAATAGGATATCCGGCTCCGAGCGTTGCGAGCAGGTGTATCAAAGAACCAAGCCTGGATCGCCTCTGAGGAGTCTAATGGTCCAGCAATTCCTCTCGATCTATACGGAGAAGAAGCAAACGAGCGAGACAGCGGC
>JAABUL010001106.1_pt1 | contig 53480 bp, 57 predicted proteins | sample 5559151 | NCBI WGS metagenome assembly JAABUL01 (sample SAMN10711876, study PRJNA513368) | rock metagenome | isolation source: Antarctica rocks | place: Antarctica: Victoria Land, Pudding Butte sud
AACCCGCCTAGACCTCATGTCTGCTGCTCCTGTTCATGTTTTCCCACAGTCTATAGCTCTCAACCTTTCCAGACCCCCTGAAACTCCAGCCCTGCAACCATGTTCACGGCCTATCAATATACCTCATACCTCTCATATCATTGCTCTCCAACGCATATGCTCTAACGATAACGCCATCGCCTATCTTGTATACGCTCTGAAGCCTGCTTCAGCTGACTGATCCACATCCTACCGAATACGAAAATAAGAAATGAATATTGCTGAACATGACGCCCTGCCTTCACGCGGGTTATGCCTTCTCAAGCAACAAGAAGAAGCATAGAATACTGAAATACCAAGACAGGAACTTTCAAACCCCCTTTTCTTCCGCCGTTGCTATCCTCTTCCTTCTCCTCACCACAAAAGCACGCATGAACCCAACGTCCACAAACTATCTATCCTATGCTCACTTGTCCAGTTGATCTCTCTCCCGGCCCCCCCAAAACCACAATCACCACCAGTCCCTCCACACCCCCTTCTCCCCCTCCACCCGACCTACCTACGCAAACCCACAATCCTAATACTCCAAACCCAAGCCCCACCCCATTCATACTCACAGTTCAAGAGTCCGAATCATACCGTTCGAAAAAACCATCCCATCCGAACACGAGCCCTCCATCTCATAACCCATCATTCACGCCTTCGACGATCGTTGGAGCCTAAAGTCCAGAATCCGTAGTGTCGCTGCCCTCCATCAACGAATTCCGACCATGAGCTGCCCTCGCTGATAGGTGAAGCAGGCTTATGCTACCAGCCTACCAGTGTAGGTGTTCAAAAAAAAAAAGAAGTGGAGTGGAGTACAGTAGTACGAGAGCGCTTTGATTGCCAACACGCCAGCTACTCTCCTCTCTCATCTTCAATCTTTTTACAACAACAACAATCATGCGAAATACCCCGGTTCAGCTCGCGGTATCCCTCTTCTCCCTTGTCTGCGCGTTCCACGTCGGCGGAGCTTTTGGGGGGGGGGGGGAAGGAATAAGGACGGTTTCGGATCTTTGATATGTGTGCAGTGGCGTTCTTGGAGATGGGTGGAGTTTTCGGCTTTTGCACGGGGAAGAATGAGATGTCGAGCTCGACCTATCCATTCCTTCGTGCCCTCGAACCTCTATCCCTCAAGCATACTTCCAATTCGCCGACTCTCATCGCCCCCCCCCCCAACCCACCCAATCGACTTCCTGCACGCACGCCTCTTACCTCATTTATCACCCCCGAAAGATCAAACAAGGCCACCTACATACACCAAGGAAAACCCCCCAACCCCTTCTGTACCTGGGAACCGGACAATCTAATTTGAAAATTTAAAGAAAGGTACGGGCGGGCATAGACTGGCACACACAGATGGTATGAAAGATCCGAATGTACAAATTATATAAAATCCAAAAGATCCACCCACCACCACCACCACCGCCTCTCTCTCTCCAGCAACCGCATTCCCATCCAAAAAACAACCTCCTACACAAAAAAACCACAAACAAAGCTCACCCCCGCACGTCTGGAGGCAGAGCGATAGCTACCAGCCCATCAGGATCTAAAGACTATGTACAGAAAAGAGGGCTGTGATTTCTATACGACGAAGGCGCCAACGGGCCCGGATGTTTGGGGGGGAGGAGAGGAGACGGGAGAGGGCAGAGCGGAGCATGAATCTGTACAAATCCCCACCCATCCCCAACCCATCCGCGCACAACCATACAAACCAAAACCTCACCATCATCATCGTTTTTTGCTGCGTCCAAAAAAAACAGGGAAGGACAAGGGCGGGCCAGAACCGAAGTGCGAACAGGGGGGAGAGGTGGAATTTGACTCCGGGTGGTGGTGGTTGTTGTTGTTGTTGTTGTTGTTGTGGGGTGCTATATAAGCTAAAGAGAGAGAGAGAGAGAGACAAAAGGTGAGATATAAGAAAGAGAGAAAAGGCATGAGACATAAGAAGAAGCGGACGACACTGCATGCATGCATGCATGCACACGAAAAAGAGAACCAAAACGAGAGACATCGAATCGAATCGAATCGAATACCCTAAAACCCAGCAGTAGCAACGACGACGTCCCAAACAACCCCCCCAAATCGTCACCAGCAGGAGGAGGAGGTAAATATCCGTAATCGCAAAAGGGGCGTGTGCATACATACATACATACATACATGCACCAACTGGTTTGTTTTTGGGGGAAAAAAGGAATAGCGGTTGCAAAACAAGCGTTATAAAGACCGGGGGGGGTAAGGGGTAAAAACGGTCATTTTCAATGGGGGTTCTTTCTTCTTTCTTCTCTCGAGCGAGAAAAGAAAGGCAGCGCTGCCTTGAGTACATAATCTGCCGCTTTTCGTAATGTAAAGAAATGAAACACGCACGCCTTCATGACCGAGATGCCTAGATGGATGGGCTCGTGGGTTATATAAAACAAGAGGGTTGGAAATATCTTCACTACGGAAAAAAAAAGAGGTCCTTAAAGGGGACTCCGGACGCCGGTTCGTGTCAACGTATTAGAAAGGTTTGGAGTATATGCGTCGCCTGCGTCCGTTGTTGCTTTGTTCGAGGATGTGCAACCCATCCCCCACTCCGACGCCAATCGCACGCCGTCTGCACACGTCTACCTCTCAATGACGCGACTCAAGCCCCTCAACACGCCTCTCATGCCCACCCCCTCCTCACCCCCATTCGCCCTCCTGACACCCTCCCTCTCCCTCTCCTCCAAGGCCTCAGCGCTCATTCCCAGGACTTCATCCGCGACCCGCTCGGCTGCGTCTTTGTATGCTGAAAGCGCGTGCACGTTCCCTGCGAATTTGTCAATCTCGAATTCGAGGGCGGAGGTGACTTTAGAGAGGCGGGCTGTGGTGGTTGATTGGAGGGACGTGGAAGAGGCTGTGGTGGTAGATTTTGAGTCGTCAGTGGTGGCTTTTGAAGAAGTGGCGGGTAGGTCGGTTGTAGTGAAGGGGAGGGCTGTGAGGGCCGCTATTTGTGATTCGGAGGAGAGGAGGGTGGGGTCGATGGAGGTGACGTTGGGGTTGTTTGACGGAAGAGGGGGAAGAAGGGGTTCTGAGGTGGGAGGGCGGAGGAGAGATTCCCAGGTTTGCCGTTCGGTGTGGAGGCTGTGGATAGCGTGTCATTAGTGACTTGTTCAAGAAGCAGGAGCAGAGAGTTAAAGAGGTATTCACCGGGCGATCTGTTGCTCTAGGTCTTGGATTTTGGCGAGATTCGACATGTTTTTGGGATTAGGCCCTGGAGGTTGCGGAGGCGGGGTGGAATCCTTCTGTGCAATTGTTAACGCCCTCTATACACCTCCTAGAGACAAGTAGTGCATACCCTCCCGAACCAGTCCGACAGTTCGGACTTTGTCGAGAAATCCTTTAGCAGTTGCTGCTGTATCTCCCGCGCTATCTATCGTTACCATCTAGCTTCTCAGCCCTAGAGCAGCTAAACATACCTGCTAGTCTGGCATGACTATCTGCTGACGAAAACGATGGCTTGTCGCCCAGAGCTCTCGTCCCACACCAAGTTAGAAGCTGCCTCATTCGCCGTGGTTCCGAAAGTCCGTTCGCTTCAATGTGCTTATAAAATTCCGAACTCTCTACTTCATCATGCGGTAAAGCTAGGTCTCAGTTAGCGGTCTTCTCTAGCCAATTCACAAAGGCTTCCTACCGTTGGATTTCCCGCCATCGATCAGTGAACTCGCTCTCCGCCCCCGCATGCCCAGACTGCTCCTGCGTTGCCCGTCACCGGATCCTTTTCTCATCTCTTGATTCCTGCGGATAACCGGGGTATCTGCGAATGGCAAGGAAACCTTGGTAACTTCATGAGACCTTTCCACCCGCGGTGATCCTTCCACAGGCTCAGTTCTTTGCTGGAGTTCTTCACGATCATGTGCGGCAGTAGACGTTTCCTCTCTTTCCCTTGCCTCGTGGTCAGGCTCTTTCTCCTTCACCCTCCTCTTCTTGGGATCAAGCGGCGGTGGACTCGGGGCACTGTGCTCCCCACTGTGCCTCGCACTTCTTCTCCGCGGCTTTTCAACCCCTTCTTTCACTGCAGGGACATTGCTAGATGGAGCAGGGGATTTCTTCCGCGTTTTCTTCACAGGTGCTGTTCTTGGTTCCGGTTCCGGTCTTTCCTCCTCAATTGGTGGTACTTTAGGCTCGGCCTTCGCCCTCTTGAACGTGAAGCCATCAGATTCCTCGTCGTAGACTGCCCATGTTGTTAGCTTTACCATCCAATCACTAGCAGAGCGCCCGTATTAAGAGGCTGTGTGCGCCCAATAAGGTCTCGTAGTCTGATAACCTGCTCTGGGGGTGGACGGACCAATTTTCCTCTTCCCTCGCCCTCCCTTCGCATTCGTACCAGTACCATTGATAGATGCCTTCCCTTGTTTCCCACCCACTCCATTGCTCTGACCGCCCTTTGCTCGTTCTGTGCCATGACCAACGCCGTTTGCAACATGTAGGTCCTCCTTCTCTGGCTGCCTTGCGCTAAGTCTTCTGGAGCTCCGTCGCGGTTCACTCATCATATGCGGGTTAGACAGAAGCTGTAGCGGAGAGCGCGTCGCGTAGGTGGTCATTGATGCTCTAGTGACAGTGAAGATGGTGGAAGATCAAGCGCGTGTTCGATGCGGCCCTCCGGAGGTTACCAGTGATTTTGCCAGGAGGTTCGTTAAATACAAGCGACCAAGACTCGCGTCATTACAGTTGATATTGATACCTGTAACGAAGGGCAGGTTAGCTACGGTCAGTCGCAATCCCCATTAGATATCCGGGGGAGGGGAGTAAAGTGCATGTTCCAATGTTGTTGTCTGGGCGCGCCTCGGCCGCTTGAACCTAGGCTACAATGAGGATAGCGTCAAAAGCGTTTACCTATCCAAGCTCCCTGGCCCTCCTCAGATACCAAACGATAGCTTCAAGAACGTGCTGTATCATCAAGTGGTCTATTCTATTCCTTAACATCAAAGGACTGCTTGACAGTCAATCGGCTAAATACTCATACTAGCCTGATGTCCTACAAATAACGACATGTTTCTCCAGAACGCGCAAGCAGCGACTCGAATCTAAGGGGACGCTGTACTGACAATTTTATTTGGTATATCTATAAACAGTCAAGCCATCCAGTCGTATTAACCATCAGAGGCGCATCGAAGTATATACTCAGAGTTTACTTCATCGAAGCAGGCCCGCCTAATTCGGGAGCTAGGCTTCCTTCTATCCTCCGCTTCGCTTCCTGCCTCTCTTCCATAGTGATGTTTTCCTCTTTTTTCCGCATATCGGGCGTGTGCTGCAATTGATCAGGATGATGTCCAACAGACATGCCAACGCGGACCTACAAGACAGTCAGCACTGAAAATCTTAAGATTGCCGGACATAGTTACCAAAGTCTCCAAGGCTCCCTTTGAGTTTTCGATAAGATCATCGTCAAACTTCATTGTACCAGGCTCGAAGAGAACCAAGAGTGTACTTCCCCCAAATTTGAAATACCCAAGCTCTTCCGCTCTACCAACTCTCTCACCCCTCTTCCTCGTGATGACTGTACTACCAACCATCATTGCTCCTACACAGATAACCATCACCCGGCCGTGAGCCACCGAGTTGATGGGCACGACGACTCTAACATTCTCGCTGTATACATCAAGAGCAGATCGGATAGCCATAGGATTGACCGTATAGTATTCGCCACTGATCAGCTTTGGCTCATCCATTATCCCATCAACGGGGACGTGGAAGCGGTGATAATCCTGAGGCGCAAGCCGGAAAATACCCAAGGCACCATTGATATATCGCTTAGCATCCTGGGGATAAGCATTCCCGAGTAGCCGTTCAACAGAGAACTCCCGACCCTTGACCCAGATTTTCGTAGCTTCCTCCAGGTTGTTGAAAACCACACAACGAGAGTCCGCAGGTGAAACAATGATTCTCGGGTTACCAGGCGCTGAGCATGGTCGTGCATTTGGTTTGAGTTCCCTGTAGAAGAATTCATTGAAGTTCTTGAATTCCTTAACGGACTTCAGAACCTCATTCATATCGAGCTGATGGAAGTTTATAAAGCCCTGGATATATCTTGCCGAAGCTGGATCGTCGTATTTTTTACCTTGTTTGATGCTGAGTGATTTTAAGAGTTTCCGAACTATCAAAGGTCAGCAATACGCCAGCGAGACCCCTTAGGCGGACTTACTTCGTTTCTTCTCCATGTCCCTGCTCTTCAGTCCTTTGTACATTAGACGAATGCCTAATCTGACATACACACTCATCCTCTCTTCGTTGATTTGCCCAGTAGTCCTATCTTGCACCAGAATATTCGCGGAATTGGCACCAAGCTTGTAGCCACCGTAAGATATCTTTGTAATTACCTTGGAGTACCATTTACGTTGTGCCTGGCTCGATGTGACGAAGCCAGCCATGACAATATTATTTACTTGCCGCCAGTCCTGACTAGCGCACGTTGCAATATGAGTAATAATATCAGCATCCGATTTCTTATTAAGACGCGGCTGGTGACAAATCGGGCATTCACGAATCTCTATTACATGCTCTTCTCCTCGCTCATCGGTGAGATCATCCTTCTCGACATGATCACCAGTTTCACCTGGCGAGCCAAGATATTCTTGTGCAATTGCAGGAACAGCAGAACGATTTGGTTGCTCATTCAGCGGTGTATCAGCATTACCTTGCATGGCTGGAGTGCCAGTCTCACCGGGCGTACTCTCGTCACTGCCAGCAGTAGAGAAGTGGGCGTTGGCCATGTACCCCTTCATCGTGTCGCCCCAAGACTTTTTCTGAGTGGACTGTTGCAGCTGGTCTTCTAAGCAGATCACAGCTTGATCGAACGTCAACAAGATATTGTTAGGATCTTGGGACTCATCATCTTCCGCGAATCTACGGAAGAAACCGTCGATTGTAGATTCTTTCAATGTGGAGCCCAGGGTGTCCAGCATCGTGGTCAGCTCAATCTTGCTGACTCGAGCATTCTCGTCAGTGTCATACTGCTTCAACATTGCTCGCCAGAATTGCTGACGAAGGGCATGATACGGTACGTATTTGACTTTGATTATGAGTCGAGGATTATGTTTGTCCTCCCAACGTTCCCTGTGTCTAAGGATGAGGGGGAGCGTATAGGCTTTGAGATCCGGATCATCAGGATGACCACAATAGTCCTCTGTAACGTCTTGACCATTGTTGCTTGTTACTGGGGTGAGGTTAATAGAATCATTCGGTATGCTAGTCAAAGCCGTCGGTAAATCCAACTGTGAGCTGCTATGGATCACACTTTGAGAGTTCTTTGGAGTCAGACTAGGTCTTGCAAGCTTGTTAAGGCTGGTAGCGGAGGAAGACCGAGATACAGGAAGCCTAAACCTTGATTTATTAGGAGTCGGTAATGCTGGAGCGTCAGGCGGTTCAAGCAATTGGTAAAGTCCAGTTTCAGGGTCAGCTTCTGGGCTAGTCGCGATGATGTCGGATAAAGCAAGATTTGCTGTGCCAACAAAGTCGTTGCCAGAAAGCTTGTCCCTGTCAACGACCGAGAAGCTTAGTGAATACGCCTGCTCGTGTCGCATAACCTGGAAAACCATCTTCTCATCAAAGACCGGGTTCAAATTATGACGAATAACCCGAGTTCGATAGGTCTTTCGGCCGAGAGAAGCGACCACAAACGGATCCATATCGAACGATGTCCGTGTAACTGTCCTCGTCAGTATGTTTACACATCAGTAGGCTCAGTCAGACCCACGATTCCGCTCCGGGGGAAGATCTGTTATCTTCCCAATGTCCAAGAAAATAATTCCAACAACATCAGTTCCGCCTGTGAATTGGTATGCCCTGGCTTTTGTCTTTCTCTTTAACCTCTTCAAGCGTAGCAACCTCTTTCGCTTTTCTTTCTCTACAACAACGGGTTTGGTTGGATCGTCGGTCTCGTCCGATGTTTCCAAGTTGTTCTCCTCGTCATCCTCCTCTTCATCATCGTCGTTGCCCTCTTGCCGCTCTAGCTTGTCAAAATCGTCATCCTCGTCGTTGTCGCCCTCCGAGCTCATGGCACTGATTGCGGCGAACCTTTGAAATATTTCCTCGGGGGGCGCGGTTGGGTTTGACGGGTCAGCAAGCGCAAATTGCAGTTGAACTTCGCCAGATATTGCTGACCCCTTTTTCTTACTCCCCTTTCGCTTTGATTTCAATGTACACCATTGGGGCTACATTACATTAGCTATTTTGTGATGATTCGATTCTATAGAGCTTACATTTTGTGAAACCTGCCCATTCGAAAAGATCTCCTCGACCGCGAGATCGAATTCACCGAGGTAGTCTTTACCGAAGCGGTCTCTATCCCAGCAAACCGCCTCGAGAAGTAGGCTTTCTACCCCAACAATGGGTATCTCGAACGAGACATTCCATTCAGGGTTCAGAGTCTTGCTAATTGTTGGGGTCGACTGCTTTGCATCACCGAGGGTCACGACCAAGTACTGCCAAAGGCGTTAATTAGGAGGCGATACACATTAAGATCGGCCCTGGAACAAACCGGATCACTCGTCCCACTTTTGTCCTTTGCTGCCAAGTTTCGTGCCTACAAACAGGTTGGATTCGTAATGTTTACGAGCTGGGGGGTGTTGCCTACTTACTCTCAAGACTGTGGTCTTGAGGACCAAATTTTTAGCGTCAGCAGGAGCACGCATAGGGCTCGAGCTTCTGCTGATGTCTGGACTGTTTCCGTTGGTGCCATTCTTACCAGCGTGGCTTTTCAGCCGACTTGGCAAAGCAATCCGGACCATGCTGGAAGACGTAGAGAGCCAAGCGAATGACTCTAGATGTTCAGCGTAGCACCAACAATGGTATTGATCATGGTAACGATGTTTGTTAAATTGTTTGAACAAGCTGTACTTTGCAAATCGTAAAAAGAAGTGCACAGAGAGATGGCAGGATGCCCTACCTTATGCAAGCTGAATCCCAAGGCAGATACATATCAACCCCCGCGCAGGGACCTAAAAACAAACTTTAGGCGCGTCTCAATTAGAGTGGCCCCGCGGAACCGCAAGTGATAGTCGCAACCCTCCATACTAAATAAAGTCTTGTCGACAAACATCTGAAGGACAATGGATCCATTTTCCGGCGAAGGAGGTAAGTCAAATAATGTTACGCCCTAGGACTTCCGTATTAAGAAGTAAAACAGAGCTCCTCAACATCCTCAACGCATTCCACCAAGGCGAATACCAAACCGTAATCGACACCGACAGCGCCTCCTTTTCCAAATCAAACGCCGTCCAACTCCGAGTACTCCAATTGCGCTCTCAAATAGCCAGTGGCTTCGCCGAAGAAGCCCTTGCTGATATAGCGGACGAAAAGCCAGATGTCCCAGATTTCAAGGCGGTCAAGGCGTTAGCTTTATTAGCTACGGGCAATACTTCAGAAGCACTCAGCGAAGCAGAGAGCTTAGCCAGTGCTTCCCCAGAGAATGCTACGGTGCAAGTACTAGGCGGGACGGTACTACAGGCTGCCGGAAAGACGGAGGAAGCGCTTGCACTTCTAGCAAAGCATCAAGGCAACCTCGAAGCGTACAAAACCCCCAACCTATTATCTCCTTCAAACCCCTACTGACGCTCCATCACCTCCCCCCCCAACAGCATAGCCTTAACAACCCAAATCCACCTCCAACAAAACCGCACCGACCTCGCCCTCAAAGAAGTCCAAGCCGCCCGCAAATGGGCCCAAGACAGCCTCCTCGTCAACATCGCCGAGTCCTGGGTCGGCATGCGCATCGGCGGCGAAAAATACCAACAAGCCTTCTACGTCTTCGAAGAAATGGCCCAAACGCCCTCCAACAGCAGCTCCACCAAAGCCACAAAATCCCTCGTCGCGCAGGGAGTCGCGGAGATCCACCTGGGGAGGTTACCAGAAGCGGACGCAGCGTTGGAGCAGGCGTTGGGGAGGGATGGCGAGGATGTGCAGACGCTTGCGAACTCGGTTGTGCTGGGGACGATTGCGGGGAGGGAGACGGCGGCGCTGAGTTCGACGCTTCGGCGGGTTGCGCCCGAGCATCCGTTTTTGGTGGATTTGAAGGAGAAGAGTGCGTTGTTTGATCAGGCAGCAAGGAAGTACAAGGCTAGAGTGGCGTCGTGAATGTGGGTTTGAAGTGGGAGTGAGGCGTCGGTGGTTGTGGGTGCATCTTGAGCATGGGGGTGACGGCGCTACATTTGAACCTCATCGAAAAAAAAAGTCGTTGAAACCCCCCATGAATTTTATCCATCCACCACTACTTTTCACACCGCATGCTGGCTTCATCAGATGAGACCTCATCATTGCCTTCCACCCTCATATCCACCATAACCGAAAGCAGCAAGACCCTCTCAAACGATCCATAAGCACGACCTTTGGTAGAACGTAAAGCGAGCGTCTCAAGCCCATTACCCAGAGAGCAACCATTTCTCAAAGACCATCCCACGCTTCCAGCCATCAAAACGCACTCGCTAAAGCCAACAGGAAAGTATATTTTACAATTGCCAGCATCCTTACACCGAACCGTCCTTGCTTTCCGCAACCAAGCCATTTCATCTCCCAATGGGACCAATAGGGTTAACCACGGAATATTAGTGTTCTAGCCCGAGGGAGCATCCATCCGTTCATATTGTTAGAAGATCCGTGGTTCCTGCCGTAAAACCCGAGAAAATTACACTCATGTCTTGTAAGTCAAGTTCTCACTCCGTTCGTTTAGTGCGGTGGAGGACGCGGCGCGGCTCGGTCTGGTGGAGAGCCTCGCCCATCCTCCAAAGGAGTTACCCTTATGTCCCTGAGATACTTTTGTCCTTCTGGGTTTCCCCTCTGCATCTGGAACAACTCCTCCGCCGTTGCCCCAACTGCCTCATACAGCCCCTCCGGCCCCAACCGCTGAATAGTTTCTTGTATTTCCTCACCGCCCAGGTTTTCCAATTTCTTTCGCAGTAGCTGCAAATACTCCGCTTCGGTTTCCTCCCCTGTAGTGCCGTGCGCGTAATCCAGCGTTTGCGGCCTTAGCAGATCTCGGCGCATGCGCTGTCCGATGCGGTGCATCCGGCCTTCCTCTTGCGCCTGGCGGGATGCGAGAGAGATGTCGGAGCTGCGGCGCGAAATAGGGGCTTTGATGACTTCATCGGTTTCGGAGTCGTCAAGGTAGACGTGCTCGGGATTTGAGAACTTGCGATCGGGTTGAACTGTGGCGATGACGGAGGTATGGTCAAGAGGGGAGGGGGTGCTGCCTGCATTGGAGGAGTTTTCGTAAGTGGTGTTTAAGGGTTGGATGCGCGTTTCGGGGTATTCGTCTTCGAAGCGGTAGATCATTCGTTCCAGCGTTCTATCGAGGAATTGCAGACGTTCTGATAGTAACTCATTAGCTGGGTTACGTTCACAACGTTGATTGAGAGGTCTCAAACTTACTGTAACTCAATTCATCACCAGCTCTGGCTTCTCTGACCAAAGCTGGCTGCAGTCTTGCTCTGATCTTCCGTGCGCTATCCAGAAGGTTCTTCGACATTTCCTTAGCTTTACCTTTTACAGCTTCCTCTCCGTGTATAACCTTCCTTGGGGTCACCGTGCCACCATCGCCTGGTGACATGTCGCGCGAGCCTTTTCGGAGATCAGCTGCTCTATTCAGGCAAACGCCCAGAGCTTTGACAACACCGGTTCCACCAACGATGTAGTCATCATCAGGTGCTGTTTCGTCTTCAGGAAGGCTTTCGGAATACCCTTCAACATTGCCAACAATGTGCAACAACACGTCAGGCACCGTGACTTCCTTCTCAGCTCCATAACCTTCAGTAGAAGCTCCAGGGTCATAATTTGGGGCTTCGGTAACAGGTATACGCTCCAAGTTTCGCAAAGAGTATGCGACAACTTGCTTCGCCAAAGCTTTGACCACTTCACTCGAGTCTTGACTTGGAACGTCAATGTCAAGGCAAATGATGGTTTTTGAGACGCGTACTGCGGCCATCAAAGAAGCATACAGCGCGCAAGCTTCTTCTTGACTAGCTTCGTCCTTTGCGGATGCGAGGGGCGTCAAAAGGTGGTTCTCTAAAATATTTACGTGGGCGAGACTTTTATTTTCCGGTAATATTTCGGCCAGAGCTATTGCATGCTCGGGTGACATTGCGACATCGAGGAGATGAATACGTTTCATGATGGGAAACTGAGGTAGGTATCTGCGAAACAAACCAAGAGCGTTTGGATTCGTAGCAAAAAGATTACGATTATGTGAAAGATCAATGAAGCGGAAGTTCGGGAGTCGTACCAGTGCAGGGAACAGAGATGCAAGTGACGAGGGTGAAAGATTGCAGTCGGCGAGGCTCAGCGCGTAGAGAAAGTTCTTGTCGTCCAAACATTCTGCCAGCATGCCCAAATCTTCACGAAGGTCGTTGCCACCAAGATCCAAGCCCTCGCATTTTCCGGTCTTGACGAAACGCAGGACATGCAGGAAACCCTCACGGGTCAAGTTATTGCTGGCAAGACCTAGCCTGGTGAGACCACATTGGATAGCACCATCGACGATCTTCCCAACACAGTCTGTGTCCAGACTGCATTCAGCCAGGACGAGCTCTTCAAGATGAGAGCCACCGAGCCTTGACGTTATAACCTTACTAAGAAGAGTGGGGATGTCTATCGGAAGCTTTTGGCCGTTTTTTTCATGAGCGCCTGCAGGTGGAGTGGATGGTAAACATGGTATCATCGAGAGATCTAAAGCTTTGAGCGATTTCGACATGTATATGAACAGGCCAATATGCCGCCAGCCTTCACGACCAATTTTGGGATTGTTCTTCAAGGAGAGCTTTTCGACCACTCCGGACTGTTCCACTTTTTTGGTAGATTGCCCTTTGTACCTTTTAGCCAGCCTTCTATTGTATTTTACTTGTTCCGGAGTCTTCGCCGCGAGAAGGCCGGCAAGAATAACACGAACAGCTTCATCGCTCAAACCACAGTCTTCGAGGATCAACTTCTTTACCGGTACGACGGCCAAATAATCACCAAGAGTGATAATGTCTGGCAGCTGCATCCAGAAACCGGAGAGATCTAGACAAGAGATGATACCTGGCGTTGCCGCAGGACAAGCAGACGGTGATGAGATCTGTTCGGTAATTCGTTTCAGAATAGACGTCTCCCTTAGCTGACAACACCGTCTGTAGATTCGAAGAGGGTCTGTCGTAGGCCGATCTTGGGATTTCTGCGGCGTATGAGCCCCAGAAGAAGAGTCAGCTGTTCCGCCATTGCTACCGTCTCTCATTAATTCTGCCGGGACGGTACCATTAGCCAGAGCTTCGGAGTGCTTTCGCTCTTTTCTATCTTTCCGTTCCTCCTCCGAACGCTTCTTCTTCTCTTTCTTCCGAGTCGTTTCCTTGACAAGGTTTGGGACTGCGTCATCTGGCCCAAAGCTCATCTGAGACCCAGAATGCTCTCCACTAGGTTTGACAATACCATCTACCTCCTGCTCTTCTGCCACGCCTTGCGGATCTTTCAATGCGGCACCTTCGCCCCTCTTCAGCTTTTTGTCCTTCTTTTTCCTGATGTCAATTTGGTTCTCCAACTGAGTCAGACTTTGTCTTCTTCCAGGAAGTGGTGGAGGAGGGGGAAGCGATGGCTCTTCCTCTTCTTCCTCAGTATACTTGGCAGGGGCAGCAATCTCAACGTCTACACAAAAAGCTACCCTCCGTAATTTGGCTGATTCGAGGTCCGGAATGCTGCACCTTTCACGATAGGGATCTATGTTCATTGTTTTCCTTGGACATACTCCACCAGACCCTGCTGCCTTTCCCACATTGCCCTGACCACTATACGACAAGCGGCGGAGGGCACTCTGTATAAAAGATGGACTGCCGGACTTCGGGGACCCTTGTAGAGTAGATATGTCTGGCCTTTTGATGTCCCTTGCGCCTGGTGTGACCGCAGCACCGAAGGGATTCGGCTGTTCTGCTTGTGGGCTTGGGGCTGGCTTTGCAGCCGTGGGCGAGACCGGACCAGAGCTTCCAGTCGGAGGATTCGAACCAGAGGAGAACTTCGAGCTGATGCTCGACATCCACGAATTCCGCCTGCTAGGAGAGTGCTGAGGTCCCGGTCTGGGTTCCTTGGGGTTCTTCGCAGCGGATCCATTCGGAGAGTCAAAGCCATCCGTGCTTGCGCGATTGATATAGTGAGGTCGGTGAAGCAGATGATGATGTGATGACGAGATGCCGTTCGTTTGCGCTTGCTGTCTGTCGCCGCTCTCTTGTCGGTCGTCTACGTCTGGTGTAGTCTCTACCTCGTGGACAGTCGATCCATCGAATTTCGGACCATTGTTACTAGCAGACTTCTGTATCTGGTGGTCTAGATCGCGCAATAATTAGCATCATCGAGCTTTCCATATGTGTGTGAGGAACGTCATGTCGGCAAGAGGGTTATCTTGGAATCGAAGGGCTGGATTTCGGTGTACCTTTCTGAGAATGGTGGAGCCAGCTAACGTCAACTCCATGCATCCCTTCCATGTCGATTGACTAAATGCGTCAAGAAGAGTTCTCAATCTGAGAGCTTTCAAGTTCGGTGTATCCAAGGCGGGCGGGGGTTTATCGGGTAGGAAGAGGGACTGTTATCGCATGCGCCGAGGTGACCTGGAAATTACCGAAGGCGGAGTGCACAGCAATGCGGGAGGAGGACTCGTTCATCGTGACGAGTTGTTGCTCATCAGTTCCACGTAGCTTGGGACGAGCAGGAAGGTCTGCGGTCTGCACGTTGTGATACCTTACATTGACAAGCACGACGAGCGATTGACTATGACATGGGTAGGTCGGTAGGTAAGGTAGGTGGGAGGCGGAGGGCCGAGAGCGGGGCTTACAGTAAGAGTAGGTAGGGCTCAGCGAGTCACCTCATTGATCCTGTTCGAATCGCATCGAATGTTATCACTCATATACTATATTGAATATTGTAATCATTATAAATACTGCAGTATACCATAGTTCGGCGTTGCCACTTGACTGCCCACCGCCATATGATAGTTCCAGTTAGTGATCCGTAAGCCCGATTTTGACCGTTGAAACTGCCCGTCACGGCTAGAAGACGGAACGGTACCCGTAAGGTAGGTCAAGGCACGCGGCACAATCATAAAGGACAGCAGCAGCGAGTACTGTAGTAGAGCCAAGGGGGCTCATTGCAGATACCTTCCGACTGTGTGCATTTGCCTCTCTTGATCCGGGTTCTTCCATTGCGCTCTGGGAACCAGATGTCCCGCACTTTAAATTTCAGGACGCATGCGGCATGGCTTTCGATTAATTCTGCCATCATAGCTCAATTATCCACAGAAATGAAGAGTGCGTTCTAGAGTGCATTGAGTATCTAGGCTCCTTCTCTGCCATTCTTCTTCCCGGCCTCGACTGCTAACTTGGTGCATGAGCTGTTGTACCAAAAACCTATTTCACCAAGCGCTATTTGACGTTCATCGATCCAGCAATCTGTAAGGCATTTCCGCAAGAATGGAACAATCCGTCTGCCACGCCCTCCTATCCTACAGGAGTGATTTACTTCAGGCCGCATCCCAGCACTTAGCAGCACCCCCTAGCCAAACCGCTTATCCAATTTCAAATTACAAAGCTAAAGCACCTCTACAGGTATGTACAGGTACACGGTATAGAAGCCGTCTAACAAATCCTGTCTTAATCGGAATCAGATCGTTCAGCATCTCTATACTTGCTCTGCCATGGTTCTTGCTCGGAAGATGATGATGCATGGCCGTCATCATAATCTGCGTCTTCAGAGTCGGTGTATTGCTCGCGCTTCGGTCCCTCTGGGAACTCGTGGTCTACTAATGCGTTGGGATTGGCTTCGCGGTCTTCCTGCTTTTTGTGACTTATAACCGAAGGCGTGTTGCTGCTACTGGCAGTTGGATTTGCAGGTGCAGCGGTATTCGAACCTTCGGTGACCGCAGGGTTGACCACTGCGAGTACTTCTGGAAGAGCGTTGCTTGTCTGATCGGTTGTCGCGGAATCGTCGGCCTCTGCCTTGACTTTTGACATGGCGCTTGGCGCATCTGCCATCGGTTCATCTTTGACTGCTTGGTGCTGGGTCTCCGCCGTATGAGTACCAGTGGTGGAGAGTTGATGTGGCCCGAACGGGGATAGGTGAGGAGAGGGCGAGACGTGTCGCTTCTGGTCCTTCGTATCTGGTTCAAGATCATCAGTTGGAACACCCTCTTTCTCGCTGTCTTCCTCGTCCTCGTCCGCTTCAAGCCCAGCAACCCTCCTGAAGATCTTCTCAACTTTGTCAATCTTATCCATAATTGCCTTCCGCATAAGCCTCTCCGCCTTTGGCAAGATTTCGCCTTGAGGTAGGTCACCACCACCAAGCACAGAGCGGTAATCACGGCGCATGGCGAGGAAGACCTCGTCAGCTTTCTCGTCCAGAATCTCTTGTAAGTTCTTCACCATCTTTTGGAGAAGGTTTCGGACCTCATCCGCAGAACGCTGGAACATTACATGGCGCTGTTGCTCAACGAGACCGTTCAAAGCCGCTTTCATGCGCGCATAGCTTCCAGGACCTGGACAATCGTGAGCAATCAAAGCTTAACGGCTGGATTTGGATCGTACCACGCTCCGCTGTGCAAGCATCGTACGCCCACAGCATGGCTTGCTCAACCACGGGAGTGAATTCGCGGTTAATATCTTTCTGAGTGTTGTTTACCATCTCCTTTGCGGTGTTGGACACATCCTTGAGTATATTTTCATAAACTTGAATTTGTTGTTGTAACATCGAAAGGCCAGCAATGCCAGCGCCAACTTTGCGGGCTCGAATGTCAATGTCACGGTGGAAGTCCTTGAGAACTTTAGCGGCTTCGCGAGCGAAGCCGGCCATCACTGCAGGTGATCGGCGAGTGAACGTCCTGCTGTGGTGTCAAAGCTTAACCTTGGGTGTACCCGCTCTCAAACTTACTTCTCCCATCCCGCTGATAATGTTTTCATCATTGGCTCGATTCTGGAAATAGTTAGAGTCTTCGAAAAGCTAGCACCACCTCTGATGGTGTTCCGTTGCCTCCCTTACAATTGATCATTCCACTCATGTGGGCCTTGAGCATTTACATAGCTTCCATTACGTCGACATATTGCCTTATAAGTCGACCAGCATAGTCCACCTGCGGCACGATCATCTCGGTTCACCTCTGAACTGGATTAGCCATGCCGAAGATGCAGTGAGCCATCGGGTCTTAACCTACTCATCCCCCATTTGTACGCAGTGTTGCTTGCTTCATTGGCTGCATTAGAGACCGCCATTGCTAGATTCTCATCAGCTCACAATGGCTAGGGTCCTAGCGTATAGGAATTGGAGTATTACCATATTTTTCAAAGATGTTGTCTTCGAATTCCTCTGCGAGTTCTTTACACGTCTTTTCAACGACTTTGTCGAGCCCCTAAGTTGTATATGTTAGCCAGAGTATCACTCGTCGACATATTAGCAAAGATGAACATCTTTCGGCGCCATATAGAACGAATTTACGCGGTGAGACAGTGCAAAGGATGTCCTACTGTAAACGAAGGTCCCCCAGACTTACACTCTCAAGCTTCTTAAACCCCCCTTCAAGAAATTTTGCTTCCCGAGCTCGTTCTTCTGGTGTCATATTCGCACCTGTACCATCACTAGACGCCCACAAAGATAAGGAATTCAGCAACTGGGAGATATTATTCAGGAAGCGCTTGCAGCTTTCAGTCCTGCCTGCCTCTGTCAGCTTCTGGCAATGAGCTTGGAGTTGAGGTATTTCGGTCTCTTCGATGGTCTTGAATCCTGGAACAGTGGGATCTTTGCGCAATCGTCCTTGAAGTTTTTGGTAACCACGGGACGAGACACAGAAGACCGGTAGATTATGAGCAACTTCGTCGTAATCGCGCACCTCATTGTCCGGATTGAAGTTCTCCTCGTCCTCTTCAGCTGCCAGCTCTTGATCCAGCTCCTTGATCCCGGCAGCGTAATCCTGCTGAATGGCCCCTTTCGAGTATTGATTTCTCCCAGCAATGCACAATGCGGCCATGTCTGCTTGTATCTTCTTTCCCGTCTTTTCGGCCTCGCTTATCTCTGCACGTGTAGTCTTGATCTTGTTCTCGAGCTCGGTGCGCTGTCTACGCGACTCCTTCTTAGTTGACCGGAGATCAGCAAGCTTTGTAGCCACTTGTTCCTCATTCAAAGGCTCGCCTCGGGGGTGCTCTGCTGGTGCAACTTCCTCCGAATCTTCGTCCATAGTATCGTCGTCCTGATAGTCTTGATCAATGTCTTCTTCATCACTTGCATTTGACTGACGCTGTTTCTTCCTCGGCTTCAACGATTCGCTACGTTTGCGCTTCTTGTTCGGAGACTCAGCAGGTGGTGCGAATACAGTCTTTCCGGCTTCTAGATCCGCTTTTATGCCTTCCCAGACGTCGATCTGTTCGTCCGCATCATCCATGACTTCGCTATAGACTGCCTTTGAGTCTTTAAGTGCATCAAGTTCCTTGCTTAAGGTTTTCTGCTTCTTAGTGAGGGCATCTACCTCATCCCAGCTGGGCCCCATCTGATCATTAAGATCAAGGGATTCTTGAGCCTCCATCAGACTGATATCGTCGGTTTTACTGCAGATGAAGGTCACCCTGATCACTGTCAGCACCGGCTCTTGTGATTTTTTATCAGATTACATACAAGCCAAAACCGCCATCCAGCTTCAATTGGCGCTTGAATGATTCACCAAGCAAAGACTTCGCGGCTTTGTCGTCAACCGCGCGGTTGATAGGAGCGACAATCCACAAACCGGTACACTGTTTCATGTAACCCTCCGCAACTGCGGCACGAGCAGCATTTGCGTCGTGTACACCTGGCAAGTCGACAATCACAGCACCGGTTGACAGTGCAGGGGATTTCACATATATCCTTTCATTAGTCAGTAACGCATGGGGATCAGGTTAAGTTGCGAGTCTTACTTCACAACGCGGATCAACGGCCAGAATTCCATCTCTCTAGGTTCTTTCTTTTTGTCCTTGTCCTTGTCTCCAGTGGATTTTTCCTTACTGTCCACGTAATGTTGAAGGCGCTTGTAGAAGCGAAGCGAGTCTGTTTCCTCAATGCCCTTGCTCTTACCCAGGACATGGGAAACGTCTTGTAGCATTTTCTGGACACTGCTGTTCGCTATGTCCTCCTTGGTTTTTTTGGGATATACTGCTTTAATCTTCGCATACGCAATCCCAGCATCTGTGTCCTGGTTGCTGCAGTCTCTTGACACCTTCCCATCACCATCGAGAAGGTCCTCAAACAAAGTCTTCAGCTCTTTTTCCCAGTCTGCCGGGGTAATAAATTCCACTTGGGCTTGGTAGGGAATATCACCATGGTTATATGAGATCTCAGTAACCACAGCTGTGCAAGCACGCATGCAATTGGTTGGTACTAAACGCTCTTCATCAAGCATCGCATTGATGACAGATGATTTGCCAGCACCCGTATTCCCAACCACCCCGATGATTGTCTTGGTCTTTACAGCCTGCTTTCGAAGGGTGTCTGGGATGTTGTCAGGATATGAGTGCTTGCGTCTGCCAGTGCGACTTACCAATTTGCTGGATCCATTGAGCGGCATCAGGGCTGCCTTCTACTTTGCCAAGTAAAGGTGCCCTCAGGTCTTCAAGCAATTTGACACCTTGTTCAACACCACGCTCAAGCGTTTCCGGAGGAGCATCTTTGAGCAGTGCTTGAAGCTGGAAGAATTGCTGTTTCGGCAAATCAGCCTCAGCCGAGTATATGGGAAACTCCTCAATCGGCAGACGGTCTTGAGGGCTGTGCTCTAGTTTCGGTGCTGCAAGGTTGTTTTCGGAGGCTTCGATATCCCTGGTCATGCCTTCCATTGTAGCACGCGCCCCTGGATCCAAATTGGACCACGAATCTGCTAGACGTCTCTGGAGGGTTACTGCGGAACTTAGCGATACTCATAGCACCATACATCAAGATCGCTTACTGTCATCTACACGATTTGCAGAAATGCTATTCAGCTCGCGCTGCGACTTGACGTAGTTGTCAAAGGCGCTGGGGCCGGCTGAAGGAGAGAGCGACTGCGGTACGCGGGAGGCCTCATACGTTGCCATATTCCCTAAGCCTGGGTTTGTAATACGATCTTGGACGAGCGTGTTCGTCAAGGACGGTGCTGTTGGGCCTGGTGGGAAACGAATATCAGGGTGAGGAGTCTGCATTCTTCCTTGGATCGGTGGAATCCTGGGTTTGAGATTGGGATCTTGGTATTGACCGTAGTGAGGTACCGGCATAGCATTCTCGTCTTGCGGGTCTCTTTTAACAAGGGGATTCGAAAGCCTAGGTACAAAGAGTGCTTTGGAACCAGAAAGAAACGGATCCTCTGTGTTTGCCAGAGGAGTTGTTCGTGGCACCTGATGGTTGCTTGGTTGCAGAGGTTGCCGCTCAACCGCCATTCGCGATGGAATCTCTGATGTTCTGACGGCTTCAAAGGCAATGACGCGGTCATTGTACGTGTCTAACTCACCCATGGTCATCGCTCCATCTGCGACTCTGCTCCCAATCTTGAGGGCAAACTCCACATCTGATGGGTTTCTCTTCGCATATTGCTCGTGAATAGTTTTGACATATATTTTCTACCGCACATTAGCTTCTTGTATGCTTTAGGAAAGTTGTGAACTATACAGCATGACACTTGATCCACAGATAATCCTCTTCCTTCTTTGGACCATCAGCGCGCTTCTCAATCTTCAGCACGGCTGCCCAGATTGTTGACGGTTTTGATTGCTGATTGGGCTTAAGGGCGACCGTCGTATCGTGGAAAGAGCTATACATAATAATGAGCACACGGTAGTCAAAGGCTGTGCAATCTGTTACCGTGATTCAGACATGCTGAGTACTGGATTGCATCGACATGCGAAAGGTATGCATGAGATTGTTATTATTATTATTACAAGAGTTGACGTGCCTGGAAGACGCGACTGCGATTCTAGGTATTACATAAGCGATTACTTTCCTTTATGGGCGAGCCAGGCACCCAGGGGCCAGGCTAGTAGGGTACTGGTACTAGCTTGTGGCAATCAGGCTTAGGGCTGTACGGAATAGTAACAAACGCGTCTACTGTACGGAATACTTTACTCGAGTACCCAATTGATCCTCCAAGCTTTTCACTCAGTATGTGCGAATTCTAGGCATGCTACAGGTGTTTTGCAAGGCTCTTACTCTGCTACAAATCCCGTGACGAATGTTCGTTCTGCTACAGCACATTGAACTAAACTGAAGGCAAGGACTGTGTGCATTTACCCCAGTAAACAGAATTGAAGCAAGAAAGTCTTGAGATTCTAGTGTGATGTCAGCGGAGATTATGAGTGGGGGGCTTCTTCATCAGTGTTTCACGTCTGATTTGACGACTTGACCATGATCACTTATCACATCGACAAATGAGATTCTTTCTACTCTAACCCTAAGACTATTCTCTACTGGTGACATGGATAGGATCGTCCTTCGTGTCCCAGCTATGGTCAAGCTTGCGAGTACTGCTGACTAACCACCCTTTGTATGGGTTTTGCCCCCAATGCTACCACGGTAAATATGTCGGAGACTGGACGACTTCTCGTTAAAGTCGTACTTCGTTGCCTTGGCTTTGCTTTCTTATCCCCTCTTGAGTCTTGAAGATGATGCACGCTGAGTCAGGGATTTCGCAAGAACCGGGAGAGTCAGGCATACACGCAATCAATGTCTCATGTGGCATGGCTGAAGAAAAGACCGTGACACGCCATCTGTAGGGTGTTGTTGGCTGAAGAGTAAGTACTCCTAGTGAGGATAGGCCCATCCATACCTTAGGCTTAGGGGGAGAGACGGCGTTTCCCTTTCGGTCGCAGTCTCGGAATAGCAACTTGTGAAGATCGTCTAACTTCCTTCAACTTAGCGTGCCTCCTTTCTGCAAGACAATCAAAAGAACGGGTACGAGTAATCTGCACTTTTCTTCGCCTTCTCCCTTCCAACTCTTCAGTCAACAATTGCAAGTTTGCAACTTCTTCTTTTAATCAATTCTTCGTCGCTGCCGACACTCGTTCAACGGCTTCTTCCAATCTTCCAGCTAATTATAGTCACTCTTTACCCACCCCCTTCAAGATTCTTCTTCTGCCCGCATCACGATTTTTACCCAAATACCCGTGTCAACAATTACACAACATCTTCCACTCAACCCCCCAACGTTAATCCAAGATGAAGCACATTGCCGTGGCCACCGTAGCACTCAGTGCTACCACCGCTTTTGCCAGCGTACTTGCACCCAGAGCAACATCACTACCGCCGGTCACGGTTAAAGGAAATGCGTTCTTTGCTGGCAATCAACGATTCTATATTCGTGGGGTCGATTACCAGCCGGGTGGATCTTCAGATGCTGCTGACCCGCTTTCCGATATCAAGATCTGTTCACGAGATATCAAAGAGTGGGCTATCTTGAGAGAGGATCTTGTACGGAAATTAGCTAACTCAAGGAAAACAGGTTCCAAAAGCTGAATGTTAACACTGTTCGAATTTACACGGTTGACAACAGCAAGGACCACGATGCCTGCATGGCCGCACTCGATGCTGCCGGAATATACCTGGCACTGGATGTTAACACGCCCCATTACTCCATTCGACAAGACAAGCCAGCGCAATCCTATAACCACGTCTATCTGCAGAACATCTTTGCCACCATTGACCAGTTCCAAAAGTACAACAACACCCTCCTGTTCTTTTCTGGAAACGAGGACATCAACAACGTCGAAACTAGCTCATGCGCTCCTTATGTAAAGGCTGTAACGCGTGACATGAAGCAATACATTGGTACTCGTGGTTACCGCCACATTCCGGTTGGATACTCTGCCGCAGATATTGATGATAACCGTCTCGAAACTGCCCACTACATGAATTGCGGCACTGATGACGAGCGAGGAGATTTCTTTGCTTTCAACGACTATTCCTGGTGTGACCCATCTACTTTCTCCACCTCCACATGGGAGCGGAAGGTATCTGACTTTAAGGACTACTCCGTTCCAATTTTGTAAGTCCCATCTTCATCTATGCGTCTTCCGAATCTAATCATCAGTCTAGCCTATCTGAATACGGTTGCACCAAGACCGCCCGTAAATTCGAAGAAATTTCCACCCTCTATTCCAGCCAAATGACCTCCGTCTACTCGGGAGGCCTCGTTTACGAATACACCCAAGAGGGGGACTCCACCCAGCAAAAGTTCGGTCTTGTCAAAGTTTCCAGCGATGGCTCTTCGGTATCCGAACTCCCAGACTTCAGCACCCTGCAGAACGCCTTCAAAAACACCCCCGCGCCCACCGGCGATGGCGGCTACAAAACTAGCGGAGCCGCCAGCCAATGCCCACCCCAGTCAAAGACATGGCTCGTGGGCAATGACACTCTCCCTGCCATTCCTCAGCAAGCTCAAGGCTATTTCAAGAACGGTGCCGGAAGCGGTATTGGCCTGACAGGTGCTGGTTCCCAAGACGTTGGTGCCGAGAGCAGCGGCTCTGCAACTGCTGGCTCTGGACAAGTGACAACGACCGCTTCCGGCTCATCCAGCAGCTCGACTGGAAAAAGCGCCGCTGGTTCCCTCCACGTCCCCGGGATGACTTTTGCCCCGCTTGTATGTGGGCTTGTCGTCATGGTTTCCACTTTGTTCGGTGCAACTCTTCTGTGAAGTGTGGCAAGAAATGTGCGAAGAATGCAAATCCATAGATCTTTAGCGGTTTATGACCTTTTCTTTATTCTAGAGCGGGGCGGGGGGTGACCCCATCCAGTATATTATGTTTCTTGTCTTCCGTTAAGATGGTTTGGTCTTGGGAATCGGCTCTGTTTAATCGACATAGCAATAGCATAAGTCTTTGACGTTCTGAATTGTACTCTTGGCGTTCATCATGTGAGAGTCGGGGGAGCTTTGCCTTGCTGCCGCCGTGTTGTGCAGTCAGTACATGCCTGTACGTTCGTGAACATGCCATGGTGGCAGATCGTCAACTCCTTCAAACCATTAACTCACCACCCCTTACAGCATCCATCTTACCATTCTGATACCCCTCTCAATCGTACCAATCCCAGAAAACCAGACAGATGTGCATGTCCATCCGCATCGCACCACCGGCAAGCACTCTTCCACGCTACAAAATCCGGCTTTTCCAGACCTCCAGAACCGGCGCTCTGTTGAAATCGTCATTATGATTTTTTATCGTTGACTTGGGTTTTTTGGATATTCCTGCAGGTGGTTGATGGGCGTGGGAGGTGGAAATATTTTAGTTACTTTCTTTTTGATTTCTGGAGAGTAATTCGGTTTGTTTTTGCTTTTTGGGGGGGGGGGGGGAGTTGAATGGGATGATTGGGTTGAGGGAATGGGTGGGGGGGGAATGGATGGTTGGGGAAAGGGTTGATGGGTGAGATAAGGGAGATGTAGGGGATTGTGGGTAGGTGGGTAGGTAGGTAGGGAGGTGCTACGGGGATGGATGGATGGATGGATGACAGGAGGAAAGGTAGGAGGAGAGAGAGAGAGCCTGCGTATGTTTGGTGGGTTGGGCTGTGGTGGTTGGGAGGAGGAGGAGGAGGAGGAGGAGGGTGTGAAGGTGTGATGGTTGTAGCTTGAATACACGGCTGATGGTGCGTGGTTTGTTAGGATCCAGGCCCCCTGTGGAGAGAGCCAGCGGTGATAGTGTTCGGTGCCCAAAGATTCGAAGATGTCTTCGCGGATTCTCCTGCTTTTACCGCTGCTGCGAGTGGTTCTCGTTCCTAAATTGCCCAATCGTGCTCCTCTATTCAACTTGGCTCACGCAATATATCCTTTTAGCGGCACTCGAGCTGGTTAAAATATGCTGTTCGTGGTATGAAGTCTTTGAGATTGATGTAGTAGAGTTGAGTGGGGGTATCATAGAATGTATACGAACATCAGACGGGGAAAAAAACCAATGCATATCTCTTCAGTCCGGCAACCCCCTCATAACCCCCTCAAACGCCACCAGCGCAACAGCATTGGCAGGAAATGCTCGCAATATACAAGGTCCAAATCCCCTCCAGAACCCCCTAACCCCATCCCGCCTCCAAATCGCCCTCGCCGTATCCTTCCACCTGTAGAATTTTCTCTCACCGTCCCCCAGCAGCTTTCCCCCCAGTGGGTCCGTCATGATGCGTTGTTTTACGACATCGGAGGGGTAGGCTGTGAGCCAGAAGATTTGGGCCGATAGGCCGCCGGCCCAGAAGTTGATAGAGGGGGTGGAGAGTGCGGTGTGCGTGGAGAAGAAATCGGTGAGGAGGGCGTAGGAGCCCCACCAGAAGAAAAAGAAGGAGCGGAAGAAGAGAGTTGCTGATAAGCCATGGTACAGCCCCGGGATACCATGGGCACGGTATATTTTCCGGGTGCAGTCGATAGGGCCCGTGTAGAGACGTTTGGACTTGTCAACGGCGTATTGGGTTTGGAGGCGGGCTTTGATGTGCTCGACAGGGGCGGCGATCAGGGAGACGGTCCAGCCGGCCATTACGCCAGCGATTGCGTGGCCGAGGATCGGGAGTTTTGTAGAGGCTTGCTGGGAGGAGAGTTCAAGTTTGCGGACGTTGTTGGGGGTAAAGGCGAGGACGGAGGGGTTGGAGAAGAGGTGCTCGTGCAGAATGCGGCGGTAGAATGTGAGGGAGCCGAGCATTCTATTCACATCATTATCAGCGTATGCGAAATCGGCGGAGACAGAAGCAGATATACACAGAGTCCATGAACATCCATCCCACTAGCGGAGGCGTTGCTCCTTTGTAGAGCCCCTTGATTCCTTCATGCCGGAGTGTTTGCATCACACAATGTAATGGCCCTCTGAATTGAGATTTCTCGGTGGTCTGTAGTCTGACTTTGATTGTATCAAATCTAGCCCTCGTCAGGTATCCATCCGAAATGATGCTGTAGAGCTAGTGCGTACGGATGTCCAACTGAGAGAATGTCAGTACCATACTACCCTAACAAAATCGCAGAAATAACATGCCACTCAGCTTCGAAACACCTGAGAAGACACCTGCCACGAAGCCCTTGTAGTTCTTGTGTACCGCGCTTCTGGCAGGCTGCCCCTGGCCAAGAGCCTCATTGCTTCGATTGCTGGTGTCCGGATTGACAATGGCAGGTTCTGCTACTGCGGACATGGGCCACTGAAGGATGATGCAATCGAAGGATGATGGAATTATCTTTCATGAGAAAATGGGACTGTATTCCCACGCCCATACTCTGGCTCCGAAAGAACGTCGGAGATAATACGCATATTTGATAGGTAAGGGCGTCGATACATCGAGACCTTAGTAAGAAAGCAGATGTACCGGGATGTTTTCCAAGTCAACGATGTCATCGGCCCAGCTCGGGAGATCGACACTCGCGCGCAAAGACCCTAAGACCCTTGGACCGCGGTTTGGCAAACCAATAAATTTCTTCGTGGCATCGGCTGAGCTATGTAGAAGAAATGTAAGGAACTGAAATCCATAGACCCCCTCAGTATATTCTTTAAACTCTACCCTGCTTTTACATCAAGTCGCCGCGCCGAAATTCTGTCTGCAATAGTTTGGAACAGGAAGAATCGCTGACCATGTCTGAGTCTACAAATCCCGAACCCATTCGGGTGGTTGCCTCGAAGAAAGGTAGCTCAGCAACTCTTCATCTTTGTCTACTGCAGACACTGATCCGTCAAAGTATGGACAACACTCATTACGAACACGAAGTATCTCTCAGGCCTTCTCACTCTCGATTACTCGCTCAAGAAGCATGGATCCAAATACCCTCTGGTCGCCCTTTACACCGATACCTTTCCGCCTGAGGGCCATGAAGCGCTTGACCTTCGGAAGATCCCAAAGAAGCGTGTTAACTACCTTCTTCCCGCTATACACAAGGACTATAGCAATGACACACGATTCTATGATTGCTGGAGCAAGCTCACTCCATTTTCGCTCTCGGAATATGACAGAGTCGTGCAATTAGACAGTGACATGCTAGTACTCAAGAATATGGATGAACTCATGGATGTTGAATTAGATCCCCCAAGCAGCAATGGATCTGGGAACAGGGTGTTTGCGGCAAGCCACGCATGCGTTTGTAATCCATTGAAGAAACCACATTATCCCAAAAACTGGTAAGTGGCTTTATCGAGGACTACTGAACAGTGTATATCTCTGAAGGGCCACAGAATAATTCATGTTTTAGGATACCGGAAAATTGCCCATTCACCACCCAGCATAGCGATCCTGAGAAGGCGCAAAAACAAGGCGCCCCGCCGACGGCCGGCCTGGGAATGCCAAATGGCGGTCTTCAAGTCGTCAATCCCTCCCAGGTGTTGTATGACCTGATAATGGAACGAATGACGACCTCTTCAGCTATAGAAAGCTATGAGTTTGCCGACCAGTCTTTGCTCTCAGATCTGTTCCATGGCAGATGGGTTGCACTACCATACGTCTACAACGCACTGAAAACGCTACGATGGAAGGATGTGCACGCCCCTATATGGCGCGATGACGAGGTCAAAAATATTCATTACATCCTTAGCCCCAAACCATGGGACGAAACACCTGGTGTAGAAAGTAATGAGAGCCATAAATGGTGGTGGACATACAATTTTGAGAGGTTGGAAAAAGAAAAGAAAGTAGGTGTACATGACGGATTCTAGAAGATCGCGTTAAAGGACACCATTGGTAAGACACGACCCAAACTTATCTCAACTCCCATCCGACAGGATTGGCATGTCACTATTTATTCGTATCCATTTGTGGCTAATGAAAATGAAGAGTCGGAGGACATGAGGGCCAGGACATATGTAAGTCCGAGTGAAGCTGAAGCATGGGTGAAGCATCGTGTTCACAGAATGAATGTATCATTAGAAGAATACAAGTTAAGCCCGATCTCATGGCAGGTAGGCAGTACTATTTGGTCTTTGAGTTGTAGGACAAAGGTAGCTGCCTACTAGAAGCCTTCTTGTGCTGTAACCCACGGGTGCTCGCCGTACGTTCTCGTAGGATTCACATAATAAAATACAAAATATCTGCTGGGCAAATACAAAGTAAAAAGACAGTTTAATAAGGAGAATTTCGAAATGCAGGAGAGGTTTGCTGCTGCTAAAGGTAGAGTCAGGAGAGGAATATAGAGCTTAAGTGGAGTTGGGCTAACTCTCTAAAACCGAGTTGTAAGCGACTACGTGTAACGAACTATCAATTTTGAATGAGCTGGTGAAGGGTCTGTAGAGAAACCAGGTGCAGCCAATGATGTTCTCTGAACACAAGCTTACTCTCTTTTCATGTTCGAGTGGATGTTCATGCCCTGTAGGCTGTGGAAAGAAGCACTCCGAAATTAGCTTAGCCTCTTTGTCTTTAGTTCCCGTCGGGGGTTTCCGTTAGGCTTAGCCCCCATCAGCAGGAGACGCCATCTATGAATTTATAAGTTCTGTCGCAGCTGAAGCCACCAAGTGATCAGAGAGCTGTTTCCACTATCCGGTACATTTCTGGTCTTGCATGTAACGGTGTATGGAAGTATCTCACACAGCATGGTCTTGTGAGGTCTGTCGACCGCCCCCACGGACGATTCAAGACTCCCAGCACCTCGAGCAAGAGCCAGCAATTTCCTTGGTCTGATTACAATGGCATTGTCGAGAGCAATACGACGGACGAACCCTATAACGCTGATACTCGCGGTCCTGTTAGCTTTCGGCTTCCTTATATTTGTCCTTTCCCCATCGGCATCGAGCGCCGCTGCTGTTTCGACAGCAAGGAAGAAGTTCAACTCCGCCGCCGAACATCCTCTCTCCCCACCGACTACGCCCTTCAAAAAATCGGCATTACGAGGGAATGGCGAAAGAATTCCTCCGCCTGTCGTCCATTACCACCTCAACAATGTGACGACAACCACAGACCCAATTGCAAACCAAGAGACAGTTCTAATCCTCACCCCGCTTGCGCGCTTCTACCAAGGTTATTGGGACAATCTAGTTGCCCTTACCTATCCACATTCCCTCATCGCTCTAGGTTTCATCATACCTAAAACCCGCGAGGGAAACGCGGCAACCGCTGCCCTCCAAGCTGCTATCGCCGTTACCCAGTCAGGCCCAGAGGCCAAACGATTTGCAAGCATTACCATTTTACGACAAGATTTCGAGCCTCCCCTACAATCGCAAGATGAAGCAGAGAGGCATAAGAAGGAGAATCAGCGCTCGAGGCGCTCCGCCATGTCTCGCGCCCGGAACTCTCTGCTCTTCACCACCATTGGGCCTTACACATCCTGGGTTCTATGGTTGGATTCAGATATTGTGGAATCACCACCCACCCTAATACAGGATTTGGCATTTCATGATAAACCTGTCCTTGTACCAAACTGCTTTCAGCGCTTTGTAGACGACCAGGGCAAACCAGATATTAGGCCCTACGACTACAATTCATGGCAAGACAGCCAAGCCGCAGCGGATCTAGCATCCAAGATGGGACCTGATGAGATTCTCCTAGAAGGATACGCTGATATGGCGACATATCGAACACTCATGGCTATGACGGCAGACAAATCCGAAGGCCGAGATCAGAGCCATGAGATACCGCTGGATGGCGTCGGAGGGACGGCGTTGCTAGTGAAGGCAGAGGTTCACCGAGACGGAGCGATGTTTCCGCCATTCCCTTTTTATCATCTGATGGAAACGGAAGGTTTCGCCAAGATGGCGAGGAGGTTAGGGTGGGGCTGCTGGGGGCTACCGAACTATTTCGTGAGTCAAATCTAACCTCCATCGAGTAGTCTTTATTGAGCCCTTGCACTAACCAACTTCTCTAGGTATATCATTATAACGAGTAAACTACATTTTGTACTGTCTGCCTTGATTCTGTACGAAGGCTCCCTTCTGCCCTTCAATGTTCTTCAGTTGCGGCATATACTTGTTCGTGAGGCATGAATCACCGGCGTTTGTCTTGGGGGCAGTGGGGAAAACCACATGTAGGATGGCTCTCCACATAGGTGGAATTAGGAAGTGTCAAATATTCAGTGGTGTTGAATATAGATCCATATACAGGTAGTTGGACAAGGGCGAATGGTGATGCTATTTGTATTTCTATGCCAGACAATTTGCGTGATCTTCTATTTGCATGGAAGCTCCAATACATGGTCGTTGACAGAGATATTTGGAGCCTCGGGTTTCAGCACCAATACACCAGGCCGTGTTCACGCATTGGATTCGGGATGCAGTAGGTGAGCTACCCCGTACGTTTGGATACAAGTGTATTCTTACTAAGATTATCCCAACCAAACACTTTCAGGAGAACTTTTGAGACCTTTCGGAAATGGTACCAGACCTCCTCTAAGGGAGGACATACTGCTGTGCCTATGGTCAAGTTACTTGGTCTACTACGTTGAAGCTGATCTATCAAAAAACCCCTCCTGAGAGCTGCTTGTTTTTAAACCGCTGCTCCTCTTGTCGCTGTAAAGAACTTATGACAAGAGACGATCACCCGTTGTTTTTTTTGGGTGCGCATTCGAATTACGGAAGAGAATAAAGAGCTGCGGATATGATGCAGGGACTGAGGATAAAACAGAATGAGGCTCGTCTGGGTGCTGAGTTACTTGCTCGCGGTCAAGCCTTTCAAGAGTAGTACCCTTACTTGAGACGTACATTCTTCCTTTATTTTTAGCGAAGTCCCATAGATATTCTCATGCCTCTGTTACTCAAACATGTGGTTTCTCATCTCTAAGTTCCTGGTGGCCATCATCGCCACAGCATTTATACAAGTAACTCAGTGAATGGTCTAGCCTTGAATAGGCCACCCGTGCACCAAAACTTGATGCTCCTGATTGCAGGTGGTACGAGTGTATTCCCGATGCCTAAGAACGAGTGGAAGCCTTGGCGGGGGATCATCCATCCTCGTCTCAGTGGAAGGCATCTGGCGAACAAATCTGTGCATTCTGAGGATGGCGCAATCGCGCCTTTGTGCATGATGTAATGGACGGCAGATGGATAAACCATTGGAAAATGTATCGATGAACGATATTAGTATCACTAAACATTTGAAGGCGCTGCAACTTCCAACAGGACAAGGTCAGTAATTGATCACTAAAGACATGCTCATAAAACATGTTTTTCACTTCCACTTCTAGTCTCGAAGGTGAAAAGAGGCTTGCTTTAACGCGAGTCAACAATGAACACTCCTGAGTCTCTTCCTTAAGCCGTCTGAATTGCAAGGTCACATCTTAAACTGGCTGCCTTCTGCCTTGTGATTAGTAACCTATCAGAGGTAAATGTAATTCAATTTGTGAGACAGCAATTGCACATGATTGGATGATTAAAATGATCTTGGCGGGCTCTACGACACTTGTGGTTGAAGAATAATAACAGAAACTTTATCATACGAGTAAATGATAAAGATACAAGAATCACAAAAGAAACGAATTTTCTAAAAAGGTAATTCTTAAAAGAATGTAATCGAGAACAAAACCGTGTACGAGAAATCCGCTCAAGCACAGTTGACTTGAAACAACCTACTATTTTTTCATTTTCCATCTACGCATCATCTGAACGACGGATCCGCAGCTTCAAAGATGCGCATGACGGCCATGGTGATTATCGGGTAGCTCATGACAACATCGTGTAGGCCGGTTTTTAGAATCTCCTCCCTAATGACGCCTTGTTCTGTCCGCAACTCCATGACCGACCCGGCAGCGCCCAAATCTGTCTTTGACTTATTCTTCACCTCTTCAAGTTCGTTGTAGCTGATCCCTCGAGGTATCATAGCATTAACGGCGTGCCAGAAGAGGACTTCGGTATGATGCCACGGGATATCATAATCATCCTCGGCATGGATCAGAGTCAGTCGATACTTCTCCTTATTAGCTTCGTTAGCCCGTATGTATTCTGCGATACGGTCATTGTTCGACCATTTGTCCTGTATGAAGCTGCTGAGGTAGTTAAACAGTAGTGGGACCCTGGCCAGCGGTGATAAAATAGGGATGGAACCTGCAACACGATACGTCGCCATGAGGGTAGCCACGTCGGCAAATGGTGCGACCAGGATGGTGCCTGCGAATATTGTCGGTGGAGACTGCAAGGCAAAGTGCTCCAAGACAGCGAGGCTCACAGCAGCGCCTATAGATTGGCCAAAGATGAGGATCCGAGACGCTGGGATGCCGGCGACATTTGTCGCCCAGTCGACGACCGCGATGGCATCAAGACAAAGCCCACGCTCGGATGGCGTGCCGCGGCTGCGACCAAACCCTCGATAATCGAATGTTAAGACATGGATCGCCTTGGGTTGTCCTGCCGATAGCGCGCGATAATTGGGAACTCTGTAGCCTGACCCGACGGTACCTGCGGCTCCATGCATATGAATAACCAACAGAGCATCAGGGTCATCGCGCAGTAGCTCGAAGGCGAAGCGTGATGTGATATCCAAGACGAAGCCAGCAGGTTCCGCAATTAGGGCGGGCTCGTGCTGACGATACAACTCGACGGGTAGAATATGCCAGGCGTACAGCGTTCCGCCAGTGGAGGATTTGATGGAAAATGGGGTAGCCTGGTTGCGTAGGAAGCCAAAAGTTTCAGGGACGTCGAGATCTTTGAACCAGGTCATCTGGATTTTATGGAGATAGACAACATGGGCTTGAAAGAAAGACGTCGTGAGCAACCCGAGTAGACCAGCGTAAAGACCGACCAGCACTGTTGCCGATATCGAGGCATACTTGGACAAGAGATGGGCCATGGTGCCCACCATTAAACATGTGCAAAACGATAGTAGTATTCAAAGTATCGAATACGGTTCATTAGATACATAAGGTATCGACAATACTCCATTTTGAAGAACCGAAAATTTGGAAATTCGATATGCGACATAAGAGTTTGCTGAAACACACATTAAACTTAGGGAGTTTACGTACCCCCCTTTTCGATACAGTAAGTACATGTACACCACTCGACAAATTAGGCATGCTAAGATCTTTTAAACCCTTTCTAGCGCGTATAGATTATACCACAGCAGGGCTTTACAATCAGGAAAACATACCCGACACTGCTTCACCAGCGATAGGATCGCAGGATCAACAGCGAGATCAGAGGCGGAACGTAGCAGGCAGAGCGGCAGCTAGAGGCTCTGGCGTGTGGTATTAGAAGTCACTCAACCTGTCGTGCCTGTCAAAAGGACATAGTGCCCTTTCGCGCACGTATCAATGAAATGGATGCAGCAGGGCAAGAGTTGATCCGGACTCATACACGAAGCTCCGAGTAGCGCTAGATACAAGATCCGAGATCTCGACATCAAGGGAGCCTATGATGAGTGGGACAAGATGCATGTTACGAAGGGGCTCAAGACTAGCGGTGGTCAGACAATGATCAAGTCTCGAATGGGGCGGCACATCCCCCAGCATGTCAGAAGAGCGGAGTGAAGGTAACCTATAAATTTCCAACCTGTGAGTGTGAGAAAAGATTCCTTAGAGAATTTGTTAGTGAGGTATGAGGACTCATTCTCCCACCACCATGAACTTATTGCCCTTCGCATCCCATCAGAATCTTGCACGTGTTCTAAGGTAGGGACAGCATGATCCTCTCCGTTAGGGCTTGATGCTGTCACAGACATTACATGTTTTCCGTACTTGATCTATATCTTTCCGACTTCTCTACCTATTCCTTGACTTCAGTGTCACTCTGAAACTCGCGCAAATGTTTCAGCTCCAGAGGTGCTTGACAGGCGCCCGTACGAAAGGGAAGCATTGGGAGTACAGCCGCTGAGCCGACAACGAAGCGCAAATTCGAGCAAAAGATAAAGGATTAGACTTTGCAAAAAGATTAGAGTTTTGGGTTGATTAAAGATATCGTTCAGGACCATGTCTGTCATGTTCTCCGCTTTTTTTGTCTTCCTTTCTTTCATTCTTCCAAGCCACGCCTCTCCGTTACAACCCAGCACCTTCGACGGCACCGATGGTTCCATTACTCTTTCAGATACCCCTGCCGCAGCGAGCCTCGACGAAGTACCATATTATTCACCTTTACTTAGCTGTGAGTTAGATGGTCGCCCACCCAAAGTATCAGACTGCGTTCTTCTCGTAAATTCCCACATCCAAGACTCAGATTTCCAAATTACATACATTTATGGGCGAGGAAGAAATTACAGCGGGCCGTACACCTGGAGACACAACGAGTGCGAATTCGAGTTGGTGGTAAGGACGGGAGACAGGTTTGAGTCCACTTTACGATGGATCTTTGGCATGGCACTTCTCGTTGGTACGACTTGTGCCAATCGTGACATACCGTGTGGGGGTTCTGCGGTACTCAATGATGGTTGGGCAGTAATCTATGTCCGCAATCCTCAGGGATCTTCTCTGCCAAGCACAATCAACTCTTTCTCCGCACATGGTGGCACCGCCAACATATCGAGTCCTGCTATCCACTCACGTAATTGCGTTCTTCGCGACCCAGGACCCAGTTTCAACGACTGTTTCACCCTTTTCATGGACGAAGCCACAAAGCCCGATTCAACCACGATCCAGACCTTTGGGGCGCGAGGCACCCACAGAGGGTCTTACTCATGGGTCCACGGCGCCTGTGGATTCCAGCTGGGCATGAACGAAGTACCATTTCTGGCTACGACGCTTCTATGGATCTTCCAAACGGCCGTGCATCTGATGTTGGAGTGCACGAGGCTTTCACCCCCTAAAGGAGGTATCGCGTTCCTGGACCATCCGTACCGCGGCGCTTTCGTCAGAGCTTTCAGACCACCCGCACTGGTATCTCAGCAAAAACGTTCTCTTCCCCCTCCCTCCCCCCTCCCTCCCCCCCACGCCCTCATCTTCAACAACACAGCCCCCGAAACCATCCAGTGTGTGCACACTATGCCCTCTCCCAATCTCGAAGACTGCTTCCTACTGCGCGCCAACAATATCCACCGCCCCGTATTCAACGCCCCCACGACCTTTGGCCCGGACGGCAACTACACCGGCCCGTACGCTTGGGAATATGGGCAGTGCCGGTTTTCGTTGGCCGTGGTTGGGTCCTGTAGTTGGGAGGCGAGTATTAGCGAGGTGTTTGGGCTGGCGGCGACGGTGTGGTGGGAGTGTGGGCGGTTTGAGCCGCCGTGGGGGGGGTATATAAGAGTGCCGAAGTGTGAGGGGAAGACGACGGTGTATGTTTGGGCGGTGGGAGTGGTGTCGGGTGTCGGTGGTGGTAGTGGTGGTGGTGGTGGTGGTGGTGTGGGTTGGGTTTGAGGAGAGGGCGGTTGCGTTTCTTGAGTGAGAGGTGCACCAGAGCATTTGCTGTGTGAAAGCTGCCTGTGGATTTTAGATTTTGAAAGGGGTTGACAGAATTGTCCGGCGTTTCCTTCTTCGACTAATCCATCAAGACGCAGCTTCTGTCGTCTATCGTCTATCTTTTTACAACTCATAGCTCAAAGCGTTTCTTTCATGGTCATCTTTACCATTTTCATACTCTCGTTCCCCGCTTTAGATAATCTTCGAACAACCATCCCCCAATCCATTCACAATCCCCGTTCCCATACTCACGTTCCCCTGAATCAGAACCCCCCCACGGGCAAACCTATCACGAACCTAACAAAAGACGACCATACCTCCGTCCCAAGATAAAACAAATTCATCCCCCTGAAGAGTTTCCGGAATGATTAGAAAAGGAAATGATAACGAAGAGAAGGCGTGAAGGATTTTGATGAGGTATCATTGTCACATTTCTTTCCTGAGTTGTGATACAGTTTCTGACTCGCATACGCTATCACAGATATCTTTATTTTTAAATACCTAGGGACGGGTTTTATAGTATCAATGTCGTAAACCACTCAATTAGAGATTGGACTAAATCCCAACTCAATCCTTTCCCCCTCCCTTCTCACACGCCTAAACATTCCCTTCCCCCCCCCCCCCTTCCCCAAAACAAGACTCTCCTCCATCGCCACGCCCCCCCCAAAATCCCCTCATTCCTCCTCGCACCCCCACACTCCCCTCCACACAACCCATATCAGGACTTTCCTTCTCCGTCCATATAATCCATGAGCACTTTCCCATAGGTTCTGTATCCATAGCCGAGTTATTGCTGCGAATCTGGGGTTGGAGGGGGAGAAGAGGAGGGGAAAGAGGGAGGGAGGGAGGCGGGAGGATGAAGAGAGAGAAATGGGAGAGGAGGCGGTATGTATAATATATCCACGACTCCCACCCCTCCCGTCTGTGTCTACATCATCCCTCCTCTCTCCCCTCTCCCCTATCTCTGCACCTCCTCCACCCCCAGCACCTTCCCCCGCCCACCCCCGAACCCAACCATCAGAAACGCAACTCCTAACAACCCCTCACAACCAGTGCCAATATCCCGCCCATCTCAACCCCCAAAACCAAAAAAACCCTTCTTGCACACTCCCCCAAACAAACCGCACAACATCTTCTGCAGCCACAGTGAATGAAGCCGTGCGTGGAGCACACAGGCCCTACCGGAACCATACCTGCCCGTCTTCCACATAATCCCAAAACCGAACGCCCCAGCCTTTCCATTTCCTTCCAAAACCCGAGCAAGGCAAATCTTCAACGTTTCCGCTGCTCGAAGTAAAAAAAAAAAAAATGTACAGGTAAAGCGAGACACTGACTTGAAACCCTGGACCAAGAAATATTTTTTTTGGCGATGTCGATTCATGATCCGAGTACGTACGCCGCCACGAGATCTCTGCGTCGAAGGAGACGGGGATATATATATACTACCTCCCTATCCCGCCGCCCTAGGTTTTTAGAAGCCCCTCAAAAGCCCCTTAAACCGCAAACCCAAAGCCTACCACCTCCATCCCTCGTCCCACCACCAAATCAAACCAAACCAACCTTCTAAAAAGGTTACCAAAACCCCTACCCCCCCCCCTCTCTTTTCCATCCCCAACGCCCTTCCATTTCATCCCCCATACATACCCCCCTGCCCGATCGCTATACGGTAAGACGATAGGATTAGCTGGGAAATTTGGGCTGTTGTGAACGGTGTTGGAGACGGATTTTTGGTTTTTTGGGTGGGAGGGAGGGGTGGTGGAGTGGTTGGAATGGTGGGTTGATCGTTTTATGCACGGGTGATTTATGTAGAAAAGATTGAATGAGAAGAGTTGAAAGGGGAGGGATTGTGCCGTGAGGTGGGGAACGGGGGGTAGTGAAGATTGGAGAGTGAATGAGATATGAGAGAGGTGTTGGCAGATAGAAAATCGCCAATAGTAGCAACGACATTGGCTGGGGTGATGTGAGAAAGTGAGGTCTCAGACTCGACGTGGAAAGTAACAATGTTGCAAAATTCTTGTATTTCCTGATATTATTACACCGCCACCTATGCCTTATGTACAAGCAAGATCCGATCCCGCAATCACCATATCTATCCATCACATCTCAGCCTCCTTGTCGTATCAGGGTCAATCTTTCTCTTACCACCCGATTTTCTTATTGATCTTTCCGGCTCTTCCGCACTGCAATTATCGCGCTAGCTTGCGTTCCAACGCCGCAAAGCAATGAAGCGATGACAAAAACTCCAGTCCATGCTTTCGTATGTTCCATGGTGTACTCCTGCATGTGCATGGCCCATATGGTATTTTCCCTCACATCAACATTGCCATCCCAACCGCCCCGCCAACAACACACAATATCTCCATTTTCATTTCTCCCGTTCTTGCCGCCATGGCTGTTTGCAACCCTGGACTAGAACTAGCCGTCTTACTAGAGCTCACACCTGCAGTCCCACTAGGAGTCGCTGCGGCCTCCCCTCCAGCCGTCACCATCGTTACGGCAGTAACAGTCGACTTCTGGCCGTTAGGGAGGGTCGTGGTTTGGACAACTAGGCTCGTTTGCGAGGATGGAGGGGCTTTGGAAGTTGAGGCACCTGAAGTGGAAGAGGGACTGCCTGAAGAGGACATGGTGCGGGAGCCACCGCCAACGGTGCTTATGACTGTGACACCAGCGGCATTGACGGTGGTGACGACGGAGCCGACGGAGAGGGTGCTAAGGACTGTGACACCCGCGACGTTGGTGGTGGTGAGAAGAGCGCCAGCGGTGAGAGATGCTGGTGCTGACGATGGACCAGCGGAGGTGCTGCCAGGGGATCCCGAAGTTGATGATTGATCGGTGCTTGAGGTTACGCTGGACGGCGAACCAGGGGAGGACGAGCCGCTGTTGGCGGTTGCTGTACTTGGACTCGGATTTGATTCCGAGCTTGGTGTGGTTGGCCCTTGAGGCACAGGTGTCACGACAGGTCCAGGTCCTTGGGTTGTAGTTGTAGGAACTGAGGTGGCGGTGCCATTTCTGATGTCCGGGCTTTGACGTTTTGCCATTGAAACGATGCTGGTTGCTAGTGGGGCATCATCCCGATGAATGACCTCCACTGCAGTTCGGTCTTGTTGAAACATGCCATGTTTGAACTTCTTCGGGGAGAAGTCATGGAGGGCTGCGTGGAGGGATGGAGGATCGACCTGATCTAAGAGCTTTTGAAATTCCTCTAGATCTGACGCTGCGTTCTGCCCTTGTGGTCTTGAATCTGTTGGTCCTGCAGCAACGGATGTGAGGAGGGAGAGGAGGATCGAGGCAGAGAGAAATTTGTGTAAAGATATCATCGTGAGGTTGCGCTTTGTTGGTGGCAATTGAGGCTACTGTTGGTAAGTTAGAAACAACAAGAACTTTTAATTGTTACAAAAATGTCAATGAGTGGAGGTGTAGATGTATGTTGTACATGAAGCAGTGAAGCAGAGAGCTCTTATTTCACGATGTCAGGCTGGAAAAGCGGCAGGGTTGACTCACGTGTGGGAGGCCCTACCCAGCTTCTAGTGAATAGCGAGACTTCGAGTAACCCGGATGGCAATGCAGATTAAGCTGGATTCCAAAGCAAGCGCACAGTGAAGACAAAGGCGAAGATGGGGTAGAAGCGTTGAAGCGAATAATGTGACGATGCAGAAGGTGATGCAGGGTCGTCACGGGGTTGCACTGGCAGTCTGACACAGCGATTATAGTACCTAAGGCAATTAAGTCGCGTTAGTAAATGACCAGATTGATTCGACACGGGGATTCATCACCTGTCTTACACGTCTTACAAATAGTAGAGGAGAAACAAAAGTCAGATGACGGGAGAATTCTCGTGTACTTTTGTTGTGCGATAAATTGATAATCCGTAGTTCTATCGTCTCAAGCGTCTATTTTTGGGCTCCCTGTCGTTCAAAATCCTGAAATGCTTCCCTGCAACTCAATGGATCGGCGATGATTAAATTACGGTATGACGTTCGGAAATGCCATCTCTGAACGCATCAAAAAAACAATGATCCTCCAAATCCCATGTCGCAGTTCGATTGCTCTACCGGGGTTACAATATTGTTAATGTTGTTATTGCCAGATACAATCAATCGATCATACGACTACCACTGTACGAGGTTCTGGATGAGATACCTGATTATTAGAGTTAAGGTACACACACCCCTGACACCAATGTCTGATATGATTAGTAAAGTAGTATCGTGTTTGACGATGGCTTCTCTGCCTTGCTTTCATATGTTCCTAAGTTCAGTTCTTCTTGTCGCACAAGCATTGTGATTGATCTATAGTCGGCGACTATATATCATTTCAAGGAAAACGAGAAGTCTATTTGTCGATCTGAACATCTATACCGGGTATTGAGGTTTTGTATGTTGACTTGGTGTAGCACAACAGCTACAGCGAAGGTGTTCGTTTGATGTATTTGTATTATGTCTGGCCTCAGGAATCGAAATTTATCTACTTACAAAGGAAATACCCGAGGTAACAAATCCGTCACACTTTCACCTTGACTACAATTGAGCCCGTAGCCTCAAATATCAAAAACGAAAGCCTCCCTCAAAGATCCTAACCGACAATACTATCCTACGAAATGGGGTATCCGATCAACTCAAGCCCTTGCGGCTCTGTACATTCTGCGGCAATTGAAGAGCGTATATTAAACATGGATCAAACATCCTCAAGGCGCCGAAGCCCTGCTCCCAACTAGCTCTCTCCATGCGCCGGTCCAGACGGTTGGTTCCCATCAACCGCCTTTGCTTCTCTCTGTACATCCATTGACCTGCCCCGCGAAGGCTTCCTCTCCTGTGCAATGGCCGACAAGCTTTGCTTGCTTGTAGCATGTTCACTGCCAACTCGAGGGGGGCTCTTTGTTCGCTCTTTCTCCGCCTCGCGCTCCTTTCTCTCTTCCTTGGCTTGTGCAACCTTGGCCTTGAACCAGCCGATGGGGCCTTTCTTTTCTGTCGTCTCATCTTTCTCCTTGGACGCCTCCCTATTCCTGGACGGCGTGGAGTCGGTACTCGAAGTCTGGATAGCTGCCACGATCGTGGCTTCCGTGCCAAGCTGTTGAGACTCGAGCGTGGTCGACTTCTGGGGCTTGGTGATACTGCCCACAGAGCTGGTACTGTTCTCCGCGATCGCGTTAGAGCCGAGCCTAGAAGAAGAACTTGGAGAGACTACAGGAACGTCGCCGTTCTTCTTGGTAGAAGATGACAACCTCCACCGACGCTTCTTCTCCTTTTTTCCATTCTTCATAGCCGGATCGTCCGTGTGATCGGCCTCAGACTGGTCTGTCTGGTCTGTAACCGATACTCGGGAACGATTCGAGTGAGTCGGCGAGTGCGAAGGCTTCAGAGTCTGGTCCGAATTGTGATGGAGTTGGCTTTTAGGGGGCATATTGCTGGCCTGTTGACCTCCGCTCAGATGGGGTGCTGATTCGGAAACAGGCGTCGCGTCTGTATTAGACAAGCTGGGAGGTAGAGATGCCAGCGGATCTGCATTCACCTGAGTATTTACCCCAGGGGTAGGTAAGGGCGTATAGAAAGCTTGATTTTGCGGAGAGTCCGGTTCAGCATGTAGAGAATTGGCAGAACTCTGAGCACTGGGGTTCGCGCTTCCTGGGAGACGTTTCTTCCGAAGCTTGTTTGGCGGCCGACTGTCTTTGCGCTCGTTGTCACTCGTAGCAGATTTAGCAAAGAAACCAGAAACCTTTCGTTCTCGAGGCGGCGTTCCAGCACCCGATGGAGTTGCGAATCCAGGAGGTGGTGGTGGTGGGTCGAGATGAAGTTTCTCCATCGGGATCAGCAGCTCCTTGCTTTGAGCTCCGACGGCAGACTCATTAACAGTGGCAAGGCTTGATGGGGCTTCAGCGGTCGGTGTAATCGATGACGCGGTGGAAGAGGTTCGTCCCTCGGAATTAGGCTGTGCTTGTGCCAATTTAAAGCTTGGCGATGATGTACGCGCAGATGGAGAGAGATATCCGCCTTGAGCGAGCCCAGTGGAAGTCGTTGTTGGTGAGTCCGACTGCGTATTGAATCGAGATGGTATGCTAGGAGACTTCTTTGAAGGTAGAGTATTACTCCGATGGACACCGCCCGCTGTATTGACAGAGCCATGAGGGCTAGCTGGGCTAAGTGGAACCGGGCTTGGCACGTTCATCGAGTTTTTCGAGTTCTTGGAAGAAACAGACATATTTCTCCGGACGCCGCCAAATTTGCGAAGGCTATCTGCACCAGCGCTCGCATTGGAAGCCGACCTACCAAGGCCAGCTTGTGCAGCCTTTGCGATTGAAGGTGAGCTAGGTTGTCGGTTTTGGGCACTGGTCTGAATATCTTTGACGGTCTTCTCATCGGCCGCTGTGCCGCTCATGCCTATTAAGAAGCTATCTTGGTTATCAATTAAGAAAATCACAACGTCCTGACTCAGGCGGTACTCTTGAGGAGTCATGTCGTGGATAGGATGTGACAGCATGCCGGGCTGAAATATTGACGCAAGATTTCGTGATGTCATGCGGTTTACCTCAGACTTGGAAGAAAACACTGCTAGAAGATCGAGTATGTAAAGAAGTAGTTGTCGATTCAGGGGCGGTAACTCCGTAATTAGTCGCTGATAGGTGAGAATTGCTTGATCATGATCAAAATCGCCCACACTTTGAACCTGCGCCTCCGCCTCCATGTCTCCGACAGCTTGCACCTGATGACCCCTTAAGGGGTCTCGGAATTTTTCGTAATAGTCTAGGGGCACGATGGGTTGTGGTAATTGATTGAGGTACCGCCGAAGGATGTTGGCGGCATCATGCACGGTATACCCAGTCCAATCGAGACCTTTCCCATAACGATCTGGAGAGTCAAATATGGCTTGTAATTCTTTGATACGTTTCGCCGCACCACTTAGTCTGAATATTCCCTCAACATCGGTAGCTAAATGTCGCATCGAACATTAGCATACAAACCTGAGCGGGGATAGTCGACGAAGTATAACGGACCTTTCTCTTTCAGGAATACTCCACATTTAGCTACGACTATTGGCACATATCCATACACAAAATTTTCCCCATGCTCGTTCGTAAGAGAAATTGCAACATTTGCATAAGGGATACTGTCTTGAAGTGAGACACCGAAGATGCCACTCGGTAATTGTTCTGCTTCTGCTGTTTATGTTAGCTTTCTTGAGCTATGAAACCAAAGGAAAATCGGGTTCTTTCAAGGAATAAGCATAACAAGCTTGGAAAGCGAGACCCCATATCAGGTTTCATGGTTGGGAGTGTGCCCGGAATGCCGTGCAAGAAATTCGGGCATTTCCAATCTCGTAACTATATGCTCTGGATTTTAAACAAGGGTAGATATGGAGATTAGACAATTGGGTATATGCTCAAAGTTTGTAGCAATGATGATAACGACCTAGGTAGGAAGATAGTAGTCTCTCAAACACCTTGTCATTTATCAAGGAGGAAAGAAGAAGTGGCAACAATAACTGAATACAAAGGCAAAATATCAAAAAATCTTACCTTTTTCCTCTTCCTTCTTGGTGTTCTTCTTGAATTGTTTCCACCAAGAGATTAGATCGCGCTTGGTGGTGGGTGGGGAAGCAGCTTGTACTGCTCCAGCTGGCTGCTGAAGTGGCTGGTGAAGAGTTCGTGGGGCAGATGGTGTAAGAGGTTTTTCGGTCGCCATCTTGGCTATGACAGAGAGATCCGGAGAGAAGTATGTTGTGCGCCGTTGATGGGACAGTCGAATGTAGGCCTGCCCTTCTTTGGTTTGGTTCCCAAAATAGAATCTGCTCGTCTACTTTACAACACTAGAAACCTTGTAGCCCTGAGCATTCCCATGGATCAGCGTCTTATCGCAGTAATGGCCAGATGAAACAAAAGGTCGGTAAATCTATTCACGAATGCTCTCACCAGAAACTCTGATCTCGTTCGCGATTTGAGGTTCCCTGATCAAAAAGCGAATCGTGACGCGCCGACGTGTAGACAAGGCCCTGCAGCCTGCTGTAAAACCGTTGTGCCCGTCGACTCGTCGCTGCACCTACACCGCTAAACTTGGCTACCCTGTTTAATATGCTCGTGGTGCCCCAGGGTGTTGCTGTATTGGCTGATTGATGGCTGCTTTGCTGGCCAACTGCGCCAAAATGTCGTTCCTCTTTCTAGGTTGGGCAATGATGCGACAGGTGGAGCAAGGCCGGACGGCAATCGTAAGATTGATAGAACGGTAACTAAGACGACAGTGAAATTAGGAGGTTAAATTTTAGCAACTCTATGCCACTAGGTTTTATTGCGCGGATGCTCGCACGGAGGTGGACTCGAAGCTCCTCGTAGGCGGCGTGGTAGTGGAGCCTCGCTAGCAAACAGCGATGATCGTGCTGAACAGCTTGCATAAACTAGACTCGCTGGTATGTTTGTAGAAGTGCATGTATCTCGATCAGAGTTGCGCACTGAGGCGGCCCCATGTCGCAAAGGTAAGATAGAGAGTAAAGGGCCGGGCTGTGATGGTTGAACAAGGAGTGCGCCTGTGGAATGACTGTCGGCTTTTAGTTGAATTGCTCGAATGGCATTCTTGGTCCGCCGTAATCTGTGCGGTCCGCCCTATCGAGCTCCCCTGCTTCCCTTACTAAAATTCTGCAATACCTAAACCTCCATCGATACACAAGAGCTCTTAACGTTGGACTTGCGCACTGGACCTCCAATACTACCTGTGATTCGACTGTCTTAATCATTGCCATAGCTCACCATGGACGGGTAAGCATCCTAATGCTCCTTCTCCCACTCACGCAATCTTGTGTCCGTTGACATTGTGCCTCAGTCTCAATGCGTCTGAGCAACGTGAGCTGCAGTCAAGGATGGAGAAGAAACAAATGAAAGAGATGATGACCGTAAGTCTAGTCCAGAGTCAGCAATGCTCGATGATCGAGCGGTTGGCAATGCTACCCAGTTTCTGTAACATCTTCATTAGGATTTCTCTGACACTCATGTCCTCCGATAGATGTACTCTAAACTTGTTCAGACTTGCTTTGACAATTGTATCAACGACTTCACAACTAAGTCACTCCATTCAAGAGAAGAAAGCTGTGTCATGCGGTGCGTTGATAAAAGCCTGAAAGCACAGGAGCGGCTAGGTCAGCGTTTCCAGGAACAGAACGCCGCCATGGCCCAGTCAGGACAACTACCCGGTACATAAGTAGGTTGACTCGTCTCTCGACGCCGGCATAAGGTTGGAAATCATGGAAGACGTGTATGAACTCCAGGAGGCGGGGAATAGCAGCTAGCGGGGGTAATATGCGCGTTATGGCCTTGCGTACGGCGCGACGCAGATTGTCCATGGTCTCAGGATCCAGCACTCTTCAGTACTCACTGTGTCGTTGTCGGTGCCGGACATGGAAGCAATAAAGATTCGCTTATATGTAGCAGATCAGACCCCGAATGGCAAGTTGGGCTCACACCTTATATCCTCGAGCTACGCTTGAGATTCTGATTGTTCTCCTTTCAATATGAATCACCAAAATTTTCTCCACAATCCAATCTGGATTCAGCGGGAAAAGATTGGAAATATCACTGGCATTGCGGGGATGGTGTGCTTTGCCATGGAGGAAATCCAAGTTCTGCCGGAAATTGATGGCCGTTGGCCCTGATGGAAGGTAGAGAAGAGAAGCAGAAGTACTGCTAGGACGAAGGGAGTACACAACGTCCTCCCTACTATTCATCCTCAGCTAAGCCAATGCTTACTGCCCCTTTCAGCATCACTATAGTATTATTGCTACCTCAAAGGATCATAGTATATACTTCATGCCCGGACATCACCACAAAATCAAACAACTTTATCCACTTGGACCGAGGATCTGTAGCCCTCACATTTCAACCAGAGATTTCCCTGTACGGGTGGACGAATGGAGAAATTGTCATCTCTTTGTCAGCAGAGCTTACTTTCGTCATCTACAAGAAATATGCCATGTTAAGTTGCTGTATATCCAATATACAATTCATTCCCGCCTGCAACCAGTCTCAAATGTTGTAGTACTCTTACCTCTTCTATCATCACTTTCATCAGTGCGAGGACTCTATTACTGCTGACTGTTTGCGAAAAACGTATCAGGTGAAAGGCAATCCGGGAAATTGCTCAACCCCGCACCCGTCATTAATAGTTTCATGGTGGGATAACACAAAACTTTCAAGTCATCACCAATCCATCGACAAGTCATAGCTCGACTGGACAATCCCTCAAGAATACTTCAAGCATCATGCCTTCAGATACAGTTGGAAAGGTAAATGAAGCCCTTGTCTCTTTCTGGATACAGCGCCAATTCACTGACATCAACCTGAGTAGACGATTACCTGTAAAGTGTGTAAAACTCTGGTTGCATCATGCAGATGGTAAACTAATTCAGGGCGCACAGGCAGCCGTCGCATGGGAAGCTGGCAAAGATTTGTCCATTGAAGAGATTGAGGTTGAACCACCTAAAGCACACGAGGTCCGGATAGAAATCTACTATACCGGAGTTTGTCATACAGGTTGGTTACGGAACCGGCGGAGGAGGCAATGCTAAGCTAAATGACTGTAGATGCGTATACACTATCAGGCAAAGATCCAGAGGGAGCCTTCCCCATCGTACTTGGCCATGAGGGCGCAGGCATTGTCGAATCAGTTGGCGAAGGGGTAACAACAGTTAAGCCTGGAGACCATGTCGTGGCGCTATAGTATAGTCCACCTTTGGCCGTCAGGTCTCCTCCAGTGCTGATTGTTACTGTATAGCACCCCTGAATGCGGCGAGTGTAAATTTTGCAAATCGGGCAAAACCAACCTCTGCGGCAAAATCCGAGCGACCCAGGGTAAAGGCGTAATGCCTGATGGCACCTCTCGCTTCCGTTGCAAAGGTAGAGATCTTATGCATTTTATGGGCACATCGACCTTTTCCCAGTACACGGTCGTCGCGGATATCTCTGTCGTAGCGATCACGCCAAAAGCCGCAATGGACCGGACTTGCTTGCTGGGTTGTGGAATTACTACTGGCTACGGTGCTGCTGTGGTGACTGCGAATGTGGAGAAAGGATCGACTGTTGCGGTTTTTGGAGCGGGCTGCGTGGGGCTGTCGGTCATTCAAGGTGCTGTGAAGAACGGTGCTGGAAAGATTATCGTTGTGGATGTCAACGACGGAAAGGAGGCTTGGGGAAAGAAATTCGGCGCCACGGATTTTGTTAATCCGACGAAGCTGGGAGGGAAAAGCATACAGGAGCAGCTAGTGGAGATGACGGACGGAGGATGCGACTACACTTTTGACTGCACAGGCAATGTGGGCGTTATGAGAGCGGCCTTGGAGGCATGTCATAAGGGGTGGGGCCAGAGTATTGTTATCGGGGTGGCAGCAGCTGGACAGGAAATTAGCACAAGACGTAAGCTATTCAAATTGTTTATTCTAGGAGTTCTATTTGGCAAGAGGATGAAGCACAGGAATCCTGAATATATAACACGGATAAAGAACATCAGATCCGTCGCTAACAATCCCTTCTCACAGCGTTCCAATTAGTCACCGGCCGTGTCTGGAAAGGTTGCGCATTCGGCGGCATCAAAGGCCGTAGCCAGCTCCCAGACCTCGTGGACGATTATATGACTGGGAAACTCAAGGTGGACGAATTCATCACGCACAGGCAGCCTTTGGATAAGATCAACTCCGCTTTTGCGGATATGAAGGCTGGCGATTGCATAAGGTGTGTCGTAGATATGCACAAGGCATGACTGCAAGGAAGATGGAGCAGGTTGTAAGATTGTGCATGTCACCGTAGGTCTTGTAAATATTCATAATGCTCAGGAATAATTGAAGAAATTGTGAAGATAAATTCCAACTCATAGGATCACTCTGCGAGAACTCCGGCAAGGAGAATCACGCGCTTAGAATCTTCAAGCAATCCCTGCCGCACAACTTCAGCTTCGGATCATCGTCTTTGAAGGTACCAGATAATATTCGTAAACGGTTGTTGAATCTTGAATCTTGAATCTTGAATAAATGGTGAAAACAGTTATCAAGTTAGCTAAGCGGACCGACCCCCAGCGTGCAGGGCCAGGCCTTTCCACCATGTGCTAGCTCGCTGGGCCCTTGCAGAGGCGCTTATGCAGCTTTTCACAACTGTTGCACAACCACTTTGCGTGGAGGCATCTGGTTGGTTCAAGGATTCAAGGCATGCGACAAAGCGACCGAGACTCGTGCTCTAAATTATTGAACCTTTCCGGATCTGCTTAACCTGGTGAACAACTACGACACCGCCACCATTCATCACTTTGCTGACTTTGCGACGTTGGCCTTCCACTTGCATCAGTCAACATTCTGAAGATTACCGACTTGGCGATTTCTACTGCCTATTTCTAGCTCAAACTCTCCACTCTCCTCCAAATTCTACATCCATCTACCATCCACAGGCCCGTCCAAGCTCTCTCACTCATCATGCGAACATCAAGATCTTCATCAGATGCTTCCACACACTCCCTACCGGAGTCTGGAGAATCCTACCAGATCTTCGTCAAGCTCCTTTCCGGAGAAAGTACAACGTCACCCCCTTTGCCTCTTGTGAAGACTGATGCTAATCCGCCTGCAGTTATCCCTCTCAGCATCCCCTCCTCAACAACAATCACCACCCTCAGACAACTCCTTTCCCTGCGCACCTCCGTTCCTCCATCCGACCTCCGTCTTGTGCACGCTGGGAAGCACCTGACCACCTCTCCGAACACGTCGTCGACTTTGTCCTCGCTCAACATTGCGCCTTCCTCTACCATCCACCTCACACTACCTATACGTGGTGGCATGCCGCCTAAGAAGGTCCGATGTACCCATAAAGATTGCAAAGAAGCTGCGCAACGCATAGTTGGGGACTGCAGTTTCTGTAATGGGCACTACTGTGGGAAGCATCGAATGTTGGAGGATCACAAATGCAGTGGGTTGGAGGACTGTAAGAAGGAGAGCCATGATCGGAATGCGGATAAGTTGAATTCTGAGAGGACAATGGTCGTAAAGGGCATCTAGGAGAATTCCTTTCGAACCTGTGGATGGCGATGTGGGTGGTTTCCGAGAACACTGAATCGATATTTGCGTGCGCCTGCTGCGTCCTGTCCTAAACATCTTACTTTTAATGCTCAGAATTAGCGGTGGTGTTTTTTGATGGCATGTATCTTCACTATCCACTGTTATTCTGCTTTTCATTCTAGAGAAACCGAACAAATACCTAAAACCATCGGGGTTGGGAAACATTGCGCCATATGACTACGGAGTGTAAAGATTTTAGAAGACACAGTAGACACTAAATTATATCACAGCCGAGAACAGCAATTAATTTTTTTGGTACCATATATGAGATTGGGACGCTTCAGAGATTTCTATTCCAGTCTTATTGGTCCAGGATTCATATACTGATAGAGCCTGTCAAGGTCTGATATCGGAAGTGCATTCCCTACGTCTCTTCATTGATCCCTTTGTACAGAATGTAGTGACCCATTGCTAGGAAATCAACTAGTCAAGATTGCTCACAACTTGTAGAATATATGTTGTTCCGTAACATTAATAGATTGTGAAATTCGATGTAAGCAGGAATCAAAGCTGACTAAGCATCAGCCTTAGAAGTTTCGATGTCAATCACCATTTACAAGCTCACAGATCATTCGACAATGGCTCTGCCACCATGACCACCCCATCTCCTCCTCCGCGGAAGCTGGTTCCCACCTCGCAACCCATTTCTCTCCTCCTCACCACGGAGGCCAATGTCTATACCCATGTCCATCCCTTCCTCATCCTGATCCTCTACTATATCCGCTTCCCATCCCTTGTGGCTTCTCCAGTCCCAACTCTTCTTTCCTCTCTTATACCGCTTTCGATCCTTCAAATTACCTACACTGTGCTGTGTCTGCCACCAACAGCAAATGGCTCTAGGTCGGCAAGTACGCCGTCGAAGAAGGTGAAGAGCAAGCGAGGGACCGCCGCGAAAAGCCATGTGGGAATCGGGGATAAGATTGTGGTAAGTAACCCTTTCACCATTGACCATGAGGAGCTAACCAAATATTGTCACAACCCAACAGCCTTCGCTTCTATCCCTTGCCCTAACCATTACTCTCGTCGCACCGCTCTTTACAGTTCTTCTGATCCTATTCGGCGCCCCTCTGACCACTCACCTACCACATACGGCGCTCTGCGCTACTCATATGGCATTACTCTCTCTTACTCCACTGTTCTACGTGTACGGAGTGGATGGGAGGATGTGGAGGGAGATCTTAAGCGCTAGTTTGCCGTTTGATGAGGTTTGGGGTGGTTGCATAGGGGGGATTTTGGGGGCATGGCTGGGAGCAGTGCCGATACCATTAGATTGGTAAGTTGGAGATCTTTTTCCCGTCATCGCGAAGGTGGGATGTTGGGGAACTGCTAGGGCCAAGGATGGAGCCGGGATAAAGGGCAGAATTGCAAGCAGCTTGGGCTAATGTTCATTTAGGGACCGTGAATGGCAAAAGTGGCCCGTAACGATTGTCACAGGGTCGTATCTGGGTTATGCTGTGGGGAGGCTTGCGGGGGCATACCTCTTACGAGGAAAGAGGATCCAATTTGATTGAGTACAGTTTACATGAAAGCTTATTGAGATACCCTGAAAGTCCGGTAGCGCAAAGATACGAATACCTGAAAAGCTTCAGAGCGGTATTTCTTCCGTTAACAATGACCGAGATTGAAGGGGATACCATCTCGTTCAAGAAACCCAGGCCCGCGCTTCCACCTCGATCTTATCTTTGGTCCCTCTTCAGAAGTCTGCGTTCAGGAATGTTCACGTCTAAAGGACTCTTTTTCTCTAGGTCAGTCAGGTTCTAATAGCGCCATCATGTTACCGCGACCGGGATACCACATGGGTATTCAAAAGGCTTGAGGGAAATGCTACCTCATGCAAGGTTGTTATAAAATTGGTATGAACCATATCTCTTTTATTTTCTCTAGTTTTCTAGACCTGGATTGCTCTGATATATTTTGGCGGGAAGATGAATCACAAAAGCACCTTCCCTTCCGTATCCCACAGCCAGCCTCGCTCAAACACCTAGGCATTGAACTATCGCGCTAGAATCAGGGCCTACGCCATACTCAGAATCGGACGAAACCGATTAGGAACGACTGTCCCTCTCCTCGGCCATCGACTTTGTCTCCAACTCCCTCAATCTCACACGCCCCTGCAAACGCATCCTCTTCATGCTCCCCCAAATCTCCCATGGCCGATACAAAACTTACAAAACCCTCCAAGAGCACATCTCCGCCGCCTGGCACATGACATCCATACGCACATCTAGCCATCCATCCAGATGAAACCCTAACAGGTATCTCCCGTGCCACTGGGTCGTAGCCAGTAATGGAGGAATTGGGAAGTACAGCGTTAATTGGGGGAATCATGGGTTTGGGCTGGAGGAGCGGCGCTTGAGCGGCGGAGGAGTGATTGGCGTGTGGGGGAATAGAAGAAGATATTTACTAAGTTCTAGGGAATGGCTAAGTTCTAGGGAATGGGTGTGCTCCCCTGAGGACAGTATGTAAGCAGGTCAAGGCGGGCAAAGACCCACATGCAACTGATTTCTACAGTAAGTCGGTCACCTGGTGAGCCACCAGAAGGGGCTGGATAATAATAAACTATTACCGATAGGCATGTTAACGATCCTGTTTAAGTGATAGTTTGAGTACGGAAATTGAGGAACGATCAGTTCCACGTATCTTGTTGCTCACCTTTCCTTATCGCTCAAGTCTTGTGTTGAACTTGAGGCAGTTGTTGTGCTGTTTAAGGGCACGATGTGTCTGTTTGTCCAGTTGAATGATATAGATAAAGACCATTGGTTGTTTACTGACTTTCTACACCATGTGATGCACCGATTGTATAATCTCAACACTGCCATATCCTCGAAGTATCGCGGGGACCTATTCTTATTGGCAGAAGGCCAGAATATAATTTTCTTCTCGGTGATGTTCGTTGTGCTTCGACCAAGTAGGTTGCTGCAACGAAACAGAAATGATTATGACATGTCATGTCGCGGATTGCACGTCAAGAGCGGCATGTTTGAGGATTGCATCATTATGCATCCTCTAATCCAAGTCCGGCAGCCCACACGTTTTGGTTGTTCCAAAAGTGGACGTTTTGGCTGCAGGCTTGTTGCTTCATTGGCTTGTTGTTAGTCGCCCCCATGAGCGATGTTCTCGACGTGATTCGCTGAGAGCATCAGCGCTAATGGGAGCTATCGGATATCCCTCGATCCGGCATCGTGGGCTAAAAAGCGCTTGTACGACTACGTACATCGTTGCTGCCGCAACCGGGTTTTTCTGTGAAGCTGATGCTGTCCATGCCTTAATATTACTAGTTAATAATAATACTACCCCTACTACCCCTACTACCCCTACTACCCCTACTACTACTACTATACCACTATTCTCTTCCCGTCGCATGAAGCCGGCCCTCTGCTGCTACATATCACTTCCCTTGTGAAGCTATAAATTGACATTGCCCTTGCACCGACTCGTCCCTACTGTAGTACTCCTGTTCTTTACTGATCTCTCCGCCAAGACTCCCCGTTGTTGCCTGAAGCAATACATATACAAGATACACAAGCGCATCTGCTATGGAGCTCGTAGCTAAGAACCCCGTGATGCAGAAGTATACACCGCCGTTCCTGCTGAACAGCAAACTCTACGATATCCTTGCAGAGCAACCTTTGCTAGAACGAGATGTTGCCATCCCTCTCCGTACGAGTAGCCGCAAATGCCTCTCTCTCTCCATGGCGCTGACCGGAGCCATCTAGCAGGCTGGACGTTTGCTAGGAAAAGACCAAATGGTGGTAAACTACCGCAGTCAATCGCTCATCGAGGGTATAAAGCCAAGCATCCCGAAAACACCATGGGCGCATTCAAAGGTGCAGTGGATGTGGGAGCGAATGCAATAGAAACGGACATTCATCTGTCAAAGGACGGCGTTGTGGTTCTATCCCATGTGGGTAGAATAAAAGACACAAGTTTGACAACGCCTAATCTAGAGATGTGTTAGGATGCTACGCTCGAGAGATGTTTTGGCAAGGACGAGAAGATAATAAACTGTGATTGGGACTACCTGAGCCAACAACGAACACTGAGGGCTCCTCATGAATCGATGCCGAAATTAAAAGACCTTTTGGAATACCTGGCCTCGCCTGGGCTGGAAAGTACATGGGTTCTATTAGATATAAAAGTACGTATGCCAAATCCGAGACCCAGAGCGTTTGTTCTGATACTACCTCAGCTCGACAACAACGCCGATGATGTTATGCGCCTAATCGCCGAAACAATTGACCATGTCCGTCCTCATCCAAACAAACCCTGGAACCAACGCGTCGTCCTCGGCATCTGGGCTGTACGTGAACTCCCTCCCTGTCCAAGCTTCACCCCCTAACGTTCCACAGGCGAAATACGTCCCCCTCTGCAATACCCACCTCCCCACCTTCCCAATCTGCTACATCGGCTTCTCCATCCCCTACGCCCGCCAATTTTTACACACCCCCAACATCTCCTTCAACCTCTTCCAGAAAACCCTCATGGGCCCCATCATGGGCTCCAAATTCCTCCGTGACGCAAAAGCCCTCGGCCGTCCTATATTTATGTGGACTGTCAACGACGAGTCCTTGATGAAATGGAGTATATCCAGAGGGGCAGACGGCGTTATTACAGATGATCCGAAGAGGTTTCTGGAGGTGTGTGATGCGTGGGAGCGTGGGGACAGGCAGATCCGGATTGGGTGGAGATTGTGGTTGGAGATTATTTGGTTCAATATTATGGTGCTGCTATTTGGGGGAATCCTTTGGTGGAAGTATGGGGGGATGAAAAGTAAGGGGCCGGTGAGGATACCGATGGGGGTTAAAGCAGAGGGGGGGAGGTAAGGTGGGTGGGTGGGTGTGAGATTGGGGTGAAAGTGCGAATATAGATGATATGCGGAACGGGAAAACAAGTTCTGCGATGCACCATTGGCCCCTGAACACCACGACCACGGACTCGCCACGTCTCCTTCCTCCCCAATACCGACTCGTCCACGTATCAATTCCTGCCCTACCTAGTCATCACATCTTTCTTTCTTTCCCCCTCTTCCCCCATCTCAATCAGTCTCTCTCTCATCCCCCCCCCCCCTTTTTTTTTTCTTTCTTTCCAGATCAAATCCTCCCTTCCTTCATTCTCATAATTATCCTCATCCGTTAACCACTGATCAATAATTTCCCCCTCTTTTTTTAACCTCTAGGTTTTGGAAAACGGGTTTGATCGAAAGTTGGGATTTGAG